>Ga0265334_10000357_pt1 | contig 24524 bp, 15 predicted proteins | sample 42023metaG_FD_192442 | JGI IMG/M metagenome (GOLD analysis project Ga0265334, IMG submission 192442) | Rhizosphere microbial communities from Carex aquatilis grown in University of Washington, Seatle, WA, United States - 4-20-23 metaG | ecosystem: Host-associated > Plants > Roots > Rhizosphere... | reverse complement strand
GCATGCAATTCCTTCCGGACCGGACTCTTTCGCATCAACCCACTCGTATGCGGGATAGTTCGAATAAATATGAGCGATACTTACCGTATCGCCGTAGAGTTCTATTTTCTCGGTAAGGTGTCCGAGATGTTTGAAATTCACGAGCGAAGATTGCTCCTGAGCCGAAACAGCGGATAATGAGGCAATAAAGAGGAAGACAATCTTCAGAATTCTTTTCATTGGCGGTGGACTTTCTGCGATCTCAAGAATTTTTTCAGCAACGAAGCATTGGGGAGCGCCGGGATGGCGCCCTGTTTAGCAGCCGTCAGCGCGCCAACGGCATTCGCAGCACGGCAATTCCAAACAAGGTCGGCAAGCGTCAACTCAGCAATGCTCTTTCCGCTTCGAACGAGGCCGTGGAGCAGCGCCGCATAGAACCCGTCTCCGCACCCCGTCGTGTCGGCGCCCTTTACGCGAAAGCCGTTTACGAAACCGGAATGTTGAGCCGACTTGAAATAGCACCCTTTTTCGCCGCGCGTCACCACCACCAGCTCCGGTCCCATCAAAAGAAACTCTGCTGCGGCCATCTCGATATCTTCGAACCCGGAGAGGAATGCCGATTCCTCGTCATTCATCCTTAGTACATGAGACAGGCGAATTGTCTTAATAATATTCCTGCGCGCTTCATCCGGAGAGCCCCAGAGTGCGAGCCGCAAATTCGGATCGAACGCGATCGTGCACCCCTCACGTCTCAGCCTTTTGACGATCCGGAAGAGCGATGTCCTCGCAGGCTCATGCAACAACAAGAAAGAACTGACCGCTGCTATTTTGGATTTTGATACTTGCTCGATGTCGACATCGCGGGGAAGAAGCTGTTCGTCCGCAGGACTTTTTTCCCAGAATTCAAAATCGCGTCCGCCTGATTTCGTGAGCGACACAAACGCGAGCCGTGTTTTATGCTCATCGTCGAAACTCATCCCGGCCGTGTCGACACCGTAGCGGGCGAGTTCCGTGCGCAAAAATTTTCCGAACGGATCAGCACCGACCTTGCCCACAAATGCGGAGCGGGTTCCGAGTTTTGCAAGGCCAACGGCAACATTTGCGGGAGCCCCTCCGGCAAGCTTCAAAAAACTTTCCGATTCCGAAAGGGTTATCCCTTTTTTGATGGAGACAAAGTCGATGAGCGCCTCGCCGATGCATGTTACTTCAGGGTATGATTTCATCTGTTCGGCTCGATGATGCTCTTAAGAGTTTTGCCTTCCCGTTGGTACGCAAGCGCGTTGTTCACCTCGTCCAGCGGGAATCTGTCGATCTGAAACCTGTCGACGCGGACTCTTCCTGAATGCAGCAAAGCGATCGACCGCGAAAAAGTGTTCGGATTCACATACGACCCGACAATCGTGAGTTCTTTGAAATAGACCTGGTTCGGTTCGACCTGGATTTTTTCTCCAATAGGAGAGACGCCGAAGAATTCAACCGTACCTCCCCGCCGTACGAGCTCCAGCGCGAGGTGGGCTGTCTGAGGCCTGCCTGCACATTCGATGACCACGTCGGCGCCGACATGCGTCATATCCATGACGGCGGTTTTCGCGTCGCTCTCCGACGGATCAACGGCCGCATCCGCACCCAATTCAATTGCGATTCGTCTTTTGTGCTGCAGCGGTTCAATAACAATTGTGCGGCTTGCGCCGGCGTTCCTGGCAAGCTGCAGCATGATCAATCCGATCGTTCCGCCCCCGATGATAACAACGGTATCACCCGCGCAAATATTGGCTCTGTCAATTCCGTGGACAGCGCACGAGACGGGCTCGACAAACGCAGCGGCCTCCATCAGCATCCCTTCCGGCAGAAGATAGATTTGCTCTGACGGAACAAAACAATACTCAGCCATCCCTCCGTCATGATCAACGCCCAGAGCCTTCAGATTTGCGCAGAGATGCACGAGACCGCGCCGGCAATAATAGCAAACGCCGCAGGAAATATTCGGATCGACGGCAGCGCGCTGCCCCGGCGCTATTCCGTGAACAGCGATTCCGACATCTTCAACAATGCCGGTAAACTCATGTCCGAGCACAACCGGCGGAGTAGAGCGTGAAGTTCCTTCCACAATATGCACATCCGTTCCGCAAACGCCGCACGCTTTGACCTTTAAAAGTACTTCGTTCGGCATCAGCGTGCGCAGCGGCGTTGACCGGACAGTGAGAGAATGGGGTTTTTCAAAAAGTGCGACTTTCATAGCCTTCTTTAATAGACAATACTGAGATGTTGTTTCTTATCCGACCCTGCGAAGTTCACTTCAATTGTTTCATTTTTAGCTGCATTCCTGCTGCGAACAACGTTTTTCACCTGCTTGCCGTCCAGCAAAACCTTCGCTGCTTTTCTTGCACCGACAATCGTTGCCGTAACGGCATGCCCTTTGAACGAAGAGATTTCGCATTCAAGAGAGTTTGATTTTGATACATATTGAGCGCTGTAAAGGATCGCGTTAATACTTTCAAGATATGGATTTGCGATGCCGCCAAATTCAATTTTGCTTTGCGTGGATTGGACTTCGTCGAGCGGGAAGACCAATGATGAAACATTTACATCACCATCTGTCCATGAACGGAGCGTTTCCCCTTTCCCTTGTATAAGAATATTTTTTTGCACACCAAACGCAAGGGAGAAATCGGCAGAATCATAGTGAGACGGACGGGGTCTTGAGACCGAGAGATTCCATTCGTTGTCGGTGACACCGAACAGGCGATACAAAACGTTGAGATAAAAACCTCCCGCCCAGAGAAATGACGGTTTGTCGATCTTCCCAAACTCCGGCGACGATGTGTCGGCAAAACGGTATTCATACATTGCCGGCTGCCCCTTGGGGCTCTGAGCGATCCCATCCAGTGAGAGTGTCCTTTTCAAATACTCGACAGCTTCATCTGTCCTTCCGCACGACTGCAGGGCAAAGATGTACCAGGCGGTGGAATGGGGCCAAACGCCGCCGTTCGCGTAGGCATATGGAGCTCCTGCCTCATTCCCCAGCAATTTATAGTACGAAATAACAGAGTCGGTATTAAAATCTGTCGGCGCGACAATGCGCACGCCGATGCGGGGGTCGACGATCTCCTTCTCGGCGGTGGCGAGCAGCCGCAATGATCGTTCTTTGTTCAACGCACCGTACATCGGCGCAAGCAATGAGCCCGCGTAGAAGTGGTAGTCGCGGTCCGTTCCATTGTAGTTCGTCAGAAATTGCTGGCCGTTATCCCACAAACGATCGTTCAACATTTTCTGCATGCTGTTTGCGGAAGTTTCAAGTTCAAGCAAATATTTCCCGTCTCTCCTCCCGAGCGCGGCGCTGACGTATGCAAAATCCCTGAGCGCCCGGATCGTAAGGATCGTCAAATACGATCGGGGACCTTCACGATTGCCGATGTCCCACCAATCAGGATGTTTTGCATACATCAAACCGTCGGCTTTGCGCTGGGTCAATATCAGCTCAATGCTCTTGCTCATCAGCGGATAGAGCGCGCCAAGCGTAGCGGAGTCGACGGAGTGCCGGTAATAGCTCGCAGCGGCGAGAATGAACCAGAGATGATTCCAGTTATCGGGGGCGCAATACTCGGTCTTGAAGCCGTCGTCGCGCCAGTAGTACGCATGCGGGATGACACTCTCTTTCGAGAGCGATGCAACATAAAATAGATCTCTTTTTACCCGCTGAAGGTCGAAATTGACCGCTCCAAGATCGGTCAACAGCACGTCGTGCGTGAAGAAAAAATTATATTCTGCCGGGCAGGGCATCGGAACAATTTGTCCGTCAATAAAATGGGCGTTCGAGGCAATAAGCCCGCGAGCCCAAATCGCCGACCGGTCCAGCCATCGGTCTCCGGTTATGAATTGCGATTCTTTCTCCGCTTTTTGAACGACATAATCATTGTATTCCTCGACTTCCTTCTTCGATACGCCGGCGAGGAAGCTCGTTCGTTTTCTGACCTCATCGCGGGGACAGCTGCCGACGATCTGCACGATCACCATCGAATCACCCGCAGCAATTTCGCTGCGGTATAAGAATGCCGCAATCGGCTGCCCGGGATTCGACTGCGACATCACGAGCTTATTCAAGCGCGATGTCGAATCGTTTACCCATCTCGAAGTGCCGCTGTCTGCGGCCGCAAGCTCGTTCGCGCTCGTCGACCAGCTTCTCGGAGAAGCGCCGGCATTCTCGACAAATACGCTCGCCTGTTTTGTTTGAGGATCGTCAAAATTGGCTGCGATGGTAGCTGTAGTTTCGTCGTATTCAGTCCAGGCCGAATCTTTTCGCGAATACGTCTGACACGTCCGCAGACTTAAAAGGAGATGCGTATATACTTCAACAGGGATCGCGCGAGTGGAAATATTTTTGACGCTGAATGATACCACCATCGCCGGTTGGTTCATGCAAAATTCGTACGAGAGAGAATACTCGAGATCCGATTCCCGCCGATGAAATGACGCTTTGTGCGGACTTAGTGTATAATCCCATGATTCTCTCCCGAGCCATCGTCTGGATTCCTTCCCTTCGCGAATTCCGAGTGCAAACGGAAGGGAATTTCCCCGTTTCCAGTAGTCGGTGCTGACGTCGATGCTGTTCGCGACCGGATAATAAAAACTGATGCGTGAGGGAATGGGGCGGCTCTCATGAAACTCGGCGCCGGCAAACCTTCCACCCACCTCAACCTGGCCGTAATGGCGGTCGAAAGAATATTTGAGCGGATCGTCGGAGGTTTGAGCGAAGACATTGTTCCATGCAAGAATGACGGAGACAATGAGCATCGGCATAAAGTAATTCACGTGCAGCCTCTTTCGGGTCGATCGATAAGAAGACGATAATTCCATGTCTGTATTGTTCATAAAACCACATGATGAAAGAGAATGGTGAGATCGTATCTATTCGGCCTTCATGAGCTGTTGAAGACCAAAAACAAAAGTTCCCCGCCAAAAAAATATTCCTACGGCGTCACCCTTTTATCCCTGTGTAGGCCATCCCTTCAATGAAGTAACGCTGGAAGAACGCGTATGCGATCACGACCGGAAGTGCCAGCAGCGTTGCAGCCGCAAGCTGCATCCCCAGCTGTGATTCCGCTTCACCGCCGATCACGAAGATCGTGACAAGCTGCGGCATCGTCATGAGCGTACGCTCGCGCACGACGATGAGAGGCCACAGAACGTCATTCCAACTCGCCATGAATGTTAGAATTGCGACCGTCACGATCACCGCCCGCGACAGGGGCCAGATCAGGAGAAACAGGATCCGGAGTTCCGAACAGCCGTCGATGCGAGCGGCGTCTATCAGCGCCTGCGGCAGACTCATGAAGAACTGGCGGAATACGATTATGCTGAACGCACTCATCATCGTGGGGGCGATCAACGAGGCGTAGGTATCCGTCAACCCGAGCTTTACCATCAAAATATATTGAGGGATCAACGTGATCTGAAACGGAATCATCATCGTAAAAAGTATCAGGGCGTACAAAGTTTTACTCCCGAAGAACCGGAGCCGGGCCAGGGCGTAACCGACCATCGATCCGAACAATACCACCGACGCCGTCGTTGAAAGGGAGACAAGAACGCTGTTAAGAAATGCCCTGCCGATCGGGATCTTTGTCAGCACCTGCTGGTAGCTGTGAAGCGAGGCCTGCGACGACCAGAGCGAAAGGTTGCTGATTTCCAGTTCCGGCTTGATCGAACCGGCGAGCATCCAGAGAAACGGATACGCAAAGACCGCCGCACCCGCAGCGAGAAAGAAATAACGCAACGACGATTTGATCATGACGGCTCCGCTTCAACGACTTTGCGCTGCAAAAGAACCACCGCAAGAATAACGAGGGCAAAAACGAATCCCAGCGCAGCGGCATAGCCCATGTGGCCGAAATAGAACGCCTGATTGTAGATGTACAACATGCCGGACATAGTGCTTTGCATCGGGCCGCCGCCGGTCAGCACGTACGGCTCGATGAAAAGAGAGAATCCTCCGATCGTTGATAGGGCGACGATGAGCACCATCGTGGAGTTGAGCATCGGGAGGGTGATCTTAAAGAACTGGCTGTACTTATCAGCTCCGTCGAGGCTTGCCGATTCATAAATTTCTTTCGGAATATTTTGCAGCCCGACGAGAAAAAGAACGATATAGATGCCGACATTTTTCCATGTCGCCATGATCGCTATCGACGGCATGGCCAGTCCCGGGTCGATGAGCCACGGTATCTTCCGTATGCCGACGATACTTAACAGGGAGTTCAGCACGCCGGAATCGAACGAATACAGGTTTTGCCAGAGAATCGTAACGACAACACCCGAAACGACGACGGGCAGAAAATAGACCGCGCGGAAAAATCCCCGGAACATCCCTCTGGAATACAGAAGCAGCGAGAACCCCAATGCTACCGCGATCTGCAGCGGAATGTGGATCAGAAGAAATACGAATGTATTGAACATCGCCCTGAAAAACTGAGGGTCGGAAGCGAGGCGCTGAAAATTTTTCATGCCGACCCACTCCATCGGCGTCACAATATTCCAGCGGTGGAAGATCAGGATAAAAGAGAAGACAAGCGGGTATGCGACGAACAGGAGAAAAAAAATGACATACGGGAGAATGAACCAGTAACCGTTTCTTTCGCTTTCCCGGATAGCCCTGAGTATGTTCACTTTCCGGGTCATTGATTCCACTCCATGATGGCACGACACCTTCGTGCGGCATCGCCGACCGCTTCGGCGGGAGTTTTGCGGCCGTACACGGCGCATATTTCATACTCCTGTGAGATCGCGTCGAAAATTTCCTTCAAGTCGGCAACCGTGTCCATCCCGCGCGTGTGGACTGCCTGCTCGGCAAATTTCACCATCATCGGATTCTTCGAGAAGTATCGGGCGTATAATGGATTCGTGAGGAGGTCACCCCGGACAGGAACCTGGTTTGTGATCTCCAGCATCAGCAAGTCGTGCTCGGCGGTAACAAGAAATTTTACGAACTCCCATGCTTCTTTCGGATGCTCGGAGGTGCTGAAGATCGCGATATTTTTGTAATCTCCCGATGTGTATACCGGGCCCTGGTGATCATCGGGCACCGGGAGAGGAGCTACGTCGAAATGGATGTTGGGCGCAAATTTTGAGAGCGTGGCAATTTCCCAGGGGCCGGCAAAGTGTGTCGCCTTCTTCTCAAGAAGGAAGGGATCTCCTCCCTGGAAGAACGTTCTGGGAAAATATCCTTTGTCATAACAGTGCTGGAAAAAGCCGAACACTTTTTCCGCATCAACGTTCTGGAAGGCGACGCTGTCGTTCTTGAACAGCGTCTCTCCGTTCGTCGCCCCGATATAGAACGGATAGACGTCGAACAGCCTTTCCCACCATATCGGGCGAATGTCGCGCTCCCCCATCCAGATGTCGAACTGTCCGTCATTGTCGGTGTCCCGGGTCACCTTCTTTGCAGCAGCGTAATATTCCGAATATGTCCGGGGAACATTTTCTACGCCCGCCGCTTTCAGCATGCCGATATTATAGAACATCATCACCGGGTTTGTCTTCCACGGCATTTGATAAAAATGTCCGTTGCTGTTCTTGAATATCGGGAGGAGGTCCTTCGGGATCCGCGCGGCCGCAATAGAATCGAAATCGGAAAATTTATCGAGCGCCACCAAACCGCCTGCCTGCGTGTATTCTCGCAAAGCAACCGGATTGATATTCGAGCAGACGTCGGGCGTGGTTTTCCCTGCAATCGCGGCGAGAAGAACTTCTTCGGTCGATTGGCTGACGGGAATCGGCTGCATGCGCACCTGGATGAGAGGGTGCATGCGGTTCCACATTTTTACGATGCTGTCGGCAAGCTGAATTTCTTCCGGGTTCGGCGCCGGCCAGTAGGTGAGAGTGATAGCGGCAGCGTCATGAGGCGCCGAAGAGTCGCGGCGCTCTGAACACGCCGACAGACAGACCAGCAGAAGAAGTCCAATAGTACTCTTTCGAAAAAGTGTGATCATCGGCGCTCAATCCCACGTCTGCCATTCATAGTCAATGGAAGGAAAGGCGGTGTGGGGAAAGATCCCCCCTTTTTTCACCGTGTACACGTCTATTGCTTTCGGCGAGTTCTCAACGTCAACATAAAGCTTCTTGAGCGTCTCGTCGTTCACTTTTACCGCAAACTTCTGCTTGAGTTTCAGAATTTGATGGAGCATCCTGCTCGTCGATTGGTACATGAACTCGTCGCGGCGGACGTCGTCTTTAACCTCCACAAACGGGCGGACGTCGCCTTTATCGTTCCGGTAATCCATTGCGTGAGAAGCATAATAACTCTGCAGCGTGTTGTCGTTCTGCGTTATGCTATTCTCGATCTCAAGTTTCGCCGCGCGGTACACCAGTTTCTCCTCCCACCACTGTGTCTGCTTCACAACACTCTCTCTTTTCTGCAGGCCTCTCCGGTATGCTTCCGCCGTCAACATTCTGTCGCGGACCATGCGCCAGACAAGTTGTTCTACTGAAGCATAATACGCACGCGGAGATTTCGTATCAAGACGGATGTAGGGATCTCTTGTCTTTTCCCAATCCAAAAAATCACCAAATAGATACTTCGCCTTCTTCATCCTTACCAGAACATCGGACCTTTCGACGTCGATTGAATCGAGATTCGGGGGGCGCGCGTGCGACCGAAGCTTCTTTTCCATCTCCCACGCAGAATATTTTTCGGCGGAGAGGAACTTCCTGCCGAGATGCGCCTGCAGCAGTTCAAACGATTCTTTATCGATGACAGGATCTTGAGCAAGCAGCATCCGATGAACGTACTCGTCCGACAACGAATCTGACCGGTGCTGCAGCAGCGCCCGGCGGACGTCCTCGTGGAGCTTTGAGTTTTCGGATTCGGTGATGATCGGGTTTTTCCATACGTCGGCGATCTTTACGAGATACCAGCCGTCGGGAGCATGAATCGGCGGCGTCACCGTTCCGGCAGTCAGCGATTCGACGGCCGCTGCGAGGGCTCCATTCTTCATTTCCAATTTGAAACGCGTCGTCTGCATCGAACGATTATCCGCCGAAGCAGAATCCGGGTATCGCGCGGAGAATAACGAATCGAACGAGGCACCGTTTCGCAGCAGCTTTGCGTCGCGAAATATATCGTTTTGTACCGGCGAGAAGAACCATTTCAGGCCGAGCTGGATATTCTCCCCGGAGACACCGCGCTCTATTTCTTTGTCGGAGATGCGGACAGAATCGAGAACATCGTCTTTGTAGAGCTCTTCGGTAGCAAGGTCGGCTTCCACATCATTGAGCACTTCCTTTACCATGGATGAGGATTGCAGCCCGCGATCGTACCCGTCCAGCGCGAGAAGTTTTTCGTAGATCATGTACGTGAGGTAATGTTTCTTGGAATCAGATTCGCGTTTCGTAAAAGCAGGGCCGTACTCATAGCTTAGCATGAACTCCTGGGCCGTAACATTCCAGGGGCCGACCTTGGCAAGGATGATGGAACTGAATTTAGGATCGTCCAGGAGGGAATTCGACGGCACGTCCGGGGTGTATTGAGCGAAGATGAAAGGCGAAGCGAGGCCTTGCAGCAAACTTATCAGCGCTCCGATGAGCCAACTTCGTCCAAAACTTCTGGGGTTCACAATTCACACCTAGCAGGTTGCTGAAATACACTTTTATGAGCCACTAAGTCACGAAGACACGAAATAATTTTAAGTAAATCGCTATCTCAACCGGTGATGATATCGGCGACAATAGTTTATCACTTTCATTTCTTAGTGACGTTGTGTCTTCTGCCAACGGCATCCCTTTGGGAGTGGCAAGCCGTATGGACCTTTTCATCATCCTGCTAGAATCGGATAGCGACGGAAAATGAATGCACGCCTTCAAGCCTTCCGTAATCCCGATAAGCGTAATCGAACTTCACCGTCGAGCTGCTTGAGATCAGGCTGGAGGTAACGCCGATGCCGAGTGAGAGCCCTCCTTCGCTGTCGCTCAGGAAGAGAGATTGGAATCCTCCGCGGAGATAGATAAAATCGCGAATGGCCAGCTCGGTTCCCACGTTTACGCTCTCATAGTTGTCGTTCGGATGTATTGCATCGAAGGCGACGGTCCAGCGATACACATCGTTTTCAATGACATTTGTTGAGAAGCCGATCTGAAACCTTAGCGGCAGGTCCCATGAATCCATCTCTATGTCGGCCGGGATCTGGTCATTAGATCCCTGCTTCGTCGGGTCGATCCGAAGAAACTCGCGTGTATCGCTCCCCGCCAGCGTCATCGGTGTTCCGAAATTCGAGAGGGACGCTCCGATGACCATCCCGCCAAAAAGGTCCGTCTTGAATATTGTTCCTACGTCGATTGCAAATGCGTCGGCTGTTTCATGCCAAATCGCTTCCTGGATGAACTTTGCGGTAAACCCGATCGAGAAACGATCTGTCAGCGGGCGGGCATAGGAAAGACCCGCCGCGAGATCGCTGGCGCTGAAGTATTCGCCCGTGCCTTCCGGCATTTCCACGGTCCTCACCGCCATGTCTGCCATGGTGAGAGAGGTAAGGCTGAACCCGAGCGTTCCAAAACTGCCCAGAGGAAGCGCGAGGCCGGCGAAATCGAATTTCGTATCGGCGATCCAATCGGTGTGTGAGAGTATTGCGTCGGTAGTCGTTATCGTAGCGATGCCTGCGGGATTCCAGTACAGCGCAGTGGGATCGTTCGCGAGACTCACAAACGCTCCGCCCATCCCGATCGCAGGCGCGCCGACCGAGATTTCCAGGAATGTTGCCGCGGTGGTTCCCGTCTTCGAGACATCATTAGCCCCCTGCGCAAACATCGCGACCGGGACCAATGCACCCGCAAGTATGATCCGCAAGCATTTCTTCTTCAATATAAGCTCCGGCTTCATTATTTCATAATAGCAAATTTGCCGATGAACGACCCGACACCGGGTGCATCAATATGGAAAACGTAAATGCCGTAGGCGATGTTCATTCCGTCGCGCGAGACAAGATTCCATGGTTCCTGGCCGTTATCAATGTTGCTGTCGTGGTAGAGCGTTTGAACAAGCTGTGCGCTCATCGTATAGATGCGGATCGTGCACTTGCTCGGCAGATGGATAAAATAGATCAATCTATTTCCCCGCCCAACGGATGTCGTTGCCGGCTCCCACGAGTCTGCGCCGACGTACGGGTTGGGCACAACGGCAACTTTTTTGATGTCATATTTGGCTTGCTGCACATTCAACGACGGCGAGGTTGCGGTGAACTCAAAATATTCTCCCGTCCGGAATGGTTTCAATGTAGAAATCCGATAGACGTCACCCGGCTGCGGCGCTTGTTGTTTCGATGCAGCAATCGTCGTATCCATAACCAACGTCATCGACCACGTTTTTCTCGAGCTGGGAAAATCTAATCCAGGCTTGCCCGCCGAATCGCCGCACACTATGAAAATCGCATCTCCGGCATCGAACACCTGGTTATTGTTAACATCCTGGAAAATGAACTGCACGTGATCGATGTGCTCTGTCAGGTTCTTAATGATGATATTGGATGGATGTGGACCGCTGAAGGGGCCGGACGGGAACGAAATATCTCCTTGACTTTTTTTGGTAAACGTTACCTCAAAATCGGCAGGATAGTCGATCCGGCTCACCGCATACGCGGGGTAACTGCTCGAGTTGAATCCAACCAGCACAACAAAGTTGCTGTTTCCCTGCTCCCACTTCGTGTTCGCAGGATCGATCACAACGTCTTGACTATTGACAATGTTTAGATCAAAGCCGTGGACGATTGGCGATTGCTGCAGCGTCGTTTGCAATTGTGTCAGTTTGATCGCGGTATCTAACGAAGTCTTATCGATCAACTGGTACCACGGATGAGGATTATCGTGAAATGCCGAGGAATCAACAAACTCGAGTCTGTATGTATGATTGTTGCGAATCGAATCCGGGTCGAGAATGCTCACCGAAAGGGAACCGGTACCAGGCCCGGTGGCCGTGTTCACTTTTATGTTCGGCGCAACATAGCCGGCAGCCGGAGCGTGCGGCGTCACCACCGCAGTGTTGATATCCGTTTTCGCAATGCCGTTGATGTCTACTTTTATAGTGCTCGTTGTCTCCGAAGGGGGAATACCGACCAACTCCCCCGTAATAGTCGTGGTGGTAAAACCTGCGTCGTACGCGGTCACTGCGTAATAGTACGTCTGCCCGTTCTGCACCGTTGAATCGACAAAAGAGTGCTGCAAGCCGGAATTGCTGCCGAGATAAAAGTACGCTCCGTTGATGCCGATGGGTGCCAAGCCGGAGAATTCGTCGACGAGGTCATACTGCGCAATGGGGATACGATATGTCGGCTGTCCATTCGCATCGGTGACGGTTTTGTCTTCCACAAAGTTTGGTTCGGTACTCCGATAGACACGATATCCTTCGAAACTGTATCTTTGATAGAAGGCGTCGAACGTCAGCTCGGAGCGATTGTCCCAGTAGAGTGTCACCTTGTGATCTCCGGCAACGGCTTTGATCGTCGGTTTGTCGGGAGGTTTTGCAAACTGGTAGTTTGCATTATAGATCGATTGAACGGTCTTTTTTCTCAGGAATAAATCGGGGGCGTTCAAGCCGAAAATCAGAGCCATCGAGAAGCGTTCTGTTTCCCCTGTTTGCTGATTCGTGCCCGTTGCGGCACCGTATGTCGTCCGACCGTTCAGATGAAAGAAATAACTCGAGAAATCGTTCCCGAGATTAACGCCGACGAGCGATTGTCCGTGCGGCTGCGGCAAGGAAGAAAAGGCCGCCCAATTCCTCTCGTCGTTGTTCAAGTCGTACGTATGGACCGCCGCGATAATGAAGCCCGTCAATCCAATTTGATCTGATTCATCTTTGTCGAGAACGCCAAAATGCGGTTCGCCCTGATCCGGCTTTCCGTTTCCCTCCGTTCCGTCCGGATCGGGCCCGGGATAGCCTTCATCCAACGGTCCAAGCCCGTCGGTACCGACGTCATCGTTTAATGGTTCGCCCGGATCCCATTTTCCATTATTGTTCAGGTCCGTATAGGACACCCAATTCTGATTTTCATCTGCGTCCCAATGCCCGCCATTATGCCCCCATGAATAGCCGTAGAATTTATGAAAGGCGACTGTATCTTGCTGGACATTAACGATGAAGGGATCCTGGTTGACATTGGTGATGAATGTCTTCGCCACGTTATCCCGCCGTTCATCCGTGAGACCATCGTGATCGTTATCGATGTGATCGTCGGAGATGCCGGGGCTCTCAAGAAATGCATATCCAGCATAACCGATAGGGCTCCAGTTTCCCGGGCTCCCCAAAGGCTGGGTGCACCAGGCGTAGGAGAGGTTCAGACCAAGGTCGTAATCGCCGGCGTTATTCGAATCGTTGCCGGGGCCGCCGATTCCCCAATCGACATACTGCGCAAAAAGAGTCTTCGGGTAATCGGTTGTCCCCACATTGGTAATATCGTACAGCCAGAAGATGACATCTTCGGCGAGCACTTGGGACCATTGGAATCCGCGCGCGTGAACCTGCATTCCCAATCCGCCGCGTGTTGCGTCAGCAGCGTCGGGATGGAAGTGGTTGCTGAGAATGTACTGCCGGTCCTCGTTATCGTCCATTACAAAATATGTTTCGAGGTCAGCGTTCAGTACTCCGTTTCCAAAAAAGCCGTTCCATCTGCCATCCCACGTGCTGGGACGGTCGGGCCAATGGGCGGGCCATGTCGTCGGGTCGTCGCTCCGAGCGGGACTTGATTGATAGACGTTTGCATAATCTGGAAGCGGCCACCAGCCGTAGGTAACTCCGGTCGATACGTTGTAGCGGGTATATTCGTAGTAGTTCGTTTCAAGCGGATGGATGATGTTTCCGCTCGAGTCTTTCGCTTCTGCCTGAACAATCACCGCAATGCCATCTATATATGTGTGCGTCGTACCTTTCGGCCAGACGCCGCTGAGGATTTGTTCGTTCTTCCAATCGCCTATCTCGCCAAAATTATAAAAACAGGTCTCGACAAGGTTGCCGTCCATGAGCCCCAGCTTTGTCCAATTATGATTTCCTTTGCTCCCGTCGAAAATCTGCTGGGCAGACGCCTGCAAGTGCAGTACGCCGAATAACAGCGCCGTGGTAAACAGTTTGTTCAAAAGAGTTCTTTCCCTGCCTTTGGTGCGATCAGAGTGGTTCATAAAGTTAAAATATTAAGGACATACCGATTTCAACTTCGCGCGGTGCCGAATAGAAATCCGGGCGCGAGAAGTATTGCTGCAGGGTATTGGCGCCCCGCACGGGTCCGGCAACCTGCTCGGCCTGCGTTAATGCCAGCGTATAGCCTGCTCGCCCGGTATCGTTGTACACATTGTCCTCGTTCGCGGTATCGAAGACGTTGTAAATTTTCAGGAACACAGAAAGCGGTAGATTGAACAAGTCAAAATACTGCGTAATATACATATCGGTGTTGAAAAACATCGGCCTGTTGCCGCTGTTCTCCAGACCGGTCCGCTGGTTCTGCAGTGCGGGCGTGTACGGGAGGCCGGAACCGAGCCGCACGATGAAACTGGCAAGCAGGCTCTTCGAGTCTCCTGCCGTAATCGTGAGGTTGAGAGAATGGCGCCGATCCCAATTCAACGGAACGAGCTCTTGATTGATCGCGATGGGAGGATTCGCCGTCGCCTTGTTGAAATCATCTTCGGGGTCAGAAGTATTTCCCTTGGCAACCTGATACGTGTAGTCAAGATTCGCGCCGAGGCCGTTCGTCAAACGCCTGTCCAGTGAGATCGTGAAACCTTGTACTGCACCATAATCGACGTTCACGTACTCGCCGAACTTCACAAAATTGTTCTTGAGGAAAAGCTGGAGGCCGAGGAGGTTTCGAATGTCTTTGTAATACCCGGTGACCGTAAGGCCGAGGTTCGAAGCAAGCTCTTGCTGCAATCCGATCTCATACATCGTCGTGCGCTGCGGCTGCAGGTTTGCATTGCCGATGATATTTCCGATAAAGTCGGGATAATTCCCAGTGAGCGGAATGCGGAAGTTTGGATTTTTGTATAAGTCTTCGAATGGAGGCATCTGAAAGAAATGCCCGTACGAAATATGCACGGCTCCCTGGTCGGTGATAGGATACGAAATGCCTATGCGAGGACTAACCTGATATTTTGGCGACGCCTTGGATACAAGTGAGTCTGGGAACGGCGACTGGAGCACGTCCAGTTCCGCGATATTGTTAGGGTTCTTTAACCCAGATCCGTCGGGTTCAAAATAGTCAAAACGCAGTCCTATGTTGACCACGAGGTACGATAATTCGATTTTATCCTGAATGTACGCCGCCAGTTGGTACGGTGCGTTGTCGTACGTGTTGAAATCGAAAGAGCCGGGAGTCGGCAGTGCTGGCACGAATCCGCTCGAAGCGTCGACGTGCACCTGGTAATCCCTGTAATTCAGGAAATGCAAATCACCTTCGACGCCCGCCTTTATCTGATGAACGTTCGTGAGCTGAGAAGTGAAGTCCATCTTGCCGGTGTATGTGTTCGTGTGATGGTAGAAATGCCAATTTTGTGTCCCGCCTGTGAGGAACGCGTTGGCCCCGGCATCCTGCAGCCGGACCGGATTTACATAATTTGTATCGAGCGGATTTTGATAGACATACTCTTTGTACTCTGAGTCGAATCCAGACGCATTGAAATCCATGAACGATGAATTGTTGAAGACAAGCGTATAGCTTGCAATGAGAAGGAGGCTCTTCTGGAACTGAGTATAGTTGCCGTCGGGATCAAGAACAAACTGGTGGTCATAGTCGTTAAACTTGCTGTCCAGATAGATTCCTTGAAGGGTCAATGCTTTCGAACCGCCGATGTCAAACGAGAGCTTCCCCTGCATACTGAATCGTTCCTGGTAATTCATCGGGACATACTTTCCATCGCCCGTTGCGCCAATATGCCACTGTGACGGGTCGTTCGCGGAAAAGTTTGAAGAATCTTTCGGATTGAACACTCTCTTGCCGTAAAGGTAACCGTCATTATAATAGTAACGGCCGGAAAGGACGAATTTCATGAACTTTTCCGTTCCCGGTATCGGGCCGCTAAGCAAACCTTCGTAGTCCTGGAGGTCGGAGGGGGAAATGTGGTTGATGTTTTGGAACAGGCCTTTTCGCGTGCTGAGGTAGTCGCCGGTATACGCAGAAAAATTGCCTGAGTAATTATCGTGGGCGGTCTTGGTCACTTCGTTAACAACTCCCGAAAGCGCTTCCCCGTACTCTGCGTTGAACGTTCCGCTCAGTACTTGAATTTCCTGTACGGCATTGATCTCGGATTCAAGTTCAAAATCTCCTGAAAAGACGTCATTGACCGACATACCGTCGACCAGGTATTTCACTTCATTGCTTCGGCCGCCGCGGAAATGTCCGTCGACAACGCCGGCCTGAAGGTTGACGGCCGAAGCTACGTCCTCGATCGGAAGCGCTGAAATTTGGTCGCTCGTAACGGTTGCCGTTGTCGAAGTTAGATCTTTTTGTACGATGGGGCGGGAAGCAACGACATCTACCCCGGCCAGTTCAACACCTTGCGGCACGAGATTAAATGTGATCTGGGTAGTGCGGTCTGCAGAGACGGTAACATTAGTGATGGTTTGCGGCGCGTAACCGACGGCTGACGCACGCAGCTGATACGTCCCCGGAGGGATATTGATAATAAAATATTCTCCGTTCAGATCAGTCGAAGCTCCGAGGGTCGTCCCGATGATGACTACGTTGACGCCGATCGGAAGTTCCTTCGTTTGGGCGTCGATAACCTTCCCGGAAATCTTGCCGGTAGTGCCTCCGTAGGCGGCAGGCATGAAGAGTATCAGAAGGAAGGCGGCAGCAATGACTGATTTCATTGTTCTCCGATGGAGTCGGTTTGTACCTAATTCATTCCTCGAATGAAAAATAGAGAGCGGGGGATTTTCACAAATACCCCGCCCTGTGGATCTTACTTCAGGAGAAGCATTTTCTTAACAATTGCCGTTGCACCGGCCTGGAGTCGGTAGAAATAGACTCCACTGCTCAGGGTTGAACCTGCATCGTTACGACCATCCCAGGTAATAGAATACTGTCCTGCAGCCATCGGCGCATCCGCCAATGTCCGGACTCTCTGACCAAGAACGTTATAGACGACCAGCGACACCATTCCATCCTTCGGTATACCGAAGTTGATTTTTGTTGAAGGATTGAACGGATTCGGATAATTGTTCGAAAGTTCAAAAGAATGCGGGGCGTTGCCGCTCACGCTCTTGACTCCCGTTGTCGTACTGATCTTCTGGACATCCAGGTCGTCGAAATACACCGTCCCGACAAATGTCGAATAGACGTGTAACCGCGTTTCCAATGCGACGACGCCAGCCGGAACCAAAAGGTCCTGCGAATACTGAGTCCAGTCGAACGAGGTCACATGGGGGAACGTGAACGTATAGTCTGCGCCCTGTGTATTATATCCGTCGTTGTTGCCGTATTTTGCTGCCCACTGCGGCGTAATACCGACCGCCCATGTTCCGGGGTTTGCTGCGGCAGAGTCGGGCACCAAACCGCTTGCCTTCACCCACACGCTCACTCGCACACTATCGCCGGAATGAATTGTACCGTCGTGGATATTAGCAAACGGGATCAGTTTTGTTCCAACAAAACCGTCATGAGCTGTTCGCCCGGCCGGCATGTTGAACATAAGGGAATGTGTTCCCGAGTGCCACGCTGTGTTCGTCACCATCGTGTTCTCAAATCCGTTCGATATCAACGCATCGTTTCCTCCGTTGGGCGGCAGCCAGTAGTACCATCCTGTTGGCACTCCGACCGATGTATTCCAATCCTGTCCGCCCCAGGTCGTTCGTCCTGTAAAGAGGAAATCATCTGCCCATACCGTACCTGTCGCATTCTTTCCTGCGACAAACGAGATGATCAATTTCCATGCTGCGCGGGGAAGACTCGCCGTTCCCAAAGCGTTGGTATCGGCGATCCAGCCGCTGCTTGTTGCGGTCGTCTGGCTGATCGGCAGCTTAACCGTACCGATCAATGTTTCCGCACTATCATAGAACGAATAGGCAATATACCACTTCAAAGAATCGGCCGTCGGGTTCGTGTTCACTCCGGAGGTCTTCACGTATGCACCAAGTAGAATGTCTACGTTCGGCGGAACTGTCGGCGACCAGATATCGCACATGTTGCTCGACACCCAGGCTGCCGTATCGCTCGTCGCTGTCTTCGTGATCTTCAGCGAGTGTCCCAGCGATCGCGATTGATCCGTTGCCCACGTCAGTGTTGAATTGGTCGGCTGGTTCCCGATATTCCAGAATGAAGGAAGGGTCCCTTCGAATCCGCCGATGTCACTAAGCTGCGGAACATCGATCTTCGTGATCGATAAATCATCGAAGTACACCGTTCCGACAAAGGTCGAATAGACATGCAATCGAGTTTCCAGTGCATTGACACCAGCAGGAACTGCAACGTTCACTGAATATTCCGTCCAGTCGAACGAGGTCACATGGGGGAACGTGAATGTATAGTCTCCGCCCTGTGTGTTATATCCGTCGTTGTTGCCGTATTTTGCTGCCCACTGCGGCGTAATACCGACCGCCCATGTTCCGGGGTTTGCTGCGGCAGAGTCGGGCACTAAACCGCTTGCCTTCACCCACACGCTAATTCGGACGCTATCGCCGGCGTTTAGCGTGCCTGCGTCGAGATTAGCAAACGGGATCAGTTTTGTTCCAACAAAACCGTCATGAGCTGTTCGCCCGGCCGGCATGTTGAACATAAGGGAATGTGTTCCCGAGTGCGATGCTGCAGTCGTCACCATCGTGTTCTCAAATCCGTTCGATATCAACGCATCGTTTCCTCCGTTGGGCGGCAGCCAATAATACCATCCCGTCGGCACTCCTACTGCTGTATTCCAATCCTGTCCACCCCAGGTCGTTCGTCCTGTAAACAGGAAATCATCTGCCCATACCGTGCCTGTCGCGTTCTTTCCTGCGACAAACGAGATGATCAAGGTCCAGGCTGCGCGGGGAAGACTCGCCGTTCCCAAACCGTTCGTATCGGCGATCCAGCCGCTGCTTGTTGCAGTCGTCTGGCTAATCGGCAGTTTTACCACGCCGATCAATGTTTGCGCGCTATCATAGAACGAATAGGCGATATACCATTTCTGGTCATCCGTCGACGGGCTCACATTGACTCCCGAGGTCTTCACGTATGCGCCAAGAAGAATGTCTACGTTCGGCGGAACTGTCGGCGACCAGATATCGCACATGTTGCTCGAAACCCAGGCTGCCGTGTCGCTCGTCGCTGTCTTCGTGATCTTCAGCGAGTGTCCCAGCGATCGCGACTGATCCGTTGCCCACGTCACTGTCGAGTTCGTCGGCTGGTTCCCGATATTCCAGAACGAAGGAAGGGTCCCTTCAAATCCGCCGATGCTGTAAATGTCAGATGACTGCGATGCCGCCTGCATGCTGAAAAGCATGACCGCTGCGACTACCAAGAACATTGTCTTTCGCAGATTCATATATACCTCCTTGTTAATTAATAAGTAGCAAACAGAATGAATTATGACAACAATCGATACAGCTGAATCAAGAAACGATGAAATCAACTTGCGGTGAAAAAAATGCACAAACAAATAACGCAGTGTCAGTTCGCCGGCTCATAAAAGGAAATTTTACATAATCATATTCTAGAAGATATTCCACGCGCATCAATCAAGCCCGATGCCGCACGATTCACGGAGAACAAGTTCAACCGGCGTCACAGTTTTCGTTACCACAACAGTTTTATCTTTTATCATTTCCACCATTCTCCGCACGGCAAGGCCGCCCATTTCTTCGCGGTGGACATTCACGGTTGTCAGCGGAGGATCCGCATGAAGTCCTGCTTCAACGTTGTCAAAGCCGACAACGGCGACATCCTTCGGCACCTTTATTCCTTTTTCCGCCAAGTACCTCATGCAGCCGATTCCCATCGCATCGTTCGCGGCAAAGATCGCTGTCGGTCTATTTTCGTTATGGGAGTAGATCTTCTTTGTCGCTTCATATCCGTCGACCATTGTCGTGTTCGCTTGAGCAATGCTCTCCCACTGCTTATGCGGAATAATACCGGCGTTGAGGAGCATGTTCCGATACTGTACGTATCGTTCCTGTACGCTGGGATGCTTGATGTCGCCCCCGACAAATCCGATCCTGGTATGTCCCCCGCGGAGCAAATGCTGCATCACGAGATCTGCGCCGGCCTTATTGTCTATGTTGATGCTGGAGATGTGCGGGGCGACGTAATCGATGAGAAGCAAAGGGATGTTCTTCTTGCTGATGTATTCGATCCACGAGGTTCCGATTTTCCCGGCGATGATGATTCCATCGACATTGTTATCGAATAAGAAACGAGGTATTCCATCGGATTGTTTGATCGACTTGCCGACTGTGGTCAGGAGGATGTAGTAATTATGTTTCCGCGCTTCGAGCTCGCTGCCGAGGAATATTCTTGTGTAGAAGGGTTCCGACTGGGAGAAGTGTTCGTCGGTGAGGATGAAACCAATATTACCGCTCAAGTTTGATGCGAGTCCCCGAGCGCTCGGCTGGGGATGATAGTCCAGCTCTTTAATGATGCCGAGAACTTTTTGTTTCGTCATCTCGCTCACGTAACCCTTCTTATTCAGAACCAACGAGACCGTAGAAAGCGATAATCCTGCTTTCTTGGCTACATCGCGAATAGTGGGCTTACGCCGCATAACGTAGTAGAGCGCTTAAGTTAAAAAACGGTAAAAATAGAGTTATTTGAGCAATTTTCTACATGTGGGGGAATATAATATCGAACCGCTTCGATATTAAAGAAAAGCCTGCCTAATGTCAAGAGATTTTTTTATAAAGAATTGTCGGACGGCAAACTCGGATTAGATAACGGCTATCAATAACTCCGTCACGTTTTCCTTGCGGCCATCGATCCACGGATGGGATATTTTCATGCTGTGAAATGCCGCACTGACAAGCGGGCGGAGTTGGGACGCAGGCACATCAAAGGATGTATCTTTTGCTTGTTAATCTGAAAGTGTCGGAGGGGCGATTCGAAACTTTTTCACTCTCAAGGAGGCTTCGAAAACCGTCGAGCGGATAAGAGCAGCGGTCTCCGGAGAACCGATCCATGGAAATTCCGGGCCGGAGAGGAGCGAAAAATAAGCCGCCATGATATTCATTTTGCAGCTCTCTCTTTTATTTGCTTTATCGCTTTTTCGGCGGCGCTACTGGCATCATCGTCCTTGTTGTTCGCCAGTTTTTCCAATTCGGGAAGCTGCAACTCCGTCCCCACATCCCCAAGAAAATCGGCAGCACTCTGCCTCAACTGCCTCGATTTGTCGCCGAGGAGCTGCTCGCATGCGGCCTTCACATCTTCTCGAAGCCGGCCGTATTGCTTCAAAACATTCAACGCTGTACTTCGCCCCTCCGCAGTTGCGCCGTATTTCACCTTGCGCAATGCAACCCTCACCGCCTCGGCAGAATCAATCCGTGCGAGAGCATTCAGCGCCGCGTTCGCAACCTGGTTTCCGTACGACTGCACTTCCAGGCGAGAGAGGATAATAGGCAAAGACTTCGCCGAATCGACCTTCGAAAGCGCGATCACGGAATTTGCTTCGACAGTATAGCTTGAGTCATCCAGCGCATGGTGGAGCGCCTAGGACACGCTTGCCGTTTTAATATTACCCAGCTGCGCCGCCGCCGAAGAACGAACCTGGGATTTTTTATCCGAGAGTGCAGAGATCAATGCATTGGTCTTTTCCAACGTGATGCCGGAAATCATTCCAAGCCCGTTCGCGGCAGACAGTCTCACTCCCCAGAACGGATCATCGTGCAAGATCTTCGCGAGCAGAGGAATCGCTTCCCCCGCGGTGTCGCTCTTAGCAATATGCTCTACGGCGGTCCTGCGCGCAGCGACATCGCTTCCAAATTCCGCCTGGTATTTCCATTCATCCATGGAACGACCGGTGTAACTCACCTCCTTGAGTATCCAATCATTTTTATCGAACAGAACAAGCTTCGGCTTTCCATCGGATGGAAACGTATACGTCGAATCGTCATTGACGATATTAATGCGATGCGTGGCGCTTCCGTTTGCCGTAACAATCTCTATGTCGACTGGCGTACGGAAAACTCCAGTCAGGCTGTCCATGCTCTGGGTTTGTTTAACATTAAGGCTGAGCGACCGTGCGGAATCGTTATACGAATAGGCAACGCTGAAGACGGGATGTCCAGCTTTGTACACCCATTGGTCGAAGAACCAGTAAAGATTTTGGCCCGTCGCTTCTTCCACAGCGATCTTCAAATCGTTTGTTTCAACCGACGTAAACTGATATTTGGCGATGTAATGCCGTATCGCGCGCCAGAACAGTTCGTCGCCCAGCACAAATCGGAGCATATGCAGAACGGATGCGCCCCGCGGATAAACGTTTGCCGTGTAGGAACCGACGCTGACGATCGGCTTTCTCCCGAGAATCCTGTCCGTGCGGAGACCGGCCTGCTGCGAACCGTACATGTCGTTGACGAACTCATCTTCTCCGAAGGCATGCTCTATATAAAGAGGGTCGAAATAGCTTGCGAAACTTTCGTTCAGCCAGATATGGCGCCAATCTTTGCACGTAACCACGTCTCCCCACCATTGATGGGCGAATTCGTGCGCGATAAGGCTGACCGCTGACTGATCGACCCGCGATCGCGCATCGAACACCAGGATCTTGTCGAGCATTGTTGTTGCGGATGCATTTTCCATACCGCCGAACATGAAGTCTGCGATCGTTATCTGGGCGTACTTTTCCCATGCGTATTTGTAACCGATCTTCTCGTTAAAGAACTTCATCATCAACGGCGTGTGGGACAGGCATACTTTCGCATCGTCCACCTGGTTCTTGTACACGTAATATTGGATCGGTATTCCGTCCGCGTCGTCGTTGATAATGGCATAGTCTCCGGCCGCCACCATGATCAGATACGAGGCGATGGGCTTGTCTTCTTTCCAATAAAAGGTCTTTGTCCCCGCCTTCTTGTCTTCTTTCATGCTGACAAGCTTGCCGTTCGAAAGTACTGTATACGAGCTTTTTACCGTTGCGATAACTTCAGACGTCGCCTTGTCGTTTGGAAAATCCCAGCACGGAAACCAGAAATGATTATCCATATCTTCTCCCTGGGACCAGATCTCCCACGGCTTGTCGCGATACGCCGAATCCGGCTGGATAAAATACAATCCTTTGTGGGGAACACACCGATATTCGATCGACACGGTCAATGTATCGCGGTACGAGTATGTCTTATTCAGATGGATGCGGACGGTTTTCGCCAGTGAGTCGAACAAAAGGGGCGATCCTCCGAGCGACACTTTCGTGAAATTCATGTTCTCAGCATCGAACTCCAGCGTCGTGAATTCGGAAGTAAACGGAACCAGCGTTGTCGTCACCTTTCCTATAACCATTTTTTTCGGCTCATCGAACGATGCCTCGATCCTGTAATGGATGACATGGTACGTCCGGCTCCTTGCCTCACCGTTGTCATCTTTTACAGGAAAAACCGATTGGGAGTAGGAAAAGGATGCGAAGCTAAAATAAAGGAGAAGCAATTTCTTCATCGGAATGTCGCTTAAGTGAATGAAATTTGGCTGTTCGATTATTTACGATGTTGTACGTTACGAGCGCATATGGTTCTCGTAAAAGAACCTCTTGGAGCTTTTCGTTGGAATCTGCTTTGAGCCGTATGTACGAGCGTGTTTCCCTACAACAATAGCCTCAATCAACAAGACCGCGAATTCTCTCGTCGGTTCGAAACCATTGCTCTCTCCAACTGCCTCTTTACAAATCTTACCGTTCTTTCAAATCAATGTCAAGCATTAGCGAGCAACGGTAGCGTTCACGTTTGAGCTTGTTGTGAGAGATGACGGACATCTTGCCAAATCTGAGCACTACCCGGGTGCTGTCCGAGGTTAAGCTAATTGAGGCGTACTGTGTCCAATAAATAAGAAACGACGTAACGTTTACAATTGAAAGGAGCATGGAAACCATGAGGCCGACAATAAGTTTTGCAGTTATCCTTGCTGTGTTTTTGACTATCGCAGGGTGCACGTCTCAGCGGTACGCACAATATCACCATGGACGCATCCCCGCATCGGACACTCTATCGATGATGAAGAAACAGGATGTGATCTCACTGACAAAGGCCGGCGTCAGCGACAGTCTCATCATTACGATGCTGGCAACGTCTCACTCATGGTTCCAGCTGAGTACTCAGGATGTTCTGGAACTGAAAAATGCCGGGGTGAACGAAAGAGTCATTAATGCGATGCTCATTTCAAATGAGCCTACTTCTAACGGCGACCGTTACGTACAAGACGGAAATTATTACTATCCCCCATATTATTGGTACGGCGGATATGATCCGTACTGGTACAACCCGTCGTTGTACTTCGGATACAGTTATTCTCGGCCTGTGTATGGGTACCGTGGAATGCGCTTCGGCGGCTACGGATATCACGGCGGCTGGGGCGGCGGTTTCAGGCATCGTTGAATGATGAGTTCGTTTCCTGAGAAAGCTGCCGCAGATT
>Ga0265334_10000356_pt1 | contig 24542 bp, 20 predicted proteins | sample 42023metaG_FD_192442 | JGI IMG/M metagenome (GOLD analysis project Ga0265334, IMG submission 192442) | Rhizosphere microbial communities from Carex aquatilis grown in University of Washington, Seatle, WA, United States - 4-20-23 metaG | ecosystem: Host-associated > Plants > Roots > Rhizosphere... | reverse complement strand
TCGAGACGGGCCGCTCCAACCCCGTTTCCGCCGTATTGTGGGATTACCGCGCCTTCGACCTTTGGTTCTGGATCTTCACGGCCCTGGCGGCCTGGGCCACCTTCACCACGATTCGCCCGGCGGATCCCGACAAAAAAGGAAGATTTGCCTATCCCGTCGGAAATATGGCCATATGGGTCCTAGTCGGTTGCGCTTTCTTGGCCTGGGCGCTCGGCGTGGTCCCGGCCTGGCAGGGCGGTTTCTTCCTCGACTATGAGACCCTTCCCTTGCCCGTGGAAGCGGCCCACGCGCGGGCCTTCGCCGCGACGATCCTGCAGGTCCTCGTGCTCCTGGTCTTGGCGGCCTTCTTGGCGGCGGCGTTTCGGAAGTCCGGGCCCGCCCGGAGGGACCGCGAGTGAACGGCCATTTTTCACTCCTGACCTGGGGCATGGCCGCGACGGCCCTGTTGATCGTGGGCCTCTCGTTGGCCCTCGGGTCGGGGAACGCCCAGCGCCGCGCCGCCGGGTCCGGACTCCTCAAGTTGTCTCTCCTTTTCCTCGCGGGATGGGGTTGGGCCGCCGTGCATCCCGGTCCCTACGGCGTTATCCCGTCCTCCCTCGCGGCGTTTTTAGTCCTCCTCCTATATTCCCTATCCACCTTTGCGGCGGAGGCGGTCTGGTCCCTTTCACTCGATGAGGAAGCGGCGCCCCCAGAGCCCGAACGGCGCCTGCCGACGAGGAGGAAGCCGTGAGGGACACCCTTCCGCTTTTCCTCGCGGTCCTTCCGCTCCTGGGGGCGATCCTCGCCTTGGCCCTGCCACGGTTGTTTCCCGGGCGCGGACCCTGGCCCCTGCGGATGGCCGCCGGCTTCGGGTACGGTGGCGGCCTGCTGGTGGCGCTGGAGGTTTTCCTCCGCCTCCGGCCCTGGGGAATCCTCCAAGCGAACCTCGGTGGTTGGGCCGCGCCCTGGGGCGTGGAGGCCACCGCCGGATCCCTGGAGGCCGCCGTCTGCGCGGCCGCGTGTTTGGCCCTCGGCTCGAACCATTTCCTGCGGGAACCCGACCCGCTGGACCCCAAGGCCGCCCCGGTGACCGCCTTCCGGTTGTTGGCCCTCACGGGTTTCGCGGCGTCCCTGACCCTCCAGGACGCCTTGGCCCGGTTCGGCACCTTCCAACTCACCGGCCTCGCCTTGGCGGGCCTCTGGGCGCAGTCCGGCGGCGAGGGCCGACGCCGGGGTTTCGACCTCCTGATGCGTTTCTCCGCGGGATCCACCCTCTGGATGTTCGGCGCGGGAATCCTGTTCGTCCGGACGGGGACCTTCCACTTGGCGGGTTGGGAAGCCCGTTTATCCTCCGACGGCCCGCCCATCCTGGCGGCGGGAACGAGCCTGGCCCTGATGGCGCTCGGGAGCTGGATTTTGGCGGGGCTTTGGCCGGGTCGCGGTTGGATCCTGGAGGCCTGGGGTTCCCCGGGCGGACCGCCCCCTGAGCAGGCGTGGCACACGCGGCTTTTCGTCTGGCAGGCGGGGGACCTGGCTTGGCGGGTCTTCAAGCTGTCCGACGCGGTCTGGGACGCCATCCAGGTTTTCGCCCTCGCGATGTTCCTGGCCGCGACCCTCTCGGCCTGGTTCTCCAAAAAACGCTGGTCCCTGTCAGGGCTCTTGGACCTGGCCTCGGTCGCGGTGTTGGTGGGATTGTCCCGTTACGGCCGGGGCCCCCTTACCCTGGCCCTGACCGCCCAGGCCTGGGCCTTTGGGCTTCTGCTCTTATATGGAGGAAGAACCCGTGGTCGTTCCCGTTGGGCCCGTTGGGCCACGGCCCTCACATTGGCCGGGTTTCCACCCGCGATGGGTTTCCTGGCCCTGCACCCCCTGTTATCCGGGTGGGCCCAATACGGCTGGGCGACCGGGGTTTTCGGGGCGGGCCTGCTGGGCCTGGGTTGGACGGTCTGGAAAATCTGGCCCCGCCTTCCTGATGGGGGGGATTCACAAGCCGTATCGGCGCCGGTCTGGGATTGGGTCCTGGTCCTCGGCTTGGGCCTAGGCGGGTTGTTGCCCCTTCTCTTTTAAACCGTTTCTACGCCCCTGATTCCCTCCCGGAGGGACCCGGACCGACCAGGGAAGCATCCCTTTCTTGTCCGACCATCCCTTTCCCCCGTGGAAATTCCAGCCGAACTATGGAAAGCTGCTTTCTCCCCCAGCATCCCTATCCCCAGGAGCGCCCAAGTGAAAGCCATCACCGTTTATCCCGCCCTGAAGAAAGTCCGGCTGGAGGAGATCCCCGAGCCGAAGCTCCTGACCCCGACCCAGGCCAAGGTGAGGATCCTCGACGTGGGGATCTGCGGGACCGACCGGGAGATCTGTTCCTTCCAGTACGGCGCCCCCCCGGACGGGTCGGACCACCTGGTGTTGGGCCACGAGTCCCTCGGAGAGGTGGTGGAGACCGGGACCGGCGTGACGGCCGTGAAGGTGGGCGACCTGGTGGTGACCATGGTGAGGCGCCCCTGCGGCGACCCCGACTGCGTGCCTTGCGCCGAGAAGCGCGCGGATTTCTGCTCGACTGGAAACTTCACGGAGCGCGGCATCAAGGGACGGGACGGGTTCATGACGGAATTCATCGTGGAGGAGGAGGCTTACCTCGTTCCCGTGCCGGCGGGCCTCCGGGGCCTTGGGGTCCTGGCCGAGCCCCTCACCATCGCCGAGAAGGCCCTGGAGCAGGTTTGGGACATCCAGGACCGGTTGCCCTGGAACTGCCGCCATGACGGCCACCCGAGGCCGGGACCCGAGGGTCCCAGCGGGTTCCGCCACAAGGCCGTGGTGCTGGGCGCGGGGCCCGTGGGGCTCCTGGGCGCGATGGTCCTGTGCCAGGCGGGATTCACGGTGACCGTGTTCTCGAAGGAAACGGCGGACAGCGCCAAGGCCGCCTGGGTGAGGGGGATCGGCGCGGCCTATGTCCCGGGTTCCACGACCTCCCTCGAGGGACTCGCCTCGGCCGCCGGGCCCGTGGACCTGGTGTACGAGGCCACGGGCGCCTCGGGCCTCTCCTTCGCCATGCTCCCCTTCCTGGGCGCGAACGGGATCTTTCTTTTCACCGGCGTACCGGGCCGTAAGGCGCCCATCTCCGTGGACACCGATCTCCTGATGCGGGACCTGGTGCTCAAAAACCAGGTGGTGGTGGGGACGGTCAACGCGGGAAAGGGGGCCTATGAGGCCGCCGTGCGGGACCTAACGTCCTTCCAAAAACGCTGGCCCGGGGCCGTGGAGGCCCTGATCACCGCCCGCTTCGCGCCGGAAAGGTTCCGTGACGTCCTGCTCGGGCCCGCTGAGGGCATCAAGAACGTGATCGCCCTCGGATGAGCGACGGATCCGCCGACGCCGAACGCGGGCGCCTGGAAGCCGCCGACGGGGGGCGGGAACCCTGGCGCCGTTGGGGGCCCTACCTGTCCGCGCGCCAATGGGGGACGGTGCGGGAGGATTATTCCGAGGACGGCAACGTCTGGAGGTCGTTCACCCACGACCTGGCCCGGTCCCGGGCCTACCGATGGGGTGAGGACGGACTGCTCGGTTATTCGGACGACCGGGGCCTGTTGGGCTGGGCCCCCGTCCTCTGGAACGGACGGGACCCCATCCTGAAGGAGCGTTTGTTCGGCCTCACCAGCGAGGAGGGTAACCACGGCGAGGACGTGAAGGAATGCTGGTGGCACCTCGATGGGGTGCCGAGCCATGCCTACCAGAAGGCCCTTTACCGATATCCCCAGGCGGCCTTTCCCTACGCCCAACTGCGTGACGGGAACGCCCGACGGGGCCGGGAGACGCCGGAATTCGAGCTGGAGGACACCGGGGTGTTCGACGGCGGGCGGTATTTCGACGTGACCGTGGAATACGCCAAGGCCGGGCCCGAGGACCTGCTCCTGCGCTTGAGCGTGGAGAACCCCGGGCCCGAAGAGGCGATCCTGCATGTCCTGCCCAGCCTCTGGTTCCGCAACACCTGGAGCTGGGGCCGGTCGGGACCTTCCTATCCCCCGAAGCCGGGCTTGGTCCTTGAGGGCGGCGTCATTCGGTCCCGGCACCGGGACTTGCCGTCCCTCGTTTATTCCGAGGATCCCGCCAACCCCGGCGAAACGCGCGGCGCGATCTTCACGGAAAACGAGACGAACTTCCATAAGCTCTACGGCCAACCCAACGCCTCCCCCTATGCCAAGGACGGTTTCCACGAGGCCGTGGTGAGCGGGATGGCCCGGGCGGTGAACGGCGAAGGCGGGACGAAGGCGGCCTTTTGGAGGATCCTCTCGGTGCCGCCGGGGGGAAAGTTGGTGATGCGGTACCGGTTGGGGCCGGGAAACGGCGAATTCGGCCCCGGTTTCGATCGAGTCATCGAGGGACGGATCCGAGAAGCCGACGCTTTCCACGCGAGGTTATCCCCGCCCGAGTGGACCGGGGAGGAACGCTCCGTGGCGCGCCAGGCCCGGGCCGGATTGTTGTGGACCAAACAGTGGTACGGCTACCGGGTCACGGAATGGCTGGAGGGGGACCCTTCGCAGGTCGCCCCGCCGCCCGGCCGGGGAGAGGTCCGTAACGGAGACTGGACCCACTTCCGGGCCGACGACGTCTTGTCCATGCCCGACGCCTGGGAATATCCCTGGTTCGCGGCCTGGGACCTGGCTTTCCACGCGGTGTCCTTCGCGCGGATGGACCCGTCCTTCGCCAAGGCCCAACTGGGCCTGCTGTTGTCCGACCGGTACCAGCACCCAAACGGCCAAATCCCGGCCTACGAGTTCAATTTCTCCGACGCCAACCCGCCCCTCCACGCCTGGGCGGTGTGGCGGCTCTACAAGATGACCGCGCCCGCGGGCAAGCGGGACCGGTCGTTCCTGGCCTCGGCGTTCGAGCGGTTGGGCCGCAATTTCGACTGGTGGGTGGCCCGGAAGGACGCCGACGGCAACAACCTCTTCTCCGGCGGGTTCCTCGGGTTGGACAACATCGGGGTGTTCGACCGGTCCAAACCCCTGCCCGGGGGCGGGGCGCTTGAACAGGCCGACGGCACCGCCTGGATGGCGTTCTATTGCGGCACCCTGCTGTCCATGGCGCTTGAATTGGCGAAGGAGGACACCGCGTTCGAGGAACGGGCGATGGCCATCCTCGACCACTACGTGGCGATCGTGGACGCCGCGAACGACTTGGGGGGGAAAGGCCTTTGGGACGAGGCCGACGGGTTCTATTACGACCACCTCCTGCAAGGCGGGTTGTCCCAACCTTTATCGGTCCGGTCGTTGGTGGGTTTGATCCCTCTCCTGGCCGTGGAGAACCTCGAGGATCCGGGGGTGCGGAGGCTTCCCGCTTTCGCGAAAAAACTCGGGGACCTGGCGGTCCAACGGCCCGACCTGAATACGTCCATCACCTTGGGCCTGCCGGGCGGCGGGGAAGGGACGCCCCACCGGATGCTGGCCCTACCGAACCGGGACAAGCTGGTTCGGGTCCTGGGGGTCATGCTCGACGAAAGTGAATTCCTCTCGCCCCACGGCATCCGGTCCTTGTCCCAAATCCACCGGGACAAACCCTTCCGGTTGGACCTGGGGGGCGTGGAGTTCCGGATCGATTATGAGCCGGGGGAATCCACCACCTGGATGTTCGGGGGAAACTCGAATTGGCGGGGACCCGTCTGGATGCCCGCGAACTTCCTGTTGATGGAGGCTTTGGAGCGGTATCACCACTTTTATGGGGACGGGTTGAAGGTGGAATGCCCGACGGGTTCGGGGAATTTCCGGGACCTGCGGGAAGTCGCCGGGGAATTGGGAAGGCGGTTGTCCGCCTTGTTCCTGGCGGGGCCCGACGGCCGGCGGCCCTGCGGTCCCGGGTCCCTGTTGTTCCACGAGTATTTCCACGGCGAGACCGGTCGCGGCTTAGGGGCATCGCACCAGACCGGTTGGACCGCCCTGGCGATCCGGTGCCTGGAGTTCTCGGCGGGTCTCCGTCGGGCGGGAGGCTAACAGGGCGCTGAAAAGTGTTTTTACACACTGCCGTCAGGCGGCATAGCCGCCTGACGACCCTAGCGAAAAGGGGTTTTCGCAAGGCGAGTCAGCAGCCAAGCGGTTCGAGCGAAGAAGCCGCGAATCCCCCGGTTTTTGGGGGGATGATTCGCGAGCAAGACACGACCCCGCCCCTTCGTTCGGAAGAATAAGGAGGGCGGGACGTCCCCATGCCCATGGGCATGGGGGAAAAGTATCTTCGGTTCGACTTTTTCTTCATCCTGCTAAAAAGAAAAGCCCAGGCCAGTGGGCCAGGGCTCATCGATCCTTCAGGTGGGCGGGATTTAAAGCGACTTGTGGGTTCCCTCACGAAAGCGGAATGTTGAAATGGCCTTCAACGACCCCAGGCCATTTCGTATTGCTGATTTGGCCGCTGACGGGGCGCCAATACCTCCCGAGGTCGCGATGGGGTCATTCCCGCGATCTAGGAGGAAACCTTTAAGGCGGCGCCCCGTTAGGGATGGATCTTATTGGGGCTCGGAACCCTTAAAGACTTTTGTGGGTTCCGTCGCGAAAGCGGAAGGTCGAAATGGCCTTCAAAGAACTTGGACCATTTCGTATTGAAGCTTTGGCCGCTGACGGGGCGCCAACCCGAAAAAGCGGCGCCCCGTTAGGGATGAATCGTATTGGGGCCCGGAAGCCTTAAAGACTTTTGTGGGTTCCGTCGCAATAAGGAGGTGTTTTGGTGTGCTTGCACTGGCAGAGGTGGGCCGTCTTCTTCTCCTCCGCCTTGAAGACGAGCGGACGGATGTCGGTGGACTTGTGGGATCCGTCGCAGAAGGGCTGTTTCTTCGAGAGGCCGCAGGCACACCAGGCGTAGTTCTTGCCGGCTTCCAATTCCACGGCGATAGGCTGCTTCGAGGCGATGACGGGTTCGGACATGGGTTTCTCCTGTTGGGTGTTCCGGGTTCCTTCGGTCCATTTAAGTTAAGCCCCTCCCGCATCCAAGGCAAGTGGGGTCGGCCGGAAAGCCCTTTTTGGGGGGTTAAACCCCAGGACGGCCCGGACATCCAGCAACGCTTTCGCGGGGGCAGGATCGTAAGGGTGAACCGGGTTTTCAGGGGTGTTTTGGTATACTTAGGCCATGAAAGTCCGGATAAACCAAAAACCCGTTCTCGTTTTGATGGTCGGTGCCTGCTTAATCTTGTCCTCCTGTAAATCCAAAGCGCCGACCGTTCCATCCTTCGTTTTTTTGCCGAGTCCCACGCCCGGCTCCCCGTCCTCAACCTTGGTCCCCACCAATACCCCGGTGGTCACCGCGCCGACCGCGACTTGGACCCACACCTTCACGGCGGTCGCGCCCACGGCGACCCCCACGTCCGACCCAGGGACGCCGACCAATACCTTCACCCAAGCGATTTCCCCCGGGACCCCGACGCCTTCCCCGACCGCCACGGCCACCTTTACGGCGCCCGCCTTCACGGTGACGCCGATCTTCACCTCCCCGGATACGCTGACCCCCACCATCACCCTTTCGCCGACGGTCTCGCCCACCCGGACTCCGACCCGAACCCCGACGATCACTTCGACCTTCACGATCACGGGTACGCCAACTTGGACTGGCACCCCTACCAATACTTTCACGCCGGTCCCCTCGGGGATCTATTGGGAGCGGGCCTATGTCAGCAAGAACGTGGCGGGCACGCCCTCGGCGTTCCTCTACCTGGCGGTGAACGGGCTGCCGACGTCCTCGGCGGCCGTCACCCTGACCTGGGGGGCCAATAGCGCGCCCTTGACCTTCAATGGGGCCATCACCATCACGGGGACGGCCTACGGGGTCTACCGCCAGGACACCATCACCTATCAGGCGGGAACGACCTATGTCTTGACCGTGAACTGCTCAGCGGGTACGGCGGTGGGGACCTGCTTGGCGCCGGGGGGCATCACGACGGCCACGGACGGTTCGACCACCTCTTGGCTCACCAACGGAAACCAAGGCGCCCAAGTGCAAGTCCAAGGCCCTTCTCCCGCGACGACGACCACTTATTTCACCGGGTCCGCCACCACGCCTTGGACCATCCCGACCTCAACGGCCTATCCCACCACGGGCACCTACCAGGTTTGGACCAGTGTTGACAGCACGGTCTATGGGGGATCGGGCATCACGAATTCTCCCAGCCAATCCTATTTCGTCGTCCGGGACGACCTTTACCAGAACGTCGTGAAATGACCCTGCGCCGGTCGGCGTTCCTCCTTCTTCTCGCGGCGTTCAGCCTGGTCCCCCCCGCCATTTCGCGTCCCATGAGGCGCGTTTCCCTTGTTTCCTGCCAAGCCCAAGGGACCCAAACCTTCGACCAGGTCTTTCGGTACGTCCAGGGTTTTCCCGAGCCCAAGATGCACCAGGATCTCGGGACGGCGGGGATCGAAAGGCTGAGCGGCTTCGCGCCCAGCCGGTTTTGGCAGAACCCGGGCCTGACCATCGGGTCCCACGAGCTCCAGACCAGCTACCTGATCACGGGTGTGACGCGGCCGGGCCATGGCGGGGTCTGCGTCTGGCTCCAATCCCTCGACCTGGCCTTCCGCTACACCGACCTGGATGTTTACGTGTCGAACGATTACGACCCGGGGTCCTGCGAGGGGAAGGTGATCCGGGCCCATGAGATGCTGCACGTGGCCGTCCACCGGCGTCTCTACGGGAAGTACAAGGTCCAACTCGGGAGGGCGATCCGGAACCTCCAGCTTCCCTCGGCGTCGCATCCCCGCCATTACGCCAGCCTCGCCGCGGCCAAGGCCGCCATCGGCAAGTCCATCAAGGCCGCCAGCGAGGGGGTTTATAACCGGTTCAAGCGGGAATTGACCGTGGAGAACGGCAAGCTCGACACCCCGGAGAACTACAGGAAAACCCAGGCCCAATGCGGCCACTGGAAGTAAACGGCCTCGAATCCTGGCCCGGGACGGAAACGTCCCGGGCCTTTTTGTTTGGGTGCCGCGGTTAAAAGGCGGTTCAGCGTTTGACGGAGGGGGTCCGGTAAGAAAGGGCGAAAAACACCAGGGCCACCATCAGGTAGGCCGTGGCGAAAGTCGGGGCCGCTCCAAACCCGATTACGTTCTCCTCGCCCGCGGCCGTGAGGTGGAAGGCGTGTAGGATGCCGAAATAGGAAAGGACCGACGCGGCCAACATCCAGACCGCGGCTTTCCGCAACTGCTTCTCGATCATGAAGACCACCACCGCGGCGTAGATCATGGCGGTCAGGAGGAACCCCTGGGAAAGGGCGATGAGTCCGTTGACGTAAAGCTCGTTGCCAAACTTGGGGGCGGCTTCCAGCAGGTTCGATCCTCCGACTCGTAGGGCGGTCTTGACCAGCAGCAGGGCCCAGGCCGCGAAGGACGGGATGAACCCCACGGCCACCGCCAACGCGTGGGACTTGGGGACCTCCTGGAACGATTGGGCCGTGATGATGATGGCCACCCAGAGCAGGATGCCGAGGGACGCCTCCAGGGGCACCCACTTGAGGACCCAGGCGAGGCCCCCGGTCAGGCACAACAGGGAAATGACCGCTCCGTTAAGGGCTGAGTAGCCCGAGCGGGCCCCCATGGCCTTCCAGCCGGGATGACCGATGTAGATGGTGGTGGGGAAGGCGCTGCCGAAGAACGCCGCCGCCAGGGTGGCCAGGCCGTTGTAAAGGAGGGACGGCTTCGTCTCATAACGGTCCCCCGCGGCCTCCGCACTCTCCAGGTTCTGGAGGGATCCCACCACATTGAACAATCCCATGGGAAATATGACCGCCAAGTATTTCCACCCCCGGGGGTCCGACCAAAGGGCGAACAAATCCGCCGGGACCGGCACCGGCCAGTGGAGAGAAAAGGACGCCGGATCGGGGGACGGCGTGAAGACGTGGAGCCCCAGGCCGTTGAGGCCCCAGGCCAGGGCCACACCGACCAGCACCGCCACGAACCCGCCCGGGAGCCCCCAGGGCCATCGGTATTTCGAGGCGTAGGACAAGAGGATCAGGAACATCGGCAGGATCGCCACCAGGGGGTTCGAGAACATCTGGAAGACGAAGGGCATGGCGATGAGGGTGATGGCGATGCCGGAGAGGGCGGACAGGAGGGCCGCGCGGGGCGTGTTGCGGCGAAGCCAGTCACCCCCCCAGGCCCCGCCGATTTCCATGAGCCCCGAGAGAAGGCAGGCAAAGAGACCCACGCGCCAGGTCAGGATCGGGTCTTTCGTCTCCTGGTAGACAGGCCCCATGATGAGGAAGATGAAGGCGAACAACGACGGGGTGTTGATGCCGTAGGGAAGGGCGGTGACGTCGGTCCGCCCGGTTTTCTTGGCCAGTTGGCGGGCCTGCCAGGTATAGAACAGGTTGCCCACGAGGATGGAGAGGCCGGCCCCGGGCAGGATGCGGCCCAGCACCAGGCTGTCCGGCAGGCCGCAGACGTATTTGCAGAGGGTGCCGATGAGCATGAGCTGGAGAAGGTTGTCGATGAAGAGGCCGAAGAATCCGTCGAGGTCGCCCTGGGTGAACCAGGGAATAGTCGGGGTCTGTTTCATGGGGGAAAGGCTAAACGGTCGGGAAAGACAGGTCAAGAAAAAGAAGAGGAGCTTCAGCCTTGCAGATCGCCGACCCAAACGAGCTGATCTTGAAAGGGCGATTTTTTGATCATATTGAAGAATTTTCGATCGGCCGTCACCAGGGGACACTCCTCCCCAAGGGCCATGGACAGGAAAAGACAGTCGTAGACCCGGGTCCCGGTTTCCAGGGCCAGTTCCAACGCGCGCTCCGCAACGGATGGGTCGGTGGATTTGGTCAGGAGGTCCGCCTGTACACATAGCCGCCAAGCGGACTCCGCTTCCGCGCGGGATAGTATTCTCCGAACCGCATGGGACCGAAAGACATCGGCAATTTCCAACCAGAATAGGTCCGGCACCTTCAGGCGGTATTTCGGTTTGAAAAGGGTCAACGCAAGTTCGCTATGGGTTTCCGGTAGGAACCACTTCACCGCGACGCTGGTGTCGACGACGTAGGGGATCAATGGTTTCTGGATTTCCGTATGATTTTCGCGCTATCGGGGAATTTTCGGCCCTTCAAGCCATTGCGGAATTCATCGACGGACTTTCGAAATTCCTTCATGGAGGCGACCTGAGCCGACCGTTCAAGGATGGCTTTTACTTCCATCTGGAGGGAACGCCCGTCGGATTGGGCGCGCTTTTTCAGGCGGTCCACCAAGGCTTTATCTAAGTTGCGGACGAGTATCTGAGCCGTGGCTTTCCCCTTGGGTTCGGTGATAGCAATATGATAGCACTTTGTGGGTAGCCCACCAAAGGGCATGAATGGGGTCAGTCGTCTGATTTTTAGGGTTTCGGGGGGTCCATGGGGTTGAAGGCGATCGCCAACGATTCGGTGCCTCCCGGGGACACCTGGACGGGAAGGGTGAGGGACCCCTGGTAGAAATAACAGAGGGCGACCTTTCCCTCGGAGCAGTAATAAAGGGTCAGGTGGGCGGTGAGATCGGTATTGCCCGGGTGAAGCCCCAGGGGAACCTGGATCAAGGTGGACTTCACCGCTACGGCCTCCTTCGGGACCGAGGCGACCGCCTGGTTCCCGGACTCCAAGTTGATCACGGAGAAAGCCTGGGGGTTGATCTCCATCCCTGCGGGAAGGGTGATCTTGATTTTGACCTGTCCCGCGCCGGGAGCGGCTGTCATCTCCGGCAACGCGGGAACCTTGGGTCGGGATACGGCCGCGGAAACGGAATGGGTGAGTTTATCCAAACCCTTCAACTGGAGCGTGGTGACCCGCGAAGTAGCCGGGTCCACGACCCGTAGGACGTGGTTGTTGGTGTCGACGATATACCAACGGTCCCAACCAAAAGCCAAGCCGCAGGGTTCATCGAACATGGCGCCGGGCCCAACCCCATCGGCCCAACCGGCCTTCGCGGTCCCCAACCAATTCGTGACCTTGCGGGCTTTCGGGTCGAGCACCTTGATCTTGTTGTTGTAGGTGTCGGCGATGAAGAGCTTCCCGCCGTGGAGGGAGAGCCCGATCGGGTGCTGGAGCCGGACCGTCCCCCTTTCCCCATCCACATCGCCAAAGTCGAAGAGGCCGCTTCCCACCAAGGTGTCCACGCGGCCCGCGGGGTCCAGGTCGGCCATCCGGACGGAACTGGACTCGCTGTCGGCGAAGTAAAGCTTGTGTCCGTCGGTCACGATGCCCGAGGTCTGGGCCAGGGCCGCGTCCGGCAAAAAACCGTCGGTCAAACCTTCCCGGCCGCTTCCCGCGAAGACCCCAACCCGGTCGGTCGCGAGGTCGAGCTTCCAGATCTGGTGCGCTCCCGCCATGGCGATGTAAAGCGAATCCCCGGCTTTCACCATGTCCCAGGGGCTGTTGAGAGCGGTGGTTTTGCCGGGACCCCCTGCGTCCCGGGTTTGGGCTTGGTGACCGGTCCCGGCGAGGGTCTCCACCTTCCGGGACGATAGGTCCACTTGGCGAATCGCGTGGTTCTCGGTGTCCGCAACGTACAATTTGTCCCGCTCGGTGTCATAGGCCAGGCCCTGGGGATGGAAGAAGGCCGCGGTCTTGTAGGTCCCATCCAGGAAACCAGGCGTTCCTCGGCCAATGACCTCCAACACGGCACCCCCGGGTGATAGCACCAAGATTCGGTCGTGGTTCGAGTCCGACAGGAAGAGGCGGCGGCCCTTCTCGTCCACCGCGACCTTTCCCGGGTAGGACAAAAGCGAGCGGGGCTTCTGGCTGTGCTCGGGCCTAAGGAAGGGGAGGGGCTGGGGATCCAGGACCTTTTCGCGGTTGTAAGCGGCGACCATCTCGCCGATTAGGGGATTGAGGGATTCGTAAACCCCTTCGCCGGACGTGATCCCCACAATCCGTCCGGTCGGGTCCAGGAGCGCGAAGGAAGGCCAACCCTGGATGCCGTAGGCGTTCCACAGCTTGAAGTTCGAGTCGTTGATCACAGGATGCCCGACCCCATATCGGAGCACGGCGTTCCGTATGTTTGGGGTGTCCTTTTCCCCCGTGAATTTCGCGGAATGAACCCCCACCACCACTAGGCTGTCGGGGTATTGGGCCTCCAGCTTTTTTAAATCCGGGATGACGTGCATGCAATTGATGCAGCAGAAGGTCCAAAAGTCCAACAGGACCACCTTGCCCTTGAGGTCCTTCAGGGTCAGGGGACGCGAGACGTTGAGCCAATCGGCGCCGAGGGGAAACTCAGGGGCGCGGGTCTCGCCGCGTAAACGGGAGGGGTTCGCCGGGTCGGCGGAAAGCCAATCCGATTCCTGGGAGGGCCCCGGATGCTTCACGCGACTCGATTGGGCCCGGGCCCACCAGGAGGCGCCGAAGGCCGCCAGGATCAAGATGAGGATGAGGCGACGTTGGAGGGTCAATGGGGGTCTCCGGATGGCTCCAGGATAGGTATGGTCGACTGGGGGTTTCAATGCGTCCAACTGCTTCCAGAACCAATACGCCTGATGGAGCCCCGTGGTTTCAGGAATCAATATGACGTCGGGATCATATAACTGGCCGGAAAATGCCGATAAAAGGCCATTTTATCAAAAGGGTAGGTTTGTTTTTTATGATCGGCATTCCTGGCTGGCTCATAACCCCAGCCCCTAACCCCGTGGTTCAATCATATCGAAGGGCAGGCCCCCAATCGGGGCAAACCTGGGTGGGCTCGGTGCAGGTTGGTCCCATTCTTTTGGAATGGGACATCCAAACGTGGGCCTCGCCTGGTGGGCTCGGCACGGATTGGCCGTTGCCGGATTTTACGCTTGATGGCTTTAACCACACTCGCTGTAACGTTGGAGGAGGTTCGTCATGGCCTGGCCCCATTCCCTTGGAATGGGACGGACCAAGGCGCGCCTCGCCTGGTGGGCTCGGCGCAGTCCGGCCGTTGCGGGATTTTACGCTTGATGGCTTTAACCACACTCGCTGTAACGTTGAAGGAGGTTCGTCATGGCCTGGGGAGTCCTGTTCGTCATGCTGGTGGCTTTCTTGACGGGCCGAAAATATCTCGTGCCCGTCCTGACCTTACTATTCGCGATCGCCCTTTCCATCGTCTGGTACCTGCCGCCCCTCACGGAGGAACGGTTCAACCTGTTCTGCACCCAGGCGCCGCTCTCGATGGCTATGGCGTTGATGGGGGGATTGGCGCTTTTCCTCCTGCCACCCTTGACCATCGGGCAGGTGTGGAAGCTCATCCGCCCCGGGGATAAGCCCCGGAACCCCGCGTACCTTTTGGGGGCCCTGGTGGGCGTCACGGCCTTGGGACTGTTTGTGGGCGGGCTTTGGAATGCCCGCAATTGCGGCAGTTGCCGCACGGAAGCGGCCACACCCTTCGTCACCCGGACCCAAGCCACCGTAGGCGTGGTGGGAAACCACCTATTTTTGGTGGGCGGTGCGGATGGGCGAACCTATCCCACCGACGTCTGGTCGTCCACGGACGGACTGGTGTGGGACCAGATTGCCAAGACCGGGTTCCCGGGCCGCCAGGGCCAAGCGATGGTGACGTTCCATGGCAAGCTCTGGATCATCGGGGGATGGGATGGAAAACTCCACAACGACGTCTGGTGCTCCACCGACGGGAAGGCCTGGATCCACGCCTGTGACGCCCCTTTCGAGCCCCGCACCGACTTGGCGGCGGCCACCGACGGCAAGCAAATCTGGATTTCGGGCGGCAAGACCTCGGAGGGACCCCAGGGGGACGTCTGGAACACCGCGGACGGTGTCCATTGGAAACGCCTGCGGGGGAAGGGGCCGTTCCTGGCCCGGTCCCAACATTCCTTGGTCTGGTTCTCGGGGGGTCTTTGGATGCTGGGCGGGTTGAATGGGATGGACCGGGAGTTAGGCGACATTTGGACCTCTCCCGACGGCGTCGCTTGGCAGAAGGCCGAGAACCCGCCTTTCCACCCCAGGTCCGGCATGGCCACGGTGGTCCATAAGGACAAGCTTTGGGTCGTGGGCGGCAGGACCTCCGGCACGGCCCTCCTAAACCCCTGGTGGACCGCGGATGGGATCGCCTGGCATGAGTCGCCGGAAGGTTTGAAGGGCCCCGGCCAGGGGATCACGACGGCCGCCAGTTTCGGGGGCCGCCTTTGGTTCCTGTCAGGCACCGACGGTCGGTTTTTTTCAGCCGACCTTTGACCCAACGAACTGGACAAAGCATGGAACGGGGGGTTTCTGCCCCCTTTTCATCGTAGGGTGCCACCCCACCAGATATAGAAGATCAAAATGATAAAACCACTATCCCTGAGCAATAGGGGCTATTAACGCCTCTGTTCCTTGTGAAATAACGGGACATTCCCCATACTAGTCCCCAAATACAGACACAACATGCATTCCTGCCCCGGTGGGGTTCTCTTGGACTGCATCCCCCATTTGGCCCAGGAGGGTCCATGTCCAGCCGCAAGCCCCATTGTTTGTTCGTCTATCCCCGCTTCACCTCCAAGTCCTTCTGGAACTACCGCGCCACCTGCGAGTTGGTGGGGGCCAAGTACCCCGCCGCGCCGTTGGGCCTCATCACCGTGGCCGCCATGTTGCCCAAGGACTGGGAAGTGCGCCTGACCGACCTCAACGCCGAGGACCTCGACCCCCACGACGCCGATTGGGCCGACATGGTCTTCCTGGGCGGCATGATTTCCCAACAGCCGGACCACCTGGACCTGATCCGCCGTTTCCGCGAGCGCGGCAAGACCGTGATCGTCGGCGGCCCGGACGCCACCTCCAGTCCCCACCTCTACGCCGGCGCGAGCCATTTGATCCTGGGGGAAGCCGAAGTCACCTTCCCCGAGTTCCTCGCCGATTACCTGGCGGGCCAGGCCAAGCCCAAGTACGAGGCCGGGGAGCGCAAGGCCGACATGGCCACCAGCCCGGTGCCCCGTTTCGACCTGCTCCATTTCGACAACTACCTGCACATCGGCATCCAATGGAACCGGGGCTGCCCGTTCCGCTGCGAGTTCTGCGACATCATCGAGCTTTTCGGCCGGGTGCCGCGCGGCAAGTCGCCGGCCCAGGTTAACTCCGAGCTCCAGGCCCTTTATGACCTCGGCTACCGGGGCCATGTGGACATCGTGGACGACAACTTCATCGGCAACAAGAAAGCCGTGAAGGTCCTGCTCCCGTCCTTGATCCAATGGCTGAAGGACCATAAGTACCCGTTCGAGTTCTCGACGGAAGCCTCCATGAACCTGGCCGACGACACCGACCTCCTGGCCATGATGAAGGAGGCGGGTTTCGCCTGGGTTTTCGTGGGCATCGAGAACCCGGACACCGCGACGCTCCAGGCCACCCAGAAGCTCCAGAACACCCGGCGGTCCATCGCGGACAGCATCCACAAGATGATCCAGCACGGCATGATCGTGAACGCCGGCTACATCGTGGGGTTCGACGGTGAGGGGGAAGGCGTGGCCCAGACCATCCTGGACAACATCGAAGCCACCAACATCCCGGTCAACATGGTGGGGCTCTTGTTCGCCCTGCCGAACACCCAACTCACCCGCCGCCTGCAGCGCGAGGGCCGGTTGGACGAACAGTTCGAGATTCCCCCCGCGGAGACCGCCTGCCAGTGCGTGGCGGGACTCAACTTCAAGACCCTGCGGCCCCGTGTGAATATCCTGAGGGATTTCCGGCGGGTGGTGGACGTGGCCATGCAGCCGGACAAGTACTTCGGCCGGGTGCGCCACATGGTGGACATGCTGGACTGCTCCCAATACAAGGTGCGCCTGCCGATCCGCCGCCACATCAAGGAAGTGAAATCCCTCATCAAGATCTCGTTCAAGTTGGGGGCCCGGAAGGAAACCCGGTCGGAATACTGGAAGACCTTCTTCCACGCCCTGACCAAGAACCCGCGAGGTTTCCGGAGCGCCATGTCGGTGATGGCGCTCTACCTGCACTTCTTTGAATTCCGCAAGTACGTCTTGGACCGCTTGGACCAGGAATTGGCCCTGCTGGAGGAGACCGGCGACCCCCGGATGCTCAAGCCCACGGTGCCGATGGCCGCCGCGACGCCCTTGCCGGTCTTGGAGTCGGTGGCGAGCTAAACCCCAAGCCGTTAATAAAGGTTAAAAATAAAGGCCATCCCGGAAGGGGTGGCCTTTTGTTTTGGGGGAGCCGCTTCGTGAAAGCATCAGCCTTAACTCATGGGACTGATTGAAGCTTGATCAATAAGTCCCCGGGTGAGAGGTATCCCACGGTCCGCCCACCGGACAGTTCCTTGCCGTCGCGACCGATCAAGATCAGCGTCGGCACCCCGGACACCTTCCACTGGTCCCTCAGCTTGAGGATCGACTCATCCCCGAACTTCGTCAGGTCGGCCTTAAGGAGCACCCACTTTTCCAGCTCTTTCCGGACCTGGGGGTCGGTGAAGGTCTTCAACTCCAGTTCCTTGCAGGGGATGCACCAGTCCGCGGAAAAATCCAACAGGATGGGCTGGCCGGCTTTTGCGGCGGCCTCCAGGCGGGAGGCCTGGTAGGGCTCGAAGGGCAGGTGGGCCGGCTTCGGCCAAAAAGTGAAGACCAGGACCCCCGCGACGGCCAGCAGGAACCCCAACGACTTCTGGAAATACATGAAAGTCCTATGGACGCCGCTCCCGGCGAACACACGCCCCAAGAGGACGCCCACGACCATGAGATACGCCGGGAGGACCCACCGCAGGACCCCCTCGGGCAAAAGCGGGTGAAGGAAATACAGGGGCATCCCCAAAAGGATGAAGCCGAAGACCTTCTTGACCCACACCATCCAGAGGCCCGACTTCGGGAGCCGTTGGATCCCACCGGAAAAGAATCCCAACAACAGGTAAGGGAAGCCCAGGCCGAGCGAAAGGGTGAAGAACATCGCGAAGCCCAACCAGGGGTCCGCTTTGGCGGCTACGAAGGTCAAAAGGCCGATGGAGAAGGGGTCCACGCAGGGGGCCGCGACTACGCCGAACACCAGCCCCATGACCAGCGCCCCCAACACGCCGGAGGCCTGGGATCCGCCGATCTTGTTGAGAAGCCAGGAGGGAGCCTGGATCTCATACAGGCCGAACATCGAGAGGGACAATCCGACCAGCACCGTGGAGATGCCCGCCAAAACCCAGGTCGACTGGAGCGCGCTCCCGAAGAGCCGTCCGGTCAAGGCCGCCGTCACCCCCAGGACGGTGTAGGTCACCGAGATTCCGAGGACATAGGCAACTGCCCGCATGAACATCTTCCAGGGCCCGTCCGTTGTGCGGGTGCCGAAGTAGGCCACGGTCAGGGGGATCATGGGATAGACGCAGGGAGTGAGGTTGAGGGCAAGCCCGCCGAGGAGGATCAGCAAAAAGGTCAGCCACCAGCCCTTTTGGCGGATGAGCCCCGCGATGAGGTTCTCGGGTTCAGCGGCGACATTGAGCGAGGGGAGTGAGGCGAACCAATCCAGGTTCGCGGGTTGGGCCGTTCCCTGGGTAAGGGTCCGGATCGGAACGTCGATCTTCACTTGGGCGGGGGCCAGGCAGAGATGGTCGTTGCAGGCCTGGATCTCCAGTTGGTACCGGAGGGAATGGGTGCCGGCCGTGACCTGGACCGGGACGAAGACCGTGACGGAACCCGCGTAGACCGGGAACGCCTCGTTGGAACCGGCCAAGATTTTGGGAATCCCCGGGGGGGCGCGCAGGCCCACCGCCTCTTGGCCCTTCGCATCCTTCAGGCTGAAGGGGACGAAACCCTCGGGAAGGCCCTGGACGGCGTTGATGTGCCACCCATCCTGGATCTTGACCACGACGGCCACCCAGAAATCGAGGCCGGGCGCCGCGGGGTTATAGGAAGGTTTAGCGGAGACCTCGACCACCGAGGCGCTGTTGACGGGTGGAGCCGCGTGGGCCGGACGGGTGGGAAGGGTCCCGAGAAGGGCGAGGAGTAGGGTCAGCCAAGTGGTTCGTTTCATGGTCTCCCAATCATACGGCTTGGAACCAAAATAGGTTGCAGGTTCGTGACTGGCAAGAGGGATAAGCCGCAGGAAATATAACCTTAAAGCACCCTTCACCCAGCCCTCTCCCTGAAGGGGAGAAGGGGGCTGGACTTCTGGGACTACCGCGCCGTAAGGGTGGAGTCCCGCACGATCAGTTCGGCCTGGAGGATGCTGACGTTCTTGGCCAGGGCCTCGCCGTCGACCATCTGCATCATCTTCTCGGCGGCCAGCATGCCCATCTCGTGGCCCGAGAAGGAGACGGTCGTCAGGGAGGGCTCGTGGTACCGGGCCTCCTCCATGTTGTCGAAGCCGACCACCGAGACGTTGTCGGGCACGTGCAGTCCCATGTCCTTCAGGGCCCGCATGGCCCCCATGGCCATCAGGTCGGAGGCGCAGAGCAGGGCGCTGGGCTTGCGGACCCCTTGGAAAACCTTCTTGGCGGCCTCGTAGCCGCCGTTCTCCTCGTAGTTGCCCTCGGCCACCCAATCCGACACGAGTTCGATCTTCTTCTCGGAAAGCATCTCCTGGTAGGCCTGGAAGCGCTCGAGCGCGTTGGTGGTGGTCATGCGCCCGTTGATCATGGCGATGCGCTCGTGGCCCATCTCGATCAGGTGCTCCAGGGCCTTGCGGACGCCGCCCCGGTTGTCCACGCCCACGTAAGGGAAGTCGTCCCCGCCGGTGATCTTGCCGTTGACCAGCACGAAAGGCACGTTGGCGTCGGCCAATTCGCGGATGGACACGTCGGTGGACCAGGCGTTCATGACGAACATACCATCGGTGGAGCCGTCGCCCAAGAGGCTTCGGTAGGACAACTGGGCCCGCGCGGTCTCGTTCAGGGGATGGATCAACAGGCGGTAACCGTGCTCGGCGGCGGCTTCCTCGATGCCGCCCAGGATGTCGGCGAAGAAGGGACTGCGGATGAGCTTGGTGTGGTGGGGGGCCAGGATGCCCCAGACCTTGGAGTGCTTTTGGCGGAGCCGCCGGGCGTGGGCCTGGGGCTTGTAGTGCATTTCCTTGATGGTGGCTTGGACCTTCTTACGGCATTCCTCGCTCACCCACTTCTTGTTGTTCAGGACGCGGGAGACGGTCCCGATGGTGACTCCCGCTTTCTTGGCGACATCCTTGATCGTGGCCATGACCGCACCTCGCAAAGACGTTCCGACTTGTCTCTCCCGAACCTAAAACAAGACGGTAACGATTTAAGGCATTTTAAGGAAATGAGTGAGGCAATGCAAAAAATAAGGGAAATAACAGGGTTTCGTGGGAAAGATTGATCAGGTCTGTCAAAAAACGATAATGTTAAAAACCCCATTAAACAGGCCCTGCCGATTCATTCAAGCCCTTGCGGGGCAAGCCCTAAGTCACCTTTTTGAAGGACAAAATTTAAGCTCTTGAGCCCCCACCCGGACCCGGTAAAGGCCCCCTGGGCCCGGGAGAGCGGTGCCCTCTTGGGTCGCGACCCAGGTTTCCTTCGACCCTACCGGTGGAACGAGATGGACCAGGACCGTGGTTTCGGGCGGGAGGAAGTCCTGTTTCATCCAGGTCCAATGGATCCCACCGTCTTCCGCCGTGGCCGTGGCGTTTTCGATGGTTTTCTGGGCTCGCCAATAGCTGGTGACGGCGCCGAAGGGCGCGACCCAAAATCGGCTCTTCTCGGCTCCGTCCAACAACCTTCCAAAGAGATCAGTTGGAATGGCGTCTTCCCCGGTCCCGCCGACGGCGTGGATCGTCAGGACGGTCCACCCGCCATTCCTTCTGGTTTCCCCCAACCAAACCTGCTGGAGTTTCGGATTTCCGCCCGCCCGGATTGTTCGGCTTGGAAGGTTGAACCAATCGGGGTTGTCGGACGGTTTGAGGACATAGGAAGGTCCTTCGCCGCCGCGGGCGGCCAAATGGGTCTTGGAAGCCTGGGCCTTCAGCCCCGGTGAGATTTCGCCGTAAGGATAGGCGTAGGTGAATACCGGAACCCCGAAAGACTTCTTCAAGACGTTTCGGGCCCCCAGGACCTGGGATTCCTCGGCGCGGGGGTCCAACCGAGCGGCATGGAAGAGATCCAGGCTGTGGTTGCCCAGCTCGTGGCCGTTCTCGAAGACTTTCCGCCAATCCTCCCGCCGGTTAATTCGGTTGGCCGCCAGGAAGAAGGTGCCTTTCCATCCATGCTGATCCAAGGCGGGGACCGCCTGGTCGAGCTGGGTCGGGTCCCCATTGTCGAAGGTCAGGGAGAGGGCCGCGGGGTACCCGTTCCAAGGGACGACCCGGAGGATGGGGGGCGTGGCCGCCCAAGGGAGTGAGGCGAGGCAGACGGCGAGGAGGACGAGTGCTGGGATCCTGGGACGCATGGGCACCTTCCTTGGCCGCATTATATCGGAGAACACATGAAATAAAAAAAGGGGCCGGAAAGTCCCGACCCCTTTCGGTGGAAGTCTCAGAGGGCCTTGTCGCCCGTTTCGCCGGTCCGGATACGGATGGTGCCGTTGACCGGTGAGATGAAGATCTTGCCGTCGCCGATCTCCCCGGTGCGGGCCGCCTGAATAATGCTGTCACAGGTTTTTTTAACTTTGGAATCCGGCACCACCACGGACAGGACCAATTTGGGCAATAGGCCCTGGACAGTCTGGCCCCTGTAGCTTTCGGTGATGCCCTTCTGCTTGCCGTGGCCGGACACTTCCGTCACCGTCACGCCTGGGTAACCGGCTTTTTCCAGGTTGTCCAGGGCGGCCCGAAGGGCCCCCGGCCGGATAATGGCTTCAATCTTCTTCATGTTTCCCCCTTTGGATGCGACGTAGGCTTTAACGCCCCGCTCAAATCGAGTGTCCGGCTACGATCCGTAACCCTCTTCGCCGTGTTGGGAAAGGTCCAACCCCATATCCTCGTCGCGGGCTTCGGCCCGGAACCCGACGGTCTTGTCCACCAACAGGAAAAGTAGGACGGTGAAAACCAGGGAATAGGCCGCGGTGGCAAGGGCCATCTGGGCCTGCACCATGAAGAGGGACCGGTTGCCATAGAACCAACCCGAGTGGCCGCCGTAGGCCGGGTTGGCCAGGAGCCCGGTTGCCAACACGCCCCAGAGTCCGCCCACGCCGTGCACCCCGAAGGCGTCGAGGGAATCATCGTACCCCAACTTTACCTTCATGAGGATGGCCCCATAGCATAGGACGCTGGCGACCACGCCGATCACCAAGGCTTCCGCCACGCCGACATAGCCGGAAGCCGGGGTGATGGCCGCCAGCCCCGCGATGGCGCCCGAGGCCGCACCCAGGGCCGAGGCCTTGCCCCGGTGGAAGGCTTCCAGAAGGCACCAGACCAACGCGGCCACCGAGCCGGCGGTATTAGTGGCGATGAAGGCGTTCGCGGCCGTGCCGTTGGCCGCCAGGGCCGAGCCGGCGTTGAACCCGAACCACCCGAACCAGAGCAGCCCCGTGCCGATCAGCACCATGGTCATGTTGTGGGGGACCATGCGTTCCACGCCGTAACCGCGCCGGTTGCCGAGCAGAAGTGCCAGGGCCAGGGCCGAAAAGCCCGCGGTGATGTGCACCACGGCGCCCCCGGCGAAGTCGATGGCGCCCAGCTTGGACCAATAGCCCCCACCCCAGATCCAATGGGCCACGGGGTCATACACCACGGTGGCCCACAACAACGAGAAAAGGATGAAGCCCCGGAAGCGGACCCGTTCGGCGAAGGCCCCGGTGATGAGGGCCGGGGTGATGATGGCGAACATGCATTGGTAGACCGCGAAGGCCGCGTGGGGGATGGTGGGGGCGGAATCGGAGAAAGGGGTGAGGTGATTGAGCCACGCCCAAGAAAGCCCCCCGAACCACTCATTCCCCGGGGAAAAGGCCAAACTGTACCCGAACACCACCCATTGGACCCCGATAAGGGCCACCATGATGAGGCTTTGGAGGATAGTGCCCAGGACGTTTTTGCGGCGGACCATGCCGCCGTAAAAAAGACCCAGGCCCGGGGTCATGAGCATGACCAGGGCCGCGGAGGCCAGCACCCAGGCCGTGTCTCCGGAGTTGAAGACGGGAACGGCGGCTTGTGCCCGGGCCTCGGCGGCCCCAAACAGTGAGAGTGATCCGGCGAGCAACAGCTGGCGCGACAGGTTGGGTCGGCTGAGCCAACGGGGGGTCATGGGAGGTTCCTTCGGCAAAAGGAATATTTGAAAGAGAAAGGGGACGGGGGCCCAAAGGTGACCCAAGTGTAGCTTCTACGAAATTCGGCTGGCAATACTTATTTGATGCTTGCGTCGATCTGTTGGGTTTTACGGCGAGTTTGGTTTCTGAATCGGGGGGGCAGTTGGTTGGGATCAACCGAAATATCCCGGGAATATGACTTGGGCCCTGCATTAAGGAAGGGAACCAAGGGGAAATAAAAAGGCCGGGCGGAGGCTCACCGCCCGGCCAGAACCACAGGATCGGCTTATTGGACGGTCTTATCGCCGGATTCGCCGGTTCGGATCCGGATGGCGTTGGACACCGGGCTGATGAAGATCTTACCGTCGCCGATTTCCCCGGTGCGGGCCGCCGCGATGATCTTTTCCGTGGTTTTTTTCACTTTAGTGTCCGGCACCACGACGGTCACCAGTAGTTTGGGCAAGAGGCCTTCCACGGTCTGGCCGCGGTAGCTCTCGGTGATGCCCTTCTGCTTGCCGTGGCCCGAGACCTCGGTGACGGTGATGCCGGGGTAACCGGCGGTCTTCAAGGCGTCCAGGACGCTCCGGAGGGCGCTGGGGCGGAGGATGGCTTCAATCTTCTTCATGGATCGTTCCTTTCGGGTCGGCCCCCGGGAAACTCCCGGGGGAAGTTCAAGCCGGGGTTAGATCAGGTAACCTTCCTCACCGTGCTGCGAAATGTCGAGGCCCAACTCCTCCTCTTTATTGACGGCCCGCATCCCGAAGAGCCGTTCAAAGACGATCCAGAGGAAAGCCGTGAGGGCGGCCGAGTAGAGCAAGGTGGCGCCCACGGTGTACAACTGCACGACCACCTGGTGCGGGTTGCCGTAGAGCCAGCCCCGGCCCACGGGGTTGACCGCCGGGTTCGCGAAGATGCCGGTCATGATCGCGCCGAAGGTGCCGCCCACGCCGTGCACCCCGAAGGCGTCCAGGGAATCGTCGTAGCCGAACTTCTGCTTGATCACCACCACGAAGAAGTAGCAGATCGGGCTCACCAACAGGCCGATCCACAGGGCTCCGGTCACGTCCACGAATCCCGCGGCTGGGGTGATGGCCACGAGGCCGGCCACCGCGCCGGACGCCGCGCCGAGGGCCGAGGACTTGCCGCGGTGGAGGGCCTCCAGGAAGCACCAGGAAAGGGTGGCCGTGGCGGCGGCCGTGTTGGTCGTCATGAAGGCGTTGGCCGCCAGGGCGTTGGCGCCCAAGGCGGAACCCGCGTTGAAGCCGAACCAGCCGAACCAGAGGAGGCCCGTGCCGGTCAGGACCATGGTCATGTTGTGGGGCACCATGTTTTCCTGGCCATAGCCCTTGCGCTTGCCCATGAGCAGGCACAGCACCAGGGCCGAGTAACCGGCGGTCATGTGCACCACGGTGCCGCCCGCGAAGTCCAGGGCGCCCATCTTGTTGAAGACGCCGTTGGCGTGCCAGACCCAGTGGCAGACGGGGTCATACACCAGGGTGGACCAATCCAGCATGAAGAAGATGTAG
>Ga0265334_10000342_pt1 | contig 24915 bp, 18 predicted proteins | sample 42023metaG_FD_192442 | JGI IMG/M metagenome (GOLD analysis project Ga0265334, IMG submission 192442) | Rhizosphere microbial communities from Carex aquatilis grown in University of Washington, Seatle, WA, United States - 4-20-23 metaG | ecosystem: Host-associated > Plants > Roots > Rhizosphere... | reverse complement strand
TTCGCCGGCCGCGATCTTGTCGGACTGCGACGCACCCTGATGGACGACGTGCTGGAGACGCAGAATCGCGTCAATCAGGTGCTGCGCGACGCTGCCGCGCTGGCTGAGCGCGCGCTGTCGGGAGCGTCCGACAGCGATGACTATGTGCTGGCCGGTGGACCGAATCTGCTTGGTTTTCAGGAGCTTGCTGATATCGGCCGGCTGCGCAACCTGTTCGATGCGCTGGATCGTAAGCGCGACTTGATGGAACTGTTCGACCAGTGCCTGAATGCTTCCGGCGTGCAGATCTTCATCGGCGGCGAGTCCGGCTACCAAGTGCTCGACGAATGCAGCGTCGTCACAGCGCCTTATTATGTAGATGGCACCGTGGCTGGTGTGCTTGGCGTGATCGGACCGACCCGCATGGCGTACCATCGCATCATTCCGCTGGTCGCGGAGACCGCACGGGCGCTCGGCGTCGGGCTCAAGTCCGGCACTTGAAATCGGTCGTTTGATCCCAAAAGCGTCTGGGCGTGGCGTGGAGATGCGCTGCCGCGTTAACGGTTGCCCTTAGTTAATCAGTCCAGAAATTTGAACGAAAACCGTATGATTGAAGAAATCCCCCCCGTTCCTCCGTCGGCGGACTCTGCCGAACTCTCTCCGCTGTTCGCGGAAATTGCCGGCCTCAAGGCCAGGCTCGAAGAAGCCGAACGCGCCGCTACTACTGCCAAGGATCAGCAACTGCGTGCCGTCGCCGAACTCGATAACGTGCGCAAACGCGCGCAGCGCGAGATCGACAACGGCGTCAAGTACGGCTCAGAACGCATACTGAGCGACCTGCTCACGGTCTGCGATAGCCTGGAGCTTGGCCTGAAAGCCGCAGGCGCGCCAGAGGCGACGGTGAAGACGATCGCCGACGGCGTCGCGCTCACGCACAAGCAGTTCATCCATTTTCTCGAAAAGCATGGCGTGAAGCTGGTCGATCCACAGGGCCAGCCGTTCAATCCCGAGCTGCACGAAGCGGTCGCGGTCGTCGATTCCACCGATGTGCCTGCGAACTATGTGCTCAACGTGATGCAGAAAGGCTATCGCCTGCACGAGCGTACGCTGCGGCCGGCGATGGTGGTCGTCGCCAAGGCGTCGGCGGCGGCGCAATCGTAAATCGGGTCTGACAACCCCTTGAATTAGGTCGGCGACGGCCTTAATAAAGGGTCTGTTGACAATAACTTTGATCGCTGCGACGAAGACCGTATGGGCACAGCGCAGCGATCAAAGTTATTGTCAACAGACCCTAGACAACGCGACTAACGCAACTACTGAAGATTTCAGCGGAGCTTATAGACATGGCCAAGATCATCGGCATCGACCTGGGTACCACGAACTCGTGCGTCGCCATCATGGAGGGCGGCAATCCCAAAGTCATCGAGAACAGCGAGGGCGAGCGCACCACGCCGTCTGTCGTTGCCTATACGGACGATGGTCAGATCACGGTCGGCCGCCCGGCCAAGCGCCAGGCGGTGACCAATCCGGCGAACACGCTGTATGCGGTCAAGCGCCTGATCGGCCGGCGCTTCGAGGACAACGTGGTCCAGAAGGACATCGCCATGGTGCCGTACAAGATCGGCAAAGCGGGCAACGGCGATGCCTGGGTTGAGGTCAAGGGCAAGAAGATGGCGCCGCCGGAAGTATCCGCGCAGGTGCTGTTGAAGATGAAGAAGACCGCCGAGGATTATCTCGGTGAAAAGGTCACGGAAGCGGTTATCACCGTGCCGGCGTATTTCAACGACTCGCAGCGCCAGGCCACCAAGGACGCCGGCAAGATCGCGGGTCTCGACGTCAAGCGCATCATCAACGAGCCGACCGCGGCCGCGCTTGCGTTCGGTCTCGACAAGGTCAAGGGCGACCGTAAGATCGCCGTGTATGACCTTGGCGGCGGCACCTTCGATATCTCGATCATCGAGATTGCGGAAGTCGACGGCGAGCACCAGTTTGAAGTGCTGTCCACCAACGGCGACACCTTCCTTGGCGGCGAAGACTTCGATATGCGCGTCATCGATTACATCGCCAGCGAATTCCAGAAAGAGCAGGGCATCGACCTGAAGAAGGATCCGCTCGCGCTGCAGCGTCTGAAGGAAGCGGCCGAAAAAGGCAAGATCGAACTGTCGAGCACGACGCAGACCGACATCAATCTGCCCTATATCACGGCAGATGCGAGCGGTCCGAAGCATCTGACCATGAAGCTGACGCGTTCCAAGCTCGAATCGTTGGTCGAGGAGCTCATCAACAAGACGTTGGAGCCCTGCAAGACCGCGCTGAAGGATGCCGGCCTCAAGGCTTCCGAAGTGCAGGAGATTATCCTCGTCGGCGGCCAGACGCGCATGCCGAAGGTGCAGGAAGTCGTCAAGAACCTGTTCGGCCGCGAACCGCGCAAGGACGTCAATCCAGACGAAGCGGTTGCCGTTGGTGCGGCGATCCAAGGTGCGGTGCTGACCGGCGAAGTCAAAGACGTGCTGCTGCTCGACGTGACGCCGCTGTCGCTGGGCATCGAGACGCTGGGCGGCAAGATGACCAAACTGATCGAAAAGAACACGACGATTCCGACGCGCAAGTCCGAAACGTTCACAACCGCCGACGACAACCAGGGCGCAGTGACTGTGCATGTGTTGCAGGGTGAGCGTGAAATCGCCAGCGCCAACAAATCGCTCGGCAAGTTCGATCTCACCGACATCCCGCCAGCGCCGCGCGGCGTGCCGCAAGTCGAGGTCACGTTCGATATCGACGCCAACGGCATTCTCAACGTCAGCGCCAAGGACAAGGCCACCGGCAAGTCTCAGAGTATCGTCGTCAAGGCGAACTCGGGTCTGTCGGAGGACGAGATCAAGCGCATGATCAAGGATGCCGAAGCCAATGTAGAGGAAGATCGCAAGTTCAACGAACTGATCACTGTGCGTAACCAAGGCGACCAGATGGTGCACGCGGTCGAGAAGTCGTTGAAAGATCTTGCCGAGCAAGTGCAGCCGGACGAGAAAAAGAGTATCGAGGACGCCATCGCCGCCCTGCGGGAAGCGCTCAAGGGCAACGACAAGGACGACATCGCTGCCAAAACCGAAACGCTTGCGCAGGCCTCCGCGAAGCTTGCCGAACGCGCGTATGCGAAGGCGGGCGAAGGCGCCGCCGGCGATGCTGGAGCCGCGGGTGGCGCTTCGGCGAAGAAGGATGATGTCGTCGATGCGGAATTCACGGAAGTGAAAGACAAGAAGTAAGCCGGTAGTTGACAATCCGGGAATCAGAAATCGGCCCTTGCGCGAGTGGGGGCCGATTTCTTGCGTTAGTGCCCTTGATTATTTTGTTGAACCCATAATTCCGCATACCGATTTCCGAACATGAGCAAGCGCGATTATTACGAAGTGCTCGGTGTCGTCAAGGACGCCGGCGACGATGAGCTGAAGAAGAGCTATCGCAAGCTCGCGATGAAATTGCATCCGGACCGCAATCCGGACGATAAGGAAGCCGAGGAGAAATTCAAGGAAGCGAGCGAGGCCTACGAAGTTCTGTCGGACCCTCAGAAGCGCGAGATTTACGACCGCCATGGCCACGAAGGTTTGCGGCGCGGTGGCGGCGCGGACATGGGCGCTGGTTTTGCCGACATCTTCGGCGACATGTTCGCCGATATTTTCGGTGGCGCGGGTGGCGGCCGTCCGGGCGGCGCGCGGCGCGGCTCCGATCTGCGTTACACGATGGAACTGACGCTGGAGCAGGCGGTGTTTGGGGCGACGGAAACCATTCGTATCCCCTCGATCAAGGATTGCGCGACGTGCTCCGGCCATGGCACGGCCGACGCCAAGGCACCGCGCGAATGTACGACCTGCCGCGGTTCCGGGCAGGTGCGCATGCAGCAGGGGTTTTTCGTTTTGCAGCAAACCTGTCCGGCTTGCCGCGGACGCGGCATGCAGATCACCGATCCCTGCCGTACTTGCCGCGGCGCCGGCAAGGTGCGCGACGAGAAGACATTGCAGATCAAGATTCCGGCCGGTGTCGATACCGGTGATCGCATTCGTCTGACCGGCGAAGGCGAGCCGGGGACCCGCGGATCACCGGCGGGTGATCTCTACGTGCAGGTCACCGTGAAACCTCACGAAGTATTTGAGCGCGACAACGAAGATCTCTACTGCGTAATACCTGTGAATGTCGTAACCGCCGCGATGGGCGGCGAGGTGGAAGTGCCGACACTGGGCAGCGCACCGACCAAGCTGAAGATTCCCGAGTCCACGCAAAGCGGCAAGGTCCTGCGCTTACGCGGGCTCGGTGTGAAGCCCGTGCGCGGCGGAATGCCTGGTGATCTCCTGTGTAACATCATCGTTGAAACGCCAGTCAATCTGACTTGGCGTCAGAAGGAGCTATTGCGCGAACTCGGAGAGACCCTCGACAAGGAAGGCGGCGCGCATAGTCCGCAGGCCTCGTCATGGCTGCTCAAGGCGAAAAAGTTTTTCGAAGAGCACATCCGGCGGGAGTAACGCTCAGGCGCCGCCCCGCATGGGGCGGCTGCTATAGGTTTCCCGATAGAGCCTGTTGATCGTCGATCAGGCCGCTTTGAACTCCGGCAGCAAGTTTATATCCGCCGTATTGCTTAGCACGCTGTCCCGTATCGGCGACGGCGGAGGGGGCGCTGTCGCTGGTTTTGCTGCTGATTTACCCCCGGCGGCCGGTACTTCGATTGGACCCACCGGCTGCCCGAATTCGCTGCGCACGCGGCGGACGTAATCCGGGTCGGCCAAGGGCACATCAAATCCCAGAGTGCTGCCGTATTCCATCGCGTCAATCTGTTCATAGGTCAAACCGAGCCGATGGTTATAGACTTCCGGAATCTCGGCGGTGTCCGTCTTCGCGGCCCCGATCTTCCCTCGAATCAGAATCACGGTCCGGCCGCTCAGCCGATCGCGCGACAAGCAATGCTTTGGCAGCTTCGAAATGATGTTCGCACTCCCAGTTTCCGCGGTCATATACCCCCCAAGGTTCGCGATTAAAGAAATCCCGTCCGCAGCTTTCACCGGACGCGTTCCTGAATTATTGCGTCGACCCTCGCCAACTCCCCCTTGGTTATTAAGCAACCGTTAAGCCAACGTTGCGGGTGAATTGCAGGCCGTATCCCGGAACTGTGACGCGCGTCACAGTTCCCGCGTTTTCAAACTACGACTCAATCGCGGTCTACGTGAAAGGAACCAAGCAAAATCAAGCCGTCCAGCGGATTTCGGAAGGTCTGGCACAGGCGTGTGAATTTTCTTTCAGCATTCAATTGCTGCGATGCAAAAAATTGAGAATTCCAGTGTTGCAGCGCGGAAAAATGGTCGCATCCGCGCAGGAAGCGACACAGCCGGGTGTCGGTGACTGACAAATTATGTCGATAGCAGAGGTACCTGGTTTCAAGTCCTAAGAGCACGCTTTAGCGATCAAAAAAACACAATCCCGGCTAAGCTATCTAGATGAGTAACCCCGTTCGAGTCGCCATCCTTGGCGCAACTGGCCGCATGGGCCATGCGTTGATCAAAACCACTGCGCAGATGCCCGAATTGCGGCTTGCCGCTGCGGTTGCTTTGCGCGGTAGTCCTGGATTCGGCAGTGATGCCGGGAGCCTTGCCGGCTTGGCGCCAGTCGGGGTCACCGTTGCCGACGACTTGGTGGCTGCGGTTGCCGCTGCCGATGTTCTTGTTGATTTTTCGCGTCCTGACGGCACGCTTGCCGCTCTTGATGCCTGCGTTGCGCAAGGCAAGGCCATGGTTATCGGCACCACGGGTTTCAATGCCGCTCAGAAAGAGCGCATCGCGCTGGCGTCGCGATCGATTCCTTTGTGCATGGCGGCCAATTTCAGTGTCGGCGTGAATGTTTGTTTGCGCTTGCTGGAATTGGCGGCGCAAACGCTCGGCGACGACTACGATGTCGAGATTGTTGAAGCGCACCATCGGCACAAAGTCGATGCACCTTCCGGTACCGCACTGCGCATGGGAGAGGCAGTGGCCGGCGCGTTGGGCCGCCGGCTCGAGGATTGCGCTGTTTACACGCGCGAAGGACACACCGGCGCGCGCGCGCGCGCGAAAATCGGATTCGCGACCGTGCGTGGCGGTGACGTCGTTGGCGATCACACCGTGATGTTTCTTGGTGACGGGGAACGTGTCGAGATCGCCCACAAGGCCAGCAGTCGCAGCAACTTCGCGCGCGGTGCGATGCGGGCGGCGGCCTGGCTGTATGGGCGTGCGCCGGGACGGTATGAAATGCGCGATGTGCTTGGGCTGTGAATCTGATGTGCCGCGCACTGACCGAAAATCACGTTCAATATTATTTAGTGTGGTTGGAAAAGGGTATTCAATTAATTTGGAGCCGCCACATTTAATTAATCCGAATTTATAACTGCCATGGGAGAGTACGGTGATTGCAGACCTGTTTCGCCAGAAATACAGGAAGCTGAGCCGCAAGACCGCGACGTTGGTCACGAGTTTGTTTTTGGGCACGTTTGGCTTCGACCACGCGGCGCATGCGGGGGACGATTTCAAACTGTTGGGTCTCGACGGCGACTACAACATGCAAGCGAGCTATGCATTGGCGGCGCGCCTCAAGAATCCGGCCAACGGCATCATCAATACGCCCCCTGATCCGCTGGTTGCCCAAGGCCTATCGTTTCTCGACCCATACAGGTATCCGCAATCCGCCAACTACGATGACGGCGATCGTAATTTTAAGAGCGGCAGCCTCATCAACAACCGGGTCACCTTGTTGGGTGAACTGAACCTCACGAGAGGAGAGTACGGCGCGCAGGTCCGCGGAGATGCTTTTGCCGATAGCGTCTACCTGGGTGTCAACGACAACGATTCACCTTCGACTCTTAACCGAATTGGCGGAAGCCCCAATGAGTTCTCGTCCGATGCGCGTCGTTTCGACGGCCGACGCATGCGCTTGCTGGATGCCTATGCATTCGGGACTTGGTATTTCGGAGAACAGACCAAGCTGAATGTGCGTGCAGGGCGACACGTCGCCGCTTGGGGCGAGAGCCTGTTCTTTTCCGGCGTCGCGCTTGCGCAGGCTCCCAGCGATGCCACCAAAGCAAACGTCCCCGGCGCCGATGTCAAGAGCATCCTGTTGCCCGTCGATCAGGTTTCCATGCAATTGTCGCTGACGAACCGTCTGACCTTACTAGGGCAATACAAGCTAGAGTTCAAGGCCACTGAACTGGATCCGGTAGGAACTTATTTTTCCACCAGCGATGTAGTGGGTCCGGGCGCTCAATTTGTTTTAGGGTTCAAGAGCCCGATCGGAACTCCGCTTCCCTACCTCGGAAACGTGAATCCCAGCGCGTTCGGGCAGTATGGCGCAGGTATCAAGTACAGCCTGACGGCGGATACCAGCATCGGCTTGTATCGTTTGCGCTATCACAGCACCAATCCGAGTGTTCACGAGCACTTCGGCTGTGGAGCGGCATGTGTGCCGGTGAGCTATGACACGCCGTACTTCGACGGCATCGATATGACAGCTGCCAGCTTTTCCACGCATCTGTTCGGACTCAGCCTGGGCGGCGAAGCCATCTATCGGGAAGGGAGCCCCACGTCAATCAATTACAGTTCTACTCTGACCGGGAACGTTGCTACACCGGTCCGCAGCAATGTTACACAGGGGTTACTCAATGCGATCTACAGCGCTGGCCCCGGACGGCTATGGGACAGCATCAGCGTCGCCGGTGAAGTTGGCTATGTCTTTCTGAACCACGCTGATCCCGTCAATCACGCCGACGAAGTACCCAGTCAGCCAGGGATTTTTACCCAGCTCTACTATTCGCGGACCTCGGTGGCCGGTACAGTCCTAGTACAGATCGGCGAAGCCAGCATATTTGACGGATGGGATCTGAATATCCCGATCTCATACTCAGCTACCGCTGTTGGACAATCCTCGCTGGCGGGTGCGTTCGGCTCCCTGCAAGGGGCAGGGGACGAGCGGGCGAGCATCGGTACCACCTTCACTTACCAGCAAGACTTCGACATCGGTGTTGTCTATAGCGCTTATTTCGGCAGCCCTAATTTCACGACGCACCCGTATGCGGACCGCGACAATATCGGTTTGAACCTGACCTATCGGTTCTAAAGTCTGTCTTTCTTTAGGGCCTGTCGTCAAAGGATTTGACGACGGGCCTTATGTAGGGCGACACGCCCTAGTTCAGAAACGGCAGCGAAAATGTCCCGCTGAAGGTATACGTCGCTGGCGTCTCTGACTCCGGCGTCGGATAGGCGTACTGGTCGCTGCTGTTGCTGGCCATTATGCCGACGACGTCGCCCGCGTTCAGTACCGTCTCGACGCCAAGCATGTCGGTATCGAAATCGCCGGTGCCGTGTATGGGGAAGATCTGATCGTCCAGCAGCGTCGCGGTCGAACTGCCGACGCGTTGGATGCCGATGCCGAAGAAGGCATACGGTGTGGCGCTGTCCGCGACCGCAACGTTGATGGCCATGTGCGGAATGCCGAGCAGGATCTTCTGCGCGCTGGCGGTATACAGCGGTATGAAGTTAGGACCGCTGACCGTTGTCGCGCTCACCACGTACGGCGTGTTTCCGGTCGGGATGGCGTCGATCGTGTCGAACGTCATGCCGGTGTTGTCGTCCAGGGTGACGCAGGTCTGCGGGACATCGACATGCGGACCGGAGGCGGCGACGCCACGGAGGTGCTCGTCGATGAACGAGTACATCGCTTCCGCGAGGTTAAAGTTGCCGCCATCACCGCAGTCGACCTGCGCCTGCATCGCCACGCCGGTCACACCGTCACCCTTGGGAATCCTCAGCTGTCCGGGCAGCGTATGCCCATACTGCTGGATGAGCAGATGTACGTCGGCGCCGCCCTTGTCGCGCAGGCATTGCGCGTTCTTTAAGCCTTCGTTGACGCTGAACAGCGTGTCGTTCCAGCCTTGCACCAGGAAAGTGGGGACGTGCGGTACGAACTGGCCCGGATTCGGATCGACGTCGAAGTCGCAATAGGCGCTCGGCCAGTTCGCGGCAGTCAGATCGATCAGCGACTGCGGAAAGACGCCGGTTTGCAACGACTCTTTGCTGCCCTGCACATAAATCGGGTCGAGTTTCGCGGAACCGGCGATGGCACCGGCCTGCAGGAGTTGGCCCCATGCCGACTGCGGTTGCGGCGTCGGCAGGCCGGGCGGAAATCCGCTGTGCCCGATCAGCGCCGGCACGATCACTGCAACCCGCTCGTCGAGCGAAGCGCCCATAAGCTGGAAAGCAGCGCCATAGGAGTAGCCGAGCAGGCCGACGGCGAGCTTGCCGTCGCGCAGGGCAAGTTGGGGGCCGAGATTCGCTTCCGCCCAGTCAAGCACGGCCTCGAAGTCCTTGCCTTCGTAGGCCGGACTCATGACTTCGTCGGTGCCGCCGGAATCGCCCCAACCGCGTTCGCTGTAGCTGATGACGTAGTAGCCGTTTTCGTTGGCGATCTTCACCGCCTGTTCCGGCGGCTGATAGAAGAGGTTTGCAATGCCCTTCGGGTCGAGCGAGGTCATGCGGCGAGCGCCCCAGCCGTGGCTGTGCACGATCAAAGGCACGGGTGTATTTGCGGGAGCGTTGGGAACGAACACCGTCGCGGCAATCTTGGTGCCGTCAAACGACGTGATCTTGGTGTCGTAGCTCGTCTGGGTGAGCGCCGGCCCACCACCGCTAAGGGGTGGTGGCACATCCGTAGGCGACGAACTCGGACTCTGAGAGTCCGGATTTTGAGAGTTCGAGCACCCGCATAGAGCAATCGCGGCTGCTGTCATCGATATCGCCAAGTGTTGCCGCACTAATTGCCGCACTATGATTTGCATCGGTCCATCCCCCAAATTGCGCAGCCAAGATATTTCAGCTTCGCAGCAGTACTTCGTTATTGTTCGCGGTTTCGATCGGCATGTTCCAATGTCCGACCGACGCACGCTTTCTAGATAATCAAAAGTCTGAATAGGAAATGAGCCGATTTCTATCGTTTAAATAGACCACTTGCGTCCCGGTTCCGAGTGTGAATTCCAGAAAATATCGGCCCGAGGTAAGTAAGCGCCGTCGCGGCGGGTTACATTGTCGTCGAGCCCGATGTGCATCCGGCATAAAATTTCGTCGAGTCTAATGACCCATAAACGCGATCTCTCGCTGAGCCTCGCCGCACTCGGCGTGGTCTTCGGTGACATCGGCACCAGCCCCATCTACGCGCTACGCGAGTGCTTCTTCGGTAGCGGGCATGTCACGCCAACCCCGGACAACGTGCTCGGAGTGCTATCGCTGATCGTGTGGGCGCTGATTCTGACCATCTCGATCAAATACCTGGTGTTCGTGATGCGTGCGGACAATCATGGCGAAGGTGGTATCGCCGCGTTGACCGCGCTACTGAATCCCTGGCGCTCCAAGCCGGGGTCTTTGCGCTATGTGCTGATGATGATGGGACTGTTCGGCGCCGCGCTGCTGTACGGCGACGGCACCATCACGCCGGCGATCTCCGTGCTAAGCGCACTCGAAGGTATCAAGGTCGCGGCCCCTGCGTTCGATCATTTCATCATTCCGCTCACCTTGGTGATCCTCATTGCGCTGTTCGCCGTTCAGCGGCGCGGCACGGAAGACATCGGCTTCGTGTTCGGCCCGATTCTGGTGGTCTGGTTCATTGTAATTAGTGCGCTGGGCATCTTTGGAATTGCACACAATCCGCAAGTGCTATGGGCGCTCAACCCGTGGCAGGCGGTCATGTTTTTCGTGCAAAACGGCAAAGCCGGTTTCACAGTACTCGGCGCGGTGTTCCTCGCAGTCACGGGCGGCGAGGCTTTGTATGCGGACATGGGACATTTCGGCCGTGCGCCAATCCGGCGGGCCTGGTTCGCGCTGGTGCTGCCGGCGCTGGTGCTGAACTATTTCGGGCAGGGTGCGATCGTAATGAGTGCGCCAGATCAGGCCCAAGAGCCGTTTTATCACCTCGCGCCGCAGTGGGCGCTGTATCCATTGATCGCGCTGGCGACCGCAGCGACGATCATTGCTTCACAGGCCATCATCACCGGCACCTTCTCGATGACCAGCCAACTGGTGCGGCTTGGCCAGCTGCCGCGCGTCAACGTCGTGCAGACTTCGCCAGACGAGCGAGGCCAGATTTATCTGCCCTTCGTGAACTGGGTGCTGATGGCGGCAACGCTGGCATTGGTACTCGGCTTCCGCTCGTCAAGTGCGCTGGCCTCGGCCTATGGCATCGCGGTCGCGATGACGATGGTCATCACCTCCGTGTTGGCGTTTTTCGTTGCGCTGCGCTTTCACTGGACGGTATCCAAAGCGGCATTCACGATGGTTCCGTTCTTCGTCATCGACATCGTGTTTCTGTCGGCGAACGTGTCGAAGATCGAGGACGGCGGCTGGTATCCGATCGGCACTGCGCTGCTGGTGTTCATTATCATGGCCACCTGGGCACGCGGACGACAGCTGCTCGCGCGGAACTGGGGCGCTGATGCAAAGGATCCGGAAGAGCTGGCGGCTTACATTGCTCAAGCCAAACCTCACCGCATCAAGGGAACCGGGGTGGTGCTGACCCCGAGCGGGCAAGTGCCGCCGCACTTCCTGCGTCACCTGAAGCGACATCAGGTGGTGCAGGAGCACCTGCTTCTGGTGACGGTTGTCACCGAGGGCCAACCACGCATTCCGACGTCGGTGCGGCTGGGGCTTTATGGTATTGCACCAGGTATTACGCGCCTGATCGTGCGCTACGGGTTCATGCAGCAGCCGAATGTGCCGGTGGCGTTGCGTCTGTGCGAGCGCTTCGGTTTGGACATCGATCTGGAACGGTTGACGTACTACGTCGGCCGCGAGACTTTGATACCAACGGTCGAGGTGGAGGGTATGCAGCTGTGGCGCGAATACTTGTTTGCATTCCTGTCGCGTAATGCTTTGCGGGCAACGGCGTTTTATGGATTGCCGCCGGATGACGTCGTCGAGCTTGGCTTCGAGATCGAGATCTGAATGAGTGATTTCCGCATAGCGCCTGCGCGGCCTGACGATGTCGCGGAAATCTTGCGACTGATCCGGGCGCTGGCCGATTACGAAAAGCTCAGCCACGAGGTCGTGGCGACGGAAGACGGCCTGCGTGAAACCCTGTTCGGCGAACGCGCGGTCGGCGAAACATTGCTCGCTTTTGCGGGTGGACGTCCAGTCGGGTTCGCGATTTTCTTCAGCAACCTGTCCACGTTTCTTGGCCGTGCCGGGGTCTACCTGAAAGATTTGTTCGTCGAGCCGGAATTTCGCGGACGCGGCATCGGTCGTGCACTGCTGCAGGCCGTCGCGAAAATTGCTGTGGAACGAAACTGCGGACGTATGGAGTGGTCGGTGCTGGATTGGAATGCGCCGTCGATCGATTTCTACAGAAGTGTCGGCGCGAAGCCGATGGACGAGTGGACGATATTTCGGCTGACCGGTGCTGCGCTGCGCACATTCGCCGCCGGGGATGGAAGCGTCGCCGGATGACATCTGCTCATATGGGAGCGATGCGATTCAAAGTTTGGAGGGCACTGCTTTCATCCTTTCGATCAGTTCCCGTTCCGCGCCAAGACCCGCGTGGATTTCGCAGACGGCGAGGCTGCGGGCGATCGGAGTTTCGGCATTCGTTCGGCAGGGGATTCCTCAGCTTTATCCAAACGGAATCTGGATACTGCGTTAACCACTGCGTCGGCTTGATGTCGCAGCGACTCCGCCGCGGCTGCTGCTTGCTGCACCAACGCTGCGTTCTGCTGCGTCGCCTGATCCATATGCGTGATGGTCTGGTTCACTTGTTCAATTCCCACGCTCTGTTCATTCGATGCCGTCGTAATCTCCGCCATGATGTCAGTGACGCGCTTTACCGACACCACGATGTCTTGCATCGTCTTGCCCGCCAACGCCACCTGTTGCGATCCTGCGCTCACCTTTTCCGTTGAATTTGAAATCAGCATCTTGATCTCCTTAGCCGCAGATGCACTTCGCAGTGCCAGGCTTCGCACCTCGGCCGCGACCACGGCAAATCCGCGGCCTTGCTCACCCGCTCGCGCCGCTTCCACTGCAGCATTCAGGGCCAGAATATTGGTCTGGAAGGCGATCCCGTCGATTACGCTGGTGATATCGACGATCTTTTTGGAGCTGTCTGAGATCGATGCCATCGTGCGCACCACTTCGGCAACCACCTGGCCCCCTTTGCTGGCCACTCCTGAGGCTTCGATGGCGAGATTGTTGGCCTGGTGCGCGTTCCACGCGTTCTGACGCACGGTGGTCGTCAGCCTTTCAATACTTGCAGCGGTCTCTTGCAAGCTCGCAGCTTGTTGTTTCGTACGCGAAGATAGATTGCTGTTGCCTTTTGCGATCTCCAGCGCGGCAACATGAATTAATTCAGTTGCGTCGCGGATTCCGCGGACGATGTGCTGCAGCTGCCGCGCCGTCGTGTTGGTGTCGTCCTTCAGTTGCGCGAAAATGCCTGAATAATTTCCATCGATCGATTCCGTAAGGTCGCTGCGCGCGATGGCGCCGAGAACTTTTGCTACGTCGCTGAGCCCTTTGTCGGCGATTTCCATCAGACGATTGAGGGCCTCAACCATGCCTTGGAAGTGCTGGAAATTCTGCGCCTGTCCGCGCGCTTTGAAATCGCCTCGTGATGCCGCCTCCACTAGCGTGAGAATCTCGGCGTTAACAGCTTGCAGGTTGGTTTTTACCGCCGCCATGGCGGCGGTGATGGTGCCCTGTTTGCCCGGCAGCTCCTCCATGTCTCTGGATAGGTCGCCTCGGGCGTAGTCGGTGATGACGCTGACGATCTTCTGCTGAACGCTAAGATGAGAGGCGGCCAGTTCGTTTATCGATTGCGCCATCTCACTGTATACGCCCTCGAAATCCACGACGGGCATCGTCGTATCGATCTCTCCAGCGGCGTGATGAGCGGCCATTTTGGTTTGGGTGGCGACAAAATGCCGCAGGCTGTCCTGCATGCGTGCCATCGAATTCAGCATCGATCCCGATTCGTCTTGTCCCTCAATGAGAATCGTGCTGTCGAGCCTTCCGCGAGCAATCGAGTCGGCAACGCGCGCGGCAACGGCGATCGGGCCGGTGATGCTGCGGGTAATGATGACGGCGATCGAAATGCCCAGTATTAGGAATAAGGTCGCACAGCTCAGCGTGAATGTCTTTGCGTTGTTGTAGACGATCGCTGCTTCGGCGACGGTCTGCCGATTGAGCTTCGCCTGCAGCCTGATAAGCGCGTCGAGTCCGTCGAGCCATTTCTCCTGCAGAGGGCGCGCCCGACGATTGACATAGACAGTCGCCTCCGTCGGCTTATTGCCCAACGCGAAGTCGGTCGCTTTGTCGAGTGCGACGTTCACACCGCTGCGCACGTCCTTCAGGCCGTCGAGCAGCTCGCGCTCCCGCGGGGTGGTCAGCAAGGGCGCGAGCTGTTCCGCGGCGGTATCGTATTCCTTACGCTGCTGCGCTATGCGATCCGCTTGATTGCGCTTTTCTTCGTCCATCGTTTCGAGTATGACGTTGCGTACCGCGACTGATTGCTGCAGTACGATGCCCCGCATCTGGTACAGCAATTCAGTTTTCCTATTGGTCTGATCGACGACGAGCGTCAACCGCTCTTTCATCGTTGCCATACGCTCAACGCTTTGGCCGACCAGCACAATCATGAACAGAAACAGCCCGGCAAAAGCCAGGCCCAGACGGGTCCCGATTTTGACGCTTCTGATTTTGCTCGACCAGATTCCGTCCATCGTATTCGGCTTTTGTATTCCTTCTCGTGCTTGGGACGAATGCTAAAGGGTGCGCTTCGACAAAGCCTGGGCCCAGGCGATACGAATATCGGCTTCTTGCATCCAATCTTCAGTGCCCCGCCGTTTGTCGGAAACAAACGATCCTCAAGTTCACCGCCGTTTCGTCGATTAGGGATGAGACATGCGGCATTGCGCATGCTCAATGGGGGCTGTTTCATGCGTTACTTCGGGTGGATCGTGTCAGGAGGACTCATTGCCAGCCCCCTTCTGGCGTTCACTGTGGCGGAAGCGGGTGATCTGAAGCCAACGAAAGAAGATCTGATCTGGCAGATGCCGGCTGAAGCCCCTTATCCGGCCGACAACAAGCCGACGCCAGAACGCATCGATCTTGGAAAGAAGCTGTTTTTCGACCCGCGCCTGTCGAAGGACGGCGATATGTCTTGTGCGAGCTGCCACAATCCTGCGCTCGGCTGGAGCGATGCTTTGCCAACCGCCCGCGGCTTCCATGGCAAGAAGCTCGACCGGGCGACACCCAGCATCTATAACGCAGCATTTAATTCCATCCAGATGTGGGATGGCCGCAAAACCAGCCTTGAAGATCAAGCGACCGGCCCTATGGATTCACCGAATGAAATGGCCTCTGACTACGAGGCAATCTTCGCATTCCTCAACGCAAATGCCTCGTATCGAAAGGCCTTTGATAACGCTTATCCTGGTGATGGCATCAACAAGGAAACGTTGGCCAAGGCGATCGCATCTTTCGAGCGAACGGTGGTCAGCGACAATTCGCCATTCGACCGCTGGTTGCGTGGCGAACCCGATCGGATGACGGCCCAGCAGATCCGCGGGTTTCGCATCTTCACCAGCGCTGACCGAGGCCATTGCTCAGCCTGTCATCAGGCGCCTTATTTCACCGACAACGGTTTCCACAACATCGGGCTGGCTTCGTTCGGTGCCGACAATCCTGACCTGGGTCGCTACACCCAGAAGCCGATCGCAATCTTGAAGGGCGCATTTAAAACACCGGGTTTGCGCAACGTCGCTCGCACCGCGCCTTACTTCCACGATGGCTCGGCTAGCACTCTGATGGACGTCGTCGAACACTACGCGCGCGGCGGTGCTGTAAAGACCAACCTGTCACCCGAGATGAAACCGCTGAATCTGAGTCGGAGCGACAAGGAAGATCTGGTCGCGTTCCTGCAGTCGTTGACTAACGAATCCGCGCCGGTAATCATCTCTGAACTCCCGTAACCGGCGATACTCATGAACACTCTGGCGAAATTCCATCCAGGTGTGTTCCTCGCTCTAGTTCTGCCAACGCCAGATTGCGTTGATTGCGATAACAGCGGCGATTAAAAGATTTTCACAATAGAGGCATCCTGTATAGCACGTCTGACTACTCACGATCCGGGCTAACGATACAACTTATCTGGAGTCGACTATGTCTCGTTTTTTTCTGTTACACCTTGTTGCTCTCCTGGGCGTCAGTACGGCGTACGCCGCCGACTACGAAGCGAGCCAGAAGAACTTGGCCTTCAGCGTATCGGTACTGAACATTAAAGTCGGGGATTCCGTCATTTTCAAGAATGACGACACGGTCAGTCACAATATCTTTTCGCTGTCAGACGCCAAGCCTTTCGATCTGGGCGCTTATCCAGCGGGGCAGTCGAGGAAAGTGACTTTTGACGGCTCGGGCACCGTCGATGTGGAGTGCGCGATCCATCCAAAAATGAAGATGAAGATCATAGTGTCGAAGTAATCCAGACTCATCGACCCGCCGACCCAATCCAACGATTACAGCAAGGTGAGCTGATCCCCGCTTCGTGGCGGAACCCGGAACGCGGTGGTATCGAGCTGCCAATGACCGCGCCGCTGAATGCCGAATCTACGGCAGGCGACTTCGAAACGCTTGGCGATCATCGCGGCATACTCACCAGTGCCAACTTGGCGTCGACCCCATTGCGCATCGTAATCCTTGCCATCGCGCATTTGTTGCACAAGGCTCATCACATGCTTCGCTTTCAGCGGGACGTGCGCCTGCAGCCATTCGCGGAAGAGATCCTTGACTTCAAACGGCAGGCGCAGCATTACGTACCCCGCCATGCGTGCTCCGGCCGCCGCGCTCGCTTCAAGGATGCGCTCAAGCTCGGCATCCGTCACGAAGGGGACAATCGGAGCCACCAGAACCATCACCGGAATGCCCGCGTCTGTGAGCCGGCGTATCGTCCTTAAGCGAGATGCCGCTGATGCCGCTCTCGGCTCCAATGTGCGTTTCAGCTCGTCATCCAGCGTGGTCACGGATACCGCGACCATAACCAACCGGGCTGCGGCCATTTCCGACAGTAGGTCCAGATCGCGTCCGATCAGCGCCGCTCCTTTTGTCACGATCGTCACCGGGTGGCGAAACCGCTGCAGCACCTCCAGTATGCTGCGCGTCGTGCGCAGATCCCGCTCGATGGGTTGGTAGGGATCGGTGTTGGCGCCCAGATTAATTGGCGAGCACCGATACCCGGGTTTAGACAGCTCTTGTTCCAGTAGCTCTGCTGCGTTGTCCTTGTAAAAGAGTTTGGTCTCGAAATCGAGGCCGGGAGATAAATTTACATAAGCGTGGCTGGGCCTGGCGAAGCAGTAAATACATCCATGCTCACATCCTCGAAATGGATTTATCGATTGCTCGAACGGAATATCCGGCGATTGGTTTCGCGAAATGATTGATTTCGCGTGCTCCGGCCTGACCACGGTTTGTGGTCCTGGAGAGATCTCTTCGTCCAACTGCCACCCATCGTCGAAGGCAGCTCTCGACGTCGATTCAAATCGTCCTTCCGGCCGAGTCAGTGCACCACGCCCCTTGATCGGCGGCTTGGGTTGAAGGGACATCTCTATTCTCTAGAAGCACCAAAGTTCTGGTTGCTCTGTAAGCTTGGTGCAGCATTGGCGCTGATGCAAGAACTGCGAGTCGAGGTTCAATAAATGAACGTGCCGCCAGGGTGGAAGGCGAACTTGCCGGCACGACGTTTTCGGCCCGCACGTGAGAGGTTAAGACCGAACGCCCAATAGCACGCTCTGGCGAACGAACAGCTTGTACAGCACAGTAAAGAAAAGCTGTACGGAGCGGAACAGCTGTTCAGCGCAGTGCGCCGACGTATCGGAATGCGACAGGCGGTTCGGGAGACGCCGCCATTTCGGCGGAGACAACTTTCGCCGATCGCGGTCGTACGCCGAACATCATGTCCTCGAAACGATCGCATAGGCGGGCCAGTTCCTCGTCGTCGATTCGGCGCGCCAGTCGCATGACCTCATGCGCGTAGGCTTTGTCCTGCGTCAGCCAGGTCGCATCGATGATGCGGCCGCTAAGACGCCGGAAGCGAACATAGAAGCGTGCCGCCAGATTGAGCAGGTTGTTGTCGAGTGCATGCATATCGATCCCTCTTACGTGGTGGTTGCCGTTCCCCAAAAAACATAAGCAGCTCAGACGAGCTGCTCGCCGTGCTGCGAAAGATCCAGTCCCGCATGCTCTTCGTCCGGCGATACGCGCAGGCCGACCGTCCAATCGGTGAGCAGTAGGATGGCGAGCGTCATGCTGCCGCTGTAAAGAAGCGTGGCGAGCGCGCCGATCGTTTGCACGATCACGCTGGCTTTCGCACCGCAGATCGCTTCGCTGGAAAAAACGCCGGTGAGAATCGCGCCGACAAAGCCGCCGATGCCGTGAATGCCGAAAACATCGAGTGAGTCGTCCGCGCCAAGCACGCGCTTCAAACCCGTTGCGCCCCAGTAGCAGCAGAGTCCCGCCGCCAGACCGATGAAGAGCGCGCCGCCAATGTCCACAAAGCCCGATGCCGGCGTGATCGCAACGAGTCCGGCGACCGCGCCCGAACAGGCACCAAGTAGCGTGACGCGCTTGCGCGACAGCCATTCGACATACATCCAAGTCAACGAAGCGACGGCGGTCGCGATTTGCGTCACTAGCATGGCCATGCCGGCGCGGCCGTCGGCGGCGGTAGCCGAGCCGGCGTTGAAGCCGAACCAGCCCACCCACAATAGCGAAGCGCCGATCAGTGTGAACGCGAGATTGAACGGTACGAACGGTTCGCGCCCGTAACCCTTGCGCGGACCCAGCATGTAGGCACACACCAAGCCGGCGGCGCCGGCATTGATGTGCACGACAGTGCCCCCGGCGAAATCCTGGTCGCCAAGCGCGGCGAGCCAGCCGCTCGGCTCCCAGACCCAATGTGCTACCGGTGCATAAACCAGTAGCGACCACAGCGACATGAACGTCACCAGTCCGGCGAAGCGGATGCGTTCGGCGAAAGCGCCGGTGATCAGTGCAGGTGTGATGATCGCGAACGTCATCTGGAACATCACGAACACTGACTCGGGAATCGTCGGAGCGATGTGACTCACGGTCAGCTGGCTGCCATTCTTGTCGAACAGCATGCCTTGCAGCATGACCCGGTCGAGGCCGCCGATCCACGGCAAGCCGGGCGTGAAGGCGAGGCTATAGCCGAGTATGACCCACAGCACCGTGACCAGGCAGCACACGGTGAAGCTTTGCAGCGCGGTGGACAACACATTCTTCTTGCGCACCATGCCTGCATAGAACAAGGCCAGCCCGGGAATCGTCATCAGCAGCACGAGCGCCGTCGAGGCCAGCATCCAGGCGGTATCGCCTGCGCTGATCTTGGAAAACGCAGTCAGGAAAGGGCGCGTCGGCGCTACCTCAGCGGCGAATGCGGGCATCGCAAAGCCGGTCAATAAGACTCCCGGAGGCATGACGTATCGAAACAGGGCCCTACGTATGAGCCTCGAAATCATTTTGGTGCGCGCTCCGCGGAGACTGACGGCAAAAATTTCTTGGGACAATGTCGCGATTCAGTGGCGCAATACGTAAGCACACAGAATGCCAACAGCCAGAGGTGTGCATCGACCACGCGATGGCGCGGTGAACGGCATCGCATGGACGCATGCCGCCGCGGACGCTAAAATAGCGACCTGATCCTGCAAGGGGGGCGCAAGCCCCCCTTTGCGTGTGTAGATCCCAATTGTTCCAGCCCTTCAAAGCCCCAGGAAATCCAGCCGAATCATGACTGCACCGACCCCGGCCCTGCTCGCGCTCGCTGACGGCACCCTGTTCCGCGGCGTTTCCATCGGCGTTGAAGGGAAGACGGTTGGCGAAGTGGTGTTCAACACCGCGATGACCGGGTATCAGGAAATACTCACCGACGCTTCCTATCGCGAACAGATCGTCACGCTGACTTATCCACACATCGGCAACGTCGGTGTCAACGACGAAGATGCCGAATCGGAGAAGGTTCAGCTCGCCGGCCTGATCCTGCGCGAAGTGCCGCGTCCGCCGAGCAATTTCCGTTCGCGGCGCGATTTCCGCGCCTACCTGCGAGCGCAAAACGTCGTGGCGATTGCCGGTATCGACACGCGCCGGCTGACGCGCCTGCTACGCGACAAGGGTGCGCAGAACGGCTGCATCGTCGCCGGCAATGTCGACGAGAAGGAAGCGTTGAAGCGCGCCCAGGCATTCCCGGGTTTGAAGGGCATGGATCTGGCAAAAGTGGTCACGACCAAAGCTGCTTACGCGTGGAATCGTGCGTCGTGGCAGCTTCAAAGCAACGCCGAGCCCATCGTCGAAGACGGTAAGCACCACGTCGTCGTTTACGATTTCGGTGTCAAGCGGAATATTCTGCGCATGCTCGTCGATCGCGGCTGCCGCGTCACCGTAGTGCCCGCGCAGACCACTGCCAAAGATGCGTTTGCATTCAAGCCGGATGGCGTGATGCTGTCGAACGGCCCTGGCGATCCGGAGCCTTGCGAGTATGCAATTGCCGCCACGCGTGAGTTCATCGCGCGCAGGTTGCCGACCTTCGGTATCTGTCTGGGCCACCAGATTCTCGGCCTCGCCGCCGGTGCGAAAACTTTGAAAATGAAGTTCGGCCATCACGGCGCCAACCACCCGGTGCAGGATCTCGAATCCGGCCGCGTGCTCATTACCAGCCAGAATCATGGCTTCGCCGTCGATGAAGCCACGCTACCGAAAAGCGCCGTCGTCACGCACCGCTCGCTGTTCGACGGCTCGAATCAGGGCGTACGTCTGCTCGACGCGCCAGCCTTCAGTTTTCAGGGGCATCCAGAAGCGAGTCCCGGTCCACATGATGTTGGCTACTTGTTCGACCGGTTTGTGGATCTGATGAAAGCGGGACTCGGGACTCGGTAGCATGGCCAAACGCACAGACATCAAGAGCATTCTGATCATCGGCGCTGGCCCGATCATCATCGGTCAGGCCTGCGAGTTTGATTACTCCGGCGCGCAGGCCTGCAAGGCGCTGCGACAGGAAGGTTACCGGGTCATTCTGGTCAACTCGAATCCGGCGACGATCATGACCGATCCGGAAATGGCCGACGCCACTTATATCGAGCCGATTCTGTGGCAGACCGTCGCGCGCATCATCGAGAAGGAGCGTCCTCACGCTCTGCTGCCAACCATGGGTGGCCAGACCGCACTGAACTGTGCGCTCGATCTGGCGCGTGAAGGCGTGCTGAAGAAATTCAACTGTGAGCTGATCGGTGCCAACGAGCGCGCCATCGATCTTGCCGAGGATCGGCTGAAGTTCCGCGACGCGATGACCGAAATCGGGCTCGGCTCCGCGCGCTCCGGCGTCGCGCATTCGATGGACGAGGCGCGCGCGATCCAGCAGCAGATCGGCTTCCCGGTGATTATCCGGCCGAGCTTCACGCTCGGCGGCAGCGGCGGCGGCGTCGCCTACAACATCGAGGAGTTCGAGGAGATCGTCACGCGCGGTCTCGATTTGTCGCCGACCACGGAAGTGCTGATCGAGGAATCGCTGCTCGGCTGGAAGGAATTCGAGATGGAGGTTGTCCGCGATCGCAAGGACAACTGCATCATCATCTGCTCGATCGAGAATTTCGATCCGATGGGCGTGCACACCGGCGATTCGATCACCGTCGCGCCGGCGCAGACGCTCACCGACAAGGAATACCAGATCATGCGCAACGCCAGCATCGCGGTGCTGCGCAAGATCGGCGTCGATACCGGCGGCTCCAACGTGCAGTTCGCGATCAATCCCGACGACGGGCGCATGATCGTGATCGAGATGAATCCGCGCGTGTCGCGTTCGTCGGCGCTGGCGTCGAAAGCAACTGGGTTTCCGATCGCCAAGGTCGCGGCCAAGCTCGCGGTCGGTTATACGCTCGACGAGTTGCGGAACGAGATTACCGGCGGCGTCACGCCGGCCTCGTTCGAGCCGAGCATCGACTACGTCGTCACCAAGATTCCACGCTTCACCTTCGAGAAATTCCCGCAGGCCGATTCGCGGCTGACGACACAAATGAAGTCGGTCGGCGAGGTGATGGCGATCGGCCGCAACTTCCAGGAATCGCTGCAGAAGGCGATGCGCGGGCTCGAAGTCGGTTCCGACGGTTTCGAATCGCAGGTCGCGGAATTTAATACGTCCACGGTATCGCGGATCCGTGAGGAACTGGTGACGCCGCGTGCCAAGCGTCTCTGGTACGTCGGCGACGCTTTCCGGGCCGGGCTCAGTGTGGATGAAGTCTATCGCCTGTCGAAAATTGATCCATGGTTTCTCGAACAGATTCAGGAGCTGATCGCGGTCGAGTCGGAAATCTGCAAGGTCAGATTGTCGACGCTTGATGCGGTCACCTTGCGCGGTTACAAGCGCCTCGGTTTTTCCGATCGTCGTCTGGCGACGCTGCTCGGCGCGCCGGAACAGACCGTGCGCGAATTGCGCCACAAGCTAGATGTGCGGCCAGTCTACAAACGCGTCGATACCTGCGCGGCGGAGTTCCCATCCACCACGGCGTACCTGTATTCGAGCTACGACGAGGAATGCGAGGCGCAGCCGTCGGACCGGCGCAAGATCATCGTGCTCGGCGGCGGCCCCAACCGTATCGGCCAGGGTATCGAGTTCGATTACTGCTGCGTGCACGCAGCGATGGCGCTGCGCGAGGATGGATTCGAAACCATCATGGTCAACTGCAATCCGGAAACGGTTTCGACCGATTACGACACTTCGGATCGTCTGTATTTCGAGCCGTTGACGCTTGAAGACGTACTCGAAATCATCCATCTGGAAAAGCCCGAGGGCGTGATCGTGCAGTTCGGCGGGCAGACACCGTTGAAGCTGGCGCGCGCGCTGGAAGCGGCCGGCGCGCCAATCATCGGCACTTCGCCGGATTCGATCGATCTCGCCGAAGATCGCGAGCGCTTCCAGAAACTCGTCGATGCGCTGAAGCTGCGGCAGCCGCCGAACGGTACCGCGACCTCGCTGGAAAGCGCGTTCGCCACGGCGCATCGCGTTGGTTATCCGCTGGTCGTACGACCGAGCTACGTGCTCGGTGGCCGCGCGATGGAGATCGTCCACGATGACGACGATCTCAAGCGCTATATGACCGAAGCGGTGAAAGTCTCTAACGATTCGCCGGTGCTGTTGGACCGGTTCCTCGAAAACGCGATCGAAGTGGACGTGGATGCGCTGGCTGACGGCACGGATGTGGTGATCGGCGGCATCATGGAGCACATCGAACAGGCCGGCGTGCATTCCGGCGACTCGGCGTGCGCATTGCCTGCGCACTCGCTGAGCCGCAAGGTGCAGGATGAAATCCGCGATCAGATCGTCAAGCTGGCGCGCGCGCTCAAGGTGATCGGGTTGATGAACGCACAGTTCGCCTTGCAGGGCGAGATCGTCTATCTGCTGGAAGTGAATCCGCGCGCGTCGCGCACGGCGCCGTTCGTATCGAAGGCCACCGGCCGGCCGCTGGCGAAGATCGCGGCGCGCTGCATGGCCGGCCGCTCGCTTGCCGAGCAGGGCGTGACTGGTGAAATTCACCCGCCGTACTACTCGGTGAAGGAAGCCGTATTCCCGTTCGCCAAATTCCCGGGTGTCGATCCATTGCTGGGACCGGAAATGCGCTCGACCGGCGAGGTAATGGGTTCCGGCCGCCATTTCGGCGAGGCCTTCAACAAGGCGCTGCTTGCCGCGGGCATGGCGGTGCCGTCATCCGGAACCGCGTTCATATCGGTGCGCGACGCCGACAAGGGCAAGGCCGTCGAGCTGGCCCGTTTGCTGATCGCCAAGGGCTTCCGCGTTGTCGCGACTCATGGCACCGCGTCCGCGCTGCGCGCTGCGGGACTCAGCTGCGAAGGGGTTAACAAGGTCAAGGAAGGGCGTCCACACTGCGTGGACATGATCAAGAACGGCGACATTCAATTCATCGCCAATACCACCGAAGGCAAGAAATCAATCGAGGAATCGCGCTCGATCCGAGCTGCGGCCATTGCACAGAAGCTGTGTTATTTCACGACCATTGCCGGCGCGCATGCGGCGGCTATCGCCATGGATCACCTCGACCGCGTCGAGGTCAATCGTTTACAGGACCTGCATAAGGACGTCGCTTCTACATGAGTAAAACACCGATGACACTGCGCGGCGCGGAGCGCCTGCGTGAGGAGCTGCGTAGCCGCAAAAGTGAGTTGCGGCCGAAAATCATTGCTTCGATCGATGAGGCACGTTCGCACGGCGATCTGCGCGAAAACGCCGAATATCACGCCGCCCGCGAACAGCACGGATTCAACGAGGGACGCATCGGGGAGATTGAGAGCAAGCTCTCGAATGCGCAGATCATTGATGTCGCGCAGCTGCCGAAGAACGGCAAGGTGGTGTTCGGAACCACCGTCGAAGTCGCCGACACCGATAGCGGTGAAGAGCGGCGCTATCAAATCGTCGGCGAGGACGAAGCCGACGTGAAACAGGGCCTGCTGTCGATCAATTCGCCAATCGCGCGCGCTTTGATCGGCAAGTCGCAAGGCGACGCGGCTCAGGTTTCGACGCCGAAAGGCATGCGCGAATTCGAAATCGTGAAGGTGTTGTACGAGTGAAGCCGGTACAGCCGGTACTCGGGACTCGGTACTCGGGACTCGGGGAAGAGCCGGCTTTTCACGAGTCCCGAGTACCGAGTCCCGAGTCCCGGCTCGAATCCCGGCTGTAGATGGGCAAAAAACGCACCCCCAGTTCCGCCCGCTGGCTTGCCGAGCACGAGAACGATCCCTATGTGCATGAGGCGCGCAAGCTTGGCTATCGCTCGCGCTCCGTGTTCAAGCTCCGCGAAATCCAGGAGCGGGACCATATCCT
>Ga0265334_10000338_pt1 | contig 25032 bp, 22 predicted proteins | sample 42023metaG_FD_192442 | JGI IMG/M metagenome (GOLD analysis project Ga0265334, IMG submission 192442) | Rhizosphere microbial communities from Carex aquatilis grown in University of Washington, Seatle, WA, United States - 4-20-23 metaG | ecosystem: Host-associated > Plants > Roots > Rhizosphere... | reverse complement strand
ACCATGGCCCGCAAGTCGCCACAGGCCCTCCGCATACAGATCAGCACCGTACAGCGCGGGAAGCTCGCCGCGTGCGGCGACCCGGGGCTGCGCGCTCGAGGTCGCGCCCCACAGCCACAGCCCCGTGATGGGAAGCTGCGAGCGCGCCTGACGCGGCCCGTTGATCCGGTGCTCGTGCAGCCACATCTCGATTTCGCTGCCGAGCCGCAGCAGCGCGCCGGCGTCCGGGCCGCGCGGCGCGCCCCCGGACGGGTCCCGGCCGGCCCAGTTGCCCGGATCCGCGGCGCTCGCGTCGAGGTGCGGTCCGCACAGCAGCAACTCGCGGCGACCGAGCGCATACAGGTGCCAGTGTGAGTCGCCGAACAGCGCATTGAAATCGGCGGCCAGCGCGGCCTGCTCGTCACTCGCAAGTTCCAGCAGTCCGGCCGGGTGCAGATGCACGCTATCGATGCCGGCCAGGTAGTGCACCGGAGTGGCGAACCAGAATGAGTGCGGTCCGGGCGGCGCCGCGAGCCACGCGCGTGCAGCCACGCCAGCCGGTGCCAGGTGCAGCGCATCGTCGCTCGCTGCCTGCTGTGCGAGCCAGGCGCGCCAGCCCAGGGGCAGCCGCGTGCACGCGGCGCGCGCCAGCAGCAGTTCGAGCGCCAGCAACCGTGGGGGCGCCTCAGCCTGCCGTGGGCGCGAGGTGAGAAAAAAGTCGCCGAGGATCACTGTCAGTTCCGACACCATGGCGTATCGTACTCAGCATGCGTCTGCTCCTCGACTCCGATCCTCGGATCCAGCTCGTGCGCAGTTATGGCGGCGGTACCATCGTCGTCGGCGAGCAGCGGCTGACGCGGCCGTTCGTGATCTTTCCGGATCACCTGGTACTCGACTGGGGTGCGGGCTCGATCCTGGGTCTCGATACCGGGCAGGCGCAGGCATTGTGCGCGCCCGGCACCGAGATCGTGTTGCTGGGTGCCGGCGAGACCACGGCGCTTCCCGATGCGGGACTGCGCAGCTGGTTCCGCGAGCGCGGCATCGCGCTGGAATGCATGAATCTCGGAGCCGCCTGCCGCACTTACAACATCCTTGCGAACGAAGGGCGCCCGGTCGCCGCGGGGCTCTTTCCGTAACACGGGATCGATCGACAGGTCGAACGTATGGGCCGGGAATGGTGGGCGGGAATTGGTGGCCGGTGGGTGGCACCGGCCGGCTCGGTGCGCCGCAAGCGCACCGAGAGAAGACACAGGGAGAGAAAGAACCTCTATCTACCCCCAATTATCCGAAGCTATCAAACCCGAATAATTGTTTCCGCTTTGTTGTTGTTATCCAAACTGTTCTTGTTTTTGAACTAAACCCGTCTTCCCCTTCACCCCTGTGTCTTCTCGCGGTGCGCCTGTTGCGGTCAGCGCGTTGTCGGCAGTTGACGACAGCGCGGCCGATGGTATCCGTGACCGGCTCGTCGTTGCAACTATCAGAAATTAATTTGTTAATAATTATGTATTTAAAATTTTCTCATCATGTGATTTCTAGGCATCGTCAGCCCAATCCGGCCACCAGGGGCACGAATGCCACGGCGCCAAGGACGCGACGTTCGATGCCCTGCTCGCGCCGCGTGAAACACATCAGCTGCTGCTCGCCCTCCGGACCGACCGGAGCGATCAGACGTCCGCCTGCGGTCAGCTGCCCGAGCAGCGCTTCGGGGACCCGCATCGGCGCAGCGGCCAGCAGGATGCCGTCGAAGGGTGCCTGGCTCGGCCAGCCGAGCGCACCATCGCCGTGGCGGAATCGCACATTGCGCACTTTGAGCTCCTTGAGCAGCACGCGGGCGCGTGTCTGCAGGGCCGCGATCCGCTCGATGGTGTAGATCCTTCCGACCAGCGGTGCGAGCACCGCGGTCTGGTATCCACAGCCGGTGCCGATCTCGAGCAGCTTGGCACAAGGTCCGCCCTCGAGCATGGCCTCGCTCATGCGCGCGACGATGTAGGGCTGCGAGATGGTCTGTCCGAAACCGATCGGCAGCGCCGTGTCCTCGTAGCTGCGGCTCGCGAGGGCTTCGTCAACGAACAGATGACGTGGCACATTGCGGATCCGGTCCAGCACCGCCATGTTGTGGATGCCCTGCTCGCGCAGCCGCTGCACGAGTCGGTCGCGCGTACGCGCCGAAGTCATGCCGATACCGGCTATCCGTGCGTCACTCATGCGTTCCCAGGGGCAGCAGCCAGCGCGCGATATCGGCCAGCGCAGCGTGCCGCGTGAGATCGATCGACAGCGGCGTGACGGAGACCCGACCACGCGCGACCGCGTGGAAATCCGTGCCCTCGCCGGCATCCTGGCCTGGGCCTGCGGGGCCGATCCAGTACACCGGATGGCCTTTAGGGTCCGAGGCCCGGATCACCGGCGCTGAGCGGTGGCGGAAGCCAAGCCGCGTGCTCTCGAAACCGGCAAGTTGCTCGAACGGGAGGTCCGGAACGTTGACATTCAGGATCATTGCCGCGTCCAGCGGCCGGCTGAGCAGCCCCGTCACGATCAGCCGCGCCACTCGAGCCGCGGTGTCGAAGTGTCGTCCGCCACCGGGCACCGTGCACAGCGAGACGGCGAGCGTGGGCAGACCGAGGAAGCGGCCCTCGATGGCGGCCGCCACGGTGCCCGAATACAGCACGTCATCCCCGAGGTTGGCGCCATCGTTGACGCCCGAGGCGACCATATCGAACTCGAAGTCGAACACGCCCGAGATCGCCAGGTGCACGCAGTCGGTCGGGGTGCCGGGCACGTAGTAGACGCCAGGCTCGGATTCGAACATGCGCAGCGGCACGTCGAGCGTCAGCGAATTCCCGGCGCCGCTGCGGTTGCGGTCGGGCGCAACCACCGTGACATCGCCGAGATCCATCAGCGCAGCGCGCAGCCGGGCGATCCCCTCGGCGCGGTAGCCATCGTCGTTGCTGACCAGTATTTTCACGGCAGAGTGGTGGCACTACCCGCTATGGAAGGCACGATCACGCTGCCTGGGGCCGGCCGGGCGGGCGCTCGGCGGGCCAATATACTGCAATGCGCCGGAGGTGGAGCACCGATGATCGACGATGAGGAGCAGCCGGACGATGGAGCGCTGTTTCGCCTCGCCATGCGGGGCGTGCAGCCGCTGAAGACCCGAGCGCGGGCCGCGCCCGCCCGGCGCACGGCCCGGCCGCGCGCCCGTTTCGCGCGCGCGGAACGCGCCGCGGTGCTGCGCGAGAGCCTGGGGCCCGGAACCGACCTGTACGAGGTGCAGCCCGGGGACGAGTTGCTGTTCCGTCGACCGGGAGTACCGGACAGCGTCGTGCGCTCGCTGCGCCGCGGTCTGTACCGCGTGGAGGCAGAAACCGATCTGCACGGCCTGAATGCCAGCGACGCGACCGCGCACCTGGGGCAGTTCCTGCGTGCCGCGCGCGCGCGCGGCCTGCGCTGCGTGCGGGTGATCCACGGCAAGGGGCTGCGCTCCGGTACCCGCGGTCCGGTGCTCAAGAACACGGTCAACGCACTGCTGCGCCGCGCCGATGCGGTACTGGCGTTCGCCTCGGCTCGTCCGGCCGACGGCGGCACGGGTGCGACGCTGGTGTTGCTCACGCACCGCTGAACCCGCCGCTCACGTGCCCTCGATCAGCACGGTGGCCATCGCGAGCAGACCCTCGCTGCGGCCGAGAAATCCCAGATTCTCGGCGGTCGTGGCCTTCAGATTCACGCAGCCGTCATCGACCGCCAGCTGCACGGCCACGTTGTGCCGGATCTGCTCCCGATAGCGAGCGATCCTCGGCGCCTGCGCCAGCAGCGTCAGGTCGGCATTCACGACGCATAGATTCAGCCGTGCGAGCTGCTGCATGGTCGCGGCCACGAACTGGCTGCTGGGCGCGCCGCGCCAGCGGGAATCCGTATCGGGGAAATGCTGCCCGATATCGCCGAGTCCGGCCGCTCCGAGCAGCGCGTCCACCAGCGCGTGCAGCAGCACGTCGCCGTCGGAATGCGCGATGATTCCACGATCGTGCGGCACCCGGATGCCACCGAGCATCACGCCGTCGCCGGGCCCGAAGGCGTGGATATCGATTCCCGAGCCAACCCTCATGCGCATCTGCCCTCCTCGCGCGCCGCCAGGATGGCCTGCGCCAGCCCGAGATCCGCTGCATTGGTGACCTTGATGTTGTGGTCGTGCGCACGGACCAGCAGCGCGGCGACCCCCTGCCATTCCATCGCCTGTGCCTCGTCGGTCGGCATGCGCCCGGCTGCGATGGCGTATTCCAGCGCCGCGCACAGCGCTGCATGGCGGAACATCTGCGGTGTCTGGGCGAGCCATAGTGCGTCGCGTGGGATTGTGCCGGCGCAGCGCGGATAATGAGCGGGCTCGCCGGGCGTCGAGGACTGCACCTGCTTGACGGTGTCGGCGACCGGGACCGCGAGCAGGGCTCCATCCCCGCCCTGCCCCGCGCTTGCGAGCAGCCGCGCGAGATCGGCCGGGCTCAGGCACGGGCGCGCGGCGTCGTGAACCAGTACCCAGTCGCCGCCGGCCGCTCGCGCAGTCAGGGCGCGCAGGCCGTTGATGACCGAGTGCACGCGCTCCGCGCCGCCGTCGATCAGCGCGAATCGTGCGGGGATACGTTGCGCCAGTTCGTCGCGCCGGGACTCCCCAGGCGTCAGCGCGATGCTGCCGCCGAGGCACTGCGGATCCTCGAGGAACGGCTCCAGCGCCACCTCCAGTACGCTGCGCGCGCCCAGCGTCGCGAACTGCTTGCGCCCGCCGAAGCGCCGGCCTGCGCCCGCGGCCGGCATGACCAGCCAGTAATGCATCCCGGATCCTGGACCCACCTCAGCGCGCCGCAGCAGTGCGCTGCGCCGGCACGAGCGGTGGTGTCGCGAGCGGGGCGAGACCGGGCGGGGCGCTCTTCTGCGGCACGACCTGGTAGAAGGTTTCGTTGCCCGCAATCATGCCGAGGTCGGTGCGTGCCCGCTCCTCGAGTGCCGTATAGCCCTGCTTGAGATCGCGCACCTCGGCTTCGAGTTCGCGGTTGCGCTCACCGACGCGCGTATTCTCCGCCTGCTGTAACGCCACGGCCGAGCGCAGCCGCAGCATGTCGCGCACTCCGTCCTCGGACAGCCACAGCCGGTACTGCAGCATCAGCAGCACGGCCAGCAGCGCGACGGCGAGCCACCTCATCGGATGTGGCGCTCAGATCCGGACCGGAAACGCATCGCGTCCGGCGTAGCGCGGCGCACCGAGCAGCTCCTCAATGCGCAGCAGCTGGTTGTACTTCGCGATGCGGTCAGAGCGCGACATCGACCCGGTCTTGATCTGCGTCGCTGCGCTGCCGACCGCGATATCGGCAATCGTCGTGTCTTCGGTCTCGCCGGAGCGATGCGAGACGATCGAGGCGTAGCGCGCCTGCTCGGCCATCTCGATCGCCGCCAGCGTCTCGCTGAGCGTGCCGATCTGGTTGGGCTTGATCAGGATCGCGTTCGCGACGCCGCGGGCGATGCCCTCGGCCAGAATGCGCGTGTTGGTCACGAACAGGTCGTCGCCGACCAGCTGGATCCGGCGGCCGAGCGCCGCCGTCAGCAGCGACCAGCCCTCCCAATCACCCTCGCTCATGCCGTCCTCGACCGTGATGATCGGATAACGGCCGACCAGATCGGACAGGTACTGCGTGAACTGCGCCGATGTGAAGCTGCGCTGCTCGGCGTCAAGCTCGTAGCGCCCGTTGCGGTAGAACTCGGAACTCGCGACGTCCAGCCCTAAGCAGATGTCGCGCCCGACCTGGTAGCCGGCCTGCTCGATCGCTTCGAGGATGGTCTGCAGCGCCGCCTCGTTCGAAGGCAGGTCGGGCGCGAATCCTCCCTCGTCCCCGACGGCGGTCGACATCCCGCGGGAATTGAGGATCTTCTTGAGCGTATGGAAGATCTCCGCACCGTAGCGCAGCGCCTCGCGGAACGAGGGTGCTCCGACCGGGATGATCATGAATTCCTGGATGTCGAGGCTGTTGTTGGCGTGGGCGCCGCCGTTGATGATGTTCATCATCGGTACCGGCATGACCGCCTCGCGCGCGCCGAGCAGTGCGCGGAACAGAGGGATCCCGGCCTCGCGCGCGGCCGCGTGCGCGACGGCCAGCGAAGCCGCGAGGATCGCGTTCGCTCCGAGGCGGCCCTTGTTGTCGGTGCCGTCCAGCTCGATCATGCGCAGGTCGAGCGCGCCCTGCTCAAGCCCCTCCATGCCGACCAGCGCCGCGCGCAGCTCACCGTTGACGTTGGCCACTGCACGGGTCACGCCCTTGCCCTGGTAGCGCCGCGCGTCCCCGTCGCGCAGCTCGACCGCCTCGCGCGTGCCGGTGGAGGCCCCGGAGGGTACGGCGGCGCGCCCGACCGCTCCGGAGGCGAGCGTGACGTCGGCCTCGACGGTCGGATTGCCCCGCGAATCGATGATCTCGCGGGCCTGGATCTGCGTGATGCGGCTCATAACAGGGATTCCTCGAACGGACGTGACTTGACGGCGGCATCGAGCCGCTGGAGCGTTTCGAGCAGGCTGGCCATGCGGTCCAGCGGCCACGCGTTCGGGCCGTCGGACAGCGCCTGCTCGGGACGCGGGTGGGTCTCCATGAACACGCCGGCCACGCCGGCGGCCACCGCAGCGCGTGCGAGCACCGGCACGAACTCGCGCTGGCCACCCGAGCTGCCCCCCTGCGCGCCTGGCAACTGCACCGAATGCGTGGCGTCGAACACGACCGGAGCGCCGGTCGCGCGCATGATCGCGAGCGAGCGCATGTCGCTGACCAGATTCTGATAGCCGAAGCTCGCCCCGCGCTCACAGACCATGATCTGCTCATTGCCGGTCGAGCGCGCCTTGTCGACGACGTTCTGCATCTCCCAGGGGGAGAGGAATTGGCCCTTCTTGATGTTCACGGGGCGCCCGGCTCCGGCCACGCGGTGGATGAAATTGGTCTGCCGGCACAGGAACGCAGGAGTCTGCAGCACGTCCACGACCTGCGCCACCTCATCAATGGGTGTGTCCTCGTGCACGTCGGTGAGCACGGGCAGCCCGAAGCGGCTCTGCACCGACTGCAGCACCTTCAGGCCCTGCTCAAGTCCGGGGCCACGAAAGCTCGCGCCCGAGGAGCGGTTGGCCTTGTCGAACGAAGCCTTGAACACCAGCGGCATGCCCAAGGCGGCGGTGATCTCGGCCAGGCGACCGGCCACCTCGTGCACCAGCGTCTCGGATTCGATCACGCACGGTCCGGCAATCAGGAACAGGGGCCGATCGAGACCGACCTCGATTCCCGCCAGATTCATGCGCCGGCCGCGACCGGCAGGGCCGAGGCGCGGCAGGCGCGCGCTGCGCGCACGAAGCCCGTGAACAGCGGATGTCCGTCACGCGGAGTCGAGGTGAATTCGGGATGGAACTGCGTGGCAACGAACCATGGGTGACCCGGCAGCTCGATGATCTCGACCAGGCCGTCGCGCGAGAAGCCGGAGAACTTCAGGCCCGCGGCACGGTAATCCGCGAGGTAGTTGTTGTTGAATTCAAAGCGATGGCGGTGCCGCTCGGCGATCAGCTCGCGGCCATAGAGCTCCCGCGCCATCGATCCCGGTTCGAGGCGCACTTCCTGGGCCCCGAGCCGCATGCTGCCGCCCAGATGCGAGCTCTCGCTGCGCGTCTGTGTGCCGCGCGCCTGGTCCTGCCATTCAGTGATCAGGGCGATCACCGGGTGCGGCGTGGCGCGATCGAATTCCGTGCTGTGCGCGCCCTCGAGGCGCAGCACGTGGCGTCCGAATTCGATGATGGCCAGCTGCATGCCGAGGCAGATGCCGAGATAGGGCACCCCATGTTCGCGAGCGAAGTGCACGGCCTGGATCTTGCCCTGAATGCCGCGCTCGCCAAAGCCGCCGGGAACCAGGATCGCATCCATCCCCGCGAGGCAGCCGGTGCCCTCCTTCTCGATGTCGGTCGACTCGATGTAGTGGACATTGATGCGCGTGCGGGTCTTGAGACCAGCATGCATCAGTGCCTCGTTGAGGGAGATGTAGGAATCGCGGATCTGCACGTACTTGCCTACCATCGCGATATCGACCTGGCCATCGGGATTCGCCTTGGCGCTGACGACCTGGCGCCAGGCGGCCAGATCCGCCGGCGGCACGTCGAAGCGCAGCTTGTCGACCACGATGTCGTCAAGCGCCTGCTCGTGCAGCAGCAGCGGAATCCGGTAGATGTCATCGGCATCGATCGCGGAGATGACGGCGCGCTCTTCGACGTTGGTGAACAGTGCGATCTTGCGCCGCTGCTCTTCAGGCAGGGACTCGCGGCACCGGCACAGCAGCACGTCCGGCTGAATGCCGATCGAGCGCAATTCCTTGACGGAATGCTGCGTCGGCTTGGTCTTGATCTCGCCCGACCCACCGACGATGGGCACCAGCGTCAGGTGCATGTACAGGGTCTGGGTGCGGCCCAGCTCGACGCCGAGCTGACGGATCGCCTCGAGGAACGGCAGCGACTCGATGTCGCCGACGGTGCCGCCGATCTCGACCATGCAGATATCGGCATCGCTGGCGCCGAGCATGATGCTGCGCTTGATCTCGTCGGTGATGTGCGGGATCACCTGCACCGTCGCACCGAGATAGTCGCCGCGACGTTCCTTGGCGATCACGCGCTCGTAGATGCGGCCGGTGGTGAAATTACTGTTATGGCCTGTGGTCGTGCGCACGAAGCGTTCGTAGTGGCCGAGGTCCAGGTCCGTCTCGGTGCCGTCGGCGGTGACGAATACCTCGCCGTGCTGGAACGGGCTCATCGTGCCCGGATCGACGTTGATGTACGGATCGAGCTTGACCATCGAGACCTTGAGTCCGCGGGCCTCGAGTATCGCGCCCAGCGAGGCGGCGGCGATGCCTTTCCCCAACGAGGAAACGACACCGCCGGTCACGAAAACAAATCGGGTCATCGGGGACTGCGCCGCCTGGTCAAGAGGAATGGATGACGACGGGCAGTCAGGGTAGCAAATCGGTCGCGGTGTCTCAATCGCCATCGCCCATCGGACGTCGCCAGCGCAGGCGGGCGCGTGGCCCGTCGCTGCCCGGCGCGTGCGTCCGGATTGCGTTGTCGAGCCAGACATCGGCCACGGCCAGGATACGCTCGCCACTGGCGAGCAGCGGCACCGCGGCGCGCAGCCAGGGCTCGATGCCACGCTGCTGCAGCAGATCCTTGAGTGCGAGGTGCCCGCCGGGCTGTGCAAGGCGCTCCCCGCCGCGCCGGTAAACCACGCGCAACGGGCATGGCAGTGCATTCAAGGCGATCTCCCCTTGCGCGTCAGGCAGCAGCGCGATGACGCCGCCCTGCGGCAGCGCGAGCTGCGGGCCGACGCGCCAGTCCCACGCCAGTTCCGAAGGCGGCGCGGCCGCTGCGTCCACCGTGCGCGCCACCAGGCGCTCGCCGTGACGACGCAGCTCGCCGCCGGGCCAGCGCACGCTCGGGCACGCGTCCGCGCGCGCCGTCAGCATCGGGCCGGCGATCTCGCGCAGGCGGCGGTGATCGGGGGTGGGCAGTCCGCGCGCCTGGATCCAGTAGCGCAGCGCGTTGCGTCGATCCACCAGACTCAACGCCCGCAGCGCGCTCACGCGCAGCGCCGCGCCGTCCGCCGCGGTGGCCAGGACCGCACGCGCGGCGCGCTCCAGCAGGCCCTGTGCCTCGGCCAGGTGCCGTGCGCTGCGCCCGGCTGTGACCGCAGCCGCCGGCCAGCGCTCGCGCAGCAGCGGCGCCACCCGCAGCCGCAGATAGTTGCGGTCCATCCGCTCGTCTTCGTTGCTTGGGTCCGGCGTGATGGCCAGAGCGCGTCGGCGCGCGTACTGCTCCAGCTGCAGGCGCGACACGTTCAGCAGCGGGCGCACGAGCTGCGTATCGCCGAACTGGCTCACGCCGCCCATCGCCGCCAGTCCGCGCACGCCGCTGCCGCGCAGCAGGGCGAGCAGGATGGTCTCGAGCTGGTCATCCTGGGTGTGCGCGGTCAGCAGCAGTTCGCCGGGGGACAGTGCCCGCGCGAGCGCCGCATAGCGCGCTGCGCGCGCGGCGGCCTCGAGCGATGCGCCGTTGCGTGCGACCCGCACCCGGATCGCGTCGCAGCGCACGCGGGCACGCTTTGCCTGGGCGCAGGCGAGCGCGGCCCAGTGCGCGGATTGTGGATGCAGGCCATGATCGACGTGCACGGCGCGCAGCCGGAACCCGGCGCGCGCGCGCGCCGCCGCCAGCGCCGCCAGCAGCGACGCCGAGTCCAGGCCCCCGGAGTACGCGACGCACAGGCTGCGGCCGCGCGTGGATCCGATGAGGGCGCGCAGCTGCTGCTGCAGCCACGTGGCGCTGAAGCCGGTGCGCGGCAGGTTGACCGGTTCGCCGGGCGCCGGCGATGGGTGCCGCGCCGCAGCGCGTGCACTCACGCAGGGATCTCGGTGTACACCCCGAATGAGGCAATGCGCGCGAGGCGCTGCTCGAGCAGCGTCGCGGGCGGTAGCTGCAGCAGTCCGGCCAGGTGCCGAATCAGCGCTTCGCGCAGCACGGCAGCGATCGCTGCCGGGTCGCGGTGTGCGCCGCCCAGCGGCTCGGCCAGCACTTCGTCGATCAGCCCGAGGCCGTCGAGTCGCTCGGCGGTCAGGTTCAGCGCTTCGGCGGCGACTTCCTTCTTGTCAGCGCTCTTCCAGAGGATCGACGCGCAGCCCTCTGGCGAAATCACCGAATAGGTACTGAACTGCAGCATCAGCAGCCGGTCGCACACGCCGATCGCGAGTGCGCCGCCCGAGCCACCCTCACCGATCACGACGCTCACGATCGGCACCTTCAGCATCGACATCTCGAACAGGTTGCGCGCGATGGCTTCGCTCTGCCCTCGCTCCTCCGAACCCACGCCCGGATAGGCGCCGGGCGTATCGATCAGGGTGACCAGCGGCAGCCCGAAGCGCTCGGCCATGCGCATCAGGCGCAGCGCCTTGCGGTAGCCCTCGGGCTTGGGCATGCCGTAATTGCGCCGCACGCGCTCCTTGGTATCCCGGCCCTTCTGGTGGCCGATGAGCATGATGGGCATGCCCTGCAGCCGGCCGAGGCCGCCGACAATCGCCAGATCGTCGCCGTACATGCGATCCCCGTGCAGCTCCTGGAAGTCGGTCAGGATCGCGCTGACGTAATCCAGTGTGTAGGGACGCTGCGGGTGGCGCGCGAGCTGCGTGATCTGCCACGGCGACAGGTTCGAGAAGATCGATCTGGTGAGCGCGCGGCTCTTGGCGCGCAGCCGCGACATCTCCTCCTCGATGTTGACCTTCGAATCGGATGTGACGTGTCCGAGCTCTTCGATCTTGGCCTCGAGTTCGGCGATCGGCTGCTCAAAATCCAGGAAGTTGACAGTCATCGGCTCACATCGTGCATGCGTTACCCGCAAGTCGGCGTGAAGCCTACGGGCGCAGGCAGCGGACCGCAAGGCTCAGGCCATCGCACTGCTGGCCGCTCCCGGCTCGCCATAGCCGAAACGGGCGCCGCCCGGCCCCAGCAGCAATTCAAGCTGTTCGAGCAGCTCGTTGCTGGCCCGCACCTTCCAGTCCGGTCCGAATGCCAGCGTGCCGCTCGCGACCTCGCCGTGGTATCGGAGCAGCACGCTGCACGGACCGCCCCGATGACGCAGCAGCACGGACTGCAGTGCCGCGAGCAGCTCCGGTGCGCGGGCACCGCGCGGCCAGCGCAGCATCAGGGAGCGTGCGAGTCGTTCGCGCACCTGTTCGAGCAGGCTGATCTGCCGTGCCGCCAGCCGCCACGAGTCGGAGAATTCATCGAAGCGCAGTGCGCCCTCGACCTGTACCAGTGCGTCCTTGACGATGAGTTCGCGGTGTCGCTGGTACACCTCTTCGTACATCGTGACTTCCATGCGTCCGCTGCGATCATCGAGCAGGAAGGACACACGCGCGGCACGGCGCCGCACTTCAAGGATGAGCCCCGCCAGCGTGACGTGGCGGGCCTCGGCCCACGCGCGCGCCGGATCGATCGCGCCCGCCGGCCGCTCAGCCGCGCACTCGCCGATGCGAGCGGTCGCGAACCAGCGCAGATCCTGCTCGTATGGGGCGATCGGGTGACCGGTCAGGTACAGGCCGAGGGTTTCGCGCTCACCGGCCAGCCGCACCGACGCCGGCCATTCGGCCACGGCAGCTGCGCCGGCTGCGGGTCGCGCATCATGCGCCGCCGTGATCCCGAAGATGTCGTGCTGCCCGGCCTCGCTGCTGCGCGCGCTCTGTTCGCCGCCCTGCAGCGCCTGCTCCAGGCCCGCCATCAGCGCGGCCCGTCCGGGCCCGAGCGCATCGAGGCTGCCAGCGCGGATCAGCGCCTCGAGCACGCGCCGGTTCACGCGCGCCGGGCCGACGCGCCGGCACAGCTCGGGGAGGCTCGCGAACGGGCCGCGGGCCTCGCGCTCGCCCACCAGCGCCTCGACCGCCGAGCGGCCCACACCCTTGATCGCTCCCAGGCCGTAGCGGATCGTGCGTGCATCCGCCATCGCGAATCCATAGCCGGAAGCATTCACATCCGGCGGCAGCACGGTCACTCCGATCTGCGCGCACTCATCGATCAGCGTGACGACCTTGTCGGTATGGTCCATGTCCGCCGACAGCACCGCCGCCATGAAGGCCGACGGGTAGTGGGCCTTGAGCCAGGCAGTCTGGAACGACAGTAGCGCGTACGCGGCCGAATGCGACTTGTTGAAGCCGTAACCGGCGAACTTCTCCATCAGGTCGAAGATATGACCTGCCTGCCGAACCTCGACGCCGCGCGCACGTGCGCCGTCCATGAAGATCGAACGCTGCTTGGCCATCTCCTCCGGCTTCTTCTTGCCCATGGCCCGGCGCAGCAGATCCGCGCCACCCAGCGTGTAGCCCGCGAGTACCTGCGCGATCTGCATGACCTGTTCCTGGTACAGGATCACGCCATAGGTTGGCGACAGTACGCCCTCGAGGTCCGGGTGGAGGTAGTCGATGGCTGCGGCATTGCGACCATGCTTGCGGCTGATGAAGTCCTCCACCATGCCGGACTGCAGCGGTCCCGGCCGGAACAGCGCCACCAGCGCGACGATGTCCTCGAAACAGTCGGGCTGCAGCCGCCGGATCAGGTCCTTCATGCCACGCGACTCGAGCTGGAACACCGCGGTGGTGCGGCAGGACTTGAGCAGCGCGTAGGTTGCCGGATCGTCGAGCGGCAGCGTACCGAGTTCCAGTGGCGGCTCGAGCGCGGCGGTGCGCAGCGCGTTGATCCGCGTCATGGCCCAATCGAGGACCGTGAGCGTGCGCAGGCCCAGGAAGTCGAACTTGACCAGGCCCGCCGCCTCGACGTCATCCTTGTCGAATTGCGTGATCACGTGCGTGCCGCCCGGCTCGCAGTACAACGGAGTGAAATCCGTCAGTACCGAGGGGGCGATGACGACTCCGCCGGCGTGCTTGCCGGCGTTGCGCGTCAGGCCCTCGAGCGCGCCCGCCAGCTCGAGCAGATTGCGCACCTCCTCGTCCTGTTCGCGCAGCCGCTTGAGTTCCGGTTCCTTGGCGATTGCATCATCGAGCGTGATGCCGAGCTCGAACGGGATCAGCTTGGCGATCCGGTCGACGAAGCCATAGGGGTGGCCCAGCACGCGACCGACGTCGCGCACCACGGCCTTGGCCGCCATAGTGCCGTACGTGATGATCTGCGAGACGCGATCGTGGCCGTAGCGTGCCGCGACGTAATCGATCACGCGGTCGCGGCCTTCCATGCAGAAATCGACGTCGAAATCCGGCATCGAGACCCGCTCGGGATTCAGGAATCGCTCGAACAGCAGGTCATAGCGCAGCGGTTCGATGTCCGTGATGCGCAAGGAATAGGCGACCAGCGAACCGGCACCGGACCCGCGGCCCGGGCCGACCGGCACGCCATGCTCGCGCGCCCAGCGGATGAAATCCGCGACAATCAGGAAATAGCCCGCGAAGCCCATCTGGCAGATCGTGTCGAGCTCGCTCGCGAGTCGCTCCCGGTAGCGCGCCGCCTCGTCCCCTGCGAGCCCAAGCGCCGCCAGTCGCGTCGCGAGGCCGTCGCTCGCCTGCTCGCGCAGGAACTGCTCCGGGCTGCTGCCTTCCGGGACCGGGTAGTCGGGCAGGCGGGCCTGGCCGAGCTTCAGCGACAGGCTGCAGCGTCGGGCGATCTGCATGCTGTTGTCGAGCGCCTCGGGCAGGTCGGCGAACAGCGCCTGCATCTCCGCGGGAGCGCGCAAGTACTGGCCCGCGCTGTAGCGCCGTGCGCGTCCCGGATCGGCGAGCAGCGTGCCATCATGGATGCAGACCCGCGCCTCGTGCGCATCGAATTCGCTCGCCGCCAGGAACCGCACGTCATTGGTGGCAACCACCGGCACACCGCAACGCGAGGCGAGTTCGACGGCGCGCTGCAGGTACTGTTCTTCCTCCGGCCGGCCGAGACGCTGCAGCTCGACATAGTAGCGATCTGCGAACAGCGCCAGCCACGCGTCCAGTGCGCGCTGTGCGCCCTGTTCACGGCCGCGCAGCAGTGCGCGCCCGACATCGCCGTCGGCGGCGCCGGACAGCGCGATCAGCCCGCTGCTCGAGTCGCGATCGAGCCAGGCGCGGTCGAGCAGCGGCGCGCCAGCACTGTCCTGGCCCGAAAGGTAGGCGCGGCTCACGAGCCGCGCGAGATTGCGGTAGCCCACCAGGTTCTGGCACAGCAGCGTGAGGCGCGAGGGCGCCTGCGCCTCGCCGGTCTCGCGCACCAGCAGGTCCACGCCGATGACCGGCTGCACGCCCTGCTCGAGCGCCGCGCGGTAGAACTTGACCATCGCGAATAGGTTCGATTGGTCGGTCAACGCCACGGCCGGCATGCCGGCCGCGGCTACCGCCGCCATCAGCTCGGGCACTCTCACCACGCTGTCGATCAGCGAGAATTCAGTGTGTACCCGCAGGTGAACGAAGCTCGCAGCCATTACGCGCCTCGAACTGGAGTGGGCAGCGCCAGGGTGCTCAAGATTCTCGCACTCCGGAGCCCCGCGGCAAGCTGCCTGGCGCCAGTGCCCCGCTGAGCCATCCGCGCAGGGGATTGAAGCTGCGTCGGTGGATCGGCGAGGGGCCGAGCTGCGCGAGCGCCTGCAGGTGCTGAGGCGTTCCATAGCCGAAATGCAGCGCCAGCCCGTAGCCGGGGTGCAGCACGTCCAGATCGCGCATCAGCGCGTCGCGGTGCGTCTTGGCGATGATGGATGCCGCACTGATCGCCGGTACCAGGGCGTCGCCACCGATCACCGTTTCGAGCGCACAACTTCCAAGCCAATCAGGCAGCTGCGGCGCGCAGTTGCCGTCGATCATGATGCGCGCCGGACGTACGCCGGCCGCGTGCAGCGCGTGCAGCGCGAGCCGCATCGCTTCCAGGGTGGCCCTAAGAATATTGAGACGGTCGATGTCCGGCACATCGACCTGCGCCACCGCGACGCCCAGCGCGTCGCGGTGGATGCACTGGGCGAGTCGCTCCCGCGCCGCGGGACGCAGCTGCTTGGAGTCGCGCAGCCCGGGGATGAGCCGCTGCGGATCGAGGATCACCGCCGCCGCGACCACCGGCCCGGCGAGCGGCCCACGCCCGGCTTCGTCGACTCCGGCGAGCAGCATATTGCCGGCCTCAAGGCTCGCCGGCGGGCCGGCCGGGCGAGCGCAGGCCGCGCGAGCCCCGCTCGCGCAGCAGCTCCAGCACCGCTCCGGCCGCGAGTGCGGCGCCATCGCGGCGCAGCGACTGGTGGATCGCGCGGAAGCGCTCGTCGAGGTACTCGCGCCGCGCCGTGTCGTGCAGCGCCTGCTCGAGCGCGTCGGCCATTGCGCCGCTGACGACCGCCTCCTGCAGGAACTCCGGTGCGAGCCGCTCGCCCGCCAGCAGGTTCGGCAGCGCGAAATAGGTCGCACGCACCAGCCGCAGCCGGCGCACCAGCCACGCGGTCAAGGTGCCGAAGCGGTACGCCACCACCATCGGGCAGCGACACAGCAGCGCTTCGAGCGTCGCAGTGCCGGAGGCCACCAGCGCGACGTCGGCCGCGCTGAGCGCGAGGCGCGACTGTCCATCCAGCACCCGCACGTCTGGGGCGCCTGAACTCCCCGCGAGTGCGCGCTCGAACTGTGCGCGCACCACGGGCCCGGCCATCGGGGCTACGATCGTGAGCCCCGTGGTACGGCTTGCCAGCAGCCTGGCCGCGTCCAGAAATGGACCGGCAAGCCGCTGCACCTCGGCTTCGCGGCTGCCCGGCAGCAGTGCCAGCACCGGGCTGGTCGGATCCAGGTGCAGCGCGGCGCGCGCCGCGGCCCGGTCATTCTGCAGCGGAATCTGGTCGGCCAGCGGATGGCCGACGAAGCAGGCGCGCACGGCGTGCGCGGCGTAGAACGCCGGTTCGAACGGCAGCAGGCACAGCACCAGATCGTAGGCACGCGCGATGGTGGTGACGCGTCCCTCACGCCACGCCCAGACCTGCGGACTCACGTACTGGACCGTGGCGAACCCCCGAGCCTTCAGGCGCAGTGCCAGCCCCAAGTTGAACTGCTGGTAGTCGATCCCGATGAACACGTCCGGGCGCCAGTCGAGGATCTGACGCAGCAGTCGCGAACGCAGCCGCAGCAGTCGCGGCAGGTGGCCCAGCACCTCGGTGAGCCCCATGACGGCCAGTTCATGCGCATCGGCGAGCGGCTCGCAGCCCGCGGCCCGCATTGCCGGGCCTGCCACGCCGAGAAATCGGGCATCCGGTACGCGCTCGCGCAGCGATCCGATCAGCGCCGCGCCGAGCGCGTCGCCCGAGGTCTCCCCGGCCACGATCGCGACCCGCAGCGCGCCCATCAGCGGATCAGGCTGCGATCCGACTGCGCAATGAACTGCAGCAGCGGCTGCAGCTCGGGCTGCTGCGCTGCCACGCCGTTGAGCTGCTCGACCGCCGCGGCCAGCGGCAGCTCGCTGCGGTAGAGCACGCGATAGGCATTGCGCAGATTTCGGATCTGCTCCGGGGCGAAACCACGGCGTTTGAGTCCCTCGATGTTGATCGAGTGCGGTACTGCCGGCTGTCCGACCGCCATCACATAAGGCGGCACATCGCGCGTGACGGCGCCATTGTTGGCCACGAAGGCGTGCATGCCGATCTTGACGAACTGATGCACGCCGACGTATCCGCTGAGAATGACCCAGTCGCCGAGTTCCACGTGACCCGCGAGGCCCGCGTAGTTCACCATCACGATGCGATTGCCGAGGATGCAGTCGTGGGCCACGTGCGTGCACGCCATGAACAGGTTGTCGTCGCCGATGATCGTGACGCCGCGTTCCGGGGCGGCACCGCGGCTGATCGTGCAGCCCTCGCGGAACACGTTGCGTGCGCCGATCTGCAGCCGGGTCGGCGCACCGGTGTACTTCTTGTCCTGGGGAGCCTCGCCGAGCGAGGCGAACTGGAATACCCGGTTGCCCGCACCCATCGTCGTGCGGCCGGTAATCACGGCATGCGGGCCGATCCAGCAGCCCGCACCGATCTCGACCTCCGGGCCGATGATCGCGAAAGGGCCGATCTCGACATCCTCCGCGACCCGTGCTCCGTCCGCGACGATCGCACGCGGATCGATCACGGCAATTCACCCGGGCCGGCCGCTCCGGCCATGGCCTTCAGGTCCGGCGCGATCATGATGATCGCGGTGGCCACTTCCTCGCCGGCCACTTCGGCAACGGTGGCCAGTCGCCAGATGCCGCGGAAACTGCGCTCGAAGTCGGCTTTGAGGATCAGCTGGTCGCCTGGCTCGACCGGCTTGCGGAAGCGCGCCTTGTCGATGCCGACGAAGTAGAAGCGGGTCGTGTCGTCGGGCAGCTGGTCGACCGACAGGAATGCCAGCAGCCCCGCGGCCTGCGCCAGCGCCTCGATGATGATCACGCCGGGCATCAGCGGCCGGTGCGGGAAGTGTCCGGTGAAGTACGGCTCGTTGTAGCTCACGTTCTTGAGCGCACGGATGCTGCGGCCGCGCTCGCACTCGAGCACGCGGTCGACCAGCAGGAACGGGTAGCGGTGCGGCAGGCGCAGCATGATGCCGTTGATGTCGAGCTTCAGGGGATCAGTCATGGTCTGCCTCCAGTGGCGGCTCGGGCTGCGCTCGATCGGCCAGCAATTTCAGGCGCGCGACGACGCGCCGCCAGCGGCGCACCGGCTCGGCGGGAATCAGGCCGGAGTACATGCCCGGCTGCCGGATGGAGTGCGAGATTCCGCTCATTGCGGTGATCACCGTATCATCGCAAATCTCGATATGGCCGGCGATGCCGGTGAGACCGCCGATCATGCAGCGCGCCCCGATCCGGGCGCTGCCGGAAATGCCGGTGCAGGCGGCGATCGCGGTGTGCGCGCCGATGCGCACGTTGTGCCCCACCTGGATCTGGTTGTCGAGCTTCACGCCCTCCTCGATCACGGTGTCGTCGATCGCTCCGCGATCAATGGTCGTGTTCGCTCCGATCTCCACGTCCGCGCCGATGCGCACGCCGCCGATCTGCGGCACCTTGAGCCACTGTGCGCCCTCGCGCGCGTAGCCGAAGCCATCGGCACCGATCACGGCCCCGGGATGCACCAGCACCCGTTCTGCGAGCTGCACGCCGGGCAGCAGCGTGACGCGTGCCACGAGTCTGCTGTCGGCTCCGATCCGCACGCCCGCCCCGATCACGCAGCCGGGCCCGATGTAGCAGCGCTCGCCGATCACGGCTTCCGGTCCGATCACGCACAGCGGGCCGACTTCGGCACTGGGGTCGGTCTGCGCGCGCGGATCGATCAGCGCAGCGGCGTGCACGCCGGGCTGCAGCGGCGGCAACGGGTGCAGCAGCGCCGCGATCCGCGCAAACAGCGCATGCGGATTGCGGCTGACCAGCGTCGCCGCGGGACAGGCGGCCGCAGCGCGCTCGTCCACGACCACGGCAGTGGCCCGCGACTGCGCCAGCTGGTGAGCCATCCTCGGATTGGCGAGAAAACTCAAGGATCCGGGGTCCGCCGCGCCGAGCGCGGCCACGTGATCGACACGCAGCTCCGGATCGCCGCGCAGCTCGCAGCCGAACCGGACTGCGAGCTCGCCGAGCGCGATGCCCATGAGGCTGCGTGCCGCGCGCGCGGCGCTACTTGAGCCCCGGAGTGACCTGGGGCTTAGGCTGCGCCGCCGGAGCCGCGCTCGCGCCGGCGGGTCGCGCTGCGCTGCGCGACTGCAGCGCCGTCAGGATCTGCGGTGTGATGTCGAGCGTAGGACTGGTGAAGATCACGCCGTCGGCGAGCACGAGATCGAACTTCTGTGCCTGCGCAAAATTCTGGACTTCCTCGACCAGTGCTTTTTGCAGCTTCGAGAGTTCCTCGTTCTGCCGTCCATTCAGGTCATCCTGGAACTCCGTGACCTTCTGCTGCAGATCGCGGTTGCCGTCGCGCAGCTCCTTCTGAGCCTTGGCCAGCTGTTCGGGGGTCATCGTGACCTCGTCCTTGGCCAGAGCCTCTTCCTTTGCCTTGAGCGCCACCTGCTGTCCCTGCAGATCCTTCTGCCGGCCCGCGAACTCGCCACGCAGTGCCTCTTGCACCGTCTTGGCCTGCGGGGACTCCTGCATCAGTTTGGAGTAGTTGACCACTCCGATCTTCAGATCCGCCCATGCCGGGCCCGCTGCTGCCGCCAGCGCCAGAACGCCCAGCGACGCCAAAAAATTCACACGACGCCTCATGCCTGCTCCCTGCTGCTTGATCCTGAACAAGATTGTGACTCCGGTCCGGCCGCTATTCTAGAACGACTGACCGACTGAGAATTGGAAAACCTCGGTGCGGTCGGGAAATTGAATCGCGTTGCCCGCGAACTTGTTGATCGGCACGCCAAGGCTGAACCGGAATATGCCAAGTGCCGGGGCCAGCCATTGCACCGAGATCCCGGCCGACTGCCGCAGTGCACTAAAGCTGAAACCGTAATTCACCGGGGTCTGCAGGTCCTCGCCGAGAAACCTCGTGCCATCATTCGAGAACACGTTGCCCATGTCGTAGAACAGGCTCACGCGCGCACTGGTCTGCCACTTCTGCGGCACCGGCATCAGCAACTCGGTGCGCGAGACGACCAGCATGTTGCCGCCGTAGGGATTGCCGTTGCTGTCGACCGGACCGAGCGTGTCCTCGGTGTAGCCGCGGATGGTATCCGGGCCGCCGGCGTAGAAACGCTTGTAGGGCGGCAGGCCGGTGGTGCCCGACATTCCCCGGCCGTACGCCAGCTGCAGACTCTCGGCCACCGTGAACGCCCGCCACAGCCCCCAGTAGCCGGTGAAGCTGTAGCTGCCGACCCAGTAGCGCACGTCCCCGCCCGGCGGCACCACCGAGAGCGACAAGGCGCTGCGCATGCCACGGTCGGCGAACAGGCCGCGATTACGCGAGTCGTAGGCCCAGCCTAAGGTGAGCTCATAGAGGTTGAAGCGCGATCCGATCAGCGCGGTGCTGTTCGTGATCGTGCTGCCATCGGGCTCGAGGTAGCTCGTGACCGCCTCGCGCCGGTACGAGCGACCGTTGTTCTGCACCCACTGCACCGCCTGCTGGGCGCTGCTGGCCGCGAAAGTCAGCAGGTTGATCGACTGCACGTTGATGCCGGCACTGAGGCCCTGGAACTCGCTGATGGGGTAGCCGTAGCCGACACCGAGCTCCAGAGACGAGGAATTGAACGCCGAGGAGGCCGACACGAACTGGGTCGAATCGCGGTAGGACATCGACAGGGTGCGTGACAGCCCATCGACGTTGCGGTACGGGTCGGTCTGGGACAGGCTGTATTGCTTGTTGTAGGCACCGGAGTCGATGGCCACGGTGACCTGATCACCGCCGCCGAAGAAGTCGCTGTCGCTGAAGTTGGCATTGAGCACGAACTTCTGCGCGGCCGAGTAGCCGATGCCGCCGCCGACCGAGGCGCTGGGCCGCTCCTTGACCGCGAAATTCACGTCCACCAGATCCGGCGCGCCCGCCACCGGATCGGTCGTCATGTCGACGGTCTCGATGAACGGCAGCCGCTGCAGTCGCTGCTTGGAGCGTTCGACCGCGATGTTGGACATCCAGGCGCCCTCGAGCTGGCGCAGCTCGCGCCGCAGCGTCTCGTCGTTGCTGCGCGTCGTGCCCGTGAAGTTGATATGGCGCACATAGGTACGGCTGCCAGGATTGACGAACAGCGTCAGGTTCACGATCCGATGCGCGTCGTCGGTCTCCGGCACGGGCTCCACCTTCGCGAAGTAGAAACCCTCGGCTCCAAGCCGATTGCGGATCAGCTCCTGGGTCGCGCTGATGACCTTCTGCGAGTAGCGCTGTCCGGGCTGCACCAGCAGCAGCGCGCGCAACTGCGCCTCCGGTACGATCAGGTTGCCGCCGAGCTTGACCTCGCCGAGCTTGTAGACCGCGCCTTCGGTGATGTTGACGGTGATGAAGATGTCGCTCTTGTCGGGAGCGATCGCGACCTGCACCGAATCGATGCGCACGTTGGCATAGCCTCGGTCCTGGTACCAGGCGGTGATCTTGTCCAGGTCGCCCTGCAGCGATTCGCGCGAGTAGCGGTCGTTCGACTTGATCCAGGAGGTCAGCGTGGGAGTCTGCAGGGTCAGGGTCGACAGGATCTCCTTGTCCTTGAACGCCGTGTTGCCGACGATGTTGATCTGGCGGATCTTCGCGCGGCTGCCTTCCTTGATGTTGATGTTCACGCGCACGCGGTTGTCGGGCAGGTCGTCGATCTTGGTGTCGATCTGCACCGCATACTTGCCGCGGCTGTAGTACTGATCGGTCAGGTATTGCGTCACTTCATCGAGCGTGGAGCGGTCGAAGGTCTTGCCGGCCGCCAGACCCACGTTGCGCAGGGACTTCTGCAAGTCCTCGGTCTTGATGTCCTTGTTGCCCTTGAGGTCGACGCTTTCGAGCGAGGGGCGCTCGGCCAGCGCGACGATCAGCGTGGTGCCGTCGCGTCGCAGCTCGACGTCACGGAAGAAGCCGGTCGCGTACAATGCCCGCAGCGCCTCGCGCAGCCGCTGCGGCGTCAGGTGATCGCCGATGTTGACCGGCAGGTAGTTGTAGACCGTGCCCTCGGAGATGCGCTGCAGCCCCTCGAGCTTGATGTCGCTCACAGTGAACTCGGAGTCCGCGGCTGCCTGCGCGAACAGGGCCGCGGGCGCACTCGCCAGGGCAAGCGCCGCGACGAACGCGCGCGACAATGCGTGCCGGGTCCTATTGGTCAAGAACGCTTCAACCGAACTGTCGCGAAATGTCGTTGAACAGCGCGACGCCCATCAGCAGCACCAGCAGTGCGACGCCGAGTTGCTGGGTCACGCTCTGGAATCGCTCCGACAGCGGGCTGCCCTTGAGCCACTCGATGGCCTGGAACACGATCTGCCCGCCGTCCAGGATCGGAATCGGCAGCAGGTTCATGAAACCCAGCGCCAGGCTTACCACCACGAGGAAATACAGGAATGCGGACACTCCGGCGGCCGCAGAATCCCCGGCGTACTCGGCAATGCTCAATGGACCGCTGAGGTTCTTGATCGACACCTGACCGATCAGCATGCGGCCGAACAGGCGCGCCTGCAGCGCGGTCATGTTCCAGGCCTCGACGTTGGCACGCGCGAATGCGGCCGGCAGCGACAGGTGGGTATGGCGCAGCATGCTGGCCGGGTACGGCGAGTTCAGCGGCTGGTGCACGTGGATGCGCCCGACGGTGCGCCCGTCCTGGCTCTCACGCAGCACCGGCACCCGCACGGCCCCCTCGGTGCCCGCGCGCCGGTAGCGGATCGAGACACTGTCCCCGGAATGCGGCTGGATGCGAGCGACCAGCTCGAGGAAGTCGCGCACCGGCTCGCCGTTGACCGCCAGGATCTCATCTCCGGTCCGCAGGCCAGCCAGCGCCGCGGGCCCCTTGGGCTCCACGGCACCGAGGATCGCCGGAATCGGCGGCTCGTAGAAGCGCAGCCCGAGTCCGTTCATCATCGCGGATGGTTCGGTGAGGCGCAGGCGCTGCGCCGGATCTGCGACCTCGAGCGTCGCGCTGCGCTGCGTGCCGTCGGGGGCCCGCAGCTGCAGCGTGATCGGCGCCTGGGTGCTCACCGCGTCGAGCAGCCCCAGCATCACGTCGCGCTGCGAGGCCACGGCGCGCGAATCGATGCGTGTCACCTCGTCATCCGCGTGCAGTCCGGCGCGTCCCGCTATCGACGTCGGGTCGATGGCGCCCAGCACCGGGCGCACATCGGTGATTCCCGATGACAGCAGCATCGCGGTCAGCAGCAGCACCGCGAAGATGATGTTAAAGGCGGGCCCGGCGAGCAGCACGGTGATCCGCTGCCAGTGCGGACGGCGCGTGAAGGAACGCGCAAGTTCGGCCGGCGCCACCGGCCCCTCGCGCTCATCGAGCATCTTGACGTAGCCGCCGAGCGGCACCGCGGCAATGACATATTCCGTGCCGTCCACGCGCCCGACGCGGCTCCACAGGGTCTTGCCGAACCCGATCGAGAAGCGCAGTACCTTGAAGCCGAGCCGACGGGCGACCCAGAAATGCCCGAATTCGTGCACCGTCACGAGCAGGCAGACGGCCACGATGAAGGACAGCAGGTGGATCCAGGACAGGCTCATGCCCGCACGCCCTGGGCGGCACTGCGGCGGGCAACGGCCTCGGACGCCAGCGCCCGGGCTTCGCCATCGGCATCGAGGACTGCTTCGAGACTGCTCATGGATCCCCCGGGGGCCCGTTCCATCACTAGTTCAATGACTGCCGGAATATCGCCAAAGTTCAACTGGTTGTCGAGGAAAGCCTGCACAGCGATCTCATCAGCCGCATTCAGGCTCGCCGGAGCCAGCCCGCCGAGCCGCGCCGCCTCCTGCGCATGACGCAGGCACGGAAAGCGCTGCGGGTCCGGGGCCAGGAATTCCAGCGGAGCGGCGCGGATCAGGTCGAGGAATGCCACGCCAGCCGTGATGCGCTGCGGCCAGGCGAGTGCGTGGGCAATGGGCGTACGCATGTCCGGGGAGGAGAGCTGCGCGAGCAGCGAGCCGTCCTGGTACTCGACCAGCGAGTGGACGACGCTCTGCGGATGCACGACCACTTCCACTTCGCCCGCCGGCATGCCGAACAGCACGCTGGCCTCGATCAGCTCCAGGCCCTTGTTCATCAGGGTCGCGGAATCGACCGAGATCTTGCGCCCCATGACCCAGCGCGGGTGCGCGCAGGCCTGGGCCGGCGTGACGCGGGAGAGCGCTTCAGCCTGCCAGTGCAGGAATGGCCCGCCCGATGCGGTCAACAGCAGCCGGCGCACGCCCGGCGGTCGGGTGCCGATCTGGGCGCCGGCCGGAAGGCACTGGAAGATCGCGTTGTGCTCGCTGTCGATCGGCACGATCTGCGCACCGGAGCGCCGCACGGTCTCGATCAGCAACGAGCCGGCCATCACCGCGGACTCCTTGTTGGCCAGCAGCACGCGCTTGCCGGCCGCCGCAGCCGCCAGCGTCGAGCGCAGCCCGGCAGCACCACTGATCGCCGCCATTACGTAGTCGACCGGGGCGCTGGCCGCGAGTTGCGCGATCGCCTCGGCGCCGGCCAGGACGCGGGTGCCACTGCCCGAAGCGCCCAGCCGCTGCTCGAGCTCGAGCGCCGCCGGCGGCGATTCCATGGCAACCCATTCGGGTTGGAAACGCAGGCACTGCTGCAGGATCCGCTCGACGTCGCGCCGCGCGGCGAGACCGACGACGCGATAGCGTTCCGGGTGCAGCGCCAGCACTTCGAGCGTGGAGCGGCCCACGCTGCCGGTCGATCCCAGCACGGCGACGCCGATCGCGCTCACCGTCCCGCTCCGAGCCACAGCAGTCCGAGCGCCATGACCGGAGTCGCGGCCGTCACGCTGTCGATGCGGTCGAGCACGCCGCCATGGCCCGGGAACAGCCGTCCGCTGTCCTTCAGGTTGACGTTGCGCTTGAGCAGGCTCTCCGTCAGATCGCCGACCACCGAGAATGCCGCGGCCCCCGCGCACAAGGGCAGGAAGCGGACCAGCGGCAC
>Ga0265334_10000332_pt1 | contig 25288 bp, 25 predicted proteins | sample 42023metaG_FD_192442 | JGI IMG/M metagenome (GOLD analysis project Ga0265334, IMG submission 192442) | Rhizosphere microbial communities from Carex aquatilis grown in University of Washington, Seatle, WA, United States - 4-20-23 metaG | ecosystem: Host-associated > Plants > Roots > Rhizosphere... | reverse complement strand
CTCGACCACCACCATGCGGGCGGTCGGCAGGAGCTTGTGCGCGTCCTGCGCGCCCGCGTACGGGGTAGCCGCGTCGAGCGTGCCCTGCAGCATCAGCACCGGAGGCAGCTTCGCGCCGTTCACCTGGAATGGCTCGGCAGGCCCGGTCACCGGCCAAAACGCGCACGCCGCGTTGAACCAGGCGTTGTCCCAGGCCTGGTACGGCGCGGTCTGGTAGACGCGCAGGGTGTCCGACTGCCATTTCGCCCAGTTCCTCGGCCAGTTCACGTCGCCGCACTCGATCGCGTTGTAGACCGCGAAGGCGTTCTCGTTCTGGGCGCCGTACTCCTGGTACTGGGTGATGAGGTCGGCGCCGCTTCCCTGGTCGAGGTACTGCGAGAGCGCCTGCGCGAAACCCGGCCACAGGGTGTTCAGGTACCCGCCGATCAGGATCGTGTCGTCGAGCTCGTCCGGGCCGATCATCGGCCCGCTCGGCCCGGCGATCGGCGACTTCTCGAGCTTCGCGCGAATCTGGTAGTACGCGGCCCGCGCCTGCGCCGCGGTGCTGCCCAGGTGGTAGACGGAGTCGTACTTCGCCATCCAGGCGAAGAAGGCGTCGAGCCGGCCCTGGAACGCGTAGTCCTGGCTGATGTTGTCCGCGTACCACGCGCCGGTGGGGTCCACGGTCGAGTCGAGCACCATCCGGCGCACCTGGCCCGGGAACAGCGTGCCGTAGACCTGGCCCAGGTAAGTGCCGTAGGAGAAGCCGTAGTAGGTCAGCTGCTTGACGCCGAAGGCCTGGCGGATCTGGTCCATGTCCCGCGCAGTGCTCGCCGTCGTCTCGTACGGCAGGAACCAGCCGAACCGCTTCCCGCACCCGGCGGCGTAGTCCTTCGCCCGGTTGATAAGCACTTGCTCGGCCGCGGCGTTCGCCGGGATATAGTCCGGCCGCACGCCCTGGAAGAACGTCGGGTCGCAGCTGAGCGCCGGCGAGGAGCCGCCGACACCGCGCGGGTCGAAGCCCACGATGTCGTAGTCCGCCCGCACCTGCTGGCTGACCCCGGACGCGATGAATCCGGCGAACGACCGGCCGGGCTCGCCGGGACCGCCCGGGTTGACCAGCATGATCCCCTGCTGCTGCGACGACGGCGCGGTGGCGGGCACCATGGACAGCGCGATCGTGATCTTCCTGCCGCCGGGGTCGGCGTAGTTCAGCGGCACTTGGAGTGAGGCGCACTTAAGCCCGGCCAGCTGACCTGAGCACGCCCGCCAGTTCAACGTGGACGTGGCCGCCGTGGGGACGATGGCCGCCGATCCCGCGGGGTAGCTGCTCGGCGCCCCCGTGCCCGATGACGCGGCTTGCCCGCCCGGCGCGGCGGACGTAGCCGGGCCGCCGCCCGCCGTCGCGGACGAGGCACCGGATGTGCAGGCGGCCAGGCCGGCCAGCAGGCCGAGCACGGCGAGTGAGGCGAGAGCGCGCGGCACCGCGCGGGGAATCAACATTGGCTCCATCCTGCCGCATCCCGCCGGCCGCTTTGGCCCGGCGCACCAGGGACAACGCCGCGCCCCACGGCGGCGGACCGACCCGCACACAGTAGGTCACCCACCGAAATCTTTTCGACACAGACCGCCATTAATTCGATGCCTGTCGTTCCACTTTGCCAGTTTGGGGCACACGATTCGGGACAAGAGGGACAACGCCGAATTTTTTCTCGCGTTACGAGCAAATATCCGACACTGTTGGTCGTAACCCAACAAGGCGGTAAAGCGTCATACTTTTAAGTGTTCGGACACTATTGAGGGGGTAGTGAATGCTGGCTAGACATCGCCAGTCGCTGATTCTGCAGGCCGTCAGAAACGACGGAAGCGCACGGGTCAGCGACCTCACCCAGCAACTCGGCGTCTCTGACATGACGATCAGGCGCGATCTCGAGGTGCTGGCCAAGGATGGACTGGTGGAGAAGGTACACGGCGGCGCGGTGCTGCCGGGCTCACATGCTGGTCACGAACCAGGCTTCGAGGACAAGCTCGTCCTCGAACGCCCGGAGAAGAACACGATCGCACGCGCGGCGGCGGCCCTGGTCAGGCCGAATACCGCGGTCGCGATCGCGTCAGGAACCACCACGTTCGCGCTGGCCCAGTGCCTGATCGACATGCCGGGCCTGACGATCGTGACCAACTCGCTGCGCGTGGCGGGCCTGTTCGGCGCGCCCCGCGGGCCGGAGGGGGGCACCGTGGTGCTGACCGGCGGCATGCGAACCGCATCAGACGCGCTCGTCGGGCCTGTGGCGGACCTGACGATCGGGTCGCTGCACTTCGACACGCTGTTCCTCGGCTGTACCGGGCTCGACCCCGAGGTGGGCCTGTCCACGCCGAACCTCGCCGAGGCGGAGACCAACCGGGCCCTGATCAACCGGGCCCGCCGGGTGGTCGTGCTCGCCGACCACTCCAAGTGGGGCGTGGTCAGCCTGGCCTCGTTCGCCCCCGTCGAGAAGGTCAGCGTGCTGGTCACCGACGCGCTGTTCCCGGCGGAGGGGTACACGGCACTCACCGGGCGGGTCGGCGAGATCATCAGTTAGGAGCCTGCTGGCCCCTCCTTCCGGCGCGCGCCCCGGAGGGAGGGGCCAGGCAGGCACTGCCTGGAGAGGGCTCCCGTCAGCTGACCGTGACGATCGGCTGGCCTGGCGCCTCCTCGGCACCCTCCGCGAGAGCCTGCTCGGCCAGTCGCATCGCCTCGTCGATCAGCGTCTCCACGATCTTCGACTCGGGCACGGTGGCGACCACCTTGCCCTTGACGAAGATCTGGCCCTTGCCGTTGCCCGATGCCACGCCGAGGTCCGCCTCGCGGGCCTCGCCTGGGCCGTTCACCACGCAGCCCATCACCGCGACGCGCAGCGGCACCTCAAGGCCGGTCAGTCCGGCGGTCACCTCTTCGGCCAGCTTGTAGACGTCCACCTGAGCGCGGCCGCACGACGGGCAGGACACGATCTCGAGCCCGCGCTGCCGCATGCCCATCGACTCGAGGATGCCGATGCCGACCTTGACCTCCTCGACCGGCGGCGCGGACAGCGACACCCGGATCGTGTCGCCGATGCCCTGCGAGAGCAGCGCGCCGAACGCGGTCGCGGACTTGATGGTGCCCTGGAAGGCCGGCCCCGCCTCGGTAACGCCGAGGTGCAGCGGGTAGTCGCACTTGGCGGCGAGCAGCCGGTAGGCCTGGATCATCACCACCGGGTCGTGGTGCTTGACCGAGATCTTGATGTCACGGAAGCCGTGCTCCTCGAATAGCGAGCACTCCCAGAGCGCGGACTCGACCAGGGCCTCCGGTGTGGCCTTGCCGTACTTGGCGAGGAGCCGCTTGTCCAGCGAGCCGGCGTTGACGCCGATCCTGATCGGGGTGCCAGCCGCGGACGCGGCCCGCGCGATCTCCTTGACCTTGTCGTCGAACTCCTTGATGTTGCCCGGGTTCACCCGGACCGCCGCGCAGCCGGCCTCGATCGCCGCGAACACGTACTTCGGCTGGAAGTGGATGTCGGCGATCACCGGGATCTGCGACTTCTTCGCGATCGCGGGCAGCGCCTCCGCGTCGTCCTGCGACGGCACCGCGACCCGGACGATCTGGCAGCCGGAGGCGGTCAGCTCGGCGATCTGCTGCAGGGTCGCGTTCACGTCCGCGGTCAGCGTGGTGCACATCGACTGGACGCTCACCGGCGCGCCACCGCCGACCGGGACGTTCCCCACCATCAGCTGACGCGACTTGCGCCGCTCGGCGAGCGGTGCCGGAGGAGTAGCTGGCATGCCAAGGTCAACGCTCATTGGTTTCCATCCCGTCGGGTGCTCGGCCAACTTCGGGGGGTTCGGTGGCTCTCCCCCCGAGGGACTACAGTCCATTCTCGCCCAGCGACTCGTGCCCTTGCCCGCCTACCCTGACCCTCGCGTCAGCCTAATACCTAAATGTCACCGGGCGATCACCCGATGTTCACCGGGTTAACGATGTCCGCGAGGATGAGCATCATGCCGAAGACGACGAGCACGAGAAAGATGCTGAAGCTCAACGGGACGAGTTTACGGTAGTCCACCAGGCCGGGATCCGGCCTGTGGCGCAGCCGGGCGAAAAGGGCCTTGATCCGCTCCCAGATCACCACCGCGATGTGCCCGCCGTCCATCGGCAGCAGCGGCAGCAGGTTGAACACGCCCACGAAGATGTTGAGCGACGCGACGAGCAGCAGCACGAAGCTGACCTTGGACTTCCAGCCCACGTCCGCGGCGACCGCCTGGCCCGTCATCTGGGCCGCGCCGACCACGCTCGTCACGTTCCCGGCCGCGGTCGAGGAGCGGTTCTGTGAGAACAGGTGCGGCACCGCGGCAGGCAGTTGCGCGAGCGCGCTCACCGAGCCAGAGACCACCTGCGAGAAGCTGGTGCCCACGTACCTGACCGCGGCGAGCGGGCTCTGCCGCTGGAACACGGTGGTCGGCGCGATGCCGAAGTAGGTGCCGTGCTTGGGCACATTCGTGAGCGCGGTGTGCAGCGTGACCGGGTGCCCGTTCCTTGAGACGGTCAGCGTGACCGGAGTGCCCGGCTTGACCTGCAAGATCGCGTTGGAGAGCTCCGTCCAGTTCGCCACCGCGGTCCCGTTGAACGAGGTCACCTGGTCGCCCACCCGCAGGCCTGCCAGCAGCGCGGGCGACTTTGCCGCGCCGCTTGGGCACGCGATCCCGCTCGCGATCGCCTGCTGATTCGCGGGCACGCAGGTCGCCACCGTGCCGAGCTGCGTGGTGTTGACGTTCGCTATGCCGATCGCGAGCGCGAGCCCGAAGATCAGCACGGCGGCGAGGACGAAGTGCATGAACGAGCCGGCCGCGAGCACGATCAGCCGCTGCCAGCCGGGCGCCCGGCGGAAGGACCGCTCCTCATCCTCCGGGTCCACGTCGTCCATCGACGTCATGCCGACGATCTTGACGAACCCGCCGACCGGGAGCGCCTTGATGCCGTACTCCGTCTCACCGCGCCAGAAGGACCAGATCGTCGGCCCGAAGCCCACGAAGTAGCGCGTGCACTTCATGCCAAACCGCTTGGCCGTCACGAAGTGCCCGGTCTCGTGCAGCATCACCGAGACGAGCAGGGCAACAAGGAAGATCAGCCAGCCAAGCGCGTCCACCTAGTCGTCCCTCACTTCCTGGTCAGTTCCCTGGCTCGGGCCCGCGCCCAGGCGTCCACGCCGAGGACATCCTCAAGCGTGGTCGCCCCGGTACGCGACGTGTCGTGCTCCGAGACTACGCGAGCCACGGTGTCAACGATCCGCGTGAACGAGATACTTCCCGCGAGGAAGTCGGCCACGCATGCCTCGTTGGCCGCGTTGTACACGGCGGGCGCGGTGCCGCCGAGCCTGGCGGCCTCGCGAGCCAGCGCCACCGCCGGGAACGCCGCGTCGTCGAGCGGCTCGAACGTCCAGGTCGCGGCCGTCGTCCAGTCGAGGCCCGGTGCCGCGTCCGCCACCCGGTGCGGCCACGCCAGGCCGAGCGCGATCGGTATCCGCATGTCCGGCGGGCTGGCCTGGATGATCGTCGCGCCGTCGGCGAACTCGACCATCGAGTGCACGATCGACTGAGGGTGCACCACCACGTCGATCTTGTCGAGCCCGAAGCCGAACAGCAGGTGTGCCTCGATCACCTCGAGGCCCTTGTTCACCAGCGTGGCCGAGTTCGTGGTGACGAGCGGCCCCATCCGCCACGTCGGGTGCGCGAGCGCCTGCTCCGGGGTGACCGCCTCAAGCCGCTCGCGCGGCCAGCCACGGAACGGACCGCCGCTGGCGGTCAGTACCAGCCGCTTGACCTCGGAGTTCGCTCCTGCGCGCAGGCACTGGGCGATCGTGGAGTGCTCGGAATCCACCGGCACGATCTGCCCCGGCTTGGCGCGGCTGGTCACCAGCGGGCCGCCGATGATCAGCGACTCCTTGTTGGCGAGCGCCAGGGTACGGCCGGCCTCAAGCGCGGCGAGCGTTGCCCGCAGCCCGGCCGCACCGGTCACGCCGTTGAGCACGACATCGCAGGGCATGCCCGCTAGGTGGCACACCGATTCCGTGCCCGCGAGGACGGTGATCTCCGCGGCGGGCGCGGCGGAGCCTGCCCTCGTTCTGGCTGACTCCTCCTTGATCGCAGCCGTCACGGCCGGGGCGGCGGCCTCGTCGGCCACCGCGACCACCGGCACGCCGAACTCCACCGCCTGACGGGCGAGCAGCGCGGGACTGCCGCCGCCCGCGGCGAGCGCGGTCACCCGGAAGCGCTCCGGGTTGCGGCGGGCGATATCGAGCGCCTGGGTGCCGATCGACCCGGTCGAGCCGAGGATCACCACGTCACGAGGGGCTAGCGTCTCAGTCACCCGCTCATTCTGCGCCACGAGACGACCCGGCGCGAACCCGGCGCGGCGGATCCTGCGCCGAATGACTTCGGTGAGTCACCAGTCAATTGCTCTCCGTATTCGATACCATCCCCGTACCGATGAGAGCCACGTTCAGTAGCCGGCTGGTCGCGATCGTCGCCGGGCTCGCGATCACTGTCGTCGTGCCGACGCTGGCCGGCCGCCCGGCCGCCAGCGCTTCCGGTGCCGGGGTGAGCCAGCAGGCCGTCGGCGCCACCGCGCAGGCCGCCGCCGTCCGGTACTGGACCGCCAGCCGCATGACCAGGGACCTGATCCGGCAGCCGCCACGGGACACGCGGCTGGCTTGGCTTTCCGGTAACACCGCGGGTGCCGGGCTGCGCTGGACGCACGGCGGCACGGTGGCCGCCGCGGTCGGCCGGATCTTCTTCAGCCTCGGCGGCACTGACTACGTGTGCTCCGGTGCGCTGGTGGGCGGCGGCCACCCGGACGTGGTGCTCACCGCCGCGCACTGCGTCACCGGCGGGCCCGGGCGTGGCCGCGCCACCCAGTGGGTGACGAACTGGGTGTTCGTACCCGGCTTCGCCGACGGGCGGCTGCCCTACGGCGAGTACACCGCGCACCGCTTCCTCGTCTCGCCGGGCTGGACGGCGCCCAGTGGCGGTGAGGCGGATGATTTCGCGTTCGTCCAGGTCACCCCGGCGACGCCTGGCGAGGGGCCGGGCGCGGCCAAGCCACCGCCCGGGCTCTCCGTCGAGTTCGCAAACAGCCAGGACATGGCCGCGCTCACCCGGTCGTACGTATTCGGCTACCCGGCCGAGCCGCCCTACACGGGCCTCTACCTGGCCTTCTGCGCAGGCCGGGTCACCGCGGCGGGCGGCCGGGTGGGGATGCCGTGCGGCATGACGGCCGGGGACAGCGGCGGGCCGTGGCTGGCCGGGTTCCGCCCGCGGCGGGGCAGCGGCCTGGTGACCGCGGTCACCACCTACAAGATGTCCGGCGACCTCGCGGTGCTTTACGGCGCGGTGCTCGGCCCGCAGGCGCGGGCCCTCTACCAGCGGGCCCTCAGGCCAGCTCGCTGATCTCGCGGGCCAGCGCGAAGTCCTTCTCGGTCAGCCCGCCCGCCGAGTGGGAGATCAGGTTCAGCGTCACCTTGTTCCAGGAAACCTGGACGTCCGGGTGATGGTTGGCCCGCTCGGCGAGGAAACCGACCGCGTTGAGGAACAGCAGCGCGTCACGGAAGTCCTTGCGAGTCACCGTGCGGGTGAGCTGACCGTCGCTGATGGTCCAGCCGGGGGTTGCCGCGAGTTCGGATGCTACCTGCTCGGAAGTAAGAGTCGCCATGTCAACGACCGTACCCGGCACCGCTAGGATCAGGCAGGTGACCTCCACCAAGGACACGCCCCTTCGGGCCGTGCACGAACGGCTCGGCGCCACTATGACGGAGTTCGCCGGCTGGCTCATGCCGCTGCGCTACCGGAGCGAGACCGCTGAGCACACCGCGGTCAGGACCGACGCCGCGCTGTTCGACCTGAGCCACATGGGCGAGATCGCGGTGACCGGTCCGGGCGCGGGCGCCGCGCTGGACTACGCGGTCTGCGGCTGGCCGTCGGCCCTCGCCGTCGGCCGCGCCAGGTACACGATGCTGTGCGCGCCGGACGGCGGCGTCCTCGATGACCTGATCATCTACCGGCAGGCGGACGAGCGGTTCCTCGTCGTGGCCAACGCGTCCAACACCGCCGTGGTCCTCGCCGAGCTCATCGCGCGGTGCTCCGGTGCCGCGCTGGTCACCGACGAGTCCGCGGCCACCGGGCTCGTCTCCATCCAGGGCCCGAACGGATGCGGGGTGCTCTCCTCCGTCACCGACATCCCGCTGGCGGACATGAAGTACTACGCGGGCGCGTACGGCACGGTGGCGGGACGCGAGGCGTGGGTGGCCAGGACCGGGTACACCGGCGAGGACGGCTTCGAGATCTTCTGCGCGCCGGCCGACTGCGAGCCGCTGTGGGACGCCCTGTCCGCCGCGGCGCCCGCCGGCGTGCCGCCGGCCGGGCTTGCCGCCCGCGATACGCTCCGGCTCGAGGCCGGCATGCCCCTGTACGGCAACGAGCTCGGCCCGGACGTGACGCCGTACGAGGCGGGGCTCGGCCGGGTGGTGCGGCTCGACAAGCCAGGCGACTTCGTCGGCCGGGACGCGCTGGCCGCACGGGCGGAAGCCGGGCCACGGCGGAAACTCGTCGGCCTGCTCTCCGGGTCGCGGCGGGTGCCACGGCACGGCTACGCCGTGCTGTCCGGCACCGAAGCAGCCGGGGTCGTCACCAGCGGCGCCCCGTCGCCGACGCTTGGCAGGCCGATAGCGATGGCATATGTCGAGCCGGACGCGAACGGGCCGTTCGGCATCGACGTCAGGGGCACGACCGAGCCGGCCGAGGTGACCGCGCTGCCGTTTTACGACAGGAGAAAAGGACGATGAGCGTTCCCGCTGAACTGCTGTACACCCAGGAGCACGAGTGGGTCGCGATCGACGGCGGCACCGCCACGATCGGGATCACCGATTACGCGACGCAGGCGCTTGGCGATGTCGTGTACGTGTCGCTGCCCGAGGTCGGGGCCGCCGTGACGGCCGGCGAGCCCTGCGGCGAAGTGGAGTCGACAAAGTCGGTGAGCGACTTGTACTCCCCGGTGGACGGCGAGGTCACCGAGGTCAACGAGGAGCTTAACGACGACCCGGGGCTGATCAACGCGGAACCCTACGGGCTCGGCTGGATGTTCCGGGTCCAGGTCGCCAACGGGCAGGTGCCCGCGGCCGGACTGCTCTCCCCCACCGAGTACGACGCGCTGACCAAGAGCGCCGGCTGACGAGTGCTGATGTCTCCCGGGGGGACGACCCCCCGGACGAGTACTCTAATTTTGCCCTTGCCGTAAGGTAACTTCCCTGGTGGACGCAAAATTAGAGTGCTCGACCCCCCGATGTTCGGCCGTGCGGGCCTGATCGCAAAGACCGCGATCTTATCAGGCCCGCCCAGCCGAACGAGAGCCGCGGGATCTTCCGTCTACTTGCGGAGCTTGCGCCAGATCACGTAGCAGGTGACGCTGGCGACCGCCAGGGCGACCGCGCCGCCGATGAGGGGGTCGACCTGGCTGAGGCGCTCCTTGGCCTGGTCCAGGGTGCGTCGCGCGACGTTGGCCGGGGACACCCGGTCAGCGATCTCGTCGATCGTCCGTGCGAGGTCGGCCCGGGTGCGCTCGATCTCATCGACCAGCGCGTCAGGCGCAAGGTCGTCCGGCGCTCCGCCGCTCGCCTCGATGTCGGTCTCAGCCATGTTCGTACTGTACTAGCCCGGAGGGTCGCATCCCGTCCGGGCTAGCACTGTGTCTCGCACGGCTACCAGCAGTTGATTCTTTTCACGCGCCTGTAGTCACATTCCTCTATTCAACGGGCCCCAGGGGCCCGAAAACGTTTTGTTGACAATGCTGGACGCTGGTCCGTCCCAAGATTGATTTGCCCAGTTAGCGGCAAACCTCCCCGTTTCACCGGGCTGGCCAATTACCCTCATGCCCAGAGATCCCTTCCATCCTTGCCCTTGCGGCTCGTCCACTCCCCAAGGACGAAGGCAGGACGAAACGGGCTCAGTACTGAGGGAGAACCATGCGGCTCATTAACAAACTCCTATATTGCCTGGCGGCAGGCATTCCCGTGGTCACGCTCGCGGCCTGTTCCAGCGGCAGCGGCAGCGGGGGCGGCGTCGCGTCCGGCCCGCCGCCCGAGCAATCCACCATCACGATCGACATGGTGCCCACGGCGGACGCGGCCGGCGTCTACATCGCACAGGACGACGGGTATTTCGCGCAGCAGGGGCTGACCGTCAAGATCGTCCCGATCAACGGCGGCGAGTACGGCGTGGGCGACCTGCAGACCGGCAAGGCGCAGCTCATCGAGGGAAACTACGTCTCGTTCATCCTCGCGCAGATCGCGGGCACGTTCGCGGCGCCTAACCCGACGAACCCCAAGCAGACCGAGCCCGCGGCGCCCATCAACATGCGCCTCATCGCCGACTCATCGCAGATGCAGCCGGGGAACCAGGGGCTGTACGTGCTACCAAGCTCGCCGTACAAGACCGTGCAGCAACTGGTGCAGCATCACGTGCAGGTCGGCGTCAACTCGCTGCACAACATCGGCTCGGTGCTGCTCGGCTCGCTGCTCGCCTCCAACGGGTACAAGGTGAGCGCGCTGCAGCAGTCGCCGCAGATCCTGCCGCTCATGCCGATGCTGCTCGCCCAGCACAAGATCTCCGCCGCGTGGCTGCCCGAGCCCTTCGCCACCGAGGCGGAGCAGCAGTACGGCGCGGTGCAGCTGGCCGACTTCGACCAGGGCTCGCTGCAGAGCTTCCCGATCGGCACGGTCGCCGGGAGCGACTCCTGGGTGCAGACGCACCCGAAAACGATCGCCGCGTTCCTGCGCGCCTACAACGAGGGCCAGCAGGTCGCGGACACCAACCGCGCCGCGGTGGAGGCGGCGCTGGTGAAGAACAAGGTCGCGCCGACCGCGGAGATCGCCGCCACCATGACGCTTGACACCTACCCGCTCGTCATGGACGTCCCGGTGATGCAGCGGGTGGCCGACGCGATGTACCAGTTCGGCCTCATCAGCAAGCCGTACAGCATCGGCAAGATGATCCAGGCGGAGCCCGGCATGATCAACGGCTAGCACACGCCGCCCTGCTACTACCGCACGCCAGCGCCCGGTTCCGCCACGGAACCGGGCGCTGGCGTTGTATTAGCACCATTTACCATGATTTTTGAGGTTATTACGATGGCCCGCCCGCCTTGATCACATTAAGTGCAATCCAGACATCTCACGCAAAGGATTAAGTGCGATGAATGCCGTGTGCAATTGCATTAAGGTCGGTCACCTGAGGCATGAGGGGGCTGCCAATGTTGACCGGAAGATCGCTTTCTTGGGCCAGCGCCGTCGCGGGCATCGTGATCGCGGGAACGCTCGCGGGCTGTTCGTCGTCCGGCCGGACCCCGGACGCGGCGGCCAGCCCGCCGGAACAGCGCGCCATTACCGTTGATGCGGTGCCCTCGGTGGAGGAAGGCGGCCTTTTCGTCGCCCAGGCCCAGGGCTTTTTCGCACAATCCGGGCTTACCGTCAAAATCAACAGCATTACCGGCGCCGAGAGCGGCATCCCCGATCTTCAATCGGGTCGCGCGCAGCTGGTGGCCGGCAATTACGTGCCGTTCATCATGGCGCAGGTGGCGGGCCAATTCGACCGCAAGCCAGTCAGCATGCGGATCATCGCCGCCGGGTCCGAGATCCAGCCGGGCAGCGAGGCGCTCTACGTGATGCCGCACTCCAGGTTCCAGACCCTCGCCGAACTGGCCAGGGCACACGCGAGGATCGGCCTCGGCGCGGCGGACGACGCCGGCGACGTGCTGGTCGGCGCGCTGCTCGCCCAGGCCGGCTACCGGCTCGGCGACATCAGGCAGGTCATCACCGCGGCGGGCTTCGGCGCGCTGTCCGGCATGCTGTTGTCCGGGCGGGTCGACGCGGCGTGGCTGCCGCAGCCGCTCGGCGAGAGCGCCGAGCAGCGGTACGGCGCGCTGCCGCTCGCTGATTTCGACCAGGGCTCGCTGCAGGACTTCCCGCTCGCCGGCTACCTGGGGAGCACGCAGTGGGTGCGCGCCAACCCGGACACGGTGGCCGGCTTCCTGCGGGCGCTGCACGAGGGCCAGGAACTCGCCGACACCGACCGCGCCGCGGTAGAGAGCGCGATGGAGCAGTACACCGGCGTCCCGCCGGTCATCGCCGGCACGATGGCGATCGACAGCTACCCGCTGGAGATGGACGTGCCGCAGTTGCAGCGAGTCGCCGACTCGATGTACGCCTGCGGCCTCACGCCGGGCGCGAAGGCCCCGTATCAGGTCGCCCGCATGATCGAGCCGGAGCCGGGGCTGGCTGGCGGCTAGCGGCATTTGCCCGGAACGCGTAACCGGTCCGAATTTTTCGTAAACCTCCAACTCAGAATTAGATGCTGGTTTATCCTGCCTGGGCACGGGTGATCTGCGGCTAGCTCAGTGAGGTGTTCCAGTGACCGGCAGGCGTATATGGGGACGCGCGGCGGCGTGCGCGGCGGCGCTGACCGCGGTGGCCGGGCTCGCGGCCGGCTGCTCGTCGGGCAGCGGAAGCGGCAGCGTGATCTCCACGACCTCGCTGGGAAGCTCGCTGCCCACCAACTTCGGCCCGCCGGAGAAAACCACGCTGAACGTCGCCGTGGTGCCCGCCATGGACTCCGCCGGGTTCGTCATCGCGCTCCACGACGGGCTGTTCGCCAAGGAGGGGCTGAGGATCAACTACTCCCCCGCGATCAGCTCGGAGACCGCAGTGGCGCAGCAGCTCAAGGGCCAGCTCGACATCACCGGCGGTAACTACGTCTCATACGTCAACGAGGCGGCGGTCAACCACGCGCCGATCGAGGTCATCGCCGAGGGCTCGATCATGCAGCAAGGCGCGCAGACGATCTACACCATGCCGAGCTCCAAGATCACCACCCTGTCGCAGCTCAAGGGGCACCTGGTCGGCGTGAACGCGCCGGGCAACATCGACTACCTGCTCGGCGTCTCTGTGCTCCAGGAGAACGGCGTCAACCCAGGCAGCGTCGAGTTCCCCAACGCCACGATGAAGGACTTCGCCGCGACCGGCGGGGCCATCCCGTTCCCGCTGATGGCCGGCGACCTCGCCTCCGGCAAGATCGCCGCCGCCATCATGCCCGAGCCGTTCGCCAGCCAGGCCGAGCAGCAGTACGGCGCCGTCCCGCTCGCCGACCTGAACCAGGGCGCCACCACGGACTTCCCGATCGAGGGGTACGTGGTCACCAAGCAGTGGGCGGCGCAGAACCCGAACACGCTCAAGCGCTTCCTCGCCGCGCTTGAGATCGGCCAGGAGATCTCCGACTCCGACCGCGGCGCCGTCGAGCAGGCCTTCGAAGCGATCAACGGGCCGCAGAACGGCCAGGTCACGGCAGGCATCGCGTCGGTGATGGCGCTCGACAACTACCCGATCGGCGTGGACGCGACCCGGATCCAGCGCGTCGCGGACGTCATGTACCAGTTCGGCGTGCTCAAGACGCGGTTCAACGTGTCAAGCATGCTGCTGCCGCCGTCGTTCTTCAACTTTGCCCAGTTCTCCTCGTCAAGCTCCTAGCTCCTCGCTGGGACCCGCGTACCCCGAGCGGGTACATTGCGTGAGGTGTGGCGACTTCTCGCATGCGCCGCGTCAGGCGCCTCCCGGTGAGCGGCGCGTGAGCGCGCCACCGGATCGTGCCCGATGAGCGGGCAAGCGCAGTTCGGCCTCATCGTCCTGGTGCTCGGCCTGGCCGGGACGGCGGCCGTGCTCTCCAACCGGCTCAGCGCCAGGCTCCGAGTGCCCGCGCCCGCGTTCTTCCTGGTCGCGGCGTCAATCGCGGCGCAACTCTGGCCGACCATCACCGCACTCCCGGTGACCACCGTGGAGCGGGTCGTCACGGTGGCCCTCGCGGTCATCTTGTTCGACGGCGGCATGCACATCGGCCGTCGGCAGTTCCGCACCGCGGCGGCGGCGATCGTCTGGACCGGGACCGCGGGCACGCTGGTCACCGCGGCGGGAACCGCGGCGGCCGCGCGCTACGTGGCCGGCATGAACTGGCACCTGGCCCTGCTCGTCGGCACCGCGGTGGCCGCGACCGACCCGGCGGTGGTCTTCTCCGTGTTCGGCCGGCGGGAGATCGCGGGACGTACCGGGGTACTGCTGGAGGGAGAGTCGGGCGCCAACGACCCGGTCGGGATCGCGCTGCTGGCGGCGCTGCTCGCGGCGCACGGCAGCGCGGCGAGCGTGGCGTGGCACGTGGTGGCCGAGTTCCTGCTGCAGATGACGGTCGGGGTCGCCGTGGGAGTCGCTGGCGGGCTGGCGCTGCTCGCGTTCATGCGCCGGGTGCCGCTGCCGAGCGAGGGCCTCTACTCCCCCCGGGTGCTGGCGGGCGTCCTCGTCATCTTCGGCGCGGCCACCGTCGCTCACGGGTCGGGCTTCCTCGCGGTGCTGGTGGCCGGCATCATCATCGGCGACGAGCCCGCCCCGTACAAGCAGGAGATCGCCCGCTTCCACTCCTCGCTCGCGTCGCTCGCGGAGATCGTCGCCTTCGTCATGCTCGGGCTGACCGTGCGGCTGTCCGATCTCGCGACCGGGTCGGCCTGGGCCTACGGCCTGGCCCTGGCGGCGCTGCTCGCGTTCGTGATCCGGCCTGTCCTCGGCGGCCTGGTGTCCCTGCCGGTCAGCCTGACCGTGCGGGAACGGACGTTCTTCCTGTGGACCGGCCTCAAGGGCGCGGTACCGATCCTGCTCGGCATGGCGATCGTCGAGTCCGGCACCGCCGGCGCCGTGTTCGCCTACCGTGTCATCTTCGTCATCGTCGGGTTCTCCGTCACGGTCCAGGGCGGGCTGGTGCCCGCTATGGCCCACCGCCTCCGCATCCCGCTGCGGAGCACCGAGCCGGAGCCGTGGTCGCTCGGCGTCCGGTTCAGCGAGGAACCCGAAGGGCTGCACCGCTACCATGTTGCCCCCGGCTCCGCCGCGGACGGCGGCACGGTGAGCGACCTGCCGTGCGGCGAGAATGCCTGGATCAGCCTGGTCATCAGGGACGGCGCGCTGCTGAGCGTCACCGGTGACCTCGCCCTGCGCGCCGGCGACGACGTGCTGATCCTCGCCGGCCCCGATGAGGCCCCCGCCCTTGAGCGTTGCTTCACCGCCCCCAAGGACACCCGCCCGCCACCGAGTTCACAACCCTGAGAGGCCCCAGACGAGTGCCACGGGCGGGGGGTCGTCCTCCCGGAAGACAACAGTGCGGGCGGGGGGATTCGAACCCCCACAGTGTTTCCACCAACAGGACCTAAACCTGCCGCGTCTGCCATTTCGCCACGCCCGCGAGAAACCCGGGCGGCAGCCCTGCCTGTACCGGGAGGCCTGCCCGCGCCGGGAGGTGCGGATGCGGGCCGACGGCCGCATCCGCTGCGAATCTTACTTCCTTTTAGATCCCCAGGTCCTTACGGAGCCGGTCGACGTGGCCGGTGGCCTTGACCGCGTACTGTGCCTTCTCGATCGTGCCGTCCGCGCCGATGACGAACGTGGAGCGGATCACGCCCATGATCGTCTTGCCGTAGTTCATCTTCTCGCCGTACGCGCCGTAGGCGGTCAGCACGGCCTTGTCCGGGTCGGAAAGCAGCGGGAAGGCGAGGTGCTCCTTGTCGCGGAACTTCGCCAGCTTGGCGGGCGGGTCCGGGGAGATGCCGAGCACCGTGACGCCCTCGGCGGTCAGGTCGGGCATGGCCGCGGTGAAGTCGCACGCCTGCTTGGTGCAGCCGGGGGTCATCGCCGCCGGGTAGAAGTAGACGATCACCCGCTGGCCGCGCAGCTGCGCCAGCGACACCGGGTTGCCATCGGCGTCGGGCAGCGTGAAATCTGGCGCCTGGTCACCGGGCGCGAGCCGCACTTCTGTCACTGTCCCCTCCATTCGCTGATCACCTGCCAGGACATCAAACGCTATCGCAATCCGAGCCGGCCGAACGCCTAGGTTCCGGCGAGCTCGGGCGGTAGCAGCTCGGGCGGGGCCGTCTGGAAGGTGACCGGGCGGAGCCAGCGGTCGATGGCGGTGCCGCCGACCGACGTCGTCGGCGTGGTGGTGGCCGGGTAGGGGCCGCCGTGCGTCATCGCCGGGGCGACAGCGACGCCGGTTGGCCAGCCGCCGAAGATGACCCGGCCGGCGACGCGGGACAGCCGGGCGAGCCAGGCGGCGGCACCGGGCTCGGCGGCTTCCGCGTGCAGGGTCGCGGTGAGGTTGCCGCCAAGGCTGGAAAGCACCGCCTCCGCGTCGGCCGCGTCACGGTACCTGACCAGCACGGTGACCGGGCCGAAGCACTCCTCGAGCAGGTCGCCGCCGAGGTCGGCCGCGTCTACCTCGAGCAGGCCGGCCCGGACGGCCTGCGGCGCGTCGCCGGTCGGCGCGGCGGCGGCCGCCGTCAGGGTACGGACGCCGGGGGCGGCGGCCCGGGCGGCGAACCCGGCGAGGAAGTGCTCCCGCATCCGCGCGTCGAGCAGCGCGCCAGGGACGGCGACCGCGGCGGTCTCGGCGACCGTCCTGGTCAGCGCGTCGCCGGCGGGCCCCGTGGGCACGAGCACCAGGCCGGGCTTGGTGCAGAACTGTCCTTGGCCGAGGATGTAGGAGGCGGCGAGCCCGCCCGCGATCTCCTCGGCCCGGGCGGCGGCGGCCTGCTCGGTGACGAGCACCGGGTTCAGGCTGCCGAGCTCGCCGTAGAACGGGATGGGCACTGGACGGGCCACGGCGAGGTCGAACAGGGCACGCCCGCCGGGGATCGAACCGGTGAAGCCGACGGCGCCGATCAGCGGGTGCCGCACCAGGTCGGCGCCCGCCTGGTAGCCGTGCACCAGCGTGAGCACGTCCGCCGGCAGTCCGACCTGCCCGGCCGCGTCCCGGATGCCGGCCGCGGCGAGCTCGCTCGTCTCCGGGTGGTCGGGGTGGGCCTTGACCACGACGGGGCAGCCGGCCGCGAGCGCGCTCGCGGTGTCGCCGCCGGGGACGCTGAACGCGAACGGGAAGTTGGAGGCGGCGAAGACGGCGACCGCGCCGAGCGGGACCTTCCACCGCCGCAGCTCGGGCCGCGGCGGCACGGCGGCGGGATCCGGCGCGTCGATGACCACGCCGAGGAAGGCGCCGTCGTCAACGATGTCCGCGAAGAACCGGAACTGGTAGGCGACGCGGGCGAGCTCACCGGTGAGCCGCGGCACGCCGAGCGCGGTCTCCGCGTCGGCCGCGGCGATCAGCCCGGCGGCGCGTGACTCCACGGCGCCGGCCGCGGCGCGCAGCAGCGCCGCCCGCCGTGGCCGGTCCGCGAGCGCGTCCAGGGTGGCGTGGGCGGCCCGGACGGCCGCGTCCACCGCTGCGCTGTCCGCCGCCACGGCCACCTGGCCGCGGGCCTCCCCGGTACGGGCGTCGCGGCTCAGCACGGGTTCCATGCTCATACCTCCAGGATGTACCGCGCGATGGCGCGGAAGGCGCGGCCCCGGTGGCTGATCGCGTCCTTGTCCCGCGGTGACAGCTCCGCGGTCGTCGTCTTCATGCCGTCGGGCACGAAGATCGGGTCGTATCCGAAGCCGTTCGTCCCCCGCGGCGCCCGGGTAAGGCGGCCGGACAGCACGCCGGTGGTCGTCCATTCCCTGGTGCCGTCGGGCAGCGCCAGCGCGGCGACGCAGACGAACGCGGCGCCCCGGTTGCCGATATCGCTGAGCTGGCCGAGTACCAGTTCCAGGTTGGCCCGGTCGTCGCCGTGCTTGCCCGCCCAGCGGGCCGACAGGATGCCCGGCATGCCGTTCAGCGCGTTCACGGTCAGGCCCGAGTCGTCGGAAACGGCGGGCAGCCCCGTGTGCGCGGCGATCGCGCGGGCCTTGAGCAGCGCGTTGTCCGCGAACGTGGCGCCGGTCTCCGGTACGTCCGGCGCGTCGGGGAACTCATCGAGGCCGGCCAGCTGGCCGGCGAAGCCCGCGTCGGCGAGGATGCGGTTAAGCTCGGCGACCTTGTGCGCGTTCCGCGTCGCCAGAACGACACGAGCAGGCCCGGGGCTAGCTCCCATCGAGGGCTGCCGTCTGCAGGCGGGTCAGCTCCGCGCAGCCGGCCACGCCCAGGTCGAGCAGGCTGTTCAGCAGGGCGCGGGAGAACGGCTGCCCCTCGGCGGTGCCCTGGACCTCGATGAAGTCCCCGGTGCCGGTGCAGACGACGTTCATGTCGGTCTCGGCCGCCGAGTCCTCCTCGTAGCACAGGTCGAGCCGCGGCTCGCCGTTGATGATGCCGACCGAGACGGCGGCGACGGAGGCGACGAGCGGGTTTCCCTTGAGCTTGCCGCGGCCGCGCAGCCAGCCGATCGCGTCCGCGAGCGCCAGGTACCCGCCGGTCACCGCGGCGGTCCTGGTGCCGCCGTCCGCCTGCAGCACGTCGCAGTCGATGACGATGGTGTTCTCGCCGAGCGCCTTGTAGTCGACGCAGCCGCGCAGCGAGCGGCCGACTAGCCGGGAGATCTCGTGCGTGCGGCCGCCGATCCGGCCCTTGACCGACTCACGGTCGTTGCGGGTGTTGGTGGCCCGCGGCAGCATCGCGTACTCCGCGGTCACCCAGCCGAGGCCGCTGCCCCGCCGCCAGCGCGGCACCTCCTCAGTGGCGCTCGCCGCGCACAGCACCCGGGTCTTGCCGTACTCCACGAGCACGGAGCCCTCGGCGTGGTCCAGCCATCCCCGGGTAAAGCGCACCTGCCGCAGCTCGTCCGCGGCCCTTCCGTCTGGACGTGTCATGCCGGCCAGCTTACCGGGGAGATATTCAGGTGAACGGCGCGCGCCCCGCGGGCGATACTGCGGAGGTGGACGGGTCAGGGAGCCGCGAGGTACCGCGATGACCGGGGAGGAGATCACCCCGGCCGTGGCGGCGTGGGCGGAGCGGGTCACGCCGGGCGCCCGGGTGGCCGGCTGCACGGTGCGCCCGCTGGCAGGCGGCAGCGTCGCCCGCTGGGTGGAGCAGCTGACGCTGCACCTGTCCGGCGGTCATGCCCCTCTTGAGCTGGTGCGCAAGGAGGCTGCCGGGCTTGAGATCGCCGGGCTCAGCGCCGCGCAGGCGGCACGGGCGGATGACACCGCGATACCCGAGCTCGTCGCGTACGGCAGCGACTGGCTGATCATCCCGTTCGCCCCCGGCGGGCCGCTTGACTGGGGTGACCCGGTCCCGGCCAACCTGTTCGACTCGCTCGCCGCGCTGCACGCCCGCTACCACGGCGGGGCTGGCCTGCCCGACGCGATACCACGGGTGACCCCGGCCTGGTGGCGGGCGCTGTGCCTGGACTGGGTGGACCCGGGGCTCCGCGCGCAGGCCGCCCGGCACCCGGCCGCGACCACCGCGCGGGCCCGGGCGCTCATCGGCCGCGCCGCCAGCCTCCCGGCGGCCTCCGCCGTACTCGCGAGCCTCCCGCCGACACTCCTGCACGGCGATGTGCACCCGGGCAATGTCCTGGTCGACGCAGTGCTGGCCGACGCAGGCGCGGGCCGGGCCACGCTCATCGACTGGGGCGGCAGCCGCGTCGGCCCGGCCGCACTTGACCTGGCCAACCTCGTGACGGCTGACTCCGCGGACGTCGCGCGGTACGCCGGGGCGTGGCTGGAGCGCACCGGGCAGCCGCTGCCCGCCGGCACGGTTGAACTCGGCTACCAGTGGGCCGCCCTGCAGATCCCCGTCCAGTACCTGCCGTGGGGGGCCGGGCACCGGCCCACTCGTGACGTCGAGGCCGCGCTTGACCAGATCGAGCAGGCGATAGACCGGCTCTCCGGTTAAGCCCCCTAGATCGATGACCTGCCCCGCGACCGCGATGTCCAGGTCGCCGGCGAAGGCCGCAGCGGCCTCCGAGCGGGCGTCGTCCGGGCTGGTCCACGGCTGCAAGTGGGTCAGCACCAGCCTGCCCACGCCGGCCCGGCCAGCGTAGACCGCCGCCTGGCGGGCGGTCAGGTGGAGGTTCGGCGGCAGGTCTGGCCCCTCGAGGAACGCGGCCTCGGACAGGAAGACGTCCGCGCCGGAGGCCAACTCCGGTACGGCTTCTGTCTCGCCGGTGTCGCCCGTGTAGACGAGCGACCGGCCGCCGGAGGTGAACCGGAACGCGAAGGTCTCGACGGGATGGTTCACGTGCGCGAACGTGATGTCGAACGGCCCGATTGCCATGCGGCCTGGCCTAAGCGTCTCCCAGGTGAACCGCTTCGTCAGGCCCAGCTCATCACCGTTCGGGCCGTGGATGAGGCCTATCCGCTCGACGGTACCGGCCGGCCCGTAGACCGGGATCGGCGGCTGCGGCCCGGCCGGGGAGAACGCCCTGGCGATCGAGTAGGAGTACAGGTCCACGCAGTGGTCAGCGTGCAGGTGACTGAGGCAGACGGCGTCGACATCGAAAAGGCCCGTGTACCTCTGCAGTGCGCCCAGCGAGCCGTTGCCGAAATCGATCACCAAGCGGAATCCGTCAGCCTCAAGGAGATAACACGATGCAGGACTGTTCGGACCAGGAAAACTCCCCGCGCACCCCACCACGGTAAGCCGCATAGAAGTTATTCTCCCCTGCACGTGCAGGTGCAATGTGCAGATAGATGTATTTAGATATGCCACATACCTGGGGTCAGGCCCAGAGCTGGCCTTCCAGCTTCTGCTCCGCCTCGGTCAGGGTTCCGGTGTAGGCGCCCGTGGACAGGTACTTCCAGCCGCCGTCGGCGATGAGCACCACGATGTCGGCCCGTTCCCCGGCCCGGACCGCCTGGGCCGCCATGCCGAGGGCCGCGTGCAGCGCGCAGCCGGCCGAGATGCCCGCGAAGATGCCCTCCTTGGACAGCAGGTCGCGGGTGCGGCGAAGGGCGTCCTCCGAGGACACCGAGTACCTGGTGGTCAGCACCGATTCGTCGTAGAGCTCGGGGACGAAGCCCTCGTCGACGTTGCGCAGCCCGTAGACAAGCTCGCCGTAGCGCGGCTCGGCCGCCACGATCTTGACGTCGGGCACATGCTCACGCAGGAACCGGCCGGTTCCCATCAGCGTGCCTGTGGTGCCGAGGCCGGCCACGAAGTGCGTCACCGACGGAAGGTCCGCGATGATCTCCGGGCCGGTCGTCTCGTAGTGCGCGCGAGCGTTCGCCTCGTTGCCGTACTGGTAGAGCATGACCCAGTCCGGGTGGTCGGCGGCCAGCCGCTTCGCGACCCGGACGGCCTCGTTCGAGCCGCCCGCGGCCGGCGAGGTGAAGATCTCCGCCCCGTACATGCGCAGGATCTGGCGGCGTTCCTCGCTGGTGTTCTCCGGCATCACCACGATCAGCTGGTAGCCGCGCAGCTTGGCGACCATGGCCAGCGAGATGCCGGTGTTCCCCGAGGTCGGCTCAAGGATCGTCGAGCCCGGCCGGAGCAGGCCGTCCTTCTCGGCCTGCTCGACCATGAAGAACGCCGCGCGGTCCTTCACGGAGCCAGTGGGGTTACGATCCTCAAGCTTGGCCCACAGCCGGACTTCGTCCGACGGTGACAGCCTCGGGAGCCCCACCATCGGGGTATTGCCGAGAGAGGCGAGCAGCGAGTCGTAACGCATCGCACGAGTCCGTTCGGAGTGATCTCTAGCGCGAACCGCCGGCCACGGCCGGGAGCACCGTCACGGTGTCGCCGTCCTTGACGGGGGTCTCCAGGCCGCCGAGGAAGCGGACGTCCTCGTCGTTCAGGTACACGTTGACGAAACGGCGCAGCTTCTCACCGTCCACCAGGCGCTCGCGCAGGCCGCCGTGGGCCGCGTCCAGGTTGTTCAGCAGCTCGTCCAGCGTCGCGCCCGAGCTCTCGACCGCCTTCGCGCCGCCGGTGTAGCTGCGCAGGATCGTAGGGATGCGAACCTCAATGGCCATGTCTGTGGATGCTCCTTAGTGGACTTCTAACGATTTGATGGAACCCGGATCCGGGCCCGATCATTCCGTCACGTCGACCGGCTCCTCGGTGACCTCGCCGTCGTGGATCCGGTACGAGCGGAACTCGGCCTGCGACGCGTCTCGCGTCGACACCAGGACGTAGTGGGCCTGCGGCTCGCTGGCATAGGAGATGTCGGTGCGCGACGGGTACGCCTGCGTGGCGGTGTGCGAGTGGTAGATCACCACGGCTTCCTCGTCGTTGTCGTCCATCTCACGCCAGACGCGAAGCTGCTCGAGGGAGTCGAACCGGTAGAACGTGGGCGACCGCTCGGCGTTCTGCATCGGGATGAACCGTCGCGGGCGGTCGCTGCCGGCCGGGCCGGCGATCACCCCGCAGGCCTCGTCCGGGTGGTCCTTGCGGGCGTGCTCGACGATCTTCTCGTAAAGGTCGCGCGAAATGGTTAGCACTTTGCCGAGGTTACCTGGCTATCGCGCGGACCAGGGACTCCTGGACCTCGCCGAGCCAGCCGTAGACCTGGAAGGCCGCCACGCGCGGGTCCTTGGGGTCGAGCGAGGTGAGCTGCTCCTCGAAGTCCTCGGTCACCTCGAGCCGCACGCCGAACATCAGCCGGACGTCGTTAAGTGCGCGGAGCCAGTCCCTGGCCTGGTCGGCGCTGAGCTTCACCCGGCCGCCCTTGGGCGGCAGGGTCTCAAGTAGCATCTGCGCGAAGTACTTCTTCGCCTCGCGCAGCGATGACTCGGTGTACTTGCGGAACTCGCCGGCCGCCTCGGGATCGTCCTGGTAGGCGTCCGGCAGCAGGCGGGCGAGCACCGGGTCGGCCGGCGCCTCTGGCAGCTCGGCCGAGGTCTCGTTGAACATCTTCTCCAGGTCGGCGAAGAGGTCATCCGGCGTGGCGGTCCCGTCGGGCGCCGGCTCCGGCTCCGCGGGCGGGGCGGGGCGGTCCGGGTCGTTGAGCAGCTCCATGACTGGTACGACCAGCGTGCGCAGCAGCGACGCCTCGCCGGGTGACAACCATGCGCTGGCGCCACCGCCCTTAGTAGGCCGGAACATCTCCATCACTCCATGCGCCGCTATGTATCCTGCCGGACTGTTGCCCACAGGCCGTACCCGTGCAAGACCTCGACATTGCGCTCCATCGCCTCACGGGTACCGCTCGCCACCACGGCCTTTCCCTTGTGGTGGACGTCAAGCATCAGCTTCTCCGCCTTCAGCCGCGGATAACCAAACACGTGCTCGAACACGTAAGTGACGTAGGACATCAAGTTGATCGGGTCGTTCCAAACGATCGTCAACCATGGCTTTTCCGGTGTCACCTCATCCGCTGACCGCGGCAGGTCGACCTCAGCGGGTGCCACGCTCACTCGTACGCACCTCCTTATCCGTAGTCTTCCACCTGTGACCATTACGGCGAACAGCGGGACAACCGCGCTGCTGACTGACCACTACGAACTCACCATGCTCCAGGCGGCGCTGCGCAGCGGTGCGGCCTCGCGGCGCGCGGTCTTCGAGGTCTTCGCCCGCCATCTGCCCCACGGTCGCCGTTACGGCGTCGTGGCCGGCACCGGCCGGCTGCTCGACGCGCTTGAGCGATTCCGCTTCGGGCCGGACGAGCTGTCCTTCCTGCGGGACAACCAGATCGTGGACGAGACCACGCTCCGGTTCCTGTCATCGTATCGGTTTTCCGGGAACATCTGGGGTTATGCCGAGGGGGACGTCTACTTCCCCGGATCGCCGATTCTCGTCGTGGAGGGGACCTTCGCGGAGTCGGTCCTGCTCGAGACGATGGTGCTGTCGATACTCAACCACGACTGCGCCATTGCCTCCGCCGCGTCCCGCATGGTGACCGCCGCGGGCGGTCCAGGGCCGACCGGCCGGCCGCTGATCGAGATGGGATCGCGGCGCACTCACGAGAGGGCGGCCGTCGCCGCCGCGCGGGCCGCGTACATCGCCGGGTTCGCGTCTACCTCGAACCTCGAGGCGCGGTTCGCCTACGGCGTCCCGTCGGGCGGGACGGCGGCGCACGCGTTCACGCTCGTCCACGACAGCGAGCCGGCCGCGTTCGCCGCTCAGTTGTCATCGCTCGGCCCCGGCACCACGCTGCTCGTGGACACCTTCAACGTGGACCAGGCGGTCCGGGCCGCCGTGGCGGCGGCGGGGCCGTCGCTCGGCGCGGTGCGGATCGACAGCGGGGACCTGGCGGCCCTCGCCGTTTCGGTGCGCACGCTGCTCGACTCGCTCGGCGCGACACGCACCCGGATCATCCTGACCGGGGACCTCGACGAGTACTCGATCGCCGGGCTCGCGGTCGCTCCCGTCGACGGCTACGGCGTCGGCACCTCGCTCGTCACCGGATCGGGCGCGCCGACCGCCGCGCTCGTCTACAAGCTGGTGGCGCGCTCGGATACGCCGCTGGCCGACGGCGAGCCCGCCGCGCCCGGCGCGCTGCGGCCGGTGGCCAAGCGGTCCGTCGGCAAGCCGGGGCGGGGCGGGCGCAAGTGGGCCGTGCGCGAGCGGTCAGCCTCCGGCGAGGCGGTGACCGAGCGGATCTGGCTCGCCTCTCCTGGCGAGCACGGGTCGGCCGACCTCGGGCCGGCCGACCGTGTCCTGCTGCGAGAACTGGTTCGCAACGGGAAGATCGTCGGGCAGGAGCCGCTCGCCGACGCGCGAGCACGGCACGCCGGGGCGCTCGCCGAGCTGCCCTCGTACGCGCTGCAGCTGTCGCGCGGCTACCCGGCCATCCCCACCGTCTTCGGCCCCGACCCCGCCGAGTAGGCCGCACGGCTACAGTTATCCAATGCGCGCGCTCATTATCGTTGACGTGCAGAACGACTTCTGCGAAGGCGGCTCGCTCGCGGTCGCCGGCGGAGCCGCGGTGGCCCGCCACATCAGCTCGCTGCTCGCCGACGGCAATCATGGCTACGACCATGTGGTGGCCACCAAGGACTACCACGTCAGCCCGGGCACCCACTTCGCGGACCAGCCGGACTACGCGCATTCCTGGCCGCCGCACTGCGTCGCCGGGTCCACGGGTGCCGACTTCCACCCCGACCTCGTGACCGAGCCGATCGAGGCGGTGTTCCGCAAGGGCGCCTACGCCGCCGCCTACAGCGGGTTCGAGGGCGTCGACGACCACGGCACGCCGCTCGCTGACTGGCTCCGCGGCCACTCGGTGGACGAGGTCCACGTCGCCGGGATCGCGACCGACTACTGCGTGCGGGCCACCGCGGCGGACGCCGTCGCCCGCGGCTTCACCACCCGTGTGCTGCTCGGCCTCACGGCCGGCGTCGCCCCTGGCACGACCGCCGAGGCGATCACGGCGCTTGGCGACGCCGGCGTGGAGGTCACCCGCGCCTAACGCGCGGTACTTCCTAACGCTCGGTACTTCCTAACGCTCGGTACTCCTAACGCACAGTGGGCC
>Ga0265334_10000331_pt1 | contig 25396 bp, 24 predicted proteins | sample 42023metaG_FD_192442 | JGI IMG/M metagenome (GOLD analysis project Ga0265334, IMG submission 192442) | Rhizosphere microbial communities from Carex aquatilis grown in University of Washington, Seatle, WA, United States - 4-20-23 metaG | ecosystem: Host-associated > Plants > Roots > Rhizosphere... | reverse complement strand
CACGGCTCGATCTTCCTGACCACGGTCGACTCCGAGGTCATCGTCCACCTCATGGCCAAGTCGGTCCACTCGGAGGACATGGAACACGCCCTCATCGACGCCTTGAAGGAGATCCGGGGCGCCTATTCACTGGTCCTTCTGACCGACGAGGGCTTGGTGGCGGTCCGCGACCCGAACGGGTTCCGTCCCCTCTGCCTGGGACGCCTCGGCGAGTCCTGGGTCGTGGCCAGCGAGACCTGCGCCTTCGACATCATCGACGCCAAGTATGAGCGCGACGTGGAACCGGGCGAGATCCTCATCATCAACGAGAAGGGCGTCAAATCGATCAAGCCCTTCCAGTCGGCCCCCGCGGCCCAATGCATCTTCGAGTACATCTACTTCTCCCGCCCCGACTCCCGCATCTACGCCACCAGCGTCCAGAAGGTCCGCAAGCAGTTGGGCCGCATCCTGGCCGTGGAGCACCCGGTCGACGCCGACCTGGTGGTGCCGGTGCCGGACTCCTCCAACATGGCCGCCACGGGTTACGCCGAGAAATCGGGCATCCCCTACGAGCTCGGGTTGATCCGCAACCACTACGTGGGCCGGACCTTCATCGAGCCCGACCAGACCATCCGGGACTTCGGGGCGCGGCTCAAGTACAACGCCGTGAGGGAATCCATGGAGGGAAAGCGCATCATCCTCATCGACGACTCCATCGTCCGTGGCACCACCATGCGGAAGATCGTGAAGATGATCCGCAACGTGGGCGCCAAGGAGATCCACCTGCGCATCACCTCGCCGCCGATCATCTCGCCCTGCTTCTACGGCATGGATTTCCCGAGCCGGAAGGAACTGATCGCGGCCACCCATACCCTGGAGGAGATCACCAAGTACCTCCGGGTGGACAGCCTGAACTACCTGTCGGTGGAGGGCATGATGAAGGCCGTGGAGGGCACCCCCCAGGGCCATTGCGCCGCCTGCTTCACCGCGAAGTACCCGGTGGCCTTCGACGAGGAGACCGAGAAGTACTCGCTGGAAGGCAAGCCCACGAAGTGCTGAATGAATTGAGGCGCCGAATTGGCCGCTGAAGATCAACTGGCTAAGGCGATCGAAAAGCTGTTCAAGCCTAGAACCGGAGCCGGGGCCCGGGGGGCCGCCGGTTCCAAAACCGATTCAGGGGAGACCGTGATGGTGAACTACGTCTCGATGCTGGTGTTCGTATTAGTGGGTCTCGTGGGGATCGTTTTGGGCATCGGGGTGGCCCAGGCCAACCCGGTCGCCGCCGGGATCTTCGGTTTCGTCTGGTTCCTGGCCGACCTGATCCTGGCTTCAGGCATCAAGATGGCCGTCCAGTGGGAAAAGGCCGTCATCTTCCGTTTGGGCAAATACAGCGGGATCAAGGGCCCGGGCCTTTTCTTCATCATCCCCGTGGTGGAGCAGGCCCGTTTCATCGACACCCGTGTCTTGACCATGGACATCCCGACCCAGCAGGTCATCACCAAGGACAACGTGCCGGTGAAGATCAACGGCGTCCTCTTTTTCCAGGTCGACAACGTGGCCGACGCCATCATCAAGGTGCAGGACTACCGCTACGCCATCTCGCAGTACGCCCAGACGAGCCTCCGGGACGTGATCGGCCAGATGACGCTTGACCAGCTTTTGGGTGAGCGGGAGGAGATCGGGAAGGCCATCGAGAAGAACGTCGAGGACGACACGAAGGACTGGGGCCTGGAGGTCAAGGGCATCCGGATCCAGGACATCGATATGCCCGAGGACCTCAAGAAAATGATGTCCCGCCAGGCCTCCGCCGAGCGCGAAAAGCGCGCCACCATCACCAAGGCCGAGGGCGACCGCGACGCCGCCACGAACCTGGCGGCCGCCGCCAAGACCATGGCGGAATCGCCGGGAGCCATGCAGCTCCGCACGCTCCAGACCATCGACGGGCTCGGCCCCACGGCCTCCAACACCGTGGTTCTGGCGGTCCCCATCGACATCATGGACGCGGTCCGCAACTTCAGCGCCTCACTGACGGTGAAGGATAAGAAGAGCTAGGACAATAATATTCACCGCGGGGAAAGAATGACGAACGGGGAACGGGACAACGGGCTTGGGCGGGCCTTCGGGTTGGCGAAGGGGCTATCGGCCTTCTTCACCGTCACGCCGTTCCTTTACGCGGGGGTCGTCGAATATCTTTCCTGGAACCAGGCGCCCTTTAATGGGTTCGTCCCAGGGTTCAACCTCGCGCTATTCCTGCCCCTCCTCTCCGTGGTCGGACTGACGGAAGTCGCGCTTTCCTGGTGGATGCCCGGCCGGATCCTTTCGGGCAAGGTCCCCACCTCACCCACGGGTCCTCAGGCCGCATGGTCGGGTTCGGTCCAACGGCTTTTCCAGGCGAACCTGGTGGCCTTCTCCATCCTCGAGTCCATCGCCGTTTATGGGCTCATGCTTTTTCTCGTGGGCGGGCACCCTTGGCACTTCTACGCCTTCGCTTCCGTGTCGCTCATTTTGATGCTCATCCGATTTCCGCGTAAGGCCCTTTGGGACGAGGCCTTGGCCGGGATGACGGAAAACAATCGAGGGGTCCAACCGTGAAACAGGTCACCTACGCCGACTCAGGCGTCGACATCGAGAAGGGCAACGAGTCGGTCCGGCGAATCAAGGGACTCGTGAAGAAAACCTTCAACTCCTCCGTGCTCTCGGACATCGGCCTCTTCGGCGGGCTCTTCGAGTTCAACGCCTCCCAGTGGAGAAAGCCCGTCCTGGTCTCCTCGACCGACGGTGTCGGCACCAAGACCCAGGTCGGCGTGGCCATGAAACGCTACGCGGGGCTCGGCCGGGACATCGTGGGCCATTCCATCGACGACATCCTGGTTCAGGGGGCCAAGCCCCTTTTCTTCCTCGATTACCTGGCCGCCGGTAAGCTCGACGTGTCCGTGGTGGAACAGATCGTGGGGGGCATGGCCGACGAGTGCGTGAAAGGCGGCGTGGTATTGATCGGCGGGGAAACCGCCGAGATGCCTTCCGTGTACAAGGAAGGGGACTACGACATCGCGGGCACCATCGTGGGCGTCGTGGAGAAGGACAAGATCATCCGGGGCCAGAACGTGAAGCCGGGCGACGTCGCCATCGGCCTGCCCTCGATCTCCCTCCATACCAACGGATATTCCCTGGCCCGGAAGCTGGTCACCGAGGTCTGCGGGCTGAAATACACCGATATCGTCCCAGAGGTGGACTCCCAGACGCCCATCGGGGAAGTCCTCCTGATCCCCCACAAGAGTTACTTTTCGGAGATCTACCCCGTCCTCGACCAGGTGGAGATCAAGGCCATGGCCCACATCACGGGCGGAGGCCTCATCGACAACCCGCCTCGGGTGTTGCCCGAGGGGTGCCGCATCCGCTTCAAGCGGGGAAGCTGGAAGAATCTCCCGATCTGCGAGTGGATGGTGAAGAAAGCCAACTTGGACGAGTTCGAAGCCTACCGGTCCATGAACATGGGGCTCGGCATGGTGTTGCTGGTGGCCAAGGAAAACGTCGACAAGGCCCTGGCGGAGCTGAAGAAGAACGGCGCCGCGCCCACGATCGTGGGAGAAGTGGTGGACGGGCAAAAAGGCGTCGAGTTTGTTTAAATTGAAACAACACCGGAAACAGTTCACCACAATGGTCGCGATGGACGCAATGGCCCCAATGGTGAAAGCCAAACCTTCAAGAAGGATAAACATTTCATTTAGCTAAGCTCGCTGATATTCATTGGGACCATTGTGGGCATTGTGGTGAAATGTTTTCATTTGGGATGCAAGTAAGCGCCCGAAACCAAGACCGACGATGGGGGATTGATTGGAAACCCGGGACACATTCCCCTTCTCCTGGCTTTGGGCCCCAATCCTCGGCCTGGGCCTTCTCCTCCCGGTCCTGGCGGGGTCGGACCCCAAGGAAGCCGGGATCCAGATCGGGTTCTACCTCCTCCTCTTCACTTATTCCCTTCGCCTGTTTGAGACCAAGAAATACCGCGGAACCACCCAGGACGTCCTATTCCTCTTGGTGGTCCTTTATACCGGCCTCACGGTCTTTTGGTCCTCCGTCCCGGACGTCGCGGTCGAGCACCTCAAACGCTTCCTCCCAGGTTGGGGCTTTTACCTCCTCCTCCGCCAGGGAGGGGGAGAGGCCCAGGAGAAAACCCTGTGGCGGACCCTGACCATCGGCACGGGCATCCTGGTCCTTTACGGCCTCCTCCAGAAATTCGGGATTGAATTCATCCCCGACTACGTGAAATGGCGCTCGGATTTCGCCCCTTTTGCGACTTTCGGCTACCCCGACCTTTGGGCGACATTCCTCGTCCTGGCCTGGCCTTTCCTGCTCTTCTCCAACCGTTGGGACGATTTAAAAAACGGCGCCGAATGGCGGACCCTCTTGGCGGGGGCCATGGCCCTTGGGATATTCCTGACGCAGAGCACCGCCGGGGCCTTCGGTTTGGCGGCCCAAACGCTCCTGGGCATCCTCTGGGTCCGGAGGAAATCCCGCGGGCAAATCACTTCGCCCGCTAAGGCCGTGGGAATCCTCGCCATCCTCCTTTTCCTCGGGGTCGCTTGGGGCGTCCGCCAGACCCATGATTTCCACGACCGCGCTTTGGTTTGGAAGGCGGCGGGCCAGATGTTCTGGGACGCGCCCCTGGTGGGTTGGGGGGCCAACCATTTTCCGGTCCATTTCAGGGCCTACCAACCGGATGCCTTGGCCGAAAAGATCGCCGCCGAGCCTGACTTCGCCAAACGGGTCCATAACGACTTGTTGGAAACCGCCGTGGAACTTGGCCTCGCGGGCCTGGTCCTGATCGCTTGGTTCTGGGGACGACTGGTCCGCAAGACCTGGGAATCGCCGGACTTGGGATTCCTGGGGCCTTGGCCTGGGTTCCTGGCCCTCGCCGGGGCGGGAACCGCCTCCCTGTTTTCGGAGGCCTTCAGGCTTCCGGGTGTCACGGCCTTCATCTGGGCCGGGGCCGCATGGTGGGCCAACCGGTGTGATCCGGCGCCTGAACGGGTGGGGAAGGCGCCGATCGCCAGGACCCTCGGACTCCTCTTGGCCTTCGCCGCCGCCGGGCGCTCCTACCAGGTGGCCCGGACCGCCTACACCGAAATGTTCGTTCCGGTCCCCAATACCTTCATGGATAACCTACCGGCGGACCTGCCCGGGCGCGCGGCCCAACTGGAGAAGTTGATCCTGGACAACAAGGGGAAGCCCGACGAATGGACCTATCGCCATGAGATGGGCAACGTCTTCACCAAGATGGGTCGCCTCCAGGACGCCGAGAACCAGTTCCGCGAGGCCATCCTCCTGAACCCCCAGTCCGACTCCTCCTACGTGAACCTGGGGAACGTGTATGTCATGGAATCCAAGGAGGACGCCAAGCTCCTCGAGTCCGCCATCTACTGCTACCAGCACGTGCTCCAAGTCCATCCCGAGGACCTGGAGGCGCGGTTCAACCTGGCCTACGCCTATTTCCTCGGGAAGCGGATGTCCGACGCCCTCCGGGAACTGGATGAGGTGCTGAAACGCCAACCCAGCCATCCCAAGGCGCTTCAACTTAAAAGGATCATCGTTCCATGAACGTAAATTCCCCGGAGGGCGATGCGCCGGCCATGGCCCCGGCTGGGACGAACCTTCGGTTGTCCGGTTGGCGTTTGTCCCTCGACCGGAGCCCGGTCTTTTTGGGGGTGATGCTCCTGTTCCTGGTCCCATTCCTGACCCGGGACAACGGGACCGATCCGCTCCTCCCCAAACTATTCCTCTTTAAGTTCACCGTCTTCGCCCTGGCTTGGGTCTGGGCCCTCCAGGCGGCCCTGGGTGGTCGATGGACCATGGTCCGGATCCCGGCTTGGAGGCCCCTGGCCCTGCTCTTGGGCTGGCTGCTCCTGGACTGCTTCCTGTCGCCCTATACGCTTTCGAGCCGGGGCCACCTGCTCCAAGCCCTGCTCCCTTTCCTCTGGTTCGCCTTGGCCTCGGTCCTCTACCGGGAGGTCTGGAGGATCGAGAACCTGTTGATTGTCTTCCTCGCGGGGGCCTTCGGCTGTTCCCTTTGGGCCATCAGCCAGAAGTTCGGCTGGGTGGGGGACGGTTGGGACGGCGTCGTGGCCCATCAATTCAACGGGCGGGTCGTGGGCGGGCTCGGCAACCCCAATTTCCTGGCGGGTTATCTCCTGGCCGCCTGGCCTTTCGCCTTGGCCCTTTTCCTCCGGGCTAAAAGCGCTTGGGGCCGGTCTTGGTGGGGTTTGTCCTTGGTGGCCATGCTGACGGCCCTGTTCTGGACGGGCAGCCGATCGGGGTGGTTGGGATTGGCGGTGGGCACCTTTGTCTTTCTCGTGACGCTCCTTCCCAAGGACAAGGGGTTCCAGCCGTCAGCCGTGAAGGCGGCCGCCTTATTCGGCTTGGTCATCCTTTGCGCCAGTTTTTTCGCCATAAGGACCGGACGATTGGGTGACCTCGCGGGAGCCTCCGACGGCGCGGGCGCCTTCAGGTTCCAGGTTTGGCGGGGAACCTGGAATATGATCCGGGAACGTCCACTGACGGGATGGGGACCCGGCGCCTTTGAGGCCGCCTTCCCGGATTTCGCGCCCCCCGCCCTTGTCCTGGGACAGACCCAGCGGAATTACGTGGTGGATCACGCCCACAACGTCGTCCTGGAATGGACCGCCGAGACGGGCTTGATCGGCCTGGGCCTGTTGGTTTGGTTCTGGGCGGCCGTCTTGTTACCCTGGTGGAAACTTTACCGGGGCAACGCCATCGTCCGTCCCCTGGTCGCGGGCGCCTTCGCCGCCTTCGCGGGAGTCCTGGTCTCCAACCTCTTGGACGTCAACCACGCCTACGCCGGAACCCAAGTCCCGATCCTGTTCCTGGCCACCCTTCCCACGGCGCTTTCACAAAGGTTCCACCAGTTGGAGGGCTTTCCCATCCGGGTCCGGACGGTCCCATTGGGCCGCGGAGCCCCCCTCGCCGTCCTATCCACCTTCCTCTTGGGATCCCTCTTCGCCTGGCAGGTCCAAACAGGGGTCAAACGGCAGTTGGGGGACGTCCTCTTGGCGAAGGCCCTGAAGGCCTCCGAGGCCCGGGATTGGGACAACGCCATGCCCCTTTACCGCCAATCCTTGAAGCAGGATCCCGATCGGTTGGAAACGCATTATTTCCTTGGGACCGCCCTCTTGGACCGGGCCCAGGGCCCGAACAACCTTCTGGACGCCGAAGGGGAATTGAAGACCGTCGCCCTGAGGGAACCGAACTTCGCCTTGACCCGATTCAAGCTTTGGCGGGCGGTGGACCAGTTAGGCCGGAAGGACGATGCCGAACGCCAGATCGTCCAGGCGGTTCGGAAGGACCCCTACCTGGTCCTCCAAGTCCCGGAGTTCGAAATGGCCCGGGCCCTGGGGAAGGCGGGCCGAGAAGGCGAAGCGCTCAAGCTTTACGACCGCCTCGCCCTCCGGTTTCCCGGCGCATTCCCGATCCTCTTGGATCGGGGCAACGTCCTGATGCTCCTCAACCGATCCGCCGAGGCCCGGGACTCGCTGGAAACCGCGTTGTACCTCTGGCCCGATTCCGTTGACGCTCTCCTGAACCTGGGGTATGTTGCCCTCGAACAGGGCCTGCCGATGGACGCCCGCCAAAGCCTGGAGCACCTTCAACGCCTCGTCCCCACCGACCCCCGGGTGGTCCAGCTCAGCCAAGCCATCCAAACCTTCAAGGGAGGCCGTTGATGCCCTCGACGAACATCGCGGTATTCGCCTCCGGCGGCGGATCGAACCTCCAGGCGCTCCTGGACGCGCAGGCGGCCCTGGCCTTCAACGGCCGGATCGCCCTGGTCTTCTCGAACCAACCGGCGGCCCCGGCCCTCGAAAAGGCCCGGGCCCGGAAGATCGAGACTTTCTGCATCCCCAGCTCCGGTTTCGCCGGAAGCCGCGAGCAATACGACCAGATGGTCCTCGACCGCCTGAAATCCCTGGGCATCCAGTTGGTCTGCCTGGCGGGGTACATGCGGATCCTGACCCCCGTCCTCACCCAGGCCTTTTACCTCCGGATGATGAACGTTCACCCGGCCCTCCTGCCCAAGTACGGCGGCCCCGGCTTCTACGGGCACCATGTCCATGAGGCCGTCCTCAAGTCCGGAGAGGGGGAATCCGGCGCCACCGTCCATTTCGTCGAGGCGGGGGTCGACGAGGGGCCGATCATCCTCCAACGAAGGGTTCCCGTCCTGCCGGGGGACGACAAGGAAAGCCTCTCCAAACGGGTCTTGGAAGTGGAACATGAGCTGTACCCTGAGGCCGTGAAACTTTTTTGCGCGGGACGCCTCAAGGTGTCCGGCCGCACGGTGGAGATCCTCCCAGAGTAAGACCCTATTCACCACAGGGGCCACGTCCCGGGCACCTGTAAAACTTCAATGACCGCGGGACAGGGGCACAGAGCCGAAAATTGTTGAAGTCATAAACCCAGGGACTCTGAGTCACTGTGGTGAAAACTCTTGGAGGGCGTCATGGAACCGGGATGGGTCAAGGTCAAGCGGGCGTTGTTGAGCGTGTCGGACAAGGCGGGCCTGATCGAGTTCGCGAAGGCCCTTTCGGCCCAGGGCGTGGAGCTCATTTCCACCGGGGGCACCTGCAAGGCCCTCCGGGACGCCGGGCTCGCCGTGAAGGACATCTCCGAGGTCACGGGGTTCCCCGAGATGCTCGACGGACGCGTGAAGACACTCCATCCCGTGGTCCATGGCGGCCTCTTGGCGGTCCGGGACAACCCCGAGCACATGGCCACGATCGAGAAGCACGGCATCCGGCCCATCGACCTGGTCTGCATCAACCTCTATCCCTTCGAGGCGACGGTGTCCAAACCGGGAGTCCAACTCCACGAGGCCATCGAGAACATCGACATCGGCGGCCCCTCCATGATCCGGTCCGCCTCCAAGAACTACCGGTCGGTGACCGTGGTGACCTCGCCCGCGCGCTACGCCCAAGTGCTGGAGGAGATGAAGGGGCATGACGGCGCCACCAGCCTGGAACTCCGCCAGGAACTCTGCGTGGAGGCCTTCGGCCACACGGCCCGGTACGATTCCATGATCTCCAACTGGATGCACCCGCGCCTGTCGAAGAAGGAATGGCCCGAGTCGGTCACCTTCTCCGGCCTCAAGGTCCAGGAGATGCGGTACGGGGAGAACCCCCACCAGAAGGCCGCCTTTTACCGCGAGCGGTCCACGGCCCAGGTCTGCCTGGCCGACGCGAAACAGCTCCAAGGCAAGGAGCTTTCCTACAACAACATCATGGACGCAGACGCCTCGGTGGTCCTGGTGAAGGAATTCGACGAGCCGGCCGCCGTCATCGTCAAGCACACCAACCCCTGCGGAACCGCCCTGGGGTCCGACATCCGGGACGCCTTCGTGAAGGCCCATGAGGCCGACCCCCAGTCGGCTTTCGGTGGCATCGTGGCCCTCAACCGGCCCGTCGACGAGGCCCTGGCCAAGGTCATCCTGGAGAAACTCAGCTTCTTCGAGATCCTGATCGCGCCTTCCTACGACGCGGCAGCGCTCAAGCTCTTCGAGTCCCGCAAGAACCTCCGGGTCATGTCCCTGGAGGGATTGGGGACGAAACACGAAACCATGTTGGGCTGGTCCGTCCGGCGGGTGGAGGGCGGGTTCCTGGTCCAGGAATTCGACCAGAAACCCGACGACTCCGCGTCCTGGAAGACCGTCACCGGGAAGCAGCCGGAAGCCCGCCTGGCACGAGACATGGCCTTCGGCTGGAAGCTGGTGAAGCACGTGAAATCCAACGCCATCGTCTTGGTCAAGGACGGCGTCTCCATCGGCGTGGGGGCCGGCCAGATGAACCGGGTGGGGTCCCTGGCCATCGCCATCCAACAGGCGGGGGACAAGGCGAAGGGTTCCGTCATGGCCTCCGACGCCCTCCTGCCCTTCCGGGACAGCGTGGACGCCTGCGCCAAGGCCGGCATCGCCGCCATCATCCAGACCGGCGGGTCCGTCAGGGACGCCGAGACGATCGCGGCCGCCAACGAGCACGGGTTGCCGATGATCTTCACCGCGGCGCGTCACTTCAAGCACTAATTAAGACTGCCGTTGGCCGTTAGCCGCTAGCCGTTGGCCAAGACGGAAAGTACTTAAAACCAAGTTCTGGTCTTCCTTGTTGTCCCTGGGTTAAAAAATGTTTTAGGACGTCGTGACGATGAACATCCTGGTGGTGGGGAGCGGGGGACGGGAACACGCCATCTGCCTGGCGCTGGCCAAGTCCCCCCGGAAACCTAAACTCTTCTGCGCCCCGGGCAACGCGGGGATCGAGGGGATCGCCGAGCTGGTCCCCATCGGCGCCGAGGACGTCCCGAAGCTCTTCGCCTGGGTCCGGGACCATCAACCCGACCTGGTGGTGGTGGGTCCCGAGGTTCCCCTCGCACTCGGCCTCACCGATGAGATGGAAGCCCTCGGCGTCCTGGTTTTCGGGCCCTCCAAAGCCGCGGCCCAGGTCGAGTCCAGCAAGGACTTCACCAAACAACTCCTGTTCGACAACCACATCCCGACCGCGCGATCCAAGACCTTCACCGACGAGTCCAAAGCCCTCGAATATTTGAAAACCCACGGGGCCCCGGTGGTGGTGAAGGCCGACGGCTTGGCCGCCGGGAAGGGCGTGACGGTCTGCCTTAAGTTGGAGGAAGCCCTCCAAGCCGTCCGAGAGGCCATGACCGGAAAGGTGTTCGGGGAGGCGGGAAACCGCGTGGTGATCGAGGACTTCCTCGAAGGTGAGGAGGCCTCCTTATTGGCGTTCGTGGACGGTCGGACTCTGGTGCCCATGGTGAGCGCCCAAGACCATAAACGCGCCTTGGAGGGCGACCTGGGGCCCAATACGGGGGGCATGGGGGCCTACTCGCCCGCCCCGGTGGTCACCCCGGCGATGGAACAGGTCATCCTCGACAAGATCCTCAAGCCCACCCTGGAAGGCCTCCGGAAGAAGGGGATCCCCTATAAGGGGGTTTTGTACGCCGGCCTCATGATCACGAAGGACGGCCCCCAGGTCATCGAATACAACTGCCGGTTCGGCGACCCCGAGACCCAGGTGATCCTGCCGAGGCTCAAGACCGACCTCGTGGAGGTCTTCCTTGCCTGCGCCAAAGGAAAGTTGGCGGACCTGAAAATCGAGTGGGATCCCCGGCCCTCGGCCACCGTGGTCATGGCCTCCCAGGGCTATCCCGGTTCCTATGTCAAGGGCAAGGTCCTCTCCGGCCTGGAGGCGGCCTCCCGGTTGGACGACACCTATGTCTACCACTCCGGGACCGTCCGGAAGGACGGTCAAACCGTCACATCGGGGGGACGGGTCTTGAGCGTGACGGGGGTCGGGAAGGACATCCGGCAGGCCCTGGAACGGGCCTACGCGGGGGTCTCCCTGATTTCATTCGAGGGGTCCCATCACCGCCGGGATATCGGTTGGCGCGCCTTGGCCCGGGGCTGAAAAGAACCGCTTCCAAGTTTGGAACAAAACCCCGGTTGGATCGTCCATTCAGGTGGAAATCCGTGACGGAACCCCTTGGAATCCGCCGTTGAAATACCGAAAATAGGATAAAATCAGCTTCAGCGCGCCAAAAGACGAGTCTTCCCCCGGGCCTCCAGGGCCTTGGGACTGAATTGGAAGGGACCCGACCCAACGGGGAAGGCCCCTTTCGGAAACCATCGGCGGAAAAGCCATGACCTTAGACACCCAAGCGTTCGCCAATACCCAGGCCCACCTGGAGGAGGTGGCGGCCACCCTGAAGCGCGGCGGCATCGCCATCCTTCCCACCGATACGGTGTATGACTTGGGCTGTTCCATCAAGCACCCCGAGACGATCCAGCGGATCTTCCGCATGAAGGAAAGGCCCACCGACCAGTCCCTCCCGATGCTGGTGTCCCGGCCCGAAGTGGCCATGGAAATCGCCGATTTCCGCGACCAGGACCTGGACACCCTCAAGAAGATCTGGCCGGGCCCCTGGACCCTGATCACCAAATCCCGCGTGGCCCTCGCGCCCGGCCTCAAGAGCCCCTTGGACGGCACGGTCGCCCTCCGTTGTCCCGACCATGGGTTGGCCCTCGAGATCCTCCGGAAGTCCGGGGATACCCTCGCGGTCTCAAGCGCCAATTTCTCGGGGTCCGTCAGCCCGATCCGTTTCGACGAGATCCCCGACGACCTCCTGGCGAAGGTGGACAACGCCATCGACGCGGGTCCCTGCCCCTTGGGCGGGGAGACCGCCATCGCGAGGATCGAAGGCAAAAGGGTCCGGATCATCCGGTCCGGCTGCGTCTCGAAGGAAGAAGTTGCCCGGGTCGAAGCCCTCTTGGTCCAGATGATCCAAGCCTGACAGGGACGGCCCAAGGCCGGATCGCCTGTTCCCGTCCCGAAGGGGACGGACCGCGCTAAGTTCCATCCGGAGGTTTGATTGGGGAAGAAGGTCGTTTTCGTCTGCACGGGCAACACCTGCAGGAGCCCCATGGCGGCCGCTCTCCTTCAAAACGCCGCGGCGAAGGCCGGCTCGGACCTGCAAGTCCAATCCGCGGGGTTGGCGGCCTTTCCCGGGGTGCCTTACAGCCCGGAGGCCGTCGAGGCCCTGAAGGAACGGGGGATCGACCTGTCCGGCGGGACCAGCCAGCCCCTTTCCAAAACCCTCGTGATGGAATCGGACCTGCTGCTGACCATGACCGCCCAACACCGGGACGCCATCCTCCGCAAGATCCCGGCCTTGGAAGGCAAGGTGTTCCAGGTCGGCGATTACGCCGGGTCCAACCCGGGGGACATCGAGGATCCCGTGGGACAGACCTTGGAGGCCTATCGTCAGGTGCGGGACCGCCTGGAGGCCTTGATGGAAGCCGTGATCGCCCGATTGAAAGCCTGAATCGCGTAAATCCAACCCGAAGGACTTGAAAAGATGAAAATCGCCGTTGGATCCGATCACGCGGCCTTCGGGCTCAAGCAGAAGATCGTGGACCGGTTGAAAAACCAGGGATACCAGGTCGAGGACTTCGGCACCCATACGGCTGAATCCTGCGATTATCCCCCGATCGCCGCGGCCGTCGGCCGGGCGGTGGCCGGTCACCAAGCGGACCGTGGAGTCCTCCTTTGCGGCACCGGCATCGGCATGTCCATCGCGGCCAACAAAATCCCCGGTGTCCGTGCGGCCCTGGTCTACAGCGTGAGGACCGCCGAGGGCACCCGGGACCATAACGACACGAACGTCCTGGTGCTGGCCGGACGGGAGTTCCCGGATGATGAAAACCTGAAGATGCTGGACGCTTGGATGAAGACGCCCTTTTCGGGCGATGAACGGCATCTCCGGAGGCTGGCGCAGATCACGGCCCTGGAGACGGGAGGCGCCTCATGAAAATCCGATCCGCGATCGCCTGGGTGGCCGTGACGGCCGTCCTGTTCGGTTGTTCCTTGTCCCCCCAACAAAAGGAAGCCCGCGCCAAAACCCTCAAACTGGCCATGGACCAGTTCATCGGTGGGGTCGTGGCGGGTAATTTCGCTTCGGCCTACCACCAAACCACGGGTTTCGATAACGCCACCGCCTTCACGGCCCATTTGAAGCAACCATGGGATGAACGGACGACATTGGCCACGGGAACCGTCTCCTCCATGGCTTGGGCCGGGGACGACGCGGCCCGGGTGAAGGTGATCTGGACCTTCGTGTCGGGAGCCCAACAAAGCCATTCCGCCGAGACCATGATTTGGGTTTGGAAGGGCGGGAAGTGGCTTTATAAGGGCCGATCGCTTCAATAAAATCCGGAATCACAGACCCTCACAGATGCACAATGATCCAACGGATTGATTTTCCTAAATTGGTTTTATCCATATGAACCTGTCCCGCCTTTATTCCATGATAGGGAGCGCGGGATGGGTGCATCTGTGGTTTCAATCGCCGAGGGCGCTGTTTCCCCAAATAAAAAAGCCCCCCACGTTTCCGTGAGGGGCTTTTTGTTTAAACCGATTATGCCGTGGCGGCGGCGGCGGCCGGCTTGGTCTTCTTGACCGACATGCGCTTGGTGACCTTGCCGGAGCGCAGGCAACGGGTGCAGACCAACAAGCGGACCGGTTTGCCGTCCACCATGGCCTTGATGGGCCGAAGGTTGGCCATCTGGCGGCGGTGGTTGATGCCGGTGGTGTGGAGACCGATCCCGCCCTGTTTCTTCGGTTTCCCGTGGCGGATGATCCTGCGGGCCATGATGGGCCCCTTGGCACAGACGTCGCAGACTTGAGCCATGACGAAACTCCTCTTGCGTTGACCGAGCCTAGGCTCGGAAGGCGGAATTATAGGCCCTACGGCCCAAAAAACAAATGTTTTTTGGGCCCTGGACCCGGCCCCCGGGGGCTTCCAGCTCGGCTTCGGGGGTAAAGTCGGCAAGGGACGGGCTTTTGGGCCATCCCAAGGCCGCCATAAGTCCTCGGCCTTGTCCACCGCCTGGTCCCGACTGAAGCCTAACCCAAGAAGGCTGTTAAAATAGGCGCCCATGTCCACCCTACCCGATCCCCTGAAAACCCTCATAGGCCCCTTCAAAGCCGAGACCCAGAGGGGTTTCGACAACCGATCGGTCTCCGGGGGTCTCGACCGCTACGTCCTCCAACAATTGGACTTGGTCCTTTCACGATTAAAGGCCGACAAGGGGTCTGCCTTCGAGTACCGGAATTTCCTCAACCAGCTCCGGGTGGACTTCGGCCAATACCTGACCCTCGTTCCCGACGGCCGCAGGGTCCTGATTGAAAAGGCCCATACCGGTCTCCACTTTTGGGCCGTGCAAAACATCCCCTCGACCTCCCCCGAACCGACAAACGCCCCCGACCGGCGCGCCGCCCTGGATTTCGTGCCTAGGTCCAAGCAAGCCGCCTTCCGCAGGTTGGGGATATCGACCCTCGACGAGCTCCTTCGCTATACCCCGAAATGGGTCGTGGACAAGACCCTGATTTCCCCCTTGGCCCAGATCCCCGTGGGTACGGACCCGCCATTCCTCCTCGCCCGGATCAACGGCGTCTCGGTCAACCAACACGGCCCCCGGTCGTCCCTCAAGGTCATCCTGCAGGATGCGAGCGGTCACCTGACCTGGACCTGGTTCAACCGTCCCTTCCTCAAGCGAGAAATGTTGGTGGGACGTTGGGTGTTGCTTCACGACCGGCCGGACGGGTCCCGGTTCGGCCAATCCCTTATCGGTAAGAACGGGTCCCATGAGTTTTTACAGGACGGGGACATCGAAAAACTCCAGGCCGGGCATCCCCTGGTCCTTTATCCCACCACCCCCACCCTCACCCAGGATTTTTGGCGGGTCACCCTCGCCCAGGCCCTGGAGGCGGGTGGCGGTGCCCAGGGCGATTTCCGGCCCCCCCAAGTCGGGATCCCCACCCAGGGGGAGGCTCTCGAGAAGATCCACCGGCCCGCCACCCTGGACGAATACGAGAAAGCCCGCCAACGACTGGCCCTGGATGACCTTTTCATCCTCCAGCTTTTCCTCCTCCTCAAGCGGCGGGCCCTGGAAAAAACCGCCAAGGGCCGGGAGTACGCCTTCGAGGGGGACCGCATCCTCAAGTTCCGCAAGGCCATCCCCTACAGCCTGACCACCGCCCAGCGGCGGGTGATCCAGGAGATCCGGAAGGACCTCGGGAAGACCCATCCCATGAACCGGCTCCTCCAGGGCGACGTGGGAAGCGGCAAGACCGTGGTGGCGGCCATCGCCATGCTTTACGCGGCGGACTCGGGCGTCCAAAGCGCCCTCATGGCCCCCACCGAAATATTGGCCCAACAGCATTACGACACCCTGGTGAAGTTGGTGGGGCCCGTGGGCCTGCGGGTCACCCTGATCGGCGGCGGCCAAAAGGCCGCGGAGCGGCGCAAGGCCCTGGCGGAATTGTCCTCGGGTCAAGTGGACGTCGCGGTTGGGACCCACGCCCTGATCGAGGACGCCGTGAAGTTCCACCGCCTGGGACTGGTGGTACTGGATGAGCGCCACAAGTTCGGGGTGCTCCAGCGGGCGGCCCTGGAACAAAAGGGCAACCATCCGGACGCACTCATGATGACCGCCACGCCGTTCCCCCGGGCCTTGGTCCTGACCGAATACGGCGACACGGACCTCTCGATCCTGGATGAGAAGCCCAAGGGGAGAAAGCCCATCACCACGGTCTGGCGGAGCGAAGCTAAGAAGGAAGAGGCTTATGCCTTCGTCCGGGAGCGGGTCCTTAAGGGCGAACAGGCCTTTTTGGTCTACCCGGCCGTGGAGGAATCCAAGACTTTCCTCAAGTCCGCCGTGCAGATGCACCGGCTGTTCCAGGCCCAGGTCTTCCACGGGTTCCGGGTGGGGCTCCTGCACGGGCGCATGAAGAAGGACGAGAAGAACGCCGTCATGGACGCCTTCCGGAGGAAGGACATCCAGATCCTGGTCTCCACCACGGTGGTGGAGGTCGGGGTGGACATCCCCAACGCCACGGTCATGGTGGTGGAGCACGCCGAACGGTTCGGACTGGCCCAACTGCACCAATTGCGGGGCCGGGTGGGTCGCGGCGAGGCGGGATCCTTCTGCTTCCTCCTCACCTCGGACCGCCTGACCGGGGAGGGGGTGTCGCGGATCAAGACCATGACCGCCACCGATGACGGGTTCAAGTTGGCGGAGATGGACCTGAAACTCCGTGGGCCCGGGGACCTTTTCGGCACCGCCCAAGCGGGGAAGCGGGAGGGTGGGATCGTGGACCTCAAGCGCGACGGGGAGCTGGTGGAGAAGGCGAGGCAGGAGGCCGCGGGGCTGGTCGGGGACGACCCCGACCTTCGGAAGCCCGGCAACCAGGCGGTCCGCCAGGCCTTCCTCCGCCGCTACCACGGCGAACTCGACCTGGTTTCGATTTCGTGACGAACACATCAAAAACGATTGAAACCACGGATGCACACAACCCGCGCTCAAATAAAGGTTCAATGAACGCATGATCGTCCCGATCTCCATATCACGGAATAAGGGCGGGACAAATTCACACAGATACTGATTTTGGAATGGAACTTATTTCTATTTTGTTTAAATAGTCTGATCTGAGTGCATCTGTGTGGATTTGTGGCTGATTGGGTTTAGGTTCTTGTCTTTGGCCGCTCCCAACCGATAAAATCAACCTATGAGAATCATCGCGGGAAAGTACAAGAGCCGGGCGGTCAAGCCGCCCAAGAGCGGCGGGGTCCGTCCCACCTCCGACAAGGTGAAAGGGGCCCTCTTCAACATCCTGGAGCCCTGGACCGATACCCATGTCCTCGACCTCTACTCGGGGACAGGCAACCTGGGCATCGAGGCCCTCAGCCGGGGCGCCGTCGAGGTGTACTTCGTCGACCACGAGCCCCTGAACCTCAAACTTATCCGCGAGAACCTGGCCGAGTTGGGTCTCAAGGAAGGCCTTGGACCGCCGCACCTCAAGCTCCTACTCCAGGAAGTCGCCCAGGCTTTTTACCAGCTCCATAAGGACGCCAAGACCTTCGATGTCATCCTGGCGGACCCGCCCTATGAGCCAGGAGCCGCCAAGATCGTCCAGAACCTCTTGAAACAATATCCGATCCTCAAGCCGGGTGGGTTTTTGGCGATCGAGCACGGGGAAAAAGACCCGGACCTGGAAGCGGAATTCACGATGGAACTGGTCCGCCAACGCAAATACGGCGAGACCCTGCTGACGTTGTTTAAGGCCCCCTGAGGTTGTAGGATACGCGCTTGGGTCGGCGATGGGGACAACGCCGGTGGGCGATCCGGTATCGGCCAGAAGCCTTTTCAGAATCCTTTCCCCATGCCCCCCATGTCCTCCGTGGTTAAATTGTTTTGGAAGCGTCCAAAGGAGACTCGACTTGCCCAAGATTATCGGACTCTACCCCGGCTCCTTCGACCCCTTCACCAATGGGCACCTGGACATCGCGAAACGCGCCTTGAAAATGTGCGACCACCTGTATGTCGCGGTGGTGGGGAACCCCAACAAGAACTCGACCTTCACTTCCGAGGAGCGCGTAAAGCTCTGCGAGTCCTCCACCCATGGATTGGGTAAGAAGGTGAGGGTGGTCTCGTTCAACGGGCTTTTGGTGGACTACGCCCGGGAGATCAAGGCCAACATCATCTTCCGGGGCCTCCGGGCCGTGGCGGACTTCGAGTATGAGTTCCAGATGGCCCTCATCAACCGGTCACTTCACAAGCAGATTGAAATCTGTTTCCTGGTCCCCAACGAAAAGTTCATTTTCCTGTCCTCCAGCGCCGTGAAGGAAGCCGCCAAGCTGGGCGGCGACATCCGGGGCTTCGTGCCGCCGGCCGTGGCCAAGGCCCTTCGGGTCCGGTACGCCCAGTCTCCCAACCCGTCCTCCCGATAAACCGGGGCTCCGTCCCGCCGATTCCTTTCTTGGCATCCCGTTTGGGGTGCTCCTTTGAAGTCCAGGCCCGATCCAAACCCCCCGCGGGGCCTCTCCCCCCGAAACAGCCCCTTTTGGAAGGTTTTTTGCCCGGGGATTTCTTGACACCGGAAAATCAGGACCCTAAAATCCCCTCGCTTTCAAGGAATTCTCGGGCTTTCGCCTTGTTGGAGGAACGCGCGTGTTGATCGTTGAAATGCGCGCCCTCGAAAAGGGCGATGTCCTGGTCGAAAGATCGGGCCCGCCGGATTCCTTCGGCATCGACCACATGCCCTCGGCGGTGACGGGTTCAATGGAACTCCATTGCCAGGTCACCCTGCAGGATGAATACGTCTTGGCCAATGGTTGGGCCAAGGGCACCCTGCGGTTGACCTGTGATCGTTGCCTGAAGGATTTCATGAGGGAGTTCCGCACCTGCCTGGAGATCCGGTTCCGCAAGGGCCCGGAACCGGCGGAGGAGGGACCCGTCGTCGAAACCGACGCCGAGCTGGCCTACTTCGAGGGCGACCAAGTCGACCTCGGGGATGAGATCCGCCAGGTGTTGGAGTTGTCGGTGCCTATGCGTTCCCTGTGCCGGGCCGGTTGCAAGGGCCTTTGCGGCGGATGCGGCGTCGACCTGAACTTGGACGTTTGCCGCTGCACCGGCCCCGCGCCTGATCCGCGGTGGTCGGCCTTGAAGGGTTGGAAGCCAGACTGATACGTCCCCGCGGACGCGGGACCGGAGGAAGAAGAAATGCCTAATCCAAAGCGCCGGCACTCGCGGCAACGCCGCGACAAACGCCGGACCAACTGGAAGCTGAAGACCCGTTCGCTCTCGGTCTGCCCGCAGTGCAAGAGCAAGAAACTGCCCCATCGGGTCTGCCCGACCTGCGGTTTCTATAAGGGCAAGGAAATCGTCAGCGTGGATGTGGTCTGACCGGTCCACGGTCAACCCCGATGCGCATCGCCCTTGACGCCATGGGTGGCGACCACGCCCCGCGAGAAACCGTCCAAGGTGCCGCGGCCGCCGTTCGCGATCCCGAGCTTTTGGCCCTCGCGGGTGGACCTTTCGAGGTCCTCCTGGTGGGTCGGCGGGAAGTTATTGAACGGGAGCTCGACGGCATCGAGGGCGTCCTCCGGGACCGTCTGCCCATCATCGACGCCCGCGAGACCGTGGGCATGGATGAGCACCCCGTCCAGGCCTGTAAGCAGAAAAAAGACTCCTCCATCGTCCGTTGCCATGACCTGATCAAGCGCGGGGAAGCCGACGCCACGGCCTCCGCGGGCAATTCGGGAGCCACCATGGCCGCCGCACTCCTCACCTGCGGCCGCATCAAGGGAGTCTCCCGCCCCGCCATCGTCACGATGGTCCCCAGCCTCCAGGGCGTGGCCGTCCTCGTGGACGCCGGCGCCAACGTGGACTGCCGGGGCAAGCACCTCCTCCAATTCGCCCTCATGGGCGAGGCCTTCGCCCGGACGGCCCTCGGCTTCAAGAAACCCCGGGTCGGCCTCCTCTCCATCGGCGAGGAGGAAACCAAGGGCAATGAGCTGGTCTTCGAGACCCAATCCCTCCTCCGGGCGGTCCCCTTCAACTACATCGGCAACGTCGAGGGGCGGGACGTGGTGAACGGCAACTGCGACGTCATCGTTTGCGACGGCTTCACCGGCAACATCACCTTGAAGGCCATCGAGGGCGTGGGGGAACTGGTCCTCACCCAATTGAAGAAGGAAATGCGCTCCAACCTCTTCACCCTGCTGGGGGGTCTCCTGGCGGCGCCCGCTTTCCGGCGGTTCAAGAAGATGGTGGACTACAAGGAATACGGCGGCGCGCCGCTCCTGGGGATCGACGGGATCAGCCTGATCTCCCACGGGAAATCGAACGCCTACGCCATGAAGAACGCCGTCCGCGCGGCGATGCGTTGCGTCCAGTACGGGTTGGATGGGGCGGTCCGGGAGGCCATCGAGAAGCACGGCCAGGTCAAGGACCCCAAGCCCGAGGGAAGTGGCCCCGAAGGGGCCGGGGAGAGCAAGCCGTGAGCAAGACCGTGACCGCCGGTATCCTGGGAACCGGGTCCTACCTTCCCGAACGCGTCCTCACCAACGCCGACCTCGAGAAGATGGTCGACACCAGCGACGAGTGGATCATCACCCGCACCGGGATCAAGTCCCGGCACATCGCCGCCGAGGGGCAGACCACCTCGGACATGGCCGTGGAAGCGGGGCGGCGCGCCCTCAAGTCCGCGGGACTGACCGTGGCCGACCTTGACCTCATCCTGGTCACCACCATCACCCCCGATATGCCGACCCCCTCGACCGCCTGTTTCGTCCAAAGCAAGCTGGGGGCCCCCCAGGCGGCCGCCATGGACCTTTCGGCGGCCTGTTCGGGTTTCGTGTACGGCATCACCACGGCCAAGGCCTTCATTGAGAGCGGCATCTACAAGCATGTGCTGGTCTGCGGCGCCGAGAAACTTTCGGCCTTCACCGACTGGAAGGACCGCGCCACCTGCGTCCTGTTCGGGGACGGGGCCGGCGCCGTGGTCCTGGGGCCCTCGAAGGAGGGCCGCGGGGAAGTCCTCTCGACCTACCTCTGGGCCAACGGAAACGACGCCGAACTCCTGAAGATCCCCGGGGGCGGCTCCCGTTGCCCCGTCAGCCCGGCCTCGATCGAGGCCGGACAGCATTACCTCAAGATGGCCGGCAAGGAAGTTTTCAAGATCGCGGTCAAGGTCATGGGGGACGCCGTGGCGGAGGCCCTGAAGGGCGCCGGGTTGACCCTGGCGGACGTGTCCCTCCTCCTGCCGCACCAGGCCAACCTCCGCATCGTACAGGCCGTGGGGGACCGGTTGGGACTGCCGCCCGAGAAGGTCTTCGTCAACCTCGACAAGGTCGGCAACACCTCGGCCGCCTCGATCGCCATCGGGTTGGATGAGGTCCACGCCGCGGGCCGCCTGAAGAAGGGCGATATCGTGGTCCTGGTGGCTTTCGGGGCCGGTTTGACGCTGGCGTCGGCGGTGATCCGATGGTAACGCAAGGCAGCCGATAGCCGCTGGCCGTTAGCCGTTGGCCAAAATCCAAACTGAAAACCGTTCATCCACAATAGCCTCAGAAGGATTGAATTACGATGCGAGCGTTCGTTTTCCCGGGACAAGGTTCCCAAGCCGTCGGGATGGGGAAGGACCTTTGCGCGAACCATCCGGAAGCCGCGGAGGTGTTCCAAAAGGCCGACCAGGCCCTGGGCTTCGCCTTGTCCAAACTTTGCTTTGAGGGCCCCGAGGAGGAATTAAAGCTCACCTCCAACACCCAACCGGCGCTCCTCACGACCTCGATGGCCGCCTTGGCCGTCCTGGATAAACGCGGCGCGGCCTACGGGGCCGTGGCCGGCCACAGTTTGGGCGCCTACAGCGCCTTGGCGGCCGCCGGAGTCCTCACCCTCGAGGACGCGGTGCGGTTGGTGCGGCGTCGCGGCCAGTTGATGGAAGAAGCGGGGAACGGCAAAGGCACGATGGGGGTGATCCTCCAGTTGGAGGATGCCCTGGTCCTCCAGGCCTGCCAGGAAGCCTCCACGGTCGGCGTGGTGGAACCCGCCAACGTCAACTGCCCGGGCCAGATCGTGATTTCCGGCGAGAAGGCCGCCGTGGCCAAGGCCCTGGAACTGGCCAAGGCCAAGGGCGCCAAGCGCGCCATGGAACTGCCGGTCTCGGGCCCCTTCCACAGTTCCCTCATGAAGCCGGCCGCCGACGCCTTCCGTTCCGAGCTCCAGAAGACACCCTTCGCCGATCCCCAAGTGACGTACTATTCCGACCTCGATGGGGCGGTCCTGAAGGACCCGGACGCGATCCGGGAAAGCCTGGTCCGCCAGTTGACCTCCCCGGTCCAATGGACCACCGTGATCCGGAAAATGGCCGGGGATGGGATCGGGGTATTCGTGGAGGTCGGCAGCGGTAAGGTGCTGTCGGGCCTCATCAAGAAAATCGCCGAGTCAGCCGTCGTCCTGAACGTGGGGGACGCCGCGACCGCGGCGGCGTTGCCGACGGAATAAACCAGCCCCCCAGCCCGCGAAAGCCGGGAGGGAACCCGGGATGCGGGAGGGGCGTTCGAAGGGGATTAACATGCGATTCAAGGACCAAGTCGCGGTGGTGACCGGCGGTAGCCGGGGCATCGGGAAGGCGATCTGCCTGGCCTTGGCCGGGGAAGGCGCCTCCGTGGCTTTTTGCGGCACCAACGAGGCCGCCCTGAGGCAGACCGCCGGGGAAATCGAGCGGAAGGGCGGGAAGGCCCTCGCGGTGACCGCCGACGTGTCCAAAGCCGAGGACGTCCAAAGGCTCTGCGACGAGACCCTGAAGGCCTTCGGCAAGGTGGATGTCCTGGTCAACAACTCCGGGATCACCCGGGACGGACTTTTGATCCGCATGTCGGAGAAGGATTGGGATGACGTCCTGAACGTGAACCTCAAGGGCACCTTTTTGGCCACCAAGGCCTTCACGAAGCCCATGATGAAGGCCCGGAAAGGGCGCATCGTCAACATCACCTCGATCATCGGGGTGCGCGGCAACGCGGGACAGGCCAACTACGCCGCCAGCAAGGCCGGCATCATCGGTTTGACCAAGTCCACGGCCCGGGAACTGGCCAGCCGCAACATCACCTGCAACGCGGTGGCGCCGGGCTTCATCCAGACCGACATGACGAAGGACCTGAACGAGGCCACCCGGGAGGCGCTTTTAAGGGAGATTCCCTTGGGTTTCCTGGGGGAATCGGAGGATATCGCCAAAGCCGTGCTGTTCCTGGCCTCGGAGGACGCCCGTTACATCACGGGCCAAACCCTGTTGGTCGACGGGGGCATGGTGATTTGACGCGGGGCCGCCCGGGTCGGTTGGGACGACAGACGGGACGGCAAATGCCGCCGGTCCCGCCCAAAAAGGCTTAAATTCGCGCTGGGAACCCTTGGGACAAGCACGAAAACGGTTGATTAAAGGACCGCCGTCCGGTAAACATTTGGGCGGCTCTTGCCAATCCTTAGGAGGATCTACATGGCCATCGAAGACAAGGTCAAGGAAATCATCATCGACCAGTTGGGCGTTGAGCCCGATCAGGTCAAGCCCGAAGCCGCCTTCATCGACGATCTGGGCGCCGATTCGCTGGACACGGTGGAACTCGTGATGGCGCTCGAGGAAGAGTTCGACATGGAGATCCCGGACGAGGACGCCGAGAAGATCCGGTCCGTCGGGGACGCCATCAACTACATCAAGTCCAAGTCGGCCGAGTGATTTCCAGGAATTCCGGGAGGCCAGCGTGAAGCGGCGCGTCGTCGTCACCGGGATGGGGGCCGTGACTCCTTGCGGCAACAATCCCGAGGACTTTTTCCGAAACATCTGCGACGGGGTGAGCGGCATCGCGCCGGTCACGCGTTTCGATATTTCCCGGATTTCCAGCAAGATCGGCGGTGAGGTCAAGAATTTCGACCCCACGTCCTTCGGCATCGAGAAGAAGGACACCAAGCGGATGGACCTTTTCGTCCAGTTCGCGGTGGCGGCCTCCATCCAGGCCTGGGCCAACGCCAAGTTGGATATCGAGAAGGAGGATGCCACCCGCGTGGGTGTCATCCTCGGCTCGGGCATCGGCGGCCTACCGGTGCTGATGGAACAGGCGACCCGGCTGTTGGAGAAAGGGCCGGACCGCGTCAGCCCATTCCTCATCCCCATGATGATCATCAACATGGCTTCGGGGATGACGGCCATCTACCTCAAGGCCAAGGGACCCAACGTGGCGACGGTTTCCGCCTGCGCTTCCGGGGCCCACGCCATCGGCGAGGCCATGCGCTGGATCCAGCACGGCGAGTGCGATGTGGTGGTGGCCGGCGGCACGGAAGCCTGCATCACCGAGTTGGGCTACGCGGGTTTCTGCAACATGCAGGCCCTCTGCATGGATTTCAACGACCGTCCCACCGAGGCCTCCCGGCCCTTCGACAAGGAACGGGCCGGTTTCGTGATGGGCGAGGGCGCCGGGGTCGTGATCTTGGAGTCCCTGGAACACGCCCAGGCCCGGGGCGCGAAGATCCTGGCCGAGGCCAAGGGTTACGGCATGACGGCCGACGCCTACCACATGACGACCCCCGCCGAGGGCGGGGAGGGCGCGGCCCGGTCCATGACCCTGGCCCTGAAGGACGCGGGGCTGGCCCCGGCGGACATCCAATACATCAACGCCCACGGCACCTCGACGCCCTACAACGACAAGTTCGAGACCCAAGCCATCAAGACGGTATTCGGCGCAGCGACGAAGACGCCCGTCTCCAGCACCAAGTCCACCACGGGCCATTTGCTGGGCGCCGCGGGCGGCATTGAGTTCGTGGCCTGCGTGATGGCGATCCGTGACGGCGTCCTCCCGCCCACGATCAACCTGAAGACCCCCGATCCGGACTGTGACTTGGACTATGTCCCCAACGTCAAGCGCGCCGCCCAGGTGGAGGCCTGTCTTTCCAATTCGCTCGGGTTCGGCGGGCATAATGTCAGCCTCGTGGTCCGGAAATTTGTTCCGTAAAAAGACGGCCCCCGACGTACCCGCCCCCGACAAGGAGCGGATGCGCGAGTTGAAGGCCTTCTGCAAGGCCCTCTCCATCCCTTTGGCCGACGGCCGCTCCCTCGACGAGGCCCTCACCCATAAGTCCTTCGCCCATGAGCGTATGGGCACGACGGTCCTCCCCCATAACGAAAAACTTGAGTTCCTTGGCGATTCGGTCCTGGGGATCGTGGTGTGCGATTACCTTTACGCGCACTTTCCGGGAGTCGATGAGGGGGGGCTCTCCAAGATCAAGAGTGTGGTGGTCAGCGCCACCTCCCTCTCGGAAAAGGCCCAGCGGATCGGCTTAGGCGCCTCCCTCCGGTTGGGCAAGGGCGAGGCGAAGTCCGGGGGGCGGGAACGCCCCGCGCTCCTGGCCGACGCCTTGGAGGCCGTCATCGGCGCGGTGTACCTCAACGGCGGGCTCCCCTCGGCCCGTTCCTTCGTCCTTTCCCTGCTGGAGGAGGACCTGGTGGGCGCCAAGGACGGC
>Ga0265334_10000325_pt1 | contig 26107 bp, 28 predicted proteins | sample 42023metaG_FD_192442 | JGI IMG/M metagenome (GOLD analysis project Ga0265334, IMG submission 192442) | Rhizosphere microbial communities from Carex aquatilis grown in University of Washington, Seatle, WA, United States - 4-20-23 metaG | ecosystem: Host-associated > Plants > Roots > Rhizosphere... | reverse complement strand
GGCTGGATCGCTGCCCTGGTCGGGCCCGCAGTGCTGGGCGAAGAGCATCGGTTCCACCGCGCAGTAGAAGAAGTTCTGGTCGTAGGTGATCTGCGCGAACTCGATGTCCTGCCCTGGGTTGACCGTTCCGCACCCGAACAGGACGAGCACGGAAGCGAGCGCGCCGACACGAGCTGACACAAAGCCCACGGTAACATTAAGAGGGATCGCTCCGCATCCCCGGCCCGACGAGACATGTAAGTCGTCGTGGCCTCGCATTCCCGCTCGGGCCCGTTCCAGCACATGATCGCGAAGGCGTCGCTCATGGCGCGGTCAGCTTCGCGAAGTGTCCCGCGGCCTGACGAACAGTGCTTAAGCAGCGAAGCTTGCGTGTCGTCGTACAGCGCGTCTTACCGAAACGCCTACGACCTCCCACACCAGGTCACGGCCCGTTGTCGCGCCATGGAGAGAGAGGAAGGACGAGCTCGCGCCGCGTGCGCGTTTCTCATCTGCGACGCCACCGAGCTGAACTGTAACCTCAGAGGATTATTCTGAAGGCTTCGAAACAACGGGCCAAATTGATAGGTGAGCAAGCGAAGGCGACAGTCGCACCTATTTCACGAAGGGTTCACCGTCTCGCTTGAAGCAGACGCGCGACCCGGATAACAGTTGCCCCTCTTCCGAGCCCTGTGGCAACGTATCCTACATCCGACTACTGCTGCCTACCTTGGATCCATCGCCCCGCTGGGCGGCGGGCCGCTGACCAAGACCCGAAGAGATCCCGGAGCCGAGATGAAGTTGAACGCCTGGTACATGGCTGCGCTGACCCTGTTCATGCTTGCGATTGCATCGCAGGGCCAATATGCGGCTCAGCTAGGCGTTCTCGGCCTCACCCTAGGCATCTTCTTCGGCACGATCTCCCTGCGGCGTCCCGGCGCGGACGCCACGACGACGAATCCTGGTCACGGCTGATTGGGCCGGAGGGGCGTTACGGTAGGCCCTCGCCTCGGGAACAGCATGGAGCGTCGGGGCACTACCCCTGCAGCGGTGCCCCAAGGGGCGTCGTTCTTGGTGGAACCTAGCGGGATTTTCGGCGGCTAGCGGCTAGGCTCCCGGGCGATCCGAGATGGCTTCGAGCACCGACAGCGATGGCCCGTACACCGACCGAGCGCCGGCCTCGATCGGCAGCGGCGCACGCCTGAAGTCGACGTACGAGTTCAACCTCCACGACGTCGAGTCCGTGCGACTCATCCTTCGCGGAAGCTCGGTAATCGACTGGCACCGTCTGAACTTCGACGACGCGGCAGACGTGCGCCGGTTCATCCGCGATCACGAGTTCGATCCGCACGACGAGAAGGATCGCGCGTACACCGAGGGCATCAAGAGCCAGGCCATCGCCTATCTGCGCCGAAATTTCGCGTTCGGCATCCCGAAGCCGGTGGAATCGGCCTCGCTCGAGGAGCTCCTCCTCATCGCGTCCGGTCAGGGCCACCGGCAGCAGTGCGCCTGCGCGATCCTCAAGGTGATGCATATCATCAATCACCTTGCCGGCCGCGAGCTCCTGTTTCGCCTGCCCGTCAGCGACCGTGACCTGTTTCATCTCGTCGAGGAGAAGGTCTACCGGATCGTCGGCACGATGCTCAGCGACGGCTTCCCGATCACGGAGTTCGTCGGAGGGCGGAAGAACCTCGATTCCACCTACACCAAGCTCCTGTCGAAGGCCGAATCGACGGCCGCCGCCGTTTACGACAAGCTCCGCTTTCGCATCGTCACCCGCACGCGGGAGGACCTCCTCCCCGTCCTCCTTTACCTTTCCGAGCGGCTGTTCCCCTTCAACTACGTCGTGCCGCAGCAGAGCACGAACACCATCTTCCACTTCCGGAGTTACTGCGAGGGGCACCCGCACTTACGCAGCATGGTCGATAAGTTCCAGGGCGAGATCGACGATGCGCTCACTCCCGGAGACAATCGCTTCAGCGCGCCGACTTACCGAGTGATTCACTTCGTCGCGGACGTGCCGGTGCGCGTGCCGCCCTCGTTCATGCAGCTGGCTCCGCCGGGCTCCGAGCCGCTCGGTCCGGTCGTCTACCTTCTTTGCGAGTTTCAGCTCGTGGATGCCGAGACGGAGGCATCGAACGAAGCCGGGGACGCGAGCCACAGTGCGTACAAGCAGCGTCAGCGTGACGCTGTCTTCCGTCGCCTGCGCCTGGGCGCGCGGGAGCCCGTCGACCCGAAAAAGCTCCGGAGCTAGCTTTTACGGGCATAGTCCCCTTTACGTGGGGCAGAACGGCGGGTAGGGATGGCCACATGTGGCTGCATCGGGCGAAAACTCCGCAGGTCGCCGCCGAAATGGTGCGGGCGCTCACCGAGGGCGGCGATATCGAGTCGGAATCCCCGCGCGAGGTTCAGGCCGATATCGAGGCCGTCCTCACGCAGTACATCGCCGACGATCAGGACATCAACGAGCGCGCCAAGGATCTCGTCGCCACCCGCGGGCTGCCACAGTCGGAGCTGTCACGGATGAAGAAGCTCGTCGCCGAGCAGAAGCACGTGAAAATCGGCGAAGAAGCCATCGATTACCTCCTCGACCAGCTGATCGAGATCCTGATGCACTCGAACAACGTGGACGAGGTCTTCGCGCAGGACCACGTCCTTCGCCTGCGGATGAGGGAGCCTCTCCGCAAGCAGTTCGCGGCGGAGGAGACGCTCGAGCAGGAGGTGCGTGGGCGCCTAAAGCACGTTCAGGAAGGCACGCAGGTCTGGGAAATCGAGTATCGACGCATGATGGATGACATCAAGCGTCGCAAGGGCATCTAGAGCGACCGTAGATGAAGAGCATGACCGGGTTCGGCACCGGCGAGGCCCAACTCGGCCCAGGCAAGGTCGTGCTGGATGCTCGCTCCGTGAACCACCGATACCTGGACGTGCGCGTTCGGCTGCCCACGGAGATCGCCGACCAGGGGCTCTTCCTCGAGCAGCGTGCGCGTGAGCGGCTGTCGCGCGGCCGCTTCGAGCTCGGGGTCCGCTACGAGGGCCCAGCGCTGACGCCGCGGCTCGACGTGGACCGGGCTCGCGCGGCCTACATCGAGCTGAAGAGGCTGCGCGACGAGCTCGCGCCGGGCACGGAGGTGCCCATCACGGCGATCGTCGCGATGCCCGACCTCTACGTCGCTCCATCTGCCTTCGGAGTCGAGGCGACCCAGGCCGCCCTGGTGGCGGCCCTCGACGCCGCCATCTCCCGGCTCGAGCAGATGCGTTCTTGCGAGGGCGAGGCGCTGCGCAAGGAGCTCACCAGCCGTCTCGTAATCTGCCGGAAGCTCCACGCGACGGTGCGCGAGCACCTCCCGGCGGCGGCCCGCGCCGGGGAGGCGCGCCTCAGGGCTCGCATCACCCGCCTCTGCGCCGACGTGGGCGCGAGCATCGAACCCGGCAGGCTCGAGGCCGAGATCGCCGTGCTCGCCGACCGGGCCGACGTCACGGAGGAGCTCGTTCGGCTGGAGAGCCACTTCGCCCAGCTCGCGTCCCTCCTCGAGGCGGACGAGCCCACGGGGCGGCGCCTCGATTTCCTGTTGCAAGAGATGGCCCGGGAGGCCAACACGGTGGGAGCGAAGTGCCAGGACGCGACGCTCGGACACCTGGTGGTCGAGCTGAAGAGCGAGATCGAGCGGATGAGGGAGCAGGTCCAAAATGTCGAATGACGGCCCGTTGCTGCTCATCGTGTCGTCTCCTTCCGGGGCCGGAAAGACGACGCTGACGACGGCGCTCCAGAAGCGCGTCCCGAATCTCCTTTTCTCGGTGTCTCACACGACGCGCAAGCCGCGGCCGGGAGAGGTGCACGGCAGGGAGTACTACTTCGTCGACCGGCCGGAGTTCGAAGGCCTGGTACGAGCGGGCACGTTCCTCGAGTGGGCGCTGGTACACGACAACCTGTACGGCACGAGCCTCGCGGAGATCGATCGCGCCTCGGCTGCTCGAGGGCTCATCTTCGACGTCGATCATCAGGGAGCGCGCCAGATCAAGAGCACACGGCCCGATGCCGTGGCGGTGTTCATCCTGCCGCCGAGCATGCCGGTCCTGCTCGAGCGCCTGCGGGGGCGCGCCAGCGACGACGAGGCGACGGTGAAGCGGCGCTACGACGTCGCCATCCAGGAGATCCAGCACTACGGGCTCTTCGACTACGTCCTCGTGAACGACAACCTGGAGGATGCGGCGGAGAAGATGACGAGCATCTTCCGTGCGGAGGAGTGCCGCCGGCAGCGCGCCGCGCGACAGGCCGAGCTTCTCATCGCCGAAGGACGCGGCTACGGCGGCATGATGCCCCGACAGGGAGCCCCGAAGTGAGCGCCCACGTGCTCGGCGTCATCGGCGGCAGCGGCCTCTACGACATCGAGGGCCTCGAAGACGTCCGCGAGCGCGACGTCGAGACGCCCTACGGCGCGCCGAGCGACCGCGTGGTGGAAGGGCGTCTCGGCGACGCGCGGGTGCTCTTCCTGCCGCGTCACGGGCGCGGCCACGTCCACCCTCCTCACCTCCTGAACTACCGCGCCAACGTCTGCGCCATGAAGAAGCTCGGCGCGACGCACCTGGTGAGCATCTCGGCCGTGGGCTCGATGCGCGAGCACATCGAGCCTGGGCACGTCGTCATCGTGGATCAGTTCATCGATCTGACGAAGCGACGCGCGAGCACCTACTTCGATGACGGGCTCGTCGCGCACGTCGGGTTCTCCGACCCCGTGTGCCCGCTCCTCGCCGGGGCCGCCACGAAGGCCGCGGAGCGCGCGGGCGCCACCGTGCACGCCGGCGGCACGTACGTGTGCATGGAAGGGCCACAGTTCTCGACGCGTGCCGAGAGCAAGCTCTACCGGAGCTGGAGCGTCGACGTCCTCGGTATGACGGCCATGCCCGAGGCAAAGCTCGCGCGCGAGGCCGAGCTCCCGTACTCGACGATCGCGCTCGCGACGGACTACGACTGCTGGCACGAATCAGAAGAGGCGGTGACGGTCGACGCCGTCATCGCCGTCCTCCGGAAGAACGTCGTGCTCGCGAAGCGCATCGTCCGGGAGCTCCTCGGCTCCCTCCCCGACCCCGCCGGCAGCCCCGCGACCGGCGCGCTCCGGACGGCGCTCATCACCGATCCCGCCCACATCGGCAGAGACGCCCGCGAGCGTCTCGCCTGGCTGCTTTCTCCGAACCCGAACCGGTGATCCATGACGACCGAGCATCGCTCCGCATCCGACGCCCTCCTCATAGTGGGCTCCATGGCCTTCGACGATCTGGATCTACCCACGGGTTCGGAGCGTGACGTCGTCGGCGGCTCCGCGACGTACGCGTCCGTGGCCGCGAGCCTGTACACCCCTTCCCGCATCGTCGCCGTCGTGGGCGACGACTTCCCGGCGGAAACTCTATCGATGCTCCAGCAGCGCGGCGTCGACACAGCCGGCATCGAGCGAGCGGCGGGAAAGACGTTCCGCTGGGCGGGGCGCTACGCGGCGAACCTGGCGAGCCGGGAGACACTCGACACCCAGTTGAACGTCTTCGCGGATTTCCGGCCGAAGCTCCCGGAGCACTACCGCGACTCGAAGATCGTGCTGCTCGGCAACATCCACCCTGCGCTGCAGCTCGAGGTGCTCGCCCAGGCTCGCGCACCGAAGCTCGTCGTCGCCGACACGATGAACTTCTGGATCTCGGGTGAGAAGAAGACGTTGCTTCAGGTGCTCTCGAAGGTCGACGCCCTGGTCGTGAACGACGAGGAGCTCCGTCAGCTCGCCGAGGATCACAACCTGAAGCGCGCGGCCCGCACCGTGCTCGCCATGGGACCGAAGCTCCTCGTGGTGAAGCGCGGCGACGCCGGCGCCATGCTCTTCGACGGCGAAGGCACCTTCTTTGCGCCGGCCTATCCACTGGAGTCGGAGATCGATCCTACGGGCGCGGGAGACACCTTCGCCGGCGCTGTCCTCGGGTTTCTCGCCCGAGCGCCCCGGATCAATCACGCGACGTGGCGGCAAGCGCTGGTCGTCGGCGCAACGGTGGCGTCGTTCTGCGTGGAGGGTGTCGGCAACCGCAACCTCGTCGCGCTCACTCACGCGAAGCTCGCGGAGCGGCTCAAGGAGCTGCACGGTCTCCTGACCGTGCACCCCTGACGGACCTCACGCCGCGACTTCGGAGCCGGACACGGGGTCGGATTCGACCACCATGGTGGCCGGACCATCCGCGCGCACGCGTTCGGCCGCGACGACCTCCAGGAGCTCGCTACGGGTGGCGATTCCGGACTCGAGCAAGAGCCGCATGTAGCCGTCCACATAGCCGTGCTGACGAGCGAGCCGCGCGTAGGCTGCGCCCTCGCGCCTCAGCTTGAACACGTCGCTCAGCATGCTCCTCAAGTTGTCGAGCATCGCGGGCTTGGAAACCTGATCGGGCATGGGGCTCATGGTTGTCGTCTCCGGCGGGGCCGCCCGGGCCTGGATGGCGAGGCATCCCCGCGCCTTCGTGTCTACCGAGGCCCCCTCGCGCGGGCCAAATTGCAGGGGATGCTCGCTTCTGACCGCTGGATTTGACGCGGCGCGCGACTCCGCGAGCCGTGGTTGACGATGGGCCGCAGCGCCTGGCTGGCGTGGATCCACTTGGTAGCTGCCCGGGGAGAGGCTATGTTTCTGGTGTCCGCTAGGTGGACCGAAACTGCACGGCCGCCATGGCGAGACTCATCGAGGCCACCATGCGACTCAACGTCTTCAAGTCCAAGATTCACCGCGCGACCGTCACCCACGCAGATCTCGAATACGAAGGGAGCGTCACCATCGACGCCGATCTGCTCGACGCCGCACAGATTCTCCCGCACGAGGCCGTTCACATCTGGAACGTGACTCGCGGCACGCGGCTAATGACGTACGCCCTCGAAGGCCCGCGCGGCTCGGGCGCCATCGCCGTCAACGGCGCGGCCGCCCACCTGAACAAGCCCGGCGACCTCGTCATCCTCGCGACGTTCGCCGAGATGACCCCGGAAGAGGCGAAGGCGTACCACCCGGTGGTCGTCCGCGTGGACTCTCGCAACCGACCCACTAGCGATCGCAGCCTGGAGCGTCCGGGGCCGATCCTGAACTCGCTGGATCAGCTCGCTTCCTGAGCTTCCTGAGAGAGACTGTCGCGCATCGGCGGCCGCCGATGCTAGGAAGGGCGCGATGTCCGACGCCGAGCCCCTTGCGCAGCTCCATGGGGAGCTCTCGCCGCCGCCTTACGGCGTGGTGGGCACGGCGCTCATCACGCTGTCCGGCTTCGCTCTGGTGCGCGCGGGCGGGCGCGTGCTCGGGCGCCTCGCGCTCGGCTACAAGCGCCCGACCGCGCTGCGCCTGAGCAAGCGTGGGCTCGAGATCTCCGGCCGCACGGAGCTCCTCGGGCGCGTGCTCTCCGAGAGTGAAACATTGATTCCACTGTCCAATCTGTCGAGCATCACTCGCGAATTGCGCTTCGCCCGGCTCGGGTTGTACGCCGGGCTCCTGTCGCTCGTCGCCGGGACGTACGTGGGCGTCGGGCTCCTCGTCGACGGGGTCCGCGTGCCGGGGGGATCGCCCTCGCTCCTCGGGCTCGGGCTTCTGGCGATCGCGCTCGGCATCGGACTCGACTACGTGCTGTCCGTGGTGATCGGCGCTGTGCGGAAGACGTGCCGCGTGGTGGTGGTGCCGCTGCACGGGCGGCCGCTCTGCGTGGAAGGGCTCGACCCCACCGCCACGGATCTCGTGCTCGCGAGCGTCGCCTCGACGCTCGCCGCGGCAGACTCGGGTAGCGGCGGCGCTCCCGCGCCGGCGACCTGAGCGCAACGAACACCCCTCTCGCTCAGGGTGTCGGGGTAACGCGCGCCGGGCGCGGGGCGGACGTCGGCGCCGGCGCCGGGCGTCGCGACCCCGTCCCCTGTGCGGGCGTCACCGGGCCGGGAAGCGGCGGAGGCCCGCCCGTGATCGCGTCGACCCACCCCTCCGCGAAGCCGAGTAGACGCTCGAGCTGCCTCGGTGTGATCGTGGCGTCGCCCCGGATCGACTTGCCGAGAGCCTTGAGCTCGACCGGCTCGATGAGGCTGAGCGTCTGCCCGCCGAACAGAAGCGCCCCGAGCGCACCCACGTTCTGCTGGGTCATGGTGTTGATGGCGCGCGTGAGAAGTGCCGCGTCGTCGCGCGCAACCTCGGGGGATTCATCGACGGCGTCGACGTGCAGCACGGCGCCGCCGTCGGCGGTCGGAGAGAGCGACAGCGAAACGGACGCTATGGAATGGGGCACGTCCACTGGGAGGCGGAGACCCATCAGCGCTCGCCACGGCTTGGCGACGAATGCCACGACGGCCGCGTCACCGCCGACCGCCGGGAACGCCATGCGCGGCGCCTTGGCGATCGCGTCGTCCTTCAGGTGCGGCGGCACCATGAGCACGATCTTCGACTTCGGCAGCACGAAGATGCGATCGGCGCGATCGGCGTGCGCGCGCGCTGCGGGGATGGGCGCGTCGAGCCACTCGCCCTTCGGCGGATGATTCACGATGCCGTCGACGGCCTTGTGCATCACCGCCGCCGTCACGTTGTAAGAGACCACCACGACGACCTCGTCGGAGACGCGGAACTGAGGCCCCGCGACGTAGATCCCCTTGATGTCGCGGATCGGGTCGAGCCCGGCGGGTCCGAAGAAGCTCCGCCATTGCGGAAGCCGAGCCACGAGCTGGCCGATGCGTGGCGCGATGGGCAGCGCCCGGATCCGGTCATTCAGCAAAAGGAATCTGACGTTGGCATTCGGATCGGCGACCGACGCGGCCTTGCCGGCGAGGGCGAGAGGATCCGGCTTGGACTTCGGCTCCGCCGGAGCGCCGCCGTCGGGTGGCGTGGCGGCCGCCACCGCCGACGCCATCGGTCGAACGCCCCCGTCCGGCGGGGTGGCGGCGGGCTTCGCACCGGCATCGCTCTCGAGCGCGCCGCCGTCGTAGCGCACCGCGGGTTTCGGCCTGGGCTTCGGCTTTGGCTTTGGTTTCGGCGGCGCGGGCTCCGCAGGCGCTTCATCCTCCGCCTTCGGCTCGGCTGCCTCGGGTGGCGGCGCGGGCGGAGGCGGGGTACCGAGGCCGAGCTGCTCCATCTCCTCGGGCGAAAGGAGGGACACCGGGATCGAGTTCAGGGAGTCCGGTGGCGGCTCGGGGGATGGCCAGTGCAAGAGCGAGAGCAGCCCGAGAAGTGGACCAAGCGGCGTCAGCGGCAGATGGAGCAGCGCGGCGATCGCAAGAAACCACGAAAGCTTTCGAGCGGGTGCGGCTGGCTGGCCACGCCGGCGCGTCTCTTCTGCCACGCTCTCGGGCATGCGGACTCGGGTCTTACCGCGGCCGGGGCTCGCCGTGTGGTCCGGTCCGCATGGCATACCCCTCGCAGTGCCCCGGAGAAGTGGATCCCATGGCCCCCCAGCGAGTAGTTAGCTGTCCGGTTCGATGAATCGCCTCGAAGGAGCTCCCGTCCGACGGCGCCGCGTCCGAGCGTGGGCGCGCCTCGTCGTCCCGGTCGCGTGCGTCGCCGTGGCCGCGTGCAATGGCGCGCCGCCGCCCGGGGCGGATCGACGGGGAGAGGCGCCGGCCCCACCCGCGACGCAGCAGGTGGGCGCGCCGGTGACGCCGAGCGCTGCACCCCCCGCTGCACCGGAGGCCGTCGCTCCGGTGCCGCCGGCAGGATCCGGAGCACCCGAGCCGTACACGGGCCCCTACTTCGTCGTGACCGACAGCTCCGCCGGCGTCTACGGCGACACCTCGTTCACCCGCAAGCAGAAGATCGGGTACCTCCGGAGCGGTAGCCGCGTACCGGTCTTCGCGGAGCCCATCACGCGCGACGACTGCCCGAAGGGCTGGTACCGGTTGCGCGACGGCGGCTTCGTCTGCGGCGCAGCGGGCACCACGAACCTGAATTCGCCGGAAGCGCGCTTCTCGATCCGCGCCCCGAACCTCGCGAACGTGCTCCCCTACACGTATGCGCGCAACGCCAAGAACGGCACCCCTCTCTACAAGTCCGTGCCGACGGTCGAGCAGATGCGTCAGTACGAGCCCTACCTCGTCAAGAAGGCGGACGATGAGGGCGGCGCAAAGACGACCACGCCACCAGCGGCGGCCACGAAACCCGACGACGCCCCCCTGCCGTTCACGAAGGAGGCCATGGCGCACCCGCGTGACACCGAGCGCGCAGTGGAGAAGGTCGCAGCAGTCGCGGAGCGCCCCGTCGCAACTCCGGAGACGACACCCGACGGCGGCATCGACGACTCCGACAAGCCCTGGTGGCAGCGCCACGACGTCGAGAAGCGGCTGCACGAGGTGAAGCTCGACGAGCTCTCGGCCGACTCCGACGCGATCCTCGCGAAGCGGATGGTGAAGGGCTTCTACGTCGCGGTGGACCGCGAGTTCAACTGGAACGGGCGACCCTGGTACAAGACGACGAAGGGTCTCGTCGCACCCGCCGACCGCTTCTGGGTGACGCAAGGCTCGGAGTTCCACGGGACGGAGCTCGACGGAGAGCACCTGTCCTTGCCCGTCGCGTGGACGTACGGATGGCAGAAGGCACGGCCGAAGTACACCCTCGACGCAGGGACGGGCCGCATGCAAGCGGCCGGTGCGCTGGAGTACCGTGCGCTCGTCGCGCTCACGGGCAAGGACGTGCGCATCGGCGGCAAGCGCTACGTGGAATCGAAGGACGGCTTCTGGGTGCTCGCCTCGCAACTCAGGATCACCGAACCCGGCCCGCCCCCCGCCGACCTCGCGCCCAACGAGCGCTGGGTGGACGTGAACCTCGAGACGCAGACGCTGGTGGTCTTCGAGGGCACGCGTCCCATCTACGCGACCTTGATCTCCTCCGGGAAGGAGAACAAGGACAAGGAGAAGGATCACCGGACGCCCACCGGGGATTACCGCGTGCGCGAAAAGCACGTGACCACCACCATGGACGGAGACGGCAGCGCCGCCGGAGATCTTCCGTACAGCATCGAGGACGTGCCCTACGTTATGTACTTCCACAAGGCGTACGCACTCCACGGCGCGTTCTGGCACTCGAACTACGGCACGCAGATGAGCCACGGGTGCGTCAACCTCGCCCCGCTGGACGCCAAGTGGGTGTTCATGAACACCGAACCCCGATTGCCCGAGGGATGGCACGGTGTGTGGGCGACGGCCGAACACCCTGGAAGCCGCGTCATCCTCCACGACGACACCGAGCCGAAGCAGTCTCCCGAGGCGACGGCCGCGGCTCCACCTTGACTCGTCCGGCGAAAGAGACCACTAGAGCTCTTACGCCATGGACCAATTCTCCGCACACCTCGATCGCGGCTGGGATCTCGTGCAGCGGGGAGACTCCCGCGGTGCAGAAGTCTCCGCTCGCCGCGCTCTCGAGATCGATAGCCAGTCGCCGGAGGCGTACAACCTCCTCGGCTACGTGGCCGCGCTCCAGGGCGAGTTCGAGGAAGCCATCGAGCACTACCGCCAGGCCATCGCTCTCGACGACACCTATCTGGAAGCGATGCTGAACGCGGCGGAGGTCTACATCCATCCGCTCGGCGACTACGCCGAGGCGATCCTGATGTGCGATCTCGCGCTCGACCTGGCCGAGACGGACGACGAGGTCGTCGACGCACTGCTCCTGAAGTTCGACGCACTCCTCGGCCAGAACCAGCCCGAAGACGCGAAGGCGCTCTGCACCCGTTTCCCGAAGGGCCCCTTCGAGAATCCGAACCACGCCTTCCTGGTCGGCCGCGCACTTTACGAGGTAGGCAACGTCGAAGAGGCGGCGCCGCTCATCGAGGACGCCGCCAAGACGAACCCGCATAACGCCGAGGCGTTTTACTACCTCGGGCTGGTCCGTGACGATCGCGGGGACACGCCGGGCGCGACAGAAGCCTTCCTCCGCTCGCGCGATCTCGATCTCGAGCTGTCGGCGCCGGCGTGGGCGCTGTCGCGCGACACCTTCGAGCAGACGGTTCGGAAGGTCGTGGACGGCCTGGACGAGAAGCTTCGGCGGCACCTTCGCCTCGCGGAGCTCTACGTCAGCGATCTACCGGGGGTCGAGGTCGTCGTCGACGGCGTCGATCCGCGCGCACTGCTCATGCTCGACGGCGTCGGGACGGCGGGGCCGGACGGTCTCCCGACGGCTCGCGTGTTCGTCTACCAGCGGAACGTCGAGCGCGTCGCCGGGGCAGTCGACCTGGTCGAGGCCGAGCTCCGCGCGGCGCTCGAGCGCGAGATCCGCCTGACGTTCATCGAGCCGGAAGCGGCGCGCCCTCCGCAGGCCTTGAACTAGGGTGGCGAGTCGGTAGCGGGAGAGAGCCCGCGGCGGCTCCGAGTTCACGCGTCGCGGTGCGAGAGACCGTCGACGAGCTCCTCGAGCAACGTGCGCGCGTCGCTACGCGGGACTGAACGGAGCACCTCGAGCGCTCGCTCCGTCTTCGCCTGGGCGAGCTTCCGCACCTCGTCGCACGCGCCGCTCTCGAGGACGCGCCGGCGCACCTCGCCGAGCGGGGCGTCGTCGCCGCGATGGATGGAGCGCACCTCGACGAGCAGCTCGGGGTGCCGCTCGAGCGCAAGCACGAGCGGGAGTGTCATCTTCCCGTCGCGCAGGTCCGAGAGGGCCGTCTTGCGCGTGCTCTCGTCGCCGTAGTCGAGCGCGTCGTCGACGAGCTGAAACGCCATCCCGACGAGCTCGCCGAAAAGGCCGAGCCGCTCCTGGTCCGCCTCGCTCGCGCCGCCGAGGCGAGCGCCGACGCCCGTCGCGAAACGGAAGAGAGAGGCCGTCTTGCCGCGCAGCACCCGGTCGTAGGTGTCCCGCGACGCGTCCAGCTCGCGGCGCCCTCGGAGCTGCACCACCTCCCCGTCGACGAGCTGGCGCAGAGTCGAGAAGAGGTTCGGCAGTATGGTCGGCGCGTGGCGCCCCGTGCGGTCGAGGGCCTCCACCAGGAGCAGGTCTCCGGCGAGCACGCTTACGGCGTTGCCCCAGACGGTGCGGGAAGTCGGCGCGCCGCGGCGCTCGGTCCCGTCGTCGATGACGTCGTCGTGCAGAAGCGTCGCGCTGTGGATGAGCTCGGCGACGAGCGCGAGCTCGCGGGCCGCGGCGGGGACCGGCCCGAAGCAGGCAGCGCTGAGCAGCAGGGCCGTGGGTCGCACCCTCTTTCCCCCGCGCAGGACCAGGTGGCGTGCGGCTTCCCGGGCCGGGCGTTCGCCCCGGCTGGTGGCGTCGGAGAGGGCCACCTCGACCCACGCCAGATCGTCCGCCAGGAGCGCCTGCAGGTCGTCGAGCCGCCGCTCGAGCTTCGCGTGCTCGCCGTCGCCCTCCGCCGCCCGGGACAGCGACCGCACGGCGGCTTCGATCGGTAGCGTCATTGCGGCGTCTTTCCGTGACGTGGAGCGCACAAGGACGAGCCTCCGCGGCTGCGAGGGCTCTTTTTCGCCGGCATTGCCACTCGTCTGATCGACGCTGCTTTCATTCAAGAAGGGGTTCCGGGAGACTCGCGCGTCTCTCTCGGGTCTCGGGCCTCGAACGCACCGCGTAGTGCGTCGCGACGGTGGCGGCAAGGGTTTGAAGAGAAAGCGGTATCGAACCGCCGGGCACCCGTCTATCAGCATCGAGACCGGAACGGGAGCGCTTCGAACGCTATTGCCGGAGCGCCTTTGCTCATCTAAGTACTCACGCAGCGAAGAAGCCTCGCGAAGGCGCTGCTTGGCAGACGTTCCGAGCCGACAAAAGTCAGCGCGCCGCCGCGGCCGCACGTTGGGCGTTGCAGCGCTCTTCACGGTCGTGACGGCCTTCACGGGGGTCTGCTCCATCCAGATCATCGAGCAGGCCTGGCGCGCGACGCCCAGCGGAGCGACCATCGACTGCCGGCCCGGAATCGCCAGCCTGATCACCGCGGTTCGGCGAGCGCGAACCGCGGCGGCGAACGGCACGGGCGGCGAGCGCGAGGCGATGCAGCGCTTTCGCGAAGCGCTGCTCCCGGAGTGGGCCACGCGCGGCGGGCTCGGGGTCCGCTGCCAGGGTGACCCGGAGGCGAGGGCTGCCCTGGGAGAGGTCGATCGGCTGAGGTATGCGGAAGAACACGCGCTTCGGTACGAGGCGCTCGATGTAGCCGGAAGGCGGCGGGCGGTGGAGGCGATCGCTCAGAAACTCCGCGAAACTCGCTGAGCGGAGCGACCCTCTCTGCTAAGCTCCGCGCCCATTGAATGCCGCCCGATGACGCCCCGGCCTCGGCAGCCCCACCGCCGACCTTCGACTCTCTGAAGCTTTCGTCGGAGGTGCGCCGTGCGGTCGACGAGCTCGGCTACGTCCACCCAACACCGGTTCAGCGCGCGGTCTTCGACCCCGTCACCCGCGGCGCGGATCTGGTCGTCCAGGCACGCACCGGCACCGGAAAGACGGCCGCCTACGGCATGCCGATGGTCGATGCCGTCGTGCGGCGAAGCTCGGCGGTCGTCCAGGTCCTTGTGCTCTGCCCAACGCGCGAGCTCGCGCTCCAGGTCGCCCGGGAGATCGAGGCCCTTGCGAAGTATCGCGGGACGAAGATCGCCGCCGTGTACGGCGGAGCGCCCATGGGCGCGCAGGTTCAGAAGATCAACGAAGGCGCGCAGCTCGTCGCCGGCACGCCCGGCCGTGTTCTCGATCACCTGCGCCGCGGTACGCTCGACGCGAAGAGCATTCGTGCGGTCGTCCTCGACGAGAGCGACGAGATGCTCTCCATGGGGTTCTTGCCGCAGATCGACGAGATCCTCTCGTTCCTGCCGGCCACCCGTCAGACGTTGCTCTTCAGCGCGACCCTTCCGCCGGAGATCCAGCGGCTCGCCGAGACGCGCCTCAAGAACCCCGAGTTCATCACGCTCAGCGGCGATCACATCGGCGCCCTCGAGATCAGCCACTTCGTGTACATCTCGCGCGGGGACAAGACGAGCGACCTGCTCCAGCTGCTCGAGGTCGAGAACCCGGAGAGCGCCATCGTGTTCTGCAACACGAAGGAGTCCACGAAACGCGTCGCTTCGGCCCTCCAGCAGCAGGGCTTCGATGCCGAGTGGCTGAACGCCGATCTCGGGCAGTCGGATCGCGAGAAGGTCATGGAGGCCACGCGCCTCGGAAAGCTCCGCTTCCTGGTCGCGACCGACGTCGCGGCTCGCGGCATCGACATCTCGCACCTGACGCACGTCATCAACTACGACTTCCCCGAGTCGTGCGAGCAATACGTCCACCGGACTGGTCGTACGGGTCGGGCCGGGAGAACGGGGACCGCGCTTTCGCTCCTGGAAGCGTCGGACATCGGCAATCTGTACATGCTGCGGCTCACGTACAAGATACGTCCCGTCGAGCGGCAGCTGCCCACGTCGCACGATCTGAAGACGCGCGCCGAGACTGACCTCGTGCAGATGTTCGCCGACCTCTTCGCCAAGCGCCCCGTCCACCCCGACGATCTCGCGCTCGCACGGAGGATCCAGACCCACGAGGCCGCGGACCGCATCATCGCTGGCATCGTGAGAGATCACCTCGGCGCGCGCCCCACAGCCGGCGAGACGGCGGCCGCGGCGCGCCGGGCCGCCGCTCCTCGGGCGGTCAAGGGCTTCACGCCGCCGAGCCCACCGCCGAAGGCGCCGCGCTTCGCGGATCGCAAGCCCCCCGAGCTACCCGCGCCGTCGCACGTCGAGGCCACGGCGGGAGTCCAGCGAGAAGACGTCGCGCCCCGCGGTTCGAGCGAACCCCCGACGCAGCCGAAGCCCGCGCGCGAGCTTCGGCTGCGCGCCGAGGTCGAAGGCCCGACGGTGCCACCCGTGCCACGGCGTGGCGAAAGTAGCCGTCGCGGCGAGCGCAACGGCGCGAGCGCGGAGCTCCGCGAGCGGCCTCGCATAGAAGGCGAGCGACGGCCGGAAGGCAGCGCGCCGGAGAAACCGGAGAGACGCGAGGGTCGTCCGGAACGCGTGGCGCCTGCGACCCCGGGACCCGTCCCCGAGCGACGCGACGCGGCTCCTCCGGACGCTCCCGGGCTGGAGAGCGCCGAGGCGCACGCCACGGGTGACGGCAACGGACGCCCGGTGCGTGGGCCCGAGGCGGCCGAGCTGTTCGTGAGTATCGGCCGCAAAGATGGGGCACGTGCCAGCGATTTCTACGCGGTTCTCGAACAGCGCGCTGGCATCACGATCGACGACACCGACTACGTGAATGTCCGACAGCGGCACACGTTCATCGGCCTGCCGAAGGACTTGCTCGCGCGTGCCCTCGAAGCGCTGAACGGCGCTACGATCGCAGGGCGAGAAGCAACGGCCGAGCCTTCGCGCTCGAGCCAGTAGCGACCCCGCTTTCCGCAGCGGGCGAGTCGTTCTCTCAAGAAGCGTGCCCGTGACGCGTCGCCGCCATCAGGGCTACGGCGCGCTTTTTGCGTAGAAATTACTGCGCACTGAAGCGAGTCGGATCGCTTTTGATGATGCTAACGTTCCTGTAGGAAGCGCCATGAGCCGCCCCCTAGCTCGCATGAAAGGACTCGAGCCGGCTTGACGAAGAAGAGCGGTGCGGTCGATCTAGAGCGGCTTCAGAGCGACGTTGAATGGGCGCTCGAACGGGGGCTTGGTCCGAGGGATCTGGTGCCGATGCTCGAGCGGCTGCGACAGCATGCGCCCCCCGGTTCCGCCGCGGCTTGCTTCGCCGGGACGGAGCTCGCGGAGGTGATCCTCACGACCGATCCCTGGCGTGCGGCGGTCCTCGCGCGTGAGGTGCTCCGCCACGAGGACACGGACCGCGCGTGGGCGGTGCTCGGCCTCGGGCTCACGCTCCTCGGCCACTACGGCAGCGCCAAGCGCGCCTTCTTGAAGGCCCTCTCCCACTCGCCACAGTGCTCGTCGTACTTGCACAACCTGGGGCACCTGCTCGACGCTGGTCTTGGGCGTCCGCGTGAGGGGCTCCCCTGGCTCGCGAAAGCCCACCTTGCACGTCCGGGCGACGAGGAAATCGCGGCGTCCTACGCGCACGCACTCGTCCGGCTGGGTCGCGCCGACGAGGCCCGACGCGTCCTCGATTCCGCCATGGGCACCGGGAGCGACGGCGCGGCCGAGCTCATCGAGCGCTTCGTGGCCGAGGGCAATCCGTCGGATGCGGATCCGACCTGAGCCGGGAATGTCCCGATAAATTCCTGGAGCGGGACGCGCGTGAGTCGCGGCGCCTCGCGCGTGGGACTTTGGGCTTTGCCGGAGAGGGCAGGATCGCTATCTGATGCCGCATCATGGGTCAGACGGTGAAATCCCTCGCGGCGCTCGTCGTGGCATCGCTAGTCTCCGTTCCTTCGTTCGCGCAGACGGCCAGCCCCGGGCAGCCTCCGCCGCCGAGCACCGAGCCGCTCGACTCGGTCGCCCCGCCGACGCTCGACCCGGGTGCACTTCCCGTCGCGAAGGATCCGATGCTCGAGCCCGTCCCCCCGGCGCGGAACGTCCTTTCGTCGTGGGGTGAGATCTTGAAGCTCGTCCACCAGCGCTCGACGGCGCTGCACATCGCGACGGCGGAGGTCGACCAGGCCATCGCGCTGAAGCGGCGCGCGCTCTCCTCCGCGCTACCGACGCTCACCGCGAACGGCTCCGTGAGCGAGGCACTGTACAACAACGGAACCGCGATCCCGAGCAGCAGCACCACGCTGAACGGCACCACGCTGGTCGGTTCGGTCGGCCTGCGCCAGCCGGTCTTCAATCTCGGCGCGTGGTACTCCGTGGGAACTGCAAAAGAGCGCGAGAGGGTCGCCGAGCTCAGCGCCGAGGACGTTCAGCGGCAACAGCTCGCGACGGTCGCTCTGGCCGCAGTGGGCGTCATCACGGCGAGTCGCGTCGCGGAATCGAGCCGCGTATCGCTTGCTTCGGACCTCTCGACGCTGGAGCTGACGCAACGCCGCGCCGCGCTCGGAGCCGCAACGGCCGTCGACGTGCTGCGCGCGGCCCAGGAAGTGTCGCTCGTGCGAGCGCAGCTAGTGACCGCCGACGAGTCTCTGCGCCAGGCGAGAGAGTCGCTCGGCTCGGCGCTCGGGTTCACCAGCGGATGGGACGTCTCGACGAGCCTGCGCGTGGAGGATCTGGAGCGAACGGCGAACGCGGCGTGCAGGCCAGTGCAGGGCCTCGATTCACGTTCCGACATCCGCGCCGCCGAGCGAAACGTGCGCGCTGCCCAACGCGATCGAACGGCAGTGGATTACCTTTACGCCCCGACGGTCAATCTGGTTTCCAACCTGACGTACACGGACAACCTGCAGAAGTCGGGGGACTTCAACCTCACCCAGTGGACCATCGGCGGCCAGCTTGCCTGGACACTCTATGACGGCGGCGACCGCTACGGGCAGCAGCGCTTCACGAACGCGGCGCAGGTCGTCGCCCGCGAGCAGCTGACACAGAAGAAACGCGACGCGATCCTGCAGCTCACGCAAGCAGACCGCGCGATCGTCGTCGCGCAGGCGAACCTCGAGGTATCGACCCAGGCGCGCGACATCGCGAAGGAGAGCGCGCGTCTGTCACGCCTGGCCTTCATCAACGGCAACGGGACGAGCTTCGACCTGGTGGACAGCGCTCGCCGCCTGCGCGAGGCCGAGATCGACCTCTTGAACCGGGAATCTCAGGTCTTTCAGGCGAGGCTTTCTGCCTTCCTTTCCAGGGCGAACTGCGCAATCTAGTGGTAGCGTTCCCGCCGTGTCCGGACCCCGCTCACGCCTGTTCCCCTCGCTGCTCTGCCTGACCGGGGCGGTCTTCGCGCTGCTCATCTACATGATCTTCGAGGTCGCCCCGCCGGCCCAGGCCACCGCCGGCGGCATCGCGCAGAAGATCTTCTACTTCCACGTGCCGGCCGCCTACGCGATGTACATGTGCGGTATCGTGTGCTTCCTCGCGAGCGCGGCGTATCTCGCGGGCGCCACCGACACGCGCAACGCGATCGCGAAGGCGGGCGCGGAGTGCGCGGTCGTGTTCGGCTTCATGATGCTCACGAGCGGCCCGCTCTGGGCGAAGAAGGCGTGGGGCGTCTACTGGACATGGGATCCTCGCCTCACCACCACGCTCCTCAGCGTCATGGTGTACGTCGCCGTCGTCGTGCTGAGGGCCTTCACCGGAGACGGCGACGCGGAGCGCAAGTTCGCCGCGGCGCTCGGCGTGCTCGGCACCGTGAACCTGCCCATCATCCACTACTCCGTCCAGAAGTGGGGCGGTAACCACCCGACGGTGATTGGCCGCGGCGGCGGCGGTTTGTCGAACCCCGTCATGTATTGGACTCTGATGCTCGGGTTCGTCGCCATGACGCTGCTCGCGATCCTTTTCGTCTGGACGCGCGCCTCGGTCGCACTCCTCTCCTCCCGTCTGACCCGAGCCGAGGAAGAAGCGATGGCACTCGAGCCGGACGAGGACTCGGCATGACTTTCATGAATCAAGAAGCCACCGCTCCGAGCAAGACTCCGGAGGATCGCTCGACCGAGTTCGTCGCGGTCCAGGGCGGCAACGAGGGCACGAGCGCTGAGGCGCTCCTCGTCACGGCTTACGTCCTGATGTGGGCGGCGCTCCTCACTTTCGTCTTCCTCACCTGGCGAAAGCAGGGCGCGCTCGAGAAACGCCTGGCCAAGCTCGACGACGATCTTCGCCGGGCCGCCGGAAGGTCATGACCCCGTGCCGACGGTAGAGCACATCATCTACATTCCGGGCGTCCTGCTGGTCGGCGTGGTGCTCGGCTACACCATGGGCGCGCGAGCCGTCCGCGCCGAGCTCGACCGGGTGAAGAAGCGCGCAAAGCGGTAGCCCCTCCCGGATTGCCCCGATCCGTCCAGCGCGGTAGCGTTCGCCCGCGTGCTCGGCGTCTCCTTCAGCGAAATCGTCATGATCGCCATCGTGGCGCTCATCGTCGTGGGCCCCCGGCGCCTGCCGGAGATCCTCGGGACCCTGGGCAAGTGGGTGGCGAAGATCCGACGGATGACGACGGAGGTACGCCGTCAAACCGGCATCGACGAGATCCTGCGCGAGGAAGGGTTCAGCGGCGGCATCAACGAGCTTCGCTCGATGATGCGCGGGGAGATCCAGAATTTTCAGCGATACGGCCAGGAGCCCTCGGCCCCCGTGGCCGCGCCGCAGGCCTCGTACGCTGACCCGTATGGCGACGGCGTCGGTTACGACAGGCTCCGCGAGCAGCCCATCGAAGGCCCAGACGCCTACGGCGCGATCCCGGAGGATCTGCTCGCCGCGGCCGCTCCGGTGCTCCCCGCGCCTGAGGTTCCTGCACCCGCCGCCGAGGCGCCCGCGGTCGCTGCGCCGGCGCCGATTTCTGCTCCCGTGCTCGACGCGGGCCCAGCCGCTGCATCGAAGGAGTCCGCATGACGGCGGAGCTCCGGGACGAACCCGAGAACGACGAGGCCATGTCGTTCTGGGAGCACCTCGAGGAGCTCCGGCGGCGGCTCATCTACATGCTCGTTTCATTCGTGCTCGGCGCCGGCGCTGCGTGGACCGTGCGCGAGCGCCTGCTCGACTGGCTCACGGCGCCGTTCGTCTCGGCGTGGAGTCAGGCGGCGCTTGCCGGCGCCCCGGCGCTCCACTTTCCGGCGCCGCAGTCGCTCTTCATCGCCTACATGAAGCTGTCGTTGATCGGCGGGTTGATCTTCTCACTGCCGATCCTGCTCTACCAGCTCTGGGCCTTCGTCTCTCCGGGCCTGTACAGCCGGGAGAAGCGTTACGCGATTCCCTTCGTCGTGAGCTCGTGCGGGCTGTTCGCGCTCGGCGCGTGGTTCGGGTGGCGCTTCGCGTTTCCCGCGGCGTTCCGCTACCTGCTGAGCTTCAGCGGCAAGGTCGGGCCGAACATCGTCATCGAGCCCTCCGTCATGGTCGACGAGTACATCGAGTTCGTGTCCCGCATGCTTCTCGCTTTCGGCGCGGTCTTCGAGCTGCCGGTCCTCGTCTTCTTCCTGTCGATCGCGGGCATCATCAATCACACGCATCTCATCAAGTTCTTCCGCGTCTTCATCGTCATCGCCTTCATCATCGCGGCGGTCATCACGCCCCCCGACCCGCTGAGCCAGCTCATCCTCGCCATCCCCCTCATCGGCCTGTACGGCGTCTCGGTCGGCGTCGCCTACGTCTTCGGCCGCCGCGAGCCCCCCACCACCGCGATCACGAAATAGCCGTCCCCGCTAGGGACGGCTATTTCGGGTCGCCTCCGCTGTCTCCTGCGGTTTGCGCCGGCGCAACCTCTCCCCTTTCCCCCTGGCTCGAGCTCCAGCCCTCACTCTCCGTCTTCTACCCTTCCCTCGCGTACGGCTCTCCCCGGATCAGCGTCATCGACCGATAGAGCTGCTCCGCGAGAATGACCCGCGCGAGCCGGTGCGGCAGCGTCATCTTCGACAGCGACAGCCGCACGTCCGCGCGCGCGGAAACGTCCTTCGGGATCCCCTCTGCCCCGCCGATCAGGAACGCGATGACGCCCTTGCCGTGGCTGGACCATCGCTCGATGCGCTCGGCGAGCTTCTGGCTCGAGAGCTGCTCGCCTTCGACCTCCAGCGCGACGCGAAGGGCACCTTCCGGAACAAGACGCTCGAGCTGATCACCGCCCTTCGCCTCACGCTCCTCACACGCAACGTACCGGCGAACGCGGCCGAAGTAGTCGTCCGCCGCGGCTCGCAGCGGGGCGTCGCGGATCTTACCTACCGCGACGACCAGGAATTTCATCGGGCGGCCTGGCGGAGCGCTGAGACGCGATCACGAATCGACGTCCGGGACGCTCGGGACCGGGAGTCGGCTCGCGTCCATCCACAGTCCGTCGAGATCGTAGACGGCGCGCGCTTCCTTCTGGAAGACGTGCACCACGATGTCGACGAAATCGATGAGCACCCAGCTCGCGATGGTGCGGCCCTCCATGGAGATCGAGTGGATGCCGTTGCGACCCAGCAGGTCCTCCACGGAATCGGCGATGGCCGCGACGTGGCGATCACTGGAGCCAGTCATGAGCACGAGGAAGTCCGCGTAGTCGACCTTGCCGGAGACATCGATGATCTCGATGGCCGACGCCTTCTTGTCGAGGCCGGCTTCGGCCGCGAGAAGAGCGACGCGCGCGCTCGCGTCGCGCGTCGACGACGGCCGGAGCCCGTCGGCGCGCGCTTTACGTGGCGGCCGTGGCAACGCACGCGGCCGGATTGAACCTATCCCCTTCTTGCCAGTTCTTCTAATCGTCACTGATGGGTCAGTTCCTGATCTGGCCGTCACCCAGGACGACCCACTTTTCCGCCGTCAACCCCTCGAGCCCCATCGGTCCGTAGGCATGAAGCTTGGAGGTGGAGATGCCGATCTCGGCGCCGAGACCGAGCTGCCCTCCGTCGTTGAAGCGCGTCGAGGCGTTGACCACAACGCAGCTCGCGTCGACTTCCCGGAGCCAGCGCTGGGCCCGCGTATGGCTCTCCGTGCAGATGGCCTCGGTGTGGTTCGAGCCGTACCGCTCGATGTGCTCGATGGCCGCATCGATGTCGCGCACGACGCGCACGGCGAGCACCAGATCGAGGAACTCCTGCCCCCAGTCGTCGTCGGTCGCGCGCACGGCCTCCTTCACGAGCTCGCAGGTGCGCGCGTCCCCCCGTAGCTGCACGCCGCGCTCCACGAGCGCGCGGCCAATTTCCGGGAGCAGCGCACGTGCGGCGTTCTCATGCACCAGGAGGCACTCGAGTGCATTGCACACGCCGGGCCGTGAGACCTTGCCGTTAACGGTGAGGTCGAGCGCCATCTTCGGGTCGCAGCCCTCGTCCAGAAAGAGGTGACAGACGCCCTTGTAGTGATTCAGGACCGGAACGCGGGCGTTCTCGGCGACGAAGCGGATGAGCCCTTCTCCGCCGCGCGGGATGGCCAGATCGATGAGCCCGCTCAGCCCGACCATCTGCTTGATGCCCTCGCGATCGGTCGGGGCGACGATCCCGACGGCGTCCTCCGGCAGGCCCGCCTCGGCGAGGGCGCGGCGCAGGAGCTCGCCGAGCACGCGGTTCGTCTCCGCGGCCTCCTTGCCGCCGCGCAGCAGCACTGCGTTGCCGGCCTTGAGGCAGAGGGCGGCGGCGTCGATCGTCACGTTCGGGCGCGATTCGTAGATCATCGCGATGACGCCGAGCGGTAGCCGCTGTCGCCCGACGAGCAGGCCGTTCTGCAGGCGCTGCATGCTCCCGCGGCTGCCCACGGGATCCGCGAGCGACGCGATGTGCTCGACCCCGGCGGCGGTCGCGGCGATACCCTTCTTGTTCATCTCGAGCCGGTCGACGAGCGCCCCGGTGAGACCCGCGGCACGCGCACGCTCGATATCGCGAGCGTTCGCCTCCGCGATGTGCGTGGCTTCATCGCGCAAGAGGCGGGCAGTGGCGAGAAGGGCGCGGTCCTTGGTGGCGCGGTCGACGCGCCCGAGCTTCCGGGAGGCGGCTTTCGCTCGCGTTGCGAGCTCTTTGACGTCGGTAACCAGGGGAACCTTCTGCCGAAGACTAGCCCAAGGTTTGGTCGTGACAAACCGTGCCCGCGGCGATTTCAGCCCCCGTTTACCTCGCTGAAACGCCGGCGTCCGCGGCAGAAGGCGGCTTTTTCACGGGTTCCGCGCCGTGTCCACCGTCCCAGGGGGGGAGTGGCGGTCGCTCGTATTCGGGCGGGGGTCCCGGGGGCAGCCCTACCGCATGTGGAGCGCAGCCGGCGTTCCCGAGTACGGCCGCGAGGACGAACGCCCCGAGGGACCTCGTCACACCCACCGTTCCTGATCCACCGCGGCGAGGGTCTGCTCGATGCCGTATCGGTGCGTGTACCCGAGCACCTCGCGGGCGCGCGCGTCGTCGACCATGCAGACGTAGCGGATGAAGTCGAGTTCCGGAGCCGGGAACGACGTCAACCGCATCCGCCACAAGCGGTCGACCACCCGCCGCGCCAGCATGTGCGGCACGGGCAACTGGCCGCGACCGAGCATCGAGATCGCCTGCGACAGAGGCAGCGCGGGCGGCCCGGCGATGTTGAAGATGCCACGTGCACCGGGGCGCAGCGCCAGACGGATTGCCGATACGACGTCGTCCTGGTGAACGGCCTGCATCATCGGATCGAACCCCATCAGCGTTGGAACCACCGGCAGGCGCAGGTAGTTGCTGGGGGCGTTGCGAACGGTGCCCAGGATGTGGGCCGGCCGCAGAATGACCGTCTCGGTGTTCGGGTGCTTCCAGAAGAACGACTGTGCGAGCATGTCGAGCTCGACGAGATCGCGCATCTCGCTGAAGGCGCTGGCGGCGAGGAGCGGTGCGTCCTCGCTCAGGAACTGCGCGTTGTCGGGCCGCGGACCGTAGACGTTCGCGCTCGAGAGCAGCACGACCTTCGGCACGTCGTACTGGCGAGCCGCGTCGAGTAGCTTTTGGAAGCCGAGCAGATTCCAGGTGTGGTGGTCCTCTCCGCTGTCGCGCGGGTCGTGCATGACGCCCAGGTGAACGAGTGCGGAGATCTGACGGTTGCGGAAGACGTCCTTCACCTTCTTGCGGCGCAGATCGATCTGGAAGTGCTCGATGTCCTTCGGGCGATCGGTGAACGGCCGCCGATCCAGGCCGACCACGGCGCGCTCGCGATGGAGGAACCGCGCGACGCGGCGCCCGAGCCGCCCGCAGATCCCGGTCACGACGACGACGCCCGATGTCATGCGCTCATGCAGATCCCGCGGGATGAGATCCGCGCCGCGGCGCGAGCGCCGCCGTCGATCGGAACTCGCGTCGCCATTCGTCGGCGTCTCCGGGGTGTCGATATCTTCCAGGCCGGACATCAGAAAAATAGGCTCTTTCGTTCCTTGAGACCGCGGTTGATCATGCTCTGGATCGTCTGTCGCACGAGCCAGACCTTTTCCTCGATGATGGAGTCGTCGTCGTCGGGGTCGCCGTCGAAGTGCATCGGCTCCCCGAAGTACACGTGGTAGCGCGTCGGCAGAGGCATCTGCCCGCCCGGGATGAAGAGCTGCGGCACCACCGGCAGCACCGGCACGCCGATCGCCTTCGCGAGCCACTCCAGGTTGCCCACGTTGATGAACTGCTCTTCGGCTCCGATGACGGCGACGGGCACGACGGGAGAACGCGTCTGGATTGCCAGCCGCATGAACCCGAGACCAAACTCCTCGAGCTGGTAGCGCCTTGTGAAGGGCTTCGAGATGCCACGCGTGCCCTCGGGAAACGCGAGGATGAGCTCTTCCTGCTGCAGGAGCCGCTCGCAGTTCTCCGGGACGCCGACGACCTGCCCGGTACGGTTGAACATCATCGAGATGAAGGGCAACGTCTGCGCCCACTTCTCGATCATCGCGCGGATGATACGCGGCGGCTCGGCGTCCATGAACATGGCCATGGCGATGATGACACCGTCGATGGGGATCTGACCGGAGTGGTTCGAGATGAGGAGCGCGCGGCCGAGGGGGACGTTCTCCGCGCCGTGAACGACCGTCCGAAAATACAGCCGATGGAAGACAGCGGCGCCCATCGAGACGTACTTCGTGAAGTCCGGATCGAGGCCGAAGGGGTCGCCTCCCATCCCCTCGTAGCGGGCCTTCACGCGGGCGACGCGCTCCTCGAAATCCGGACCCAGGGTGCGCAGCGCGAGCTCGTCCACCACGCGACGCGTCTGCTTCAGGAGCTTGCGCGCGAAGGGGAAGACGTCCCTTGCGGCGACGTCGGAGAGACGGACGAGAGCGCTCTGTCTGTTCATCGGGTTCCGGATGGCGGAGAATACGGCTGTCAGCCGAGAATTGCAGTGAATACAGAGCGAACAGCGACGCCCATCAAAGGGTGCCTCGAACCCGCCGATTCTCGCCGGATGGCCTGCGGGTGATAGTCCCTCGAGCGCTCCTCCCTGGCGACCGAGTGCGCGTGATCGCGCCCTCCGGGCCGTTCGACCGTACACTGGTGCTGAAGGGCCTCGGCTGGCTCCGGCATCGTTACGAGGTGGTATTCGGGTCCGGCTTGTTCCAGCGGGACGGTTTTCTCGCCGGCCCCGACCCGCGCCGGCTGGAGGAGCTCACTGAAGCCTTCGGGGACCCGCGGGCGCGTGCAATCGTCGCGGCGCGCGGGGGCTACGGGTTGAACCGCATCGCTCATCGCATCGGGACGGAGTGCCTCCGCGACGAGCCCAAATGGGTAGTCGGATTCTCCGATG
>Ga0265334_10000324_pt1 | contig 26133 bp, 22 predicted proteins | sample 42023metaG_FD_192442 | JGI IMG/M metagenome (GOLD analysis project Ga0265334, IMG submission 192442) | Rhizosphere microbial communities from Carex aquatilis grown in University of Washington, Seatle, WA, United States - 4-20-23 metaG | ecosystem: Host-associated > Plants > Roots > Rhizosphere... | reverse complement strand
GTCCGGACCGCACGGAGCGCTCGGTTCCCCCGGAACGGGACCGATCCCCCGACCCGCGGGGCCCGGACGAGGACGTGCGGTCAGCTCAGAGCTTCTCGACAGGTGCATACCGGAGCAGAAGCCGCTTCTCGCCGGCCGCACCGAAGTCCACCTGGGCGACGGCACGGTCACCCGTGCCGTCCACCCTCACCACGGTGCCTAGGCCGAATGTGTCGTGCGTGACACGATCACCGGGAGCCAATTGCAGAACGTCACGAGGGGCCGCCGATCGCGACCCGACCGGTGGAGTGAGTCGAGCAACTCCCGGTGACGATGCAATACGCACAGTAGTCGCCTCGGTGCGCTGCCAGTCGATCAACCCGGACGGGATCTCCTCGAGGAATCTGCTGGCCGGGTTGTACGCGGGTTGTCCCCAGGAATTGCGCACCTGCGCCCGGGAAAGGTAGAGGAACTTGCGGGCCCGGGTGATCCCGACATAGGCAAGCCGCCGTTCCTCGGCCAGCTCGGCGGTGCTGCCCAAAGACCGCAGGTGCGGGAAGGTCCCGTCCTCCATCCCCGTGAGGAAGACGACCGGGAACTCCAGACCCTTGGCCGTGTGCAGGGTCATGAGGGTGACCACGCCCTCGTCCACACCGGCCTCACCGGTCGCCGCCGGCACCTCGTCGGCATCGGCGACCAGGGAGACCCGTTCCAGGAACTCCGCGACCGTGCCCCCCTCGTTGCCCGTCTCGAACTCGCCGGCGACCGCGACCAGTTCGGCCAGGTTCTCGATCCGCGACTCGTCCTGCGGGTCGTGGCTCTCCCGCAACTCGTCGAGGTATCCGGTCTGTTCCAGGACCGCGGCCAGCACGGTGGCCGGTCCCGAACCGCCCTCGATCAGGGTGCGCAGACCCTCCATCAGGCCGGTGAACGCGCGGATGCAGGTCAACGACCGGGTCGCGATCCCGGGTGCCTGTTCGGCCCGCTCCAGGGCCTCGGCGAAGGGGATCCGCTCCCGGTCTGCGAGGACGGCCACGCAGGCCTCCGCCCGGTCCCCGATCCCCCGCTTGGGCACGTTGAGGATCCGCCGCAGGTTGACCGTGTCCAGGGGGTTGGCCAGCACCCGCAGGTAGGCCAGGGCGTCCTTGACCTCACGCCGCTCGTAGAACCGGGTGCCCCCGACCACCTTGTAGGGCAACCCGACCCGGACGAACACCTCTTCGAGCGCGCGCGACTGCGCATTGGTCCGGTAGAAGACCGCCACGTCCCCGGGACGGGCCTGCCCGCCGTCGGTGAGGCGGTCGATCTCCCGGGCGATGAAGGAGGCCTCGCCGTGCTCGTCGTCGGCCAGGTAGGCCACGATCGGGGCGCCGTCCCCGGCCTGGGACCAGAGCCGCTTGGGACGGCGGTCCGGGTTGCGCTCGATCACCGCGTTCGCCGCGGACAGGATCGTCTGCGTCGACCGGTAGTTCTGCTCGAGCAGGATCGTGGTCGCGTGGGGGTAGTCCTGCTCGAACTCCACAATGTTGCGGATCGAGGCGCCCCGGAAGGCGTAGATGGACTGGTCCGCGTCCCCGACCACGGTCAACTCCGCCGGCGGGAGTTCCTCCCACTCGGGTGGTTCACCGGCCTCGACACCGTCGGGGTCGGCCTGGCCGCCGTCCGCGGCCGCACCCACCAGCGTGCCGTCCGCGGCACGCCGGGGGCGACGCGTCGTGGCGGTGGCGCCACCGACGAGCTCCCGCACGAGGACGTACTGCGCGTGGTTGGTGTCCTGGTACTCGTCGACGAGCACGTGCCGGAACCGGCGCCGGTAGTGCTCGGCGACCTCGGGAAAGGCCTGGAGGATGTTGACCGTGATCATGATCAGATCGTCGAAGTCCAGCGCGTTCGCCTGGCGCAGGCGCTGCTGGTACGCCGCGTACACCTGCGCGAGCATCCGGTCCGGCGGCGTGCCGTCGCTCACCTGGGAGGCGTAGGTCTCCTCGTCGACCAGCTCGTTCTTCAGGTTCGACACGCGGATGGCGAACCCGCGCGGGGGGTGACGCTTGGGATCCAGATCGAGCTCACGGCAGACCAGGGCCATCAGCCGCTGGGAGTCGGCCGCGTCGTAGATGGAGAAGTTCGACCGCAGCCCCACGTGCGGCGCCTCCCGGCGCAGGATCCGCACGCACGAGGAGTGGAAGGTGGAGACCCACATCGACGTCGCCCGCGGGCCGACGAGCGCGGCGACCCGCTCGCGCATCTCCCCCGCCGCCTTGTTCGTGAAGGTGATCGCGAGGATCTGCCCGGGCCGCACCCCCCGGGCGCCCAGCAGGTAGGCGATCCGATGCGTCAGCACGCGCGTCTTGCCGGACCCCGCCCCCGCCACGATGAGCAGCGGGCCGCTCTCGTGCAGCACGGCGGACCGCTGCTGCGGGTTCAGCCCGTCCAGCAGGGCCTCCGGGTCGGGCGGGGCGAAGGAGGAGGCCGTCGAGGGAGCCGGCGACTCGCCGTCGCGCAGCAGGGACGGCAGCGGGTGGCGGGCCAGCGCGCCGGTCACCCCGGTGGCGGTACCGGGCAGCGGGAGATCGTCGAATAGGGTGCTCATCGCCCGGTCAGCCTACGACGCCCGGGTGACAGGCCGTCGAGCCCATGAAAGTGCGACGCCACGAGATCACCCGGCGACGGTGCGTCAGAAAGACAAGCTGAAGACCTTGCCTTATGCACTGAAGGCTCCTAGCCTTTCCCGGTGCCGATCGTCATCACGGTGAACCAACGGGCAAGCCGTCGCAATTCGGACCGGGTCCCCGAGGCGCTCCGCCTCCTCGGGCAGGTGGCGACCCTACGCCGATTCGAGCGGACCGTGGGCGACGAGGTACAGGGGGTGCTCGCGGATCCCGCCGTCGCGGTCGCCGTCGTCCTCGATCTGGTGCGGGACGGTGAGTGGCACGTGGGAGTCGGCGTGGGCCCTGTGGAACGCCCGCTGCCCCGGTCGGCACGCGCGGGGCGAGGCCCGGCTTTCGCCCTGTCGAGGCAGGCCGTGGACGCGGCACGGAAGCGCCCGCAACGGATCGCCGTCCGCGGAGCCGACCGCGATCTGGCCGCCGACGCGGAGGCCGTGCTCACCCTGCTGTCCGTGATCGTGCGCCGCCGCAGCGCTGCCGCCTGGAAGGCGGTGGACCTGATGGAGGAGGGCCTGACCATCACCGAGGCCGCCGCCCGACTCGGGATCACCCGGCAGGCGGTCGGGCAGCGGCTCGCCACCGGCCTGTGGCAGCAGGACCTTGCGGCCCGTCCGGCGGCGGCCCGGCTCCTGGCGCGTGCCGCCGCCTCCTCCTGAGGGCGACGAGCGCCCTACTACCACCGACCCGATGCCACCGGCATCCACCGACCTGATCTCACCGGCCTGATCTCACCGGTTCGGTGTCATCGCTCGTCCGCCACTCACCACCGGTTCGCGACGTCGATCACCAGCCGCGACCCCGACCCGGGACCGGCCAGCGTGAACACCTGGAACGGCAGCTGCGCCCGCACCCCGAGTCCCAGACTCGTGTAGCCCTCGAACGTCCCGGCCCAGACGACCTGACGGAACGTCGTCCACCCCGTGACGTTGACCAACTCGTTGGGGTTGGCCGGGTTGTACGTGAGCGCCCCGGTGTTGATGTCGTAGGCCGGCGCGTTCACGGCGATCTGCAACTTGGCGCCACCCCGCACCGGGATGACCGCGCCGGAACCGTCCGCGATGATCTGACTCACGTAGCGGACGTTGTACCCCTTGACCGGCCCTCGAAGGTCGATCACCAGACGGTCCGCGCAGGTCTGCTTCCCTGCCCGCACATTCGTCACCGGCGCGGTGGTCATGCCGCTCGCGGTCTTGGGCAACGACCCCCAGGTGATGCCGCAGTAGGGCGTGGCAGTTGCCGAACCGGCCACCGCCATCGTGCCTGCCACCGCCGCGGGCACCGCGAGTGCCATCGCACTCACCGCCGCGACCAGAATTCTGCGTCCCCGCATGTCCGTCCCCTCCGTCCCGGAGCCACCTGCGGCGTCGGGGCCGGCTCCGTGGCCCTCCGACACCGTGCACACGTGTCAGGAGGCGATTCGGTTGACGGCCGGACATGACGCGCGTGACGGATCAGCTCCAGAGCACCGCGACCGCCACGTTGACCAGCGCGAGGGCACCGATGGCGTGCACGACGCCGGGGGGCACGGCGTCGTCCCGTTTGCGGTTCACCCAGCTGAGCACGGTCACCACCAGGGCAATGGCCAGCTTGACGCCGATCTTCGGGTAGTCGACGTGCGCGTCGTCGTCCCCCGCGCCCGCCTCGAGCAGGCCGACGAGGATGACGCCGGTCACGAGCTGGGTGAGCGCCCCGTGCACCATGCCGGGCAGCACCCGGGGCGCGCGGAAGGCGGCCAGCCAGGACCCGAGGATCGCCGACATCCCCACCAGGTGCACGATCAGAACCAGGCCGAACACCGTGTGCATGCGGAAATGCTACGGGCCGTTGGTCCCGGTCGCCGACGGCGACACCACACGGCGAGGTCCGATTCCCCGCGCTGTCGGACCGGTGGACCGGAGGCGGCGCTCGCCGACGGGCCCGGGCGACCGGCGCGGGTCCTCTTCCCGGGCGGCGGAGGCGAGGATTCTCGACCACGGCGTCAACCTTTCGAACGCGCCGGAGCATCTCGTCGGCAGCACTCCCGAAAGGAGCCCCGGTGGCACGGAACACGATGATCGACGGGGAGTTCCGCGACTTCGTCGCGGCCCGGTCGAGCACTCTGCAACGCACGGCCTACCTGCTCACCGGTGATTGGGCGCTGGCCGAGGACCTGGTCCAGACGACGCTGCTCAAGACCTACCTGCGCTGGCACCGGCTCGCCGACATCGCCGCGGTGGAGCCCTACGCCCGCCGGGTGATGGTCAACACGGCGACCAGCTGGTGGCGGCGCAGGTGGCGTGGCGAACGTCCCACCGCCGTCCTGCCCGAGCAGGTACAGGCGGACGCCACGGACCGATGGCTGGAATGCGATCGCATGTGGGGACTGGTCAGGCGCCTGCCGCCCGGGCAGCGAGCGGTCCTGGTGCTGCGGTACTACGAGGACCTCACCGAGGCGGAGACCGCCCGCCTGCTCGGCGTCTCGGTCGGCACGGTCAAGCGACAGGCATCCCGGGCGATGGCCACGCTGCGCGGCACGCTCGGTACGGCGGTCCCGGGAGACCGGACGACGTCCGGAGACGCGACGGCGACATTCGGGAGCGCGACGGCGACTTCCGGGGACGAGACGGCGCGCGGACGGATGACGGACCCCGAGCGGACGAGGACGTTCGCGGGAGCGACGACCCCCGAGCAGACGAAGGCACCCAGCGAACCGATGGCGTCCGACGAACCGATGGCGAAGAAAGGCGGCCCGCAGTGAACCGGATCGAGGACACCCTCCGTGCCAGTCTTCACGCCCAGGTCGAGCGACCGCCGATGATGCAGGACCTCGCCGAACGGACGATGACCCGGGCCAGGGGCGTCCGACGGCGCCGCACGGTCGCCGCGGCCGCCACCACCGTCGCTGCTCTGGTCCTCACCGGGGGTGGCTACGGCGTTCTGCAGGGCGACACGCATCGCGGTTCCCCTCCGCCGCCGGCCACCCGATCCTCCGCCCCGGAGCCGAGTACCCCGACGACCGCCTCGACCGGCCAGGGGCTCTACCCGGACGTCCTCACCGACCCCACGGCCGACGGCAGTTGGCGCAGCCTTCGGACGGCCGACGGCCGCGTCCTGTCGCTGGGCGGCGTCTCCGGCAGGATCGAGAACGCGTACCAGGCCCACGATGGCTGGCTGTTGGTGGCCACGATCACACCTTTTGGGTCGGATGCCCTGGACAGCAGAGCCCTGTGGCTGCTGACCCCGGACGGGGCTGTTCATGTGCTGATCGAGCATGCCGACGGCGCGCCGGCACTCGCGCCCGGCGGTCTGCGCCTGGCCTGGCGCCAGAACGACCGCCTGTACATCGGGCACCGCACCGGCAGCGTCCTGACCGTGGACCAGTGGACCCCCGCGCCTGCACGGGGGGAACCGATCGCCTACACCGGCACCGCGGTCGTGCTCGGCTACAGCGAGACCGGCGGTGGCATCGACCACCATGACGTCTGGCTGCCCTCCGCCGGGGACTACACCGCCGGCTGGAGCCGCAGCACACAGGTGGAGACCGTGTACCGGCCCGCTCCCGACGGCACGCTGTACGGCCTGGTCCACGCGAGCGGGGGCGGGAAAGCCTTGTGCCTGGCCCGGCTGGATCCCGCCGCCCATCTGAAGGCCACCGGCACGGCCTGCGGGATGCCGCTGACGATCGACCCGACCGCGCTCGTCTCCCCCGACGGACGCTGGCTGGCCGCGCAGGCTCTGGAACCGGGATCGACTCTCGAGGTTGCCATGATCGATCTGGCCGAGGTCTTCGACCACCCGAAGCTGAAGATCCGAGCGGTCCTGGCGGACTCCTCGCCCGCGGACTGGCTCGACAACCGGACTGTCGTGATCTCGGGCGACACCGCGGGAGACAGCCGCCTCACCTGGTCCGACCACGCGCCGCTCCGGGTCATCGGCCTTCCCGCCTACGCGGAACACCAGGTGGCGATGAATCTGGGCTGAGGGGCGCCGAGGAGGGGACGGGCGCCGGCCGGCCGGGTGAGGTGGGGACGCCTCGGCCAGCCGGCCCCCGCGCCTCAGAGCAGGCGCCGGTCCGCGGCCCAGCGGGTGAGCTCGTGCCGGCTTGACAGCTGCAGCTTGCGCAGGACGGCCGACACGTGGGTCTCCACCGTCTTAACCGAGATGAACAGTTCCCGCGCGACCTCCTTGTAGGCGTACCCGCGGGCGATCAGCCGCATCACCTCCCGCTCGCGCTGGGAGAGCCGGTCCAGCTCGTCCTCGACCTGGGCCACCTCCCCGGCCCCGGCTCCGAAGGCGTCCAGGACGAACCCGGCCAGTCGGGGCGAGAAGACGGCGTCCCCGTCGGCGACCGCGCGCACGGCGGTGGCCAGCTCCTGCCCCGAGATCGACTTGGTCACGTAGCCCCGGGCTCCGGCCCGGATCACCGCGATCACGTCCTCGGCGGCGTCCGACACACTCAGCGCGAGGAAGCGCACCGGCGGGTCCGCGGCGAGCAGGTGGGCACACCGTTGGAGCACCTCCCGCCCCCCGGGACGCGAGAGTCCGCCGGGCAGGTGCACGTCCAGGAGCACGACGTCCGGGCGCGTCCGTTCCACCACCGCCACCGCCTCGGGGACGTCGCCCGCCTCGCCGACCACCTCGATGCCGGTGTCGTCGGCCAGTTCGGCCCGCACCCCCGTGCGGAACATGCGGTGATCGTCCACGAGCACGATGCGCACGGTCATCCCGATCCCTTCTCGCCCCGATCCGGAAGTTCCACGGAGACCTCCGTGCCCTCTCCCGGACTGCTGCGTACCCGCGCCCGCCCGCCGTAGCGCCGCACCCTCGCAATGATCGACTCACTGATCCCGTGCCGGTCCGCCGGCACGGCATCGGGATCGAATCCCACGCCGCGGTCGCGGACGAAGGCCTCGACCCCGGTCGGGCCGCACTCCAGGTACACCTGTACGGGAGCCCCGGCGTGCCGGGCGGCGTTGAGCACCGCCTCGCGCAGAGCCGCCACCAGGGCGACCCCTCGCTCGTCGAGGGTCCGGTCGCCGACCGTGACCACCTCGACGACCACCCCGTGCAACTCCTCGACCTCGGCGGCGGCCGCGGTCACCGCTGCGGCGAGGGAGGACTCCTCGGCCACGGGACGCGCATACAGCCAGCCACGCAGGTCGCGCTCCTGGGCCCGGGCCAGGCGCGCCACCTCCACCGGGTCGGCACTGCGGCGCTGGATCAGGGCGAGCGTCTGCAGGACCGAGTCGTGCAGGTGTGCGGCGATCTCCGCCCGCTCCGCCTCCCGGGCCCGAGCCTCCCGCTCGGAGTCCAGCGAGCGCCACAGTCGCACCAGCCAGGGAGCGAGCACGATCGTCCCGCCGCAGAGCACCGCGGCCACGGCCAGGAGCACGCGTCCCACGGTCACCACGCCGGTGTCCCGCAGGGCGAACAGCAGTGCTCCGGAGATCACCAACGCCAGCCCTCCGACCAGCCGGATCCCGGCGGCCCGGGCCCCCGCCCGGCGGTTCGGACCACGCCGGCGATCCACCTCGTCGAGCTGGGTGAGCGCCAGGCCGGTCCCGGCCAGCACCACGGCGGCCGGGATCACGAGACCGGGCGAGGGAGTGCCACTGACCCGCAGGAGGAGCACGTACAGTCCTGCGCCCACGAGCAGCAGTCCGACGAGCACGTCCCGCCGTCCCCGGGCACCGGGGCGCTCCTGGTCCAGGTCCCCGTCCCGGGTCCCGGACGGTCCGGCCGGCGACCAGGGTCCCGGCCCCCGTCCGGAGGCCCCGGCCGACGCCAGGGTCGGGACGACGTCCATGCCCGGGTGAAGGGGATCGCCGACGTCCCTGCCGATGGCCGCGGTCCTCCCGAGGAGATCCGCGGCGGCGGGGACCGGTCCCGGCGGGGCGCCCGACCCCGCCCTCGCGCGGTCCGCCGCTGCGCCCAGGGCGCTCGTTGCTCCCGAGGTGTCTGCTCCTGCACCCTGGGCTCCTGCGCCAGGGATACCTGCCCCGGGGACGACGCCGGTGCCGTCCGCCCTGCCCAGCGCGGCCACCGGTCCGGGCCCCATCGTGGTCGGGAACCCCAAGGAGTTCCCCGGAGCTGAGGTGGCGGACGGCGGCAAGCCGACGGGCGGCAATCCGGACGGCGGCAGGGGATCAGGCGTTTCCGAACAGGTGGGGACGAAGGCCCAGAGCCAGACGTAGGCCGCTGCTCCCGCACCGGCGAACATGGCCAACAACGCCAGTCCCACGCGCACGGCGGCCACCGGGAGCCCGAGGTGCCGGGCCACGCCCACAGCGACCCCCGCCAACATCCGTCCCTGCTCCGGTCTGCACAGGGCGGGTCGCGGTGGCGCGATCCGGAGTACAGGCGGGCGGGCCCAGGGCGGCGCGGCGCCACGCAGCCGTGCGTCGAGGGACTCACGCGCGGGAGCGCCGGTACGGTCAGGCACGCCCCCATGGTCACACGTCCGCCGCCGTCGCGACTCCGGTGCCGACCCCGACCCGACCGGAGCCCGTCCCCTGGGGGATCCCCGGTGCCGTTCAGGGTGCGCTCAGGGCTCTCCCCGATGGGCATCGCCTCGTCGCTCCCGGAGGATCAAGGCATGGACGAGAGCACACTCCCGCCGCCCTGGCAGGAGCACGGCAGTACCGACGACGCGGGTGACGACGAGTCCCCTGACACCGGCGCCTCGAGCGGCGGCACGACCGACAGCCACCCGACCGACAGCGGGACGACCCCGACGGAGTCCCGCGTCCCCGACCCCCGGCCCACTGGGGCTGGCCCCGTCAGCGCCCAGTCCACAGGGGCTGGCCCTGCCAGCACCGGTTCCTTCCCGGGCAGCACCGGTTCCTTCCCCGGCCGGGGCGTCCCGCCGGGTCCGGGGGCCACGGTTCCGCCCACCGCCCCACTGGGTGGCGCAGGCGGCACCACCGGCCCGTTGTCCGACGGATCGGCGCCCTCCGGCACGCCCAACCGGCTCGCGGACTTCTTCGACCAGTTCCGCCGGCTGGGTCTGGCCCGGCCGACCGAGGGCCGCTGGATCGGGGGGGTCTGCGCGGCCGCGGCTCGTCGATGGGGCTGGGACCCCGCGCTGGTCCGTGCCGCCGCGGTGGTCGTCACTCTCATCGGCCTCGGTCCGCTGATCTACGGCCTGGCCTGGGCCCTGCTACCCGAGGAGGACGGCCGGATCCATCTCGAGCAGGCGATCCACGGCGATGTCACGCTCGGACTGGTCGGCGCGGGAGTGTTCGCGATCTGCGACCTCGGACCGATCGGGTGGTCCGGCTTCGGCGGCCCGTTCTTCTGGTTCCCGCTCCGCGGGCTCGGCGTACTCATCCTGATCGGCCTCGTCCTGTGGTGGATCTTCGGCGGTCGTCACCGTCGGTACGGACTCGGGCCGGGCGGGCGCCCACCCACACCCGGTGGAGGTTGGCACGGCAGGGGCTGGCACGGCGGTGACGGGTGGCAGGGCCCGGGCGCCCCGTCCGGTCAGTGGCAGGGCCCGGGCGCCCCGTCCGGGCAGTGGCAGGGCCCGGACACCGGGGGGTGGCGACCGACAGCTGGAGGGGACGGTCGCCCCACCCCGGGCGCGCCGGTGACCGGCGACCCGGCCATGCGGTACCGCGAACAGGTGCGGGTGGCCCGGGAACGGGAGCTCCGGGCCCGGGCCTACCGCCGCGAGCAGCAGCGCCGCTATCGGCGCCGGGCCTCCCACGCGCTCACCCTCACCACCCTGGGCCTGGCGCTCGTGTCAGCCTCGATCGCAGGCCTGTGGTACGACGCCCACAGCTCCGGCGGCTCCCTGCACACGGTGGTCCTGGCCACCGCACTGGCCACCGTGGCCTTCGGGATCGTGGTCGCCGGCATTGCCGGACGCCGCAGCGGCGGCCTCGCGCCGATCAGCGTGCTCCTCGCCCTGGGCCTGGTCACCTCGTTCAGCGTGGGTGACCGCACCTGGCACCCGGCTCCAGGGGTGACGTCTCCCCGCTTCGAACTGGCCGCCGGTGAGGCCGTCCTCGACCTGGACCGGTACGCGGCGGTCCGGCCCGGCACACCGTCCTCCGAGATCCATGTCTCGATCGGTGCAGGAAGGCTGTCCATCCGGGTACCCGCAGGACTCACCGTGCAGATCCACGCCGACCTCGGGGCAGGTCGTCTCGAGAGCCGTACGGCCCTCGGGGCCGATCGGATCTCGCTCAGCTCCGGAGGTGGGCTCAGCCGTGATCTCGTGGTCGGTCCTGCCATGGTCCCCGCCGTGACCGTCGACGCGGAACTCGGCGTGGGTTCCCTGGACATCGTCGGTTCCCCCGTACAGGCAGGTGTGCGATGAGTCTCTCCGACGAGCGGTACCCCGGTGCCGAGCCCGACCCGGGTGCCACGCGCCCCCTGTCCGGCAGCACGCCAGAACCGGGCACCGGGAGCACACCCGGCAGCACGTCCGAGCCGGGCACGGGCAGCACGACGACCGAGCCCGGCGCCACGGCTCCCGGCGAGCGACCGGGCGCACCGGGCGCACCGGGCGCACCGACGACCGAGTACCCCGCCGTGCCCCCCGGCGAGGCACCGGGGTCCCCGGGCGGCGTCCCGTGGACCCCGGGCGGGACTCCCGGACACACCGGCGACCCGGGGCCCGGCTACGGGAACGACCCGGCGGACTGGCCGCAGCCGGGTTGGCGGGGGCCACGGCTGCGGACCGTGGTCTGGGGGCTGGCCATGCTCGCCATCGCCGCCTCGAGCCTCGTCGCCTCACTCACGGACACGCATGTGGACGGCGCCAAGGTGGGCGTGGCGATCGTCCTTCTCGCCGGCGTCCTGCTCGTCACGGGGGGCACCGCGGCCGCCGTCCGCGAGGCACGGGCGTCCCGACGTCCCCACCCACGGCGCTGACCCGACCCCCGTTCCGAACAGGGCGCCGACCTCGTCCGACCCAGGCCGGGACCCCGCCAGATCATGATCGACTTGTTTCCACGGCCACCCCGGACTCGGCCACTCGGGGTGGCCGTTGGGCTGTCCGGGTGAGTCCGGTCAGGTCAGCGGCGTCACGGCCCGATCCAGGACAGCACGTGATCGGCCTCGGTGGGGCACCTGTCCCGCGCCCGGAACGGCCTGCACCCCCGGGCGGGTGAATGTGGGACCACCCGTTCGGTGCACAGGATGTTCCTCAAGTCCTCTCGCAGCGCCACCGACCACAGGATTGCCGGCCAAGCCCGGCACCTCGTCGGCCCGTGGGAGTGCACATGCTCCGCAACCTCACCATCCGCGCCAGGCTGTCCTTGATGGCCGCAGCGCCCGCCGTACTGATCGCACTCGTGGCCGGCATGGCGTTCATGGTCGTGCAACAGATCGCCATCAACGGTCCCGCCTATCGCGAGATCTCGCAGACGCAATCCCTGACCGCGGACGTGACCCCGTCCTCGGCCTCTCTGGACTCCTACGTGATGCTCGTCCACACCTTCATCACGGCGAAGCACCTGGAGGACTACAACAGCGAACTCCAGGCCCTGAACGACTGGCAGGCCAAGTTCGAGGCGCGTCACAAGTACTGGGACAAGCACCTCAAGGACCCGGACATGCGACAGCTCCTGCTCGTCGACGCGTACCAGCCCGCCGAGCAGTACTTCACCATGCTCCACAAGCAGGTCGCGCCGATCGTCTACCGGCCCGAGAACGGGAACGTCACCAACACGGAGGCGTTGACCTGGACCGAGGGCCCGATGGCGAGCCTCTACCAGGACCACCTGAAGGCGATGAACAAGGTCGCCGACCTGGCCGAGAAGGCCAGGGCCGCGAAGGAGTCCCAGGCCTCCAGCAGCGAGCGGATGGACGCCTGGCTCCTCGTTCTCGGGTTCGTGCTCATGCTGGCCCTCACCGCCTTCCTCGGTGTGTCGACCCAGCGTTCGATCACCCGGCGCATCGCCCGCCTGCAGCGCGTCGCCACCGACGACCTCCCGGGCATGCTGTACGAGGTCGAGAAGGCCACCAAGGCCGGGGATCCGATCCCCGACTTCGAGCCTCTGGCCTTCGACAACCAGGACGAGCTGTCCGAGGCGGCCGAGTCGTTCAACGCCGTCATCCAGACCGCTGTCGAGCTGGCCGGTCAACAGGCCGTGCTTCGCCGGTCGACGTCCGAGATGTTCGTCAACCTGGGCCGGCGCCAGCACAAGCTGCTGTCCCGGACGCTGTCCTACATCACCGAACTGGAGCGCGGAGAGCGCAACCCCTCGACCCTGCAGAACCTGTTCAAGATCGACCACCTGGCGACCCGCATGCGCCGTCACGCGGAGAGCCTGCTGGTGCTCGCCGGTTCGGCACCGTTGCGTACCTGGTCGCGGCCGATCCCGATCGGCGACGTGGTCCGGGCTGCACTCTCCGAGATCGAGTCCTATGCCCGCGTGGACGTCGAACAGCTGCCCGGCGCCTCGGTCAAGGGCGGCGCCGTGTCCGACATCGCGCACATGCTGGCCGAGTTGCTGGAGAACGCGACGACCTTCTCGCCGCCGACCAGCCGCGTGCGCGTCATCGGCCGCAACAACGCCGACGGCTACATCCTCGTGGTGATCGATGAGGGCATCGGCATGGAGGCCGGCGACCTGGTCCAGGCGAACGAGCGCATCAACTCGTCCGCAGGCCTGGACACCTCCCGCATGCTCGGCCTCGGCGTGGTCGGACGGCTCGCCGCCCGGCACGGCATCCGGGTCGGCCTCTTCGACTCCCCCACCGGGGGCATCGTCGCCAAGATCGCCCTGCCGGGTTCGCTGCTCGAATCGCAGGACGCACCCACCGGTCAGACGAACACCGGGGCACCCGCGCTGACCAAACCGACCGTGATCCGCCCGACCGTGGCCCAGTCCGGCTCGGGCAGTGGGCTGGCCTCCCGCACCCCGGCAGGTGCACTCCCGGCCCCGGCCGCCGATCCGGCGCCCGCGACCGAGGACGCCCCAGCCCCAGCCCCGGCACCGGCACCGGCACCGGCACCGCAGCCTCCGCAGGCCCCGCGCACCCCTGTGTTCACCCAACCCGCCGCACGGCGCCGGCCCGCGCCGGAGAGGCCTGCGGCGCCCGCGCCGCAGCCCCCGGCCGAGAACGCGCCGGCCCCCGGTGGGGTGCACGCTGTCGGACGGGCGGGCGGACCGCTCGGCGCCGTCCCGGGACAGACCCGGCACTCCGGAGGCCCGACGACCCCGGCGACCAGCTCGATGCCGGGCGCCCCGATCGCGAGTCCGGTCCCGCCGCCCACCAACAGCGGCCTGCGCCGCCGGGTGCGGGGGGCACAGCTGCCGGACACCGGGGCCGAGGCCCCGACGGCACCTCCGCCGGACCGCACCGCCGAGAGCGTGCGCTCGGCCCTGGCGAACTTCACCGCAGGACGCCGCTCCGCCCACCGGGACCGCTGACCGCGACTGGCCTCCACACGATCGGGAGAAGAAGAGAGCATGACGACACAGACGCTCAGCGCCCAGGCCCAGAACTTCAACTGGCTGCTGACCCAGTTCACCGACAACGACGCCTTCGTGGAGCAGACGATCGCGGTCTCGGCGGACGGACTGCTGATGGCGGCGTCCTCCAACGTGGACCGCTCCGCCGTGGACCGGTTGGCCGCGGTCGTCTCGGGCATGCGAAGCCTGGCGGACAGCGCAGCCCACGTCATGGGCAAGGGCAACCTGAATCAGGTCATCGTCGAGATGGACCACGGCTACCTGTTCGTCAGCGCGATCAGCGGTGGCTCCGTGCTGGGCGTGCTCACCGGACGGGACGCCGACCTTGCCGCAATCGGCTACGAGATGGCTCTCCTCGTGGAACGTGTCGGCGGCACGCTGACACCGGAGTTGGTGGCCGAGCTCAAGAACGGGCTGGCCGGATGACGATCCACGACGACGGCGCCGACAGCGAGCCGTTCGCCCGCCCGTTCCTGGGCGCGAACGTCTCGGCCGGGGGCGCGGGTACGGACAGCCACCACCGAGAGGAGGCCGAGGCCGTCCGACCGTACTTCGTCACCGGCGGCCGTGTTCATGACAGCCTGGTGGGTTTCGACACGATCTACGCCCTGACTGCTCAGGGCTCGGCCTCGCTGGCGCACCTCACGTTCGAGTTGCGCCGGATCGCCGAACTGTGCCGCACCCCGCAGTCCGTGGCCGAGATCTCGGCCTTGCTCAGCCTGCCCCTCGGTGTCGCCATGGTGCTCGCGCACGATCTCGCGCAGCGATCCCACCTCAGCGCCACTGCCATCGTGCCCGACCCCGCGTCGGACCCCGCGCTCATCACCAGGGTGATCAATGCTGTCCACAGACTCTGAGGCTCCTGCCGCCGGGACCCGCGCGCCGGTACCCGTAAAGATCATCGTCGCCGGCGGTTTCGGCGTGGGGAAGACCACGCTGGTCGGCGCCATCTCCGAGATCCCGCCGCTGACCACCGAGGCCGCGATGACCTCCCTGGCCGTGGGCGTCGACGACGTCGACGCGGTCTCGACCAAGACGACCACCACCGTGGCCATGGACTTCGGCCGGATCACGGTCGACGAGTCCCTACGCCTGTACCTGTTCGGCACGCCCGGACAGGACCGGTTCGGCTTCATGTGGAACGAGCTGACCTCCGGTGCCCTCGGCGCGATCGTGCTCGTGGACAGCCGGCGGATCGACGACTCCTTCCCCGCCATCGACTACTTCGAGAGCCGCAAACTCCCGTTCGTGGTCGCCGTGAACCGATTCGCCGGTTCACTCATCCACGATCTGGAGGAAGTCCGCTCGGCCCTCGACGTCGACGTCGACGTCCCGGTGGTCGGCACGGACGCACGGTCACGCGAGGCCGTCAAGGTCACCCTGCTGGCTCTCCTCGATGTGGTGCTGCAGCGGGCCCTGGCCCGTCAAGCCGGATAGGACTGGCACACCATGCATGACGTCGACCGCCCGATGCGCAGGCTCGAGATCGCCGCACGGTTGGAGGAACTGCGCCGCCGCCAGGCAGAGCAGCTCCGGGCCGAGGCGGAATCCACGTCGGACCTGAACTCACCGGGCGGCCCGGGGGCACCCGAGGCTCGGCAGGATGCCGCCCCCCCGCCGCAATCCGGTCAGGACCCTGCAGAGGGAACTCCGGTGGCGGCCGTTGGTGGTGACCAGGTCGACTCCGGTTCCGACCTGGTCACCACTCAGCGGGACGACGACGGGTCGGACGTCGAGGAGGACGAGGGAACCTCGGCCGCCTCGACGATCGCCGACCTGTTGCGCAATGGAGTCAGCGACCTGCTCCGCTGACCCGGCGGAGCAGGCTCGACGTTCCGGGGCCGGCAGGATGTACGTCCTGCCGGCCCTGTGGTGTGCTCAACCCTGCGGTGTGCTCAGCCCTGTGGCGCGCTCAGCCCTGTGGCGTGCCCGAGGTCCGTGCAGGTGACGTGCGGGGCTCACTCCCCCGTGAGCGAGGCGAACGCGGTGAGCACCTGGTCCGCGGTCACGAACCGGCCGTACCGCTCCTCCTCACGCCGACGCAGCTCGGGGAAGCCGTCCAGCACCTGGGCGAGATCCGCCGGCCCGTACCCGAGCAGCACCGCGTGCGCGGCGTCCAGTTCGGCCAGAGCGCGGGCCCGCCGCGGCGCGGCGAGATGCACCGGAAGATCAGGGATCGGCCCCCGCGGCACCGCCTCGACCCCGAGCTCCGCCAACTCGTCCGCGAACGGTTCCAGACCCGGCGCCCAGACCACGGCCTCGGCCAACCGGTCGAGCACCCACGCGCCCACGCTGCGGTCCGGCGCCCAGGCGGCCGGCCGGTCGTACGCCTCGGGCGGTGGCAACGGCAACTGCTCGAGCTTGAAGAAGTTCAGGTTGGCCCCCGCATGCTTCTGCCGTGCGGCATGGTCGACCGGCAGGCTGGCCAGCGCGGCCAGGAGCAGCGGCAGCCGGGGGGCGGAGAGCAGGGGCAGGGAGTTGCCCACCCCGAGCACCGGCAGCACACACGGCAGGAGCGTGCGAGGTGCGCTCGACACCGTGACGTTGCGGTAGCCGGCGAGCCAGCCACGCCGGCAGAGTTCCCCGTAGCGCCGCTCGGCGAGCTCGGCGGGCACCCAGTACCGGGGATCCTGCCCCGGACGCAGGCCGGCCCGGTGGTCGAGCAGCCCGGCGTACTTCGCCTCCCACAACGGCGTCAGACCGGGCGCGGGGGCCGGGGCGAACCATCGGGCCTCACGGGTCATGTGCAGGGGGGTGACCAGCCGCACCTGCCACGGGCTGTCCAGGACAACACCCGTGTCGCGGTCCCGGCGCACCAGCACCGGGCACCGCCGGTGGGCGGCTACGACGATCCGCGCGTCCTCCCCGGAACGGAACGGGGGCAGGTTCGGTGTGTTGGGGTTGAGCAGCCGCAGGGTCGCCGCGTCCAGGCGCCAACCCGGACCGGCCGGAGCCGCGGGATCGTGCACCCCGACGCAGATCTCGACCCCGGGGATCTCGGGCTCCGCCCCGGTTCCGCGCCGCCCACCCCGTTCGACCACGCCTGTTTCGTCCGCCCCGCCCGGCTCCCGCTCGTGCGGACCACTCCGCAGGTCCACCAGGGCCACGGGCACCCGCTCGCTGACCCCCGCGAAGATCGGGGTGTCCGGGGTGAGGAACTGGATGCGGGCGAGGCTGCCCGCGGCGACCAGCGCCTCGACGAGGCGGGAGGCCGAACGATCGGTGGCCATGCCCGCGGGCACGATCAGGCAGGCGCTGCCCCCCGGCGCGAGCAGCCGCCAGCAGGTCTCGACGAACAACAGGTACGCGTTGAGCTCACCGGCCGCGGTGAGCGGATGTCGTCCGGCCGTGCGCAGTTCCCGCGAGGTGGCGGCCCAGCGCCCGCGCAGGTCCTCCGGCGGCGCCCCCGGCCAGTCCCGGGCGATCACGCTCAGCCGCTCCCACGGCGGGTTGGCCACCACCACGTCGAACCCGCCGCGCCAGCCGGTCACCGGTTCGGGCACGGCGCCCGGCAGGTCGAGGACCTCGGGGAAGCACCGGTGCCAGGCCCAGCGCGGTTCCGCGGACAGCGGCTCCGGCAGTTCCGGATCCGGCAGCGCCGGTACCGGCCCGACCAGGGCATCGGCGACCACGATCCTGGCCGCGAGGTCTCCGGGCGTGCAGGCATGCCCGGCCTCGGTGAGCTCCGCGGCGAGCAGCCCTCGGGCCAGGGCCACGGCGACGGGATCGCAGTCCACCCCGTAGAGCGACCCGGCCACCCGGTGCGCGGGAACTCCCCTGGCCAGCAGGGCTGCTGCCCCGGCCCGCAGCAGGGCACCGCTCCCACAGGCCGGATCGACCAGGCGGGGGACCTGGGCCCCCGTGACCGCCGCGTCGGCCCGGACCCCGTCGCCGTCGCCCGTCGCCATGGCGACGACCCGCTCGGCCACGACCCGCGCCAGCCAGGCGGGGGTGGCGAAGGCGCCGCGCGCACGGCGCTCCCCCGATCCCGCCGTCGTCAGCACGACCTCGCCGCGGTCGTCGATCCCCGGAACAGCCAGGAGCAACCGGGGGTACTCCTCGGCGAGGGCACGAACCACGGGCAGGTCGCCGGCGGCCCAGGCCTCGTCGAGACAGGTCCGCACGGCGGCGTCCCGCCAGGCGTTCGGATCCGCGAGCAGGGAGGGATCGTCCTCGGCCAGGGCGTGCGCGGCACCGCTGACCCGCGCCCCGAGCAGGGACAACACCGCACCCGGGGGCACCCAGCGTCGTACCCGTCCAGCCCGCGTCCCGGCCCGTGCCGCCGGGGTGGTCACCGAGGAGCCCGCTCGGGAGGCAGGCGCAGCGCGTCCACCACCTGCTGGGCCAGATGGCCCAGGTGCACGGAGGGCATCCGGTCCAGGGGGATCCAGGCGACCTCGGCCGTGGTGCCGCCCACCTCGACCACGCGTGCCTCCCCGGGCTCCAGTTCGACGGAGTAGAGCACCCACACCCCGTGGAAGTCCTCCAGGCGCCCGCTGGGCGAGTGCCCGGTGAAGTGCCGACTGCCCACGGTCATGAGCCGACAGGACCGCAGCCGCAGGCCGGTCTCCTCCCAGATCTCCCGGTGCAGGGCGTCCTCGGGTTGCTCCCCGACATCGATCCCGCCCCCCGGCAGGGTCCACAGCACGGGAGAGTCCCAACCGGCCAGGCGCGTGAGCAGCACCGACGAGTCGCGCACGGCCAGACCGTAGGCCGCGACCCGCTGGACGCGGGGTGGTGGCAGTTCCAGCCCGAGCGCACGCCCCCCGAGCGCGCGCGCCCCGAGGCCACGCGGCCCGCCGTGAGCTCGTCCCCCCGGACCTGACACCGATGCCCGAGGCGGTCCCGGACCCGTGGGTACTCCGGAGGGCTCCTGCTTCCGGCGGGGGTTCGCGGGACTCCCGTTCCGGACCGGACCAGGTCCTCCCCCCGAACCGTCGGACGCCGCGACCAACCGGGCGACGAAGGGTGCGACGACCAGGTTGCCGTCCAGATCGTGAAAGGCGACAGTGCCCAACGTCCGGGGGTCGAGCGCATCGTGCCCGTCCCCGCGAGAGGGCGCTCCCTCGGTGTGGGCGGTGTGGGCGAGCTCGTGCGCCGGTCCCGGTCGGGCCACGCCGGGACCGGCGGGCGGGGACACCTCGCCGTCCGGGGTGAGCAGGTCCGGTGAGTCCGGGGTGAGCAGTTCCAGTGAGTACAGAATGCGCACGACCTCGTCGGGGGGCCCTACCGTCCGCTCGACCCCGTCGGATCGTCCGGCGGGTTCTCTCACTTCGAGGAGACCGGCTCCCACCTCAAGGGGCTCGGCCCCGACCGCGGGGAGACCGGCTCCGGGCGACCCGGCCTCCGTGGCTCCGACCTCAGGTGACCCGGTCTGCGTGGCCCCGGCCTGGGCGGACCCCGTGTCGGTGAGCCCCGGGAGTGTGTCGGTGAGCCCCGGGAGCGTGTCGGTGAGCCCGGGCAGCGTGTCGGTGAGCACAGAGAGCACGGAACGTACCCGCACCGCCCGTCCGAGCCGCGCCGAGACGAGGCGCACCACCGCGGCCTCGGGTACCTCCCCGTGCTGGATCAGTCCGCCGGGGAGCGACCAGACCTGATGTCCTTCCCAGTCCCCGAGAACGAGCAGGACCCGGCCACGCGCATCACGCACACAACCGTGCACCGCGACCCGACGACGAACCACCCGTGGGCCGTGATCCATCCCGCCACGATAGACGTCCCACGCCGTGTACGCCGAACTTCACACAGTGTGTGGTGAATCCGACTTCCCGACGGACGGACAGTGACTACCCACGACCTCTGTTGAATGATCATTCACGGAACACGTAGGATGACCATACGCAGAGGGCGGGGAGGACGAATCCCCCCCGCCCCCGGGCCCGGTCCACCACGGGCCCAGCCGGCTCGTCCGGCCTCACGAACCGCGTGGCCGTCGACAGTGTCGGGGGCCACACCGGTCGTCTCCTGAACGTAAGCCGTGAGCTTCACCACCACCCGGGACCAAGGTCTAGACACTCTGCACTCTGTGCAGGTCGAGGTGGACTGCAGGTATCTCGGTCAGGTCGTGTCGTGTCCGACCCGCCTCGAACGACAGCACGTGCGATACGGGGCTGACTCCGGGCAAGCCGGACCGGGGCGAACGCGGACCGACTAGGCTTCTCGGATGGCGATCCGACGGCAGGTCGACGTCCCTGGTCCGCTCCATGCGCTGGCGCTGCGCGTCTTCCGGCACCTGCCCCGGTGGGCCCGACTGTTCGTGGTGCGCACCATCGCGCCCGGCCACACCGTGGGGGCCATCTGCTTCCTCGAGCACGAGGGCAAGGTCCTGCTGCTGTGGCAACGCCATCGCGAGGGATGGACTCTGCCCGGTGGGCTGCTCGACCGCGGTGAGACGGCAGCGCAGGCCGTGGTGCGCGAGGTCCGGGAGGAGACCGGACTGACCATCACGGTGCGTGAGGCGCTGACCGTGGTCGTCGAGCCCGGGAGCCGCCGGGTGGATGTCATCTTCCACGTCCCGATGCCCTCGATGCCACCGATCCTCGCCCGGGGCGAAGCCCTGCGGGCCGCGTGGAAGCACGTCAGCGAGGCAGGCACGCTCGACGGTCCGACCCAGGGCGCCTTCGAGGCGTTCGCCCGGGCCACTGCCACCCAGGGGCACGCCGGCACGTGGATCGCACCCACCGCATCGCCGGTACCCGAGCCTGCGTCTTCGGCGCCGACCCCTGCGACGGACGAGCCCCGGTGACTCCTCCGCGGGCCGGCCTGGCCGGGGTCGTCCTGGCCGCGGGGGCCGGCACCAGGCTGCGTCCGCTCACCGACCTGCGCCCCAAGGCGCTCTGCCCGGTCGGTGGCCTTCCCCTGCTGGAACGGGCCCTGCGGGCTGCGGAGGCGTTCGCCGGCCACGGCCCCGAGCACGTCGCGGTGAACGCCCACCACCATGCCGACGCCGTGATCCGGTTCTGCCGGGGCCGGGCGACCGTCTCCCGCGAACTCCCGCGGGCGCTGGGCACGGCGGGAGCACTCGGTGCCCTGCGCCCCTGGATCGGCGGCCGCGACGTCCTGGTCGTCAACGCCGACGTCTACCTGCCCGAGGGCCCGGAGGGCCTGACCGACGGTTGGGACGGCGAGCGCAGTCGCCTGCTCTGTGCGCCCGCCACGGGCCGGGTCGACTTCCGGCACCCCGTGGCCGGACCGGTCCGCTACGTCGGGGTCTGCCTGCTGCCCTGGGACGCGGTGCGGCAACTGGCCCCGGTCCCGAGCGGACTGTACGAGGTGCTCTGGCGGGCCCAGCACGCCGAGGGCGCACTCGACCTGCACCTGCTGCCCGAGGGCCGCACCGTGCTGGACTGCGGCACTCCCTCGGACTACCTGCGAGCCAACCTGCACGCGAGCGGCGGGACGAGCGTCGTGGGTGAGGATGCGCAGGTGCTCGGTGACCTCGAACGCTGCGTGGTCTGGGAAGGCGCGTGGGTGGGACCCGAGGAGCACCTCGTCGAGTGCGTGCGGGCCGGGGACCGGGCCACGCCGATCACGGTGCCCGCACCCCTCACGGACAGCACCTCGCCGTCACGAGCAAAGCACACCTCGCCGTCACCGGCAGAGCGCACCTCACCGGATCCGGAACGCGCGGCGGCCGCGGAATCCACGGGCCCGCAGGGCCTTCGGGCGGTCCGGGCCCGGTGAATACCCCGGACCTCCCCACCGAGGCCGGGCTCGACCAGCCGGACGCCGGCCCCGGACTCCCCGACGAGATGCGCCTGGCCCGGACGAACCTGAGCCCTGTCCTCCTCGACGAGGCGGTACCCGATCAAGCCGGGTTCGATCAGACCCTGCTCGATCAGACCGGATTCGACGAGACCGGATTCGACGAGACCGGATTCGATCAGGAACGTGGGGAGCTGGTCCGCCGGTTGCGCCGGGCTCTCGACCGCGGACGGCGCCTTCTGGAACTCACCCAGGAACTCGCCGGGTCGTTGACCACCGTGGACGTGGCGGACACCGCGACCGAGCACGCGCGGCGGGTGACCGGCTGTGCCTTCGCGGGCGTGGCCCTGGCCGAGCGCGGCGGACGCCGGCTGCGCTTCGTCAGCGCGGACCCGCCGCTGCAGGACGACTTCGCCACCTGGGGAGAGGTGTCTCTGGACCAGGACACCCCCAGCACCGCGGCGCAGCGGCTGCGACACCCGGTGTTCTGCGACCGCCCGCACGAGATCGCCGAGCGGTACCCGCTGCTCGGAGCGCGCGGGACGACCGCCACGGCGCACCTGCCGTTGCTGTCCGGGACCGGGTCCCCACTGGGCGTCCTGGCCATGGTCTGGGACGACGCGACCGCCCTGGGCGTCGAGGAACGGGAGTACCTGACCACCCTGGCCGGGCACTGCGCCCAGGCCCTCGAACGGGCCCAGCTCATCGAGCAGCAGCAGACCGTGGCCGACGCCCTGCAGCGCGCGGTCCTGCCCGACGAGTTGCCCGCGCCCCGCGGGTGGCAGCTCAGCGCCCGCTACGTGCCGGCGACGAGCGGCATCGAGGTCGGTGGGGACTGGTTCGACGCCTTCCGCCTGCCGGACGGTCGGCTCGCCGTGGCGGTCGGCGACGCGAGCGGTCACGGGCTGCCCGCGGCCCGGGTGATGAGCATGCTGCGCAACGCCCTGCGGGCCTACGCGCTGCTCGGCGAGGGTCCAGCCGCCGTGCTGACCCGTCTCGACCGGCTGCTCGGGTTGCTCGAGCCCGAGGCCCTGGCCACCGCGGTCTACCTGGAGCTCGATCCCGTGACCGGCTTCGGCTACTGGGCGTCGGCAGGGCACCCGCCCATGGTGTGGTGCCGCCGGTACGGGCGGTTCCTGGAGCAGGAGCAGGATCTCGATCCGCCGCTGGGGTGCGGCCTGCCCGACGGCGTCCGGGAACACCGGATGCACCTGTCCCCCGGCGAGGCACTCCTGTTGTACACGGACGGCCTGGTCGAACGCCGCGGGCAGGACCTGGACGACGGGTTGGACGCTCTCGTGGAGGCCACCCGCCGCCTGTGGCCCTCGTGCGACGCGGACGCGGCCCGATCGGTCGGCGAGCTGCATCCCACCTCCGCGGACGAGCTCGGTGCCCGCGTGGACGGGGTGATCAGCGCCGTGCTCGGCACGGCCGGGTTCGACGACGACGTCTGCCTGCTCGCCCTGCGCCGGCTCCCGCCCCCGGGCTCCCGCGAGTCGTCCGCGGAATCGCCGGACGAGTACGAACCCAACCGACAGCTCCGGCAGACCCTCCAGCCACGGCCGCGGGCCGCGGGTGAGGCCCGCCGGACGGTCACCGATGCCCTCTCACGCTGGGGACTGGCCTGGCTCGCGGAGTCGACCGCCCTCATCGTCAGTGAACTCGTCACCAACGCGATCACCCACGCCCACAGCGTGACGATCCTCGATCTGGAACTGACCGACCACTGGTTGCAGGTCAGCGTCACGGACACCAGCCGGGCTCTGCCCCAGCTACGGACCCCCGAACCGGTCGCCGAGCACGGGCGAGGCGTCTACCTGATCAACCTGCTGGCCACCCGCTGGGGGGTCGAGCACCTCGCGTCCGGCAAGCGGATCTGGGCGCAGCTCGATCTGTCGGGCGACGACGCGCCGGCGGCGATCCGCCCGGACACCGCGCTCCCTTTCACCACCGCACGTCCCTGAGACCGGGTGGCGCCGGGACCGCACGTCCCCGGCTCCGCTCCCGCGCCGGCTCCCGGTCACCCGACCGGGTTCCCGATCACTCCCACTCGATGGTGCCCGGCGGCTTGCTCGTGACGTCGAGCACCACGCGGTTGACCCCGTCGACCTCGTTCGTGATGCGGGTGGAGATGTGCGCGATCAGCTCGTAGGGCAGCCGGGACCAGTCGGCGGTCATCGCGTCCTCGCTGCTGACCGGCCGCAGCACCACCGGGTGACCGTAGGTGCGCCCGTCCCCCTGCACGCCCACGGACCGGATGTCCGCGAGGAGCACGACCGGACACTGCCAGATCTCGCCGTCCAGCCCGGCGCGGGTGAGTTCCTCGCGCACGATCGCGTCCGCCGCCCGCAGGGTGTCCAGCCGCTCGCGGGTGACCTCTCCGATGATCCGGATGCCCAGCCCTGGGCCGGGGAAGGGCTGACGCCCCACGATCTGGTCGGGCAGGTCCAGCATCCGTCCGACCGCGCGGACCTCGTCCTTGAACAGCGTCCGGAGCGGCTCGACCAGCTCGAACTGCAGGTCGTCGGGCAGCCCACCCACGTTGTGGTGGCTCTTGATCGTGGCGGCCCCCTCGCCACCCCCCGACTCCACGACGTCCGGGTAGAGCGTGCCCTGCACGAGGAAGCGCACCTGCTCCCCGTGTCCCTGACCGGCCTCGGCGGCGGCCTCGGCGACGACCTCCCGGGCGGCGTCCTCGAAGACACGGATGAACTCGCGGCCGATCGTCTTGCGCTTGTCCTCGGGCTCGCTCAGCCCGGCCAGGGCGTCCAGGAACCGGTCGGCGGCGTCCACGACCTTCAGGCGCACCCCAGTGGCGGCGACGAAGTCACGCTCCACCTGCTCGGCCTCCCCCGACCGCAGCAGGCCGTGGTCGACGAACACACAGGTCAACTGGTCACCGACGGCGCGCTGCACGAGGGCGGCAGCGACCGCCGAGTCGACCCCGCCGGACAGGCCGCAGATCACGCGAGCGTCGCCGACCTGGGCCCGGATGCGGGCGACCTGCTCCTCGACGACATTGCCGATCGTCCAGTCGGGGGCGATACCGGCCCCGTCCCGCAGGAAGTTCTCCAGCACCTGCTGACCGAACTCGGAGTGGCGCACCTCGGGATGCCACTGCACCCCGAAGAGCCGCCGCCGCTGGTCCTCGAACGCCGCCACGGGCGAGCCCGCGGTGCGTGCCACCACGTCGAAGCCCTCGGGCGCGGTGTGGACGGCATCCCCGTGGCTCATCCAGACGAGCTGTTCCCGGGGCTGGGCCGCGAGCAGGGTGGACGCCGCGGGCACGACGGTCACCGTGGTGCGGCCGTACTCGCGCAGCCCGGTGCGATCCACCCGGCCGCCCAGGGCCAGGGCCATCGCGTGGAAGCCGTAGCAGATGCCCAGCACCGGCACGCCCGCCTCGAACAGGGCGGGATCGATCCGCGGCGCGCGGTCCGCGTACACGCTGGCCGGGCCGCCGGACAGGATGATCGCGGCGGGGTCTCGCTCGAGCATGCGGGCCACCGACCAGGTGTGCGGCACGATCTCGGAGTAGACCTTCGCCTCACGCACCCGGCGGGCGATCAACTGGGCGTACTGGGCCCCGAAGTCCACCACCAGCACCGGACGATGCGATGCGTGGTCGGCCAGGTCGCTGCGCTCGCTCACCCAGGCAGCCTACTGGCGGGTGAGCCCGTCCCCGGATCGGGGCCACCGGCACCCGGCGGGGTAGGCGTTCCGCTCCTCGAGACCACGAAATCGACCGCGACCGCCGCTCCGACCTCGAGGTCGGGCGATGCCGGGACGGTGCGCCTCAACGAACAGCGGCGCCGGGCAGCGGGACGCTGTTCGCGCGCAGGCGCGGGAGCAGCTGAGCCGTGACCCAGCGCTCGGCCACGAAGGACATGAAGGGCACCGTCCCGGCCAGCACCACCAGGATCATCCGGACGGTGTGCAGGCGGGTACGCAACCACAGATCCACCGAGACCACCACGTAGGCCAGATACAGATAGCCGTGGGTCACCGGGATCCAGGTCCGTCCCCCGGGCAGCCACCGGCCGAGTCCGGGCTCCTCGGAGAAGCTCCCGCCGTCGCGGACCTGCCAGAGCTGCACCAGCACGTGCAGGGTCAGCAGGAGCAGGAAGACGCCGGTCGCCCAGGCCAGGAACCGGTAGCGGGTGAGGGCACTATGCACGGGACGGCTCCTTCGGCACGGCGGACGGGGCGGGAACAGCTGACGCGGCGGGCACGGCGGACGGGACGAGCACGGCGGACGGGGCGGGAACAGCTGACGCGGCGGGCACGGCGGGAACAACGGGCGAAGCGAGCACGGTGGACGAGGCCACCGGGTCGTTCCTGGAGGGAACGGATGCGGGATCGGGGCCCGGCAACAC
>Ga0265334_10000323_pt1 | contig 26195 bp, 19 predicted proteins | sample 42023metaG_FD_192442 | JGI IMG/M metagenome (GOLD analysis project Ga0265334, IMG submission 192442) | Rhizosphere microbial communities from Carex aquatilis grown in University of Washington, Seatle, WA, United States - 4-20-23 metaG | ecosystem: Host-associated > Plants > Roots > Rhizosphere... | reverse complement strand
TCACGGACATCGACCGCGCGGAAGGCCTGGAAGAAGCCGAGGACCAGCTGGCGCATTTCGAGGCGTTCGGCGACCGCCTGCCGGCCGCACTGGAAAGCGAACGCCAGGACCTGATCAACCGTCTCAAAGCGTCCCCGCCTGTGTGGAGTGCCGGCTAAAACCTGAGGCTTCCTCCCGCACGGGGAAGGAAAAAAGGACCATCTCGGTATTTTTCTTGCGCCCGGAACGCGGCCATATGCGTTGATTCGGGCGCCCATGAAGATGCTATCCGGGGGCTCAAAAGGCTCCGCCCCTATCGCGCCCAAGGACGTTCCGCTCTGCGGAAGCCGGTTGCTGACTGCGCTGCCTCTGGAGGAGCGGGCGCGCATTGCGCGCCATCTGGTGCGGCGCGACTTGCGCCGGACGGAAGTCCTGTTCGAGCCCGGCGACGACATCGAGAAGACTTATTTCCCCTGCCGCGGCACGATGGGCTCGCTCGTCGTGATCCTTTCCGATGGGCGAGAGGTGGAAGCCGCGACCATCGGGCATGAAGGCGCCATCGGCGGCATCGTAAGCGCCGGCCACAAGCCCGCTTATACGCGCGCGGTCGTCCAGATCGGGGGGCCCGCTCTGGCCATTGAAACGGCGCGGCTGGAAGAGGTGAAGGCGGCTTCGCCTCCGGTGCGCGAACTGTTTTCGCGTTACGCCGATGCGCTACTTGCGCAGATCATGCAGTCGGTGGCATGCAATGCGCTGCATTCGGTGGAGGCGCGCTGCTCGCGCTGGCTGCTCTCGACGCAGGACCGCATCGTCTCATCGGGTCCCATTCCGCTGACGCAGGAAGCGCTCGCCGAAATGATCGGCGTGCAGCGCACGACCGTGACGGTGGTGATGAACGCGCTCGAAGCACGTGGTTTGATCCGGCATTCAAGGGGCCGGGTCGAGATTCTGGACCGCGCAGGAATCCAGAAGATCGCGTGCGAGTGCTACAACTCCGTCGAGGACCATTTCGCCCGCGTGCTGCCCGCGGCGGTGCTGGAACCGAATTAGCGGCGCGTCACATCCATTGGATGGCGGACCCTTCGGCAAGCTCCAAGTGAGGAGATACAATAGCCCTCACAGCTTTGCGCTTGTCGAAGCATGAAGGGCGTCATTCCCGATCCGCAAGCTGCCTCTCCAGCTCCTGCAGCAGGCGCTCCCAGGACTCCGCGAGTTCCTCATAGCTGCGTGCGACCTCCGGCACGGCGGCCTCGGCGGCCTGTTTCCTCACGCCGGACACGAGCGCGCGAATTTGCGCAATCCTATCGGCGAGCGAGCCCGTATCCGAATTGGTCATACCGTTTCCCGATGAAAGTCGCAGGGCGGGATGGTAGGCGCAAAGCGAAAGCGGGACGGTCACCTACCCGACAAATCTGCCGGTTTGCAGGGCGAATTATTCCGCGGGGCCGCCGAGGAATTCCTTCATCTTGGCGAAGAAGGTTTCGGAATCGGGATTGGTGCCCTCGCGCGATTCCTCTTCGAATGCGCGAAGCAATTCCTTCTGCTTTTTGGTGAGCTTCACCGGCGTCTCCACCCGCACCTCGACAAAGAGATCGCCGTGCTGGCCGTGGCTTCTCAAGACCGGCATGCCCTTGCTCCGCATCCGGAACTGGTGCCCCGTCTGCGTGCCTTCGGGAATGGTGATGCGCACGGCCGCGCCCGACAGCATCGGGACTTCGATTTCCCCGCCAAGGGAAGCCGTCACGAACCCGATCGGTACGCGGCAATAGAGATCGTTCGCATCACGCTGGAAGATCGGGTGCTGCGTGACCGAGAGGAAGATATAGAGATCGCCCGGCGGCCCGCCATTCAGCCCGGCCTGGCCTTCGCCCGAGAGGCGGATGCGCGTGCCCTCCTCGACGCCCGGCGGGATCTCGACGGAAAGCGTGCGCTCTTTCTGGATGTGACCCTGGCCCTGGCACGGCTTGCAGGGATGTTTCACGACGCGCCCCTGGCCCCGGCATTTGGGGCAGGTGCGCTCGATGGTGAAGAAGCCCTGGCTCGCGCGCACCTTGCCGTGGCCCTGGCAGGTCGCACAGGTTTCAGGCTGGCTGCCCTTTTGGGCGCCCGAACCCGCGCATTCCTCGCATGCGACCATGGAGGGCACGCGGATTTCGGCCGACTTGCCGTGAAACGCGTCTTCGAGCGCGATCTCCATGTTGTAGCGGAGATCGCCGCCGCGGTTGGAGCGCCGCTGGCGCTTGCCGCCCATGAACTCGCCGAAGAGATCGTCGAACACATCGGTGAAGGAGGCGGCAAAATCGAAGCCTTGCGGCCCGCCGCGGCCGCCATTCTCGAACGCGGCATGGCCGAAGCGGTCATAGGCCGCGCGCTTGTCCGGGTCCTTCAGGATGTCATAGGCCTCGCTGACTTCCTTGAATTTGTGCTCGGCGGATTTGTCGTCCGGATTGCGGTCGGGGTGGCATTCCTTGGCGAGTTTGCGATAGGCCGCCTTCATGTCCTCGATGGAGCAGGTGCGAGCCACGCCCAGCACTTCGTAAAAGCAACGCTTGCTCATGGCACCCGCCCCCCGGCGTACTGTTCAGAAACCAGAAACCGGACATCCGAATTCGGAAGCCTGAAATCAGATAAGCAATCACTCATCTACACTATTCCGATTTCCGGTTTCTGAACTCCGATTTTCCAAAGGTGCAGCCTAAGCTGCACCTTTTTTCTGGTCGTCGACCTCGGAGAATTCCGCGTCCACGACGTTCTCGTCCTTCGGCGCCCCTGCGCCGCCCTCGGAGCCGGGGCCCTCGCCGCCCTCACCGCCGCCCTGGCCCGCCTTGTACATGGCTTCGCCAAGCTTCATGGAGGCTTGGGCCAGCGCGTTGGTCTTGGCTTTGATGTCTTCGACATCGTCGGTCTTGATCGCCGATTTCAGCGCCGCAATCGCGTTCTCGATCGCGGTGCGTTCGGCGTCCGAGATCTTGGAGCCGTGTTCGGCGGTCGCCTTTTCGGTCGAATGGATCAGCCCGTCGCCATGGTTCTTGGCCTCGGCCAGTTCCTTGGCCTTCTTATCATCGGCGGCATGGGCCTCGGCTTCCTTGACCATCTTCTCGATGTCAGCCTCGGAAAGCCCGCCCGACGCCTGGATGCGGATGGTCTGCTCCTTGCCGGTCGCCTTGTCCTTGGCGCCGACCGACACGATGCCGTTCGCGTCGATGTCGAAGGTGACTTCCACCTGCGGGACGCCACGGGGGGCCGGCGGAAGGCCGACGAGGTCAAACTGGCCGAGCAGCTTGTTGTTGGCCGCCATTTCGCGCTCGCCCTGGAAGACGCGGATGGTCACGGCCGTCTGGTTGTCGTCAGCGGTCGAGAACACCTGGCTCTTCTTGGTCGGGATCGTGGTGTTGCGTTCGATCAGGCGCGTGAACACGCCACCTAGCGTCTCGATGCCGAGCGAGAGCGGCGTCACGTCAAGCAGCAGCACGTCCTTGACTTCGCCCTTCAGCACACCTGCCTGGATGGCGGCGCCGATGGCCACGACTTCGTCCGGGTTGACGCCCTTATGCGGCTCCTTGCCGAAGAGCTGCTTCACCGCCTCCTGCACCTTGGGCATGCGGGTCATGCCGCCGACCAGGATGACTTCGTCGATCTGGTTGGCGGAAACGCCCGCGTCCTTCAGCGCCTGGCGAACCGGGGCGATGGTCTTCTGGATCAGGTCGTCGACCAGCGCTTCCAATTTGGCGCGCGTGATCTTCATGGTCAGGTGCTTGGGGCCCGACGCATCGGCCGTGATGAAGGGGAGATTCACTTCCGTCTGCATGGCGGAAGAGAGTTCGATTTTCGCTTTTTCGGCCGCTTCCTTCAGCCGCTGCAGGGCCAGCCGGTCGCCGCGCAGGTCGATACCCGTTTCCTTCTTGAACTCGTCGGCCAGATAATTCACCAGCCGGATATCGAAATCCTCACCGCCCAGGAAGGTGTCGCCATTGGTCGACTTCACCTCGAAGACGCCGTCGCCGATCTCGAGAACGGAGATGTCGAAAGTGCCGCCGCCGAGGTCATAGACCGCGATCGTGCCGGCGTTCTTCTTGTCCATGCCATAGGCAAGGGCGGCCGCGGTCGGCTCGTTGATGATGCGCAAGACTTCCAGGCCGGCGATCTTGCCGGCGTCCTTGGTCGCCTGGCGCTGTGCGTCATTGAAATAGGCAGGGACCGTAATGACGGCCTGGCTGACCTTCTCGCCGAGGTAGGATTCGGCCGTTTCCTTCATCTTCTGCAGGATGAAGGCCGAAATCTCGGATGGGGCGTACTGCTTGTTGTCGCGGCCCAAGACCCAGGCGTCGCCATTGCCAGCCTTGACGATCTTGTAGGGCACCATGCCGATGTCCTTCTGGGTCATCGGATCGTCGAAGCGCCGGCCGATCAGGCGCTTGATCGCGAAAAACGTATTCTCGGGATTGGTCACCGCCTGGCGCTTGGCGGGCTGGCCGATCAGGCGCTCCCCGTCCGCGGTAAAGGCGACGATGGAGGGCGTCGTGCGCGCCCCTTCGGAATTCTCGATCACTTTTGGCGCCGATCCTTCCATGACCGCGACGCAGGAATTGGTCGTGCCAAGGTCGATGCCGATAACTTTTGCCATATAATCCTCCTGATGGCGGACAGACGCTTGGGCCCTTCAACGGAAGCGGCCCCTCTCGTCCATCCCCTCGATCCAAACCGAAACGAAAGGCGTGTCTTGCGCTATATAGGGAGGGGAGAAAGCTCCGACAACCGCGTTACGCGGGCTTCGGAGGCGGTTTTGCATAGTTTCACCGCAAATAGCCCGGCTCAGCCACCAATGGTGCAAGGGCCGCTCGGTTACCCCCTGGGCGATCCCATGGAGGGGCATGCGGCCCCGGATTGAGATTGCCGCTTCGTCGCGGCCGGACACTTGGTCCGGATTTCGTCCCGGTTGCGTCTCAAGTTTATCACCAACCGGAATTCGATCATTGGGGTAAGCTCTTGGCGAGCCTCGGATAGCGACATCGCCCATCAGACCCCCGTCTAGCGATATCTGCGCCGAGGCTCCCCCAAAATCCAGGAACTGCGCGGAATTCGGGCTCGTGGCGTTTGCGCCCTAAGCCCCATTAACCCTCGGTTGGCGATGCGGCAGGCGAGGGTCAGTAGACGTCCATATGGGCGATCCGCCGGTCGTTCGGAACGGCATTCAGCGCGTCATGATAGGTCTGGGCAAGCCGATCCTCGATATGCTGCTGCGAAAAGGCCTTGGTGCAGGTGGCGAATTGCGGGTCCTTCTCGGTGATGCCGACAGCCTGGCAGTTCAGCGCCGCCTGGCGCATGACGCTCGGGTCGGCCGCACAGGCCGAAAGTGCCATTCCGATCGATGCCACGACGATGATGGTGCGCATGAAAGCTGTCTCCCTTCCGCCCGGCCCGAGCGGCCCTCAAGGCTTGATACCATAGGCCGGGCAGGCGGGAAAACCATCAAGGTCCAGCCAATCCGCCATCATAGGGTGACGCCGAGACGGGCTGCGAGGCGGGCGCGATAGGCGTCCATATCGGCAATCGGCCGGCGCGCAACACCGCTCTTCATCGCGGCTTCCGCGACCGCCGAAGACACCCGCGAAATCAACCGCGGATCGAACGGCACCGGAATGATGTAATCCCGGCCGTAGACATAATGCGCCCCGCGATAGGCGGCCGCGACCGATTCCGGCACCTCTTCGCGCGCAAGCTCGGCCAAGGCGTTGGCGGCGGCGATCTTCATCTCTTCGTTGATGGTCGTGGCCGCGACATCGAGCGCGCCGCGAAAAATATAGGGGAAGCCGAGAACATTGTTGATCTGGTTTGGATAGTCCGAACGGCCCGTCGCGATGATGGCATCGCTTCTCACCTCGCGGACCTCTTCGGGCGTGATCTCGGGATCGGGATTGGCCATGGCGAAAATGATCGGCTCCTTCGCCATGGTCTTGACCATCGCCTGCGTCACCGCGCCCTTCGCCGAGAGACCGATGAACACATCCGCCCCCTCAAGCGCCTCGCTCAGCGTGCGCGCATTGGTTTCGGCAGCATAAGGCATCTTCCATTGGTTCATCCCTTCGGTGCGCCCGCTATAGATCACGCCTTTGGTGTCGCAGAGGATGACGTTGCTGCGCATCAGCCCCATTTGGGCGAGCAGGTTGAGGCAGGCAATGCCGGCCGCGCCCGCGCCATTCACCACGAGCTTGGTGTTTTCGATTTTGCGCCCCGTCAATTGCAGCGCATTGATGAAGCCCGCCGCCGTAATGATGGCCGTTCCATGCTGATCGTCATGGAAGACGGGAATGTCCATCAGCGACCGCAGGCGATTCTCGATGATGAAGCAATCAGGCGCCTTGATGTCTTCGAGATTGATGCCGCCGCAGGTGGGTCCGAGATAGCGCACCGCGCCGATGAAGGATTCGACGTCCGAGGTGTCGACCTCCAGATCGATGGCGTCGATATCGGCGAAGCGCTTGAAGAGGACGGCCTTGCCCTCCATCACGGGCTTGGAGGCCAGCGCGCCGAGATCGCCCAGACCGAGGATCGCCGTACCGTTGGAGATCACCGCAACCCGGTTCGCCCGCGTCGTATACACGTAGGCGAGGTCGGGATTCTTGGCGATGGCCAGCACCGGAACGGCAACGCCGGGGGAATAGGCGAGAGAAAGATCGCGCTGGGTCGCCATCGGTTTGGTGGCGCGGATTTCGAGCTTGCCGGGCTTGTCGCCGGCATGGAAAGCCAAGGCTTCTTCAGCGGTGAATGACGGGCGGTCGGCCATGTGAGAATAGTTCTCCAAATCAATGGCGCGATTCTGAGCCGATAAGGCTCGGCGTTCAACCTTCGGCAAGCGAAAGCGATGCCTTGGGGACAAATCGCGGCCCGGTGCGCCGTTCGCGCCAACGCTTGAAACCGATCTGCTAGGCTCGACGCATGGCCGAAACCTACGCGCACCTACCGATCGACAAGGACGACAGCGAGCCCGCGCGCGAGGCGGCGCTCGCCGATGCGACGCCCATGATGGCGCAGTACCACGAGATCAAGGCGGCCCATCCGGATTACCTGTTGTTCTACCGCATGGGGGATTTCTACGAGCTGTTCTTCGAGGATGCGGTCAAAGCCGCAGCCGCACTCGACATCGCGCTGACCAAGCGCGGCAAGCATCAGGGGCTCGACATCCCGATGTGCGGCGTGCCGGTCCATGCGGCTGAAGCCTATCTCGAAAAGCTCATCCGCAAGGGCTTCCGGGTCGCGGTCTGCGAGCAGATGGAAGACCCCGCCCTCGCCAAGAAGCGCGGCGCCAAGGCTCCGGTGAAGCGCGAAGTGATCCGGCTGGTCACCCCCGGCACGCTGACCGAGGAATCGCTGCTCGACGCGCGGTCGCCATCGGTCTTGGCCGCACTCGGACGGGCCGGCGGCGAATTGGCGCTGGCGTGGGCGGACATCTCGACCGGCGATTTCGCGGTGGAGCAGGTCACTGCCGCCGACCTCGCCCAAACCTTGGCGCGCCTTTCTCCGCGCGAGCTGCTGGCGCCCGACGCGCTGCTCGGCGACGAGACGGTGGGCCCGGTGTTGAAGGAATTGGGACCGCTGCTGACCCCGCGGCCGGGCGCGAATTTCGATTCGGGCACCGGCGAACGGCTGTTGAAGGACCTCTACGGCGTCAGCGTGCTCGACGGGTTCGGCGCATTCTCGCGGGCCGAATTGTCGGCGGCGGGCGCGCTTGCGGGCTATCTCGACCTGACGCAGAAAGGCAAACGTGCGGCTCTGAAGCCGCTGAAGCGCGACGCGGAGACGGGCCGCATGGCCATCGATGCGGCGACGCGGCGCAATCTCGAACTGACCGAGACACTGTCGGGCGAGCGGCGCGGAAGCCTGCTGTCGGTGATCGACAAGACCGTGACCGCGGCGGGCGCGCGCCTGCTGCATCAAAGGCTGACGGCACCGCTCACCGACCCCGCCGCGATTGCTCCGCGTTTGGATGCGATCGGGTTCTTCCTGGAAAAATCTTCGTTGCGAGAAAGCGTGCGCGCCCATCTGAAATCGGCGCCCGACATTGCGCGCGCGGCCGCCCGCATCGCGCTTCAGCGTGGCGGGCCTCGCGATCTGGGCGCCATCCGCGACGGGCTGAGCGCCGCGCGCCTGTTGCGCCGTAATCTGAGTGAGCTTGGCGACGTGCTTCAACCCGCGCCCGGTGAACTCGCCGACGCCGCGACCGCGCTCACAGGCGCAATCGCCGAGGCCCGAGCGCTGTCGGACCGGCTGGAGCAATTGCTCGTGGCCGAACCTCCATTTTTCGCACGCGACGGAGGCTTCATTCTTGCCGGCGCCCATGCCGCCTTGGATGAGGTGCGCGCGCTTCGCGACGAATCGCGCCGGGTCGTGGCGGGGCTGGAGTCGCGCTATCGCGCCGAAACGGGAATCGCCTCCCTCAAGATCAAGCACAATGCGGTGCTCGGTTATTTCATCGAAGTGACCGCTACCCATGCCGACAAGCTGGTCGCACAGGCCGCGCGCTTTCGCCATCGCCAGACGGTCGCCTCGGCCGTTCGCTTCTCGACGGATGAGCTTGCGCAACTCGCGATGAAGATCGCGCAAGCCGGCGAGACCGCGCTTGCCATCGAACTCGACCTGTTCGATTCGCTTGGGCAGGAGGTGCGCGCGGCAACACCCGCCCTTGCCCGCGTCGCGGACGCGCTCGCGGTGCTGGATGTGGCGGCCGCGCTCGCAACCCTCGCCGAGCAGCGGCAATATTCCCGTCCCGTGGTGGACGGTTCTCTTGCCTTCCGCATCGTGCGCGGGCGGCATCCGGTGGTGGAAGCGGCCCTGCAAGCCGAGAACCGCGGACCGTTCACGGCCAATGGAAGCGATCTCACGCCGGGCGAATCCGAGGGTGGCGGCCCTGGGCGGCTGTGGCTGGTCACAGGTCCCAACATGGCGGGCAAATCCACCTTCCTGCGCCAGAACGCGCTGATCGCGATCCTCGCGCAGGCCGGCTCCTATGTGCCGGCGGAATCTGTCCATATCGGCGCCGTGGATCGCCTCTTCAGCCGGGTGGGCGCGGCCGACGATCTCGCGCGCGGGCGTTCGACCTTCATGGTCGAGATGGTCGAGACCGCAGCCATCCTGAACCAGGCGGGCCCGCGGTCGCTGGTGATCCTGGACGAGATCGGACGCGGCACGGCGACGTTCGACGGGCTCGCAATCGCCTGGGCGGTGGTCGAGCATCTGAACGCGGTCAACAAATCGCGTGCGCTGTTCGCCACCCATTACCACGAGCTGGTTGCGCTCGCCGAACGGCTCACCGATGTCGCATGCGCCACCATGCGCGTGAGGGAGTGGAAGGACGATGTCGTCTTTCTGCATGAGGTGGCGCCGGGGGCGGCCGACCGCTCCTACGGCATCCAGGTGGCGAAATTGGCGGGGCTTCCCAAAGCAGTGATCGGGCGGGCAAGCGAAGTCCTGCGCGCGCTCGAAGAGGGGCGCGAAGGCCACAAGCCGCTCGCGCGCATCGACGATCTGCCGCTGTTCGCCGAACGCGTGCGCGCGAGCAAACCCGCCGAGCCGCGGGCGAGCCCAATCGAAGACGCGCTACGGGCCGCCGATCCCGACGCGCTCACGCCCAAAGCCGCATTGGAACTTGTTTATGCTTTGAAGCGCATGCTCTCGGAACCCCATAAGTAACGTGAGTTCCCGGCCCAACCGTCCTTCGCGCCCTGGCGTTTGGACGTTCTTGCGTCATACTTGTCACACTGAGTCGCGCAATCTTCAAATGTTGGGGTCGAAGATGGCTGAACAGAATTCCAGAACGGTTATGGAAATTGGGGCATGCGCCCGCCGCATGAACAAAGGCTATTACACATGGTTCGGTGTGTATGCGCTTTTCGTTGCGATGGCGGTCGGCTTTCCCGTCGTCGCCGCGATGGGCCTGCTCCCGGGAGGCGGAAACCAGATTTGTGCCGGTGCAGGCGCGCTGTCCGCCGCTCTATTGCATGCGATAAAGCCGCTGCAATATGCCACCGGATACGATGCGGCGCTGCAGCTCGCATGGAAGACACGCATTTCCTTGCATGCCGGAGAGATCGACGAAATCGCCGCGAGCAAGCAGATTGCCAAGGCGATCGATCTCACGACGTTCAAATACGCATCCCAGACTGCCCTGCAGCTCTGAGGTTCGTCGGGCCTGTAACGGACTCGTTCGGCACCCGCTGCCTCTTGCGAGGGTGGCTGTGACGATGCACGATGCGCGGCAATGAGCGATCCTGCGGCGCCGCAAACTCTCTCGCCTTCCCGGCGCAAATTCCTCGTGGTTGTCGACCAGACGGAAGAGTGCAAAGTCGCGTTGCGCTTTGCCGCCCGACGGGCGCAGCACACAGGGGGCATCGTCACGCTCCTCTATGTGGTGGCGCCGGCCGATTTCCAGCAATGGGCGGGCGTCGAACGCAAGATGCGCGATGAGGCCCATCAGGAGGCCGAACGCCAGCTGCACGATTCGGCGAAAACCGTGAACGACATCGTCGGCACCATGCCGGAGCTGGTGATCCGCGAGGGCCGCGCCGCCGATGAAATCCGCGCGCTCATCCGGGACGACCGCGCCATCGCGATTCTGGTACTCGCCGCCGGCACCTCCAAGGAGGGGCCGGGGCCGCTCGTCGCGCTGATCGCAGGGCCGGTGGCGAATGCATATCCGATTCCGGTGACCGTAGTGCCCGGCAGCCTCACCGACGAGCTCGTCGACGCGCTGGCGTGAGCGGCCTGCCGCCGGATTTGCGCGCCGCTATCGCCGATTACGCCGAAGGCATGGACACGCGCGAGCAAACGCGCCGCGCTGCCGCGCTGTCCGAGACCTATCGCGCGGGCGGCACATCGGGGGCAATCGCGAGCGAGGCGGACGTCGCGGCCTATCTTACGGCGCGCATGCCTGCGACCTATGCCGCGGTTGCAGCCGCGCTGAAACAGGCGCGGGCGCGAGCGCCCGGCTTTGAACCGCGCTCGCTTCTGGATGCGGGCGCAGGTCCGGGCACCGCAAGCTGGGCAGCATTGGGAGCATGGCCCGGCATCGGCGAGGTGACCATGTTCGACAGGAATCCGCGCCTGATCGCGGCGGCGCGGCGTCTCGCCGAAGCAAGCGGACACGAGACGCTCCGTCACGCGCACATCCTCACCGGCGATCTGGCCGCGCCGCGATTGCAAAGCGAATACGATCTCGTCATCGCGGCCTATGCCCTGACCGAGTTGCCCGCGAACGGCGTGGCAGAGGCCGTGTCCGCCCTGTGGCGGTGCTGCCGCGGCGTGCTGGTCGTGGTCGAGCCCGGCACGCCTTCGGGTTTTGCGCGCATGCTCCAATGCCGCGAGCGGCTCCTGACCGAGCAGGCCCGCATCGCCGCTCCCTGTCCGGGCGATTACCGATGCCCCATCGTCGCGCCCGATTGGTGCCATTTCGCCGTGCGCCTGCCGCGCTCGCGCGACCACATGCGGGCCAAGTCTGCAACCGTGCCGTTCGAGGATGAGAAATTCTCCTACTTTGCGGCCGCGCGGGAGACCGTGGCGTTCGCGCCTGCGCGCCCGCGCGTGCTGACCGAGCCGCATGCCTCCAAGCCTGGACTGCGGCTGAAACTCTGCGCCGATGGGGCGTTGCGGGACGAGACCGTGCCCAAGCGCGACCGGACGGCCTACAAGGCTGTGGCCAAAAAGAAATGGGGCGACGTGCTCTAGGACGCTGTGCTTGACTGCGCGCAAAGCTCATAGCGCATGGGGGAGTGCAATGCGTCTCGACAAGCCGGAAGGCGTGCCCGACGAAACAGTCGGCTGGGGCAGCGACATCGCGGCCCAGATGCTGCGCCGGTTCAACATTCCCTTCATCAGCCTCAATCCCGGCGCCTCCTATCGCGGCTTTCACGATTCGCTGGTCAATCATCTCGGCAACGAGAACCCCGGCATCTTGCTCTGCCTGCACGAGGATCATTCGGTCGCCATCGCCCATGGCTACGCCCGCGTCACGGGCGAGCCCATGGCCTGCGTTCTGCACGCCAATGTCGGGCTGCTGCACGGGATGATGGGACTGTTCAACGCCTGGTGCGACCGCGCCCCGATGCTGGTGCTGGGCGCCACGGGTCCGCTCGCCGCCGAAAAGCGCCGGCCCTGGATCGACTGGATCCACACCATGCGCGATCAGGCGTCCCTGGTGCGCTCCTTCGTGAAGTGGGACGACCAGCCGTCCTCGCCGGATTCGCTGGTGGAGGCGCTGGTGCGCGGCAATCTGCTGACGCGCTCGCACCCGACGGCGCCCGTCTATATCTGCCTCGATGCGGGACTTCAGGAAGCCAAGCTCGACGCGGAGCCGGTCTGGCCAGACCTCGCGCGCTTCTCGCCGCCCGAGCCCCCGCGGCCGTCTGCCGGCGCAATCGAGCACGCGGTCGCCATTCTCGCCAAGGCCGAACGCCCCGTGATTCTGGCGGGGCGGGGCGCCAAGAATGAGGCCGCCTGGAACACGCGCATCGCTCTCGCCGAGCGCCTCGGTGCGGTGGTGATGAGCGATCTGAAGACGGGCGCCATGTTCCCGACCGATCATCCCGCACATGCCGTCCCGCCGTTCAACGCGCTGCCAAAACCTGCGCGCGAAATCCTGAACGAAGCCGACGTGATCCTGTCGCTCGATTGGGTCGATCTTGGCGGCGCGCTGAAACAGGCGGGCGCGGTCGGGAAAGTGACGGCGAAGATCGTCGCCGCCTCGCTCGACCAGATGCTGCATGGCGGGGCGGGCATGGAATATCAGGCGCTCCCGCCGAGCGATGTGCTCATGGCAACGACGTCCGACGCGGCCGTGGAGGAACTGAACGCCGCGCTGGGTCCAGGCCGCAAAGCGCCATGGAAGGAGCGCCCCCGGCGTCCGCGCACGGAGCCCGGCGGCGATGCCGTGACGCTCGAAGCCATCGCGTCGGCCTTGCGCGCCGAGTTCAACGATCCCGACATGGTGACGTTCAGCCTTCTCAACCGCGGCTTTCCGGTGGACATCTGGCCGCTCCGCCACCCGCTCTCCTATCTGGGCAAGGATGGGGGCGGCGGTTTGGGCTCGGGGCCGGGTCTGTCGGTGGGCGCGGCCGTCGCGCTCGAACGCATGGGGCGCTATGCCGTCTCGGTGCTTGGCGACGGCGATTTCTGCATGGGCGCGACCGCCATCTGGACCGCCGTGCGCCATCGCGTGCCGATGCTGATCCTGATCGACAACAACCGCTCCTATTTCAACGACGAGCTGCATCAGGAGAACGTCGCCAAGGCGCGCGGCCGCGAGGTGAAGAACCGCTGGATCGGCCTGCGCATGGAGGACCCCATGCCCGACATCGCCACCATCGCGAGGGGGCAGGGAGCCGTCGGGATCGGGCCGGTGACGAAGGGAGCCGATGTGGCGGGCGCGCTGGAGCAGGGCGTCGCCGTGCTGAAGCAGGGAGGCGTGTGCGTGATCGATTTCCACGTCGCGCCGAGCGAGGAGCGGGTGTCGGGGGCCTCCGTCGGCCAGCGGAAAACGGGATAACCCCTAAATGCGGTTAGGCTTCGAAGAAGCTCAGACGCCTTTCGAGAGCCCCTCTCAGAGCGCTCGCGTTTGGACCGAAAAATGGGTTCGTGACTGGGTTTTTTGTCCGAACTGCGGGCGGGACAATGTGGAGAAATACGAGAACAATCGACCGGTAGCGGACTTCTTCTGCGACATCTGCAAGGAAGAATATGAACTCAAGAGTCAAAAGAACAAGTTTGGGGCCAAGGTCCTCGACGGAGCTTTCCGCTCAATGTGCGAGCGGCTGTCAAGCAACAACAATCCAAACCTCATGCTCCTAAACTATGATCTAGCGAAATTCAGCGTCACCAATATGTTTGTTGTTCCCAAACATTTTTTCGTCAGAGAGATAATTGAGCAGCGAAAGCCATTGTCGACTACCGCTCGACGTGCCGGTTGGGTCGGGTGCAACATCCTCCTCAATCAAATACCCAACGCGGGGAAAATATTTTTCGTCCGAAACGGACTGCCTCTGCCAAAAAAGTCCGTACTGGATAAGTGGCAGAGGACGCTTTTCTTAAGAGACGAGGTCGCCGACAGCAGAGGATGGCTCATAGAGGTAATGAAATGCGTCGAGCTAATTGGTCGATCGGAATTCAAACTTAGTGACGTATATGCCTTTGAGTCGCGGCTAAGCGGCATCTATCCGAATAACAAGCATGTCCGAGATAAGATTCGCCAGCAATTGCAGTCGTTGAGAAATCAGGGATATCTCGATTTCGTCTCTCGCGGACATTATCGCCTTAGCTCTAGCTAAGAGCTAAGGCGTCTTCGCCGCGATCTCTTATTGTTCTTCTTTTGTTCACTCTGGCATAAGGGGGCGCGAAGGGCAATATCTCACCCATGTTCATCCAGACCGAGACGACCCCGAACCCCGCGACCCTCAAATTCCTCCCCGGCCGCCCCGTCATGGCCGAGGGCACCATGGATTTCCCCGACGCGGCAGCCGGAAAACACTCGCCTTTGGCCACGCGCCTCTTCGCGGTTCCCGAGGTCGAGCGCGTGTTCTTCGGCGCGGACTTCGTCACCGTCACCAAGCGCGAAGACGTCGATTGGCGGCATCTGAAGCCCGCCATCCTCGGCGCCATCATGGAGCACTTCACCAGAGAGCTCCCGCTGTTCGACCCCGGCTCCAATCCCGCGGACGCGGGTACCGAAGCCGAGCCCGCCTATGAGGGCGAGGAGGCCGATATCGTCGCCGAGATCAAGGAACTGATCGAGACGCGGGTGCGCCCGGCGGTCGCGGCCGATGGCGGCGACATCATCTTCAAGGGGTTCGACGGCGGGTCGGGCACGGTCTTCCTGCACCTGCAGGGTTCGTGCTCGGGCTGCCCGTCCTCGACCATCACGCTGAAGAACGGTATCGAGAACATGCTCCGCCATTACGTGCCGGAAGTCTCGGCGGTCGAAGCCGTCTAAGGGCTACACGGCCAAACCCGATCTTCGCTTGACCCGGCCTTTGCCGACTGGGAATTTCCGGGCCGGTATCGCGCGAGAGATGGCTTGAAATTCCATTCGCAGGTCGGCCAGGACCGCTATCTCCTGGAGCATTTCTTCCGGGGGAAACGCGGCGGCGTGTTTCTCGACATCGGCGCCTATGATGGGGAGACCTTCAGCAACTCGCTGTTCTTCGAGCGCAGCATGGGCTGGACAGGGCTCTGCGTCGAACCCTTGCCGTCGGCGTTCGCGAAACTGACCGCGATCCGCAGCGCGGTCTGCGAAAACGTCTGCCTCGGCGAATTCGAAGGCGAGGCCGACTTCATCGAGGCCGACGATCAGGGCGGCCCCAACGAGCTGATGTTCAGCGGGCTGCGCGCGAGTTTCGATCCGCGCCATATCATCCGGCTCGAAGCCATGACCAAGACGCGCGTGGTCCGGCAGGTGAAAGTGACGACCCTCTCGGCGCTGCTGGAGAAGCACGGGCTTTACGACATCGATTTCTGCTCCATCGACGTGGAGGGCGGCGAATTGGCCGTGCTCTCGCGCTTCGATCCCGCCCGCTTCCGCATCAAGGTGTTCACCATCGAGAACAATTGGGACGACGAGCGCATCCCGCGGCTGATGGCGGAGAAGGGCTACGAGTTCTACGGCAAGCTCGAACAGGATTACATTTTCAAGCGCCGCGACGTGAAGCCGCTGCCGCGCACATCGGTGATTTGCGCCGTCTGGCACAAGGACCCCGAGCGCCACGCGCGGCTGTTGGGGCATGCGGAGAATCTGGCGCGCCAGACCGCGCCGGTCGAACCGATTTATGTGTTCGACGGCGGCGATGAGCCGCCTTCCTGGCTGCAGGCCCGCACCATATCGGTCAAGGAGGAGCTGACCGTCTATCAGGCCTGGAACGTGGCGCTGTCGCTGGTGTCCACGCCGCTTGCGATGAACCTCAATCTCGACGACCGGCTGGCGCCCGATGCGGTGCAGATTCTCGAAATCGAGATATTGCGCAATCGCGCGGCCGCCGCGGGCGGGGAATGGAAGGTTTGCTATTCGCAAGCCGAAACCGACGCGGTCGAACCGTGCTATCCGGCATCGCGGCTTCCCTTCGTGCCGGATTGGCCGCCGCGCGCTGGCACGCTGACGCGGCTCGGCAGCGGCAACGGAGAGCGGGGCACCTATGGGCCGGCCACGATCTGGCGGATGGAGACCCATATCGGCGCGCCGCGCTATCCCTGGCGGCTGCAGGACGGCTCGCTGCTGCGTGCGGCGGCCGATCTCGCCTGGTGGCAGATTCTGCAGCGAAATCCGGCGTTCAAGCTGATCGCGGTGCCGCTGGTGATCGGCAATTACCATAGCCATCCGGAAAGCCAGGCGGAATTCCGCGTGCGCGACGAACGCGGGCTGATGTCCGACCCCGGCGTGTCGCTGCTCTGAAGCCTATAGTCCCGGCAGCGCGAAATATTGCAGCAGGGCGGTTCCGCCGATGCCGCTCAAAGGCAGCAGCAGCGCGGTAGCGACCGGCTGCTGCGTGATCGGCCTGAAGGCCCCGGCGTGGAAATCCTCGATCTTCTTGATCACCATTTCGATCTGCTCGGGGCTCACCTCCCTCGCCTGCTGTCCCTTGATGGCGATCAGGCGATTGGACAATCTCCGCAACCGCGTCTGGCGGAACCTTTCGGCCACGATGGGGAGCGCAACCGCGCAGCCGAAAACCGCGAGGAAGCCCAGACCGATCATGATCAGCACCGGCCAATTGAGCGGAAAATCGTCGAGCATGCGGCTGCGCGCGAAAATCAGAAATCCGAGCACCAGAAACGGGAAATAGACGAGCTTGTTGATGCAGCTCGTGCGTTCCCCAACGAATTGAAGATCGATCCATTCGGAGAGAAATTCGGCCGGGACCGGAGGCATGTCCTTGAAGTCGCGAAGCTTGGCGGTTTCCCACTGCGGATGAAAATCGTCGAGCTGGGTTACGAAGCGCACGCAGAAGAGAGTGGCGTCCACGACATAAAGGATCAGGAACCAGATCGTGATGGACTCCAGGAACAACACAAACCAATCGAATGCGTGCAGCCAGGCGCCCCGGTTGGTCGGCTGCGAATATCCGAACGCAGCCAGCAGCAGGAGTTCGAGGGACAACACCAGCGCAAGCGCCATGGTGATGCGGCAAAACCGTGCCGGGGCGACGCCCTTCCTGCGGTAGGAGCGCCAGAATTCTCCCATGTCTTTGGGCGATGCTTCCAGCCGATAGGAAAAACTGTCGAGCACATGGCGGATGATATTCTGCCGCCGGTTTCCGGCGTCGGCTTTCAGCCGCTCCTTCATGCTCCTCAAGCCGCTCCGGATTTCCCCGCAGGCGTCGAAGATGCCGTCCAATCTCACGGTTCTTTGGCCATCGGCGTCCTCGAAGCCAAACCGGTGCTGCAGGCTCTGCAGGTTCCGGTCAAGCGTGCGAATCGAGACCGAGGTGAGCCACACGCTAAGCGCGACCGCAACGCACCGGATGGCGAGACTCGGCCACAGCGAAATGCCGCTCAGCAACAGAATAGGCTCGCCCTCCCCCCACCATGTGAAGGTCGCGCCGATCGATGGCCACGCCGCAAAATAGAGAAACCCTCCGAGCAGAAAGAGGATGACGACGAGACCGGCTTGCGATTTGCCTGCCGACGGCTTGGCGCGTTCGCGCTCGACGATCCGGAACGCGATACCGGCCGCGGCGAGCGAGGTTGCGCCCAACAGCGCAAGCGGCTGATGGAGCAGATAATGTCCTGCGTTCAAGACCAGAAAGACGCCGGGAATCACGACCAGAACAAAAGCAAGCGATAACATCGGCCAAGGCGAATGTGTCTGGTTCACAGGCGCGCCCGTCACCAGCCCGCGAACCGTGCCGGAAAAAGCGAATCCGATCCCGAACAGGACTGTGGAGAGCAAGGCCGATCCTGCGGCAATGGTCGCGTACCCCGCCGGCGCGCGCGGAAAGAGAGCCGGGACGAGGGGGGAAACAGTGTTGCAGGCGCGCAGGCTCGGGCAGGGCGCCGGGTCCGTGGAGACTTGCAGGGGATATGCAACCAGCCTGTGGTACGGGATTTGAAAAAGCGCCGGCCGGTCGAGCCATCTCAGCGGAACCTGCGGCCCCGGCGAAGCGAGATCCTCGAGCGCCAGCCGCGCGGTGAGGAAGGCCGAGGTCTGATAGCTGCTCCGGAAGGGAGGAATGCCGCCTTGCAGTTCCGGCCGGGCTTCCAGGCCGTAAGCCGAAGCCACGATCAGTCCGCGCGTCCATTCCGCTTCGGCGGGATGCAGGAGCCTCGCGTCCAAATCGGTGGTGAAGAAGACCGCGTTGGGAAATTGCGGCCGAAGCTGTTGCAGCACGATGAGCTTGTCGTAAATGTCCGTTCCCACGACTCCGATCGCGCTGATCTTTTCGTTTGCGGCCTCCAGATCGATCCCGAGACGCCGCAGATAATCGAACTGCCCATTTCCATAGGGCCGCTCGATGGACGGGGATGGCGTCAGAAGGTTCAGCACCTGCTCGGTGCCGGATTGTTGCTGGCCGGCGGCGCCGTCCTGTTTTTGCTGCGGCGCGCTGCCTCCGGAGCCGGCGGCCTGTTCGGCCAATTGTCCGTCCAGCCCGCGCATGTAGCTGACCGCGGGAAACCGTGTGGCGGAGACGCCCGCGTCACAGCCGAACGCCTCCTTCAGGGTTTGCGGGAAGGTGCGGCCGTAAAACGTGTCCCACTCCGAAACCAGCAATACGCGATTCTCCGTCTCGCAAGGCGAGACCCGGCGTTTCTTCAATTCGCCGACGAGCGCCTCGGCGAGCTTCGAATCCTGCGCGACGGTGCGGTAATAGGTTAGGCCCGCTCTCTTGAAATAGGTGGCGAGATCGGGGTCATGGCAGGCGGTGCCGTCGAGAAGCGTTTTCTCTTCGGCGGTCGCCAGGAAATTGTAGAGCGTCAGGTCGCCGGGTTTCGCAGCATTGCAGTCCGCCATGCGGGCTTCAGCGACCATTTTCCGCAAGGTGGTGGAAGCTGCCGGACCCAGGAACACCGCTTGAGAGCCGGGCTTTGTCTTTCGGAGCAATGTCCGCTTCAGTTCCGATAATGCCCCGATCAGACAGTTGCCCGCGCCGCCGGCGAATTCGTCTTCATTGATCCAGAGCACGAGCAGATCGCCGGCGGCAGTCGCTTTGCGCGGCGTGAATTCCTCGAATGCGAAATTGGTGGCCGTCGCGGGAATCTCGGGCGCCGTCTCGCACGCCGGCGGCACGCTTACGGGGTACGGCGCATAGCCGATGTGCTGCTCGTCGCGGGGATCGTAATTGTCATTGGAGGTGCCCGCGTTCAGGCTGGAAAGGACCGCATATCGGATCTGGCGCCGTAGTTCCTCCTGCTCCGGATAGGGACTGCCGGGGAGCAATACTCCGAGGATGACGGACTTCTCATTGGCAAGCCCCGAACACTCGACCGCATCGCCCTTGCACGGCGGCGGCAGTTTGTCCTTGGCGCGGCGGTCGACGTCTTTCCAGATCGCGTCGAACGGGTCCTGCCAGAGGCGCGCATCGACATCCTGCGCATCCGAAAGCCCGTACCGGGCTTCGCTGGATGCCGCGGGCCGCGACCCCTGGAACGGCAGATTGTTGCTGTGAATGAAATAGGTGCCGATCACCAGGATTGCGGCCACGATCGGCCAGTTGCCGAAGAGGTTCGGTCCCGACGATTTTCCAGCCACGGTCGCCCCCAGTCGCAACATGCGGGAGCCGCCTTCAGGATTCCCCTCCATCCCGCGACGGACAATTAATCATACCGCCTTCGCCGGACGGTGCGAAGCCTTGGCCCGTTGCGGCCGCCCCAGCCGATCCTCCCCATGCGCAAGATTGCGGCGCAGCTTGCGGCCCGGCTGCAGCAAATGTCTAATCGCGCTAGTGTCGTGGTTTCGAAGTTCGCTTCATTGTCGATATCGGGCTCCCTAGCGAATTTCGGAATCGGGACACTGGGGGGAGAGGGCCCGATGACGCTAGCCCATGTCTATACGGTCGCGTTCGAGGGCATCGAGGCGCGCGAGGTCGATGTGCAGGTGCATATCGGCGACACCGGCCAGGGCCAATTCACCATCGTCGGGCTCGCCGACAAGGCGGTGGGGGAATCGCGCGAACGGGTGCGCGCGGCGTTGGCTGCCGTGGGCTTGGCGCTTCCCTATCGGCGCGTGACGGTCAATCTGGCGCCTGCCGATCTGCCCAAGGAAGGCAGCCATTACGATCTTCCGATTGCACTCGCGCTCCTCGCCGCCATGGGCGTGCTGCCGGCGAGCGAAATGGCGGGCTACACGGCGATGGGCGAACTCTCGCTGGATGGACAGATCACCGCGGTCGCGGGCGTTTTGCCTGCGGCCATCGCCGCGGGCGAAGCGGGCCGGGGGCTCATCTGTCCCGCGGCCTGCGGCTCCGAAGCCGCCTGGGCGGGCGAAATCGAGATCATCGCTCCACCCTCGCTGATTGCCCTCGTCAATCACATCAAGGGCGCGCAGGTGCTTGGCGCGCCCGAGCCGCGGCTTGCGGAAGCGGCGATCTCGGTTCCGGATATGCGCGACGTGAAGGGACAGGAAACCGCCAAACGCGCGCTCGAAATCGCGGCCGCCGGCGGCCACAACATGCTGATGATCGGCCCGCCGGGCGCCGGCAAATCGATGCTCGCAAGCCGGCTTCCCGGCCTCCTGCCGCCGCTCGATGCGCGCGAGGCGCTCGAAGTCTCCATGGTGCAGAGCCTGGCCGGCGAGCTGCGCGAGGGCGCCATTTCGCGGGCGCGGCCGTTCCGCTCGCCGCATCATTCGGCCTCGATGGCCGCCCTCGTCGGCGGCGGATTGAAGGTGAGGCCGGGCGAGGTGAGCCTCGCCCATCTGGGCGTGCTGTTCCTCGACGAGCTGCCCGAATTCGCCCGCCCGGTTCTGGACAGCTTGCGCCAGCCGATCGAATCCGGCGCCGCCGTGATCGCACGGGCGAACGCGCATGTGCGCTATCCGGCGCGGTTTCAGCTGGTGGCCGCGATGAATCCGTGTCATCACGTCGCAGTTTTATTGCCCTATGTGCGGCTCAGGCTCAGAGCCCCCCGGGAACGTCGTTTCCGCTCGGACCCACAAACGCTAGGCCAACATCTACTAAAGCGACGCTTACAGCTGGGTTTAACGCAGGGCCAAGTCGCCCACAGACTCAGTGTCAATAGTTGGACCCTGTTGCTTTGGGAGCTGGATCGAACCAAGCCCGCGATGAGGTATTACCCGCGGCTATTCGCATTTCTAGGTTATGATCCTTTTCCGCCAGCGACCACGCTTGCCGAACGGATCAAAGCAAAACGACGTCAACTCGGAATTCCTATTGAAGAGGCAGCGCGTCGGGTCGGTGTAGACTCCGGCACGTTCTCCCGCTGGGAGAGGGGCATTTGGGAAGCGAAGCGTGCTGCAATGGCCTTGGAATGCTTCTTCAACCTTGTCCCGTTCGTTGAGAACCGACGAGAAGTGTGACCGGGCGCGCATGTTCCTGTACTGGTGCGGTGAAAAACAGTCCGGTTAGCCCAGCGTCTGCCCCCGAGCGCTGCTGGCGCGGAAAAGGACTTATGCTATACTACATTTAGATTTATGTGATTTCTTACCGGTCCTAGGGTCTATTTGGTGCCTGTTGTTTCTCCGCTTTCTGGGATTTCGCAGATGGGCTGCGGATTCCCTAGAGCGGAGAAAGCCATGCCTTGTTCTCAACCCAACGTTCGCCGCGTGCGATTCCGCGCCAGGACTGATGCGCAAGTTGAAGCGGCGATTATCGAAACCGAATTCCAACGCATCGACCGGATGACCCACCAAGAGGTCAAATCCGCGTTGATCAGGAAATTTGGCGAACCCGTGTAAATAGCCAGAAAAATCGCCAGATACTTAGGCCGCACATAGCTGCGGCCTTTTCTTTAAAAAATATTCTGCAGAAACTCTGGGTTTCCTTGTTCTAAGAGCACCACGGCGCGATTGTTCGATCAAAAGTCCAGGGCTTTTGTTGGAGACAATTTTTGGCAAAAATGCGCAGCGCCTTAGTTCTACCTCGGGAGATAGAACGTCACCCTATCGGAGGGCAAATGCCGTACCCGCTAATCGATGTAACCGTGGATGAAGCAATGCAAACGCATTCCGAGGCAGAACGCAACGAAATCCGCGAGGAGGCCAAAGACAAAATTAGCTACCTCATCCAGGTTTTGGAGCGCAAGCAGATTAGCCTTCGTGCGGTGCCAGACGACCTCTTGGATAGAGCCCTGAAGAGTCTGAGAAAACCTTGGGAGCGAAAGGGCGAGCTGAACGGACTAGATAAACGATTCACCTTCAAAAACAAGAAGGCCGTCGTTTCGATGATTTTCGCAACGGCAAAGAATTACATCCTCCAGGAACGGCGTGCATTTTTCCAACAACAAGGACGGCATTCGACCCCGCTGGAAAAGCTAGTTGAAGGGGACCATCCCGCCACCAAGGACGCCGATACGCAGAGCCCTCTGGAATTACTCGAACTTGCTGAGGAACCCCAAGAGCCAGCCACGCCGGTGATGCAGCTCATGGCAAGTGCCTTATCTGAAATCAATAAACGAAAGAGTCGTAACGTCGACCGCGCGATTAAGCTCATTCAACTGGTCTGTGAACCCCCAATTGAAACTGATGGTGTACCCGCACCCAATAAATATCTGCGAGACAGGTTTTATGATGGAAAGTTTTATGCCGATAACGACATTGTCGAGGAATTTGAACTCGATGTAGGTAAGCTCGCCGAAGACATGCAACTGAGCGAATTCGTTATCTACAAGTTGCTCATCTGGCTTGGTGACGAATTGGCCGCGATGACAACGGCCAACAACGATTTTGCTTATCTAGTTGATCGGGCTCGACGTTTTCAAAATCGCCGCGCCTTGCGAAGGAAGCTGCGGCTGCTGAGGAAAGCCGGGCAGCGACCGCCGAGTAACCCGACACCCCAGGCTCATCTCCTCACTGAAGGAGGATCAAAATGAACGAACCTAAATTAGCTACATTTCTAGCGGAGTTTGAGCAGCTCAAGATTCGCTTGGTGGGTACTCAAGAGGCTGAACTCATCGAAAATGAATTTAACAGGATCGATGAAATGACGGCGGAGGAGGTCAAATTTCAGTTGGTTGCTGATTCCTTCCTTCAAGCAAAAAAAACGATGGGTAGCGAACCGATCTCCGATCTCGAAAGGGGCAATCAGCCGGCCGAGAGCACACTCTTCGTTCATTCGAAACGCTCGGCGGATAACACAAGTGAGCTCAAGCCTTCGAGAAGATACGCGCGGCCGTTTTCTGCGCACCTCAATGCTATGGCCCAGCGTATAACAGATCTGTTCGACGTTTTTCTATTCGGCGTCAATGGCAATATAGCTAGAGCCGACGATGGACGGCGGCGTGCAAGCCGCTCGCCGGGTGTTACATGGGTGCAGGAAGGGATCGAGCTTACCATCGCAGCCGGCATCGATGCGGATAGAAGACTCGAGGTCGAGCTGTTCTTAGGCAGTGCGTCCGGACGTGAGCCGCACACGATTTTCTGGGCCGACCCCAAGACGTTGAGTGGCGACAATATTGTCGTGGACCTGTTCGACATCCATCGGTCTGGCAATGGTCGTTATCTCGTAGGGATCAAAAAGCCCGAACTCGAACGGCGGCTTGCTGCGATAAGCAAGGAAAGAAATGAAGGGCACGCCGATAAGGCCATCGCCTTCTCGCCGCTTGTGCAATTTGGTTAGGAGACATCGATGAGTGAGCTTGCGTCATACTGGTTGCAGGATCAGTCCTTATCATTCGCGGCAGCACTGCTTTCGGGCAATCCGAATAGCATCGCAACGGCCATGGCGGAAACATGCGTCGATCTGATACGAGACAATCTCTTCGACAACGTATTCGCTTTATCCGACACGACGCTGTCGCTGATAGCATCAGTTGGTGACGCGTACGACAACCCCGACTATCTCCGCAACGAGGGACTTGAAGGGCTGGCAGAAAGGTCAAACGTGATCGGAAGCGCACGCGAGACCGCGCGGAAAGAACTGCTCCTTCGAGAGTCGACGACAGGAGCGAAGCGTATAAGCATCAGTCGGGTCTTCGTCTCCCACGCAGTATGCGTACTAAAACAGCGACATCTCTCGGCGAACAAGTTTTTCAAGTGGTTGCAGCGGTCCGGCGGTTTGGCGACGCCCGGCGTCGAGACCATCGTCAGGAACATTAGGAAGGACCCGGGAAATCTCGACCAGAGGTTGAGCAAACTGCTGGACGACTCACGTGACACGCTCAAGCAGACACGTGACCGGATCGACCAGATCGACGATCTCTACGAAGTGGTTCTAAAGGTCGCCAATGGCGATGCCGAAAAAATCAGATCGTGGTGGACGCGAATTTGTCTAGGATACCGCAACAGCCTCTTCTGCTGGCCCTTGATGGAATATCGATCTCCCGGCGGGGACGAAAGGCGCGGCATCAGCCTGCCGATCCCGCTGTTCCTGTTCGAGGACGGTGAGTCGACACACGAAAAGGCGAAGCGAAATCCATTCGGCCAGAAAACGTGGTTCAAGTGGGTGACATCTCGGGGGGCCGAGCGATTAGAGGGTGACAGACGCTATCAGCCTCCAAGGGGTTCAATGCCGGCTCACATGGAAGACAGCCGCCTCGGGTGGGACAAGGATTGGGGAAGTGCTCTTCAGATCGGCATGGATGTCGCTAAGAAGCTTTGGGACAGCCAGAACGGTCGTTTGAAATATGCCGACGAGGAGCAGGCTCAGGCGAAGCTCACTGCCAGCCTCAATGTCGATTTGGCACCCGCGTCACAGATCGTCGATAGCGTCTATGGCAGAGTGCCGCCGGAGTACCTCAAGGCCGTGCCGGAAGAAGAGCGGTACTTCAGGCTCGAAGGCGGTAGCGCCGAAGCCTACTGGGTTCAGGCAGTGCTGGGCCTTCTGCTGCCCGCCCGCGAGATCCCCTTGGGCGTTGTGACGGGCCGCATAATCTACGCTGATGGAGCGTACGAGCTGGGTGACGTACAAGGCATAAAGGCGAAACTGGAATATGCGCATCGAGCAGGATTTCCGCGAATTGTCGTACCCGGTTCCCCGGAAGACTACTCGAAGTTCGATGCCGAGGAGGAAGGCTTGCCGGCACATGCGGACGATGCCGATAAGGACAGCCGAGTGCTTCTCGATGATGCTTTGCAGGCGGAGCCGGAGACCGAGTCGGAACTGCTGACCCCGAAGGAGCAGGTCAAGCTGTTTCTCGATGTGCTCAAGACCCAGGATACGAGCAAGAGCATCGAGATCAATTTCTGCAAGAACGCGCGGACCGCGGCAGATGCGATGCAGCCGTCCGGCTGGCGACGGGCAACGGTGCTCAGGTTGCCCCAGCTGCAGGTCACCTACGGCTACAATCAGCGTCGGCTCTTCTGTCGTGAAATTGTCAGGAAGGGAGAACGCCTGCGGCGCGAGGATCGGGATTGGTACTTCCATGGCGGAAACCGCTGGGAGGAGCACGACAGCCAGCATATGGAGGGCCTTGATGACAATTTGCTGTCCGAAACTGGACGCGCGATCAAGTTCGTGAAGCGCTCAAGTTTTATCGGCAGGTCTGGTAACGCTGAAGCGACGATAGGAAAGTGGCTTGCCTGGAAGGACAACCAAGTCCGCACAGGCGATGGCATAGGTTACAAAGGTCCTGGCCTCGGGATCTTATGTCTTCGGACAACCGAGCATGACAACGAATTCCGTATCTTGGCGGCGATCGCCGATCTGCTCGACGTCGATCCGGACTGGTGGGAGCGCTTCCAATGGTCGCCGCGGAATAAGGCGGGGGAGATGCTCGCGGAGCTTTTCAATAATCAGCGCGCCGATCTTTCAATTAGCGCGAGCTCTGCGCCGGACGTTGTAGTGATCTTCGATGATGGGGGCTTAACGCAAAGGCGCACCAACAGGATATTCCCTAGTGATTTCAACCATCAGTTCCTGGACCTCCTCAACCCTCGAAAGGATGTACCCGGAGCGTGGGATCCTCTGGATAACGCCCTTAAGGCACAAGGTGACGGGCCAATAGGTCCGACACGGATCATCGTCGTCTATGGGGATGAAGTTCGGACATCCTCCGAAGTGGAATGCGAAATCGATGAAAGTGACCGTTCGCTTCTTGAGAAGCTCGCCGTCTTTCGCTTCGGGTGCCCCAAG
>Ga0265334_10000322_pt1 | contig 26260 bp, 27 predicted proteins | sample 42023metaG_FD_192442 | JGI IMG/M metagenome (GOLD analysis project Ga0265334, IMG submission 192442) | Rhizosphere microbial communities from Carex aquatilis grown in University of Washington, Seatle, WA, United States - 4-20-23 metaG | ecosystem: Host-associated > Plants > Roots > Rhizosphere... | reverse complement strand
GCGCGAGGCGCGGGCCGATCACCGCGGCGGCCACGAACCCGGAGACGCCGGCGGAGAGATGGATGACGTAGCCGCCGGAGAAGTCCCAGACGCCCTTCGCAGCCCAGTAGCCGCCGCCCCAGATGAGGAAGGCGTTGACGCAGTAGATGCAGGTCGTCCAGAGCGGGACGAAGATCAGCCACCCCTTGAAGTTGACGCGGCCGAGCACGGACCCGAGCATCAGGATCGGGGTGATCGCCGCAAAGACGAACTGGAAGTAGACGAGCGTCGAGGTCGGGAAGTGCCACGGTGGCCCGGCGGTGATCGAGGGGATCGTCGCCTGTCCCTGCTCGCGCACGTGATTCAGGACGGGGCCGGGCTGGCCGATGAAGCTGCCGAAGAAGTGGCCGAGGTCGGAGCCGCCGCCGTTCGAGAGGCCGTGCCAGGGGTTTCCGAAGCCCATGTCGAACCCCCACAGGACCCACGCGACGAGGACGAGCGCGAAGGCGGCGAACGTCAACATCATGCTGTTCACCGACCAACGCTTCTGCATCACGCCGCCGTAGAGGACGACGAGGCCGGGCACGCTCATCAAGCCGACGAACGTCGCCGCGGTCAGCTGCCAGGCGTTGTCGCCCGGATTCAGCCAGGAATCGTATGGAGCCCACACAGCCGCTAGCAACAGATCCACTCCTTTCGGACATCGGGAAGCATCGGGACGCGCCGCGCGCGTCCCGCCGAGGCGTCGTCACCCCTGGGCCGCCGGCACCGGCGGCAATCGTCTCGAGGCGTCGACCGACAAAAAAGACGCCCCAGGTCTCATGACCTGGAGGCGTCGTCGCCCCTGCTTCCGCCGTCCTCGACGAGAGCGGCCGCAATCTACCGGATCGGTCGGAGGTGCGTCAAACGGGAAGGGCGGGCTCGGCTCCGTACAATCCCGGCCGTGCCAGTGGAAGGACAGTGGCGGCGTGCGAACACGCCGCTGGGCCGGCGGGACAAGCGCCTGCTCGCGGTCGCGGCGCTGGCGGTCGCGGTGGCGGCGGCCGTGGGCGGGGTGTACGCCGCCCAGTCGTCCAGCCGTTCGGACGCCGGCTGCGTCGTCGTCAGCATGCCGTCGACGATGGGCGGGGCCGAGGTGCGCAACTGCGGCGCGGCGGCCCACACGTTCTGCCGCCTCCAGGGCAGGGTCGACGGGGCGGTCGCCGCGGCGTGCCGCCGGCAGGGGTTCGCGGCCGACGTGAAGCAGCCGTAGCAGGGCTGTTCCTTCCCTCGTTCGAGGGAATCTCGGCCCGAATCCCTCGAACGGATGATGCAGCGGCGCGCCGACCCGGCATGGTGTGGTCCCTGTCAATCACGATCGGAGGTGCCTGCTGTGGCCCGCTTCTCCTCCTGGCTGATCCGTCTCGCCGTCCTGTCCTCGCTCGTCCTCGCGTCGGGCGCCGGCTGGAAGTGGCGCTAGCGCACCTAGCCGACCGGCTTTCCCCCGTCCCCCAATGAGCTTCAGGACGCGCGGCTTCGTCGCCGTCGTGGTGGTCTGTGGCGTGGCGGCGCTGGCGGCTGCCGCGGTCCACGACCAGGTTCGGCGCCCGTACGCGTTCGGGTTCCTCGCGATCGCGGCGATCGCAACCGAGCTGCTCGAAGTGCGCGGCACTGCCGCGGCGCTCGACGGCAGCGGCTCCCACTCCTTCAGCTTCTCCTCCGGGATCCACCTCGCCGCCGTGATGGTCCTGGGCCCGTGGCAGGCGGCCCTCGTCGCAGCCGGCGGCGTCGTCGTCGTCGACTACCTGCGCGGGTCGCCCTTCGTACGCGTGCTCTTCAACGCGAGCTCGTTCGCACTGGCCACGCTCGCCGCCGGCGCACTGTACGAGGCGGCGGGGGCAACGCCGGGAGCGGTCTCGCTCCCGACCGGCTTCGGCGCGATCGCCGCGATGGCCGTCGCGTACGTCGCCGTCAACCGCGCGCTCGTCTCCGCGATCGTGTCGCTCACCTCGAAGATCCCGCTCCGCCAGATTGTGCGCGACGCGTCCCGCTCGGATCTCGCCTCGACCGCCGGGGAGATCAGCCTCGGCGTCACGCTTGCGTTCTTCATCGTCTCGAATGCGTGGCAGGCGATCGCGCTCGGGCCGCTCGTCCTCGCCGTCTACCAGGCGCATGCCCGTCTCTCGGCCGTGAAAGAGGAGACGGCCCGTGCGCTCGAGACGTTCGCCAACGTCGTCGACGAGCGGGACCCGTACACGTATCGCCACTCGGCGCGGGTCGCCGATCACGTCGAGCGGCTGGGCGAGGCGCTCGGTCTCGCTCCTGCGGACGTCGCCCGCCTGCGCTGGGCGGGACGCCTCCACGATCTCGGCAAGGTTGCGGTCGACACGGCCGTGCTCCGGAAGCCGGGCCGGCTCGAGGAAGGCGAATGGGAGACGGTACGGCGGCACCCGAGGCTGTCGGCGCGCCTCCTCCTCGACTTCCGGTTCGCGACGGCCGCGGTTCGAGCCGTCGAGTACCACCACGAGCGCTACGACGGCAGCGGCTACTACGGGATCACGGCGGCCGCGACTCCGCTCGGGGCCCATCTCGTCGCCGTCGCCGACAGCTACGACGCCATGGTGAGCGACCGTCCCTACCGGCGGGGGCTCTCGGTCGAGCACGCGCTCGGGGAGATCGAGCGCGGTACGGGAACGCAGTTTCACCCGGTGGCGGCGAAGGCGTTCGTCGCGCTCATCCGCGACGAGGATCCGCTCGCTGCGCTCGACCACGGCGAGCGCGCTCTCCTGCGGACGCTGTGGCGTCCGCGTGAGCGCGCCCGCGCCGGCCGTTTCGTGCTCGTGCGCGGCCGGCCCGAGCTGCTCGCCATCGCCGGCGTCGCCGAGATCCTGGCCGCAGTGACTCTCGGCCGGCCGGTGTTCGCCACTCTCGGAGGAGCGGTGGTCGCCGCCGGGCTCCTGCTCGCCCATAGGCGCGACGGCCGCGCGCGCGGCCTCGCCGAGACGCTGGACGCTGCGCTCGACGCCGAGCCCGCCTCCCGGCGCTTCCGGGAGTTTGCGGCGCCGATCGCGGGGGCGGCCCGCGTGCGCTGGGTCGGCCTCGTGCGGTGGCACCAGGATCTTCTCTCCGGTTCGATCGGGGAGGAGCTTTCGCTCGGAGGCGACACCCCGAGTGAGGACGCGCTCACGAGCTGGCTGCTTCGGGACGGTGAGCGAGCGGACGGCCTGGTCGAGGGTCCGGTCGCCGAGCTCGAAGGCGCGGGTACGTACCTGGCGGTGCCCGCGCGTCGCGACGGCGACACCGTCGGCTACGTCGTCGTCCTCTTCTCGGCGGCGCCGCCGCGGCATGTGGAGCTTGCGCTCGCGGCGGCTGCGCCGCGGGTCGCGCGCCTGCTGCGTGAGCCCGAGCTCCGGCTGGCTGCGGTGGAAGCCGTTCGCTGATGTTCCTGCTCCCGAGCATCGCCGCCGGCCTCGCGCTTGCGCTCGCGCTCGGCGGCGACCTGCGGCGGTTGCTCGACTATCCGCTGCGGCTGTCCTGGGCGGCGCCGATCGCCCTCGCGGTCCAGGTCGTCATCTTCTCCGGACACGTCGGGCTGACGACCGGGGAGAGGGCTTCCCTGCACCTCCTCAGCTACGCCGTGCTCGTCGCCTTCGCTCTCGCGAACGCCCGCACGGTGGCGCTGCTTCCGGTCGCCGCCGGGCTCATGCTCAACACGCTCGCGATCGCCGCGAACCGCGGGTCGATGCCGGTGTCGCCGCGAGCGGTCGCCGCGGCGGGGATCTCCATCTCCGGGAACACGAACGTCTCACTCGACGCGACGCACCTTCGGGTGCTGGGCGACGTCTTCGCGCTGCCGGCCAGGATGCCGTTCGCGAACGTCTTCTCCGTCGGAGACGTCCTGATCGGCCTGGGGATGATCGGCTTCATCGCCGCCGTCTCGCTGGGGGTCAGGGCCGCCGACGGCTCCGTCGGCGCTCGCCGCCTCGTCACGCCGCTCGCTGTGGGCTCGTTCCGCAGCCTCGCCTGCGCGCGCTTCCTGTCGCAGGCCGGCGACTGGCTGACGATGACGGCGGTCGTCGGCTGGATGTTCGAGACGACCCATTCGACCGCGAACGTCGCCGCGGTGCTCCTCGTGCGCCTGGCGCCCCCCGTCATCGGCGGCGGACTCGCGGCGCTCGTCGTCGACCGGTTGCCGAAACGGCCGCTGCTCATCGCCGTCGAGGCCGCCCGCGGCACGGTGATGGTGCTGGCGCTCGCGGCGGCGGCGACGGGACGGACGATCGAGATGCTCGTCGTGCTCGCCGTCTCCGGGCTGCTCGCGTCGCTCTCGACGGCGACGGTGCCGGCGCTCGTCCCGCGGCTGCTCCCGGACGACCTCTACGAGGCGGGGAACGCGCTGCTCGGTGTCGCCGACAACGCCGCGGCCGCTCTCGGTGCCGCCGGCGGCGGTGTCGTCGTCGGGCTGCTCGGCATCCGGCCGGCGATCGGCGTCGACATCGGGAGCTTCGTACTCGCCGCGCTCGTCTACATCGGCGTGCGGGTCCCTCCGGGCTCGGTGGAACGGGCCGCGCGGGCAGCGAGCCGTCTGTACGGCCTCCGCTATCTGCTGAGGCGGCGCCGCCTGCTCGTGCTGGTCGCCGCCTTCGCCGCCGCGACACTCGCAACGGGCCTCGTCAACGCGACGCTGCCGCGACTCCTCGAGCTGCGCACGCACGCCGGTGCGGGCGGCTACGGCTACGGCCTGGCCGCGATCATGCTCGGCCTGGCCGTCGGCGAGACGGCCGTCGGGACGCTCAAGCTCGGAAGCGGCGCCTCGCGCTGGATCGGCTGCGGTCTCGTGGTCATGTCGGCGCTGCTCGCCTTCCTCGCGCTCGGTCGCGACGTCCCTACGATCTTCCTCGTCCTGGCGGGCGTCGGGATGGTCGACGGCACGACGGACATCGTGTTCGAGACGGTCGTCCAGCGCGAGGCCGAGCAGCACGTGCTCGGCTCGGTGTTCGGCTTCGCCGCCGCGTTCGTCCGGACGACGATGATCTTCTCGGTCGCGCTCGCTCCGATCCTCAACCGCCTGTTCTCGCCCGACAGGGTCGTGCTGGCGGCAGCCGCGTTTCTCCTGACGGTCGGGGTCGCCTCGTTCTTCTCGGTCCTGCGGGTCCGCCTGCCCGACCACAGCACGAACGCGCCGCCCGAGACGGCCTTCTAGCCGGGAGCTGCCCGCAGCCGGCGACGAGCCGGTAGGGTCGTCGCAGAGACTGCATGGAGAACTCCGGACGGAAGCGCGCCTGGGTGACGGGGCTCTCGGTTCCGCGCCCGCGCCGGCGGAAGCCGCGCCCGGCGGCGGTCGGGCGACGCAGACCGGTCTATGTCGTCGACATCGCGCTCGCGAACGGAGCCGAGTTGCGCGATCGCCTGCTCGAGCAGGGACTCGCTCCGGACGAGGTCATCTTCAAGTACTTCTGGCCGAGATACGAGCCGCCGGCGGACTCCGGAATCCGGTCGTTCGTGAAGTCCGAGAACCTCGGCTTGCAGTTCGAGCGCCTGATCGCGATGCACCAGGAGGCGCCGTCTGCGGTTCCGATGCCTCTGGCGACGGTCAGGAACGTCGAGGGCGAGCTCGTCGGCTACCTCCTCGAACGCATCGAAGGGGAGACGCTGCAGAACCTGATCGACCTCGGCGCTCTCGACGAAGCTCGAAGGCGGCTGGACGCGGTCGAGAAGACCGTCGCGGCGCTCCACGCGAAGTCGCTGCCGCACGGTGACCTCAACGCGTCGAACATCGTCGCCGCCGACGACGGCAGGACGCTCCTCATCGACCCGGTGGGCAATCCGGGGCCGGGAACGAAGCTCGAGGACGAGATCTGTCTGCGGAAGCTCAGAGAGCTGACCGCGGACTAGGGGTCGCTGCTACCTGCGATGTCTACCGAGAGACTGCCGTTGAGAGGTGTGTCAGGGCGCGGCGGCGAGGCGCGACGCCGCCCAGATCCCGGCCTCGGCCGCGCCCTCGGTGAACGGCATGCCTGTGTAGTCGCCGGCTAACAGCATCCGACTGTTCGCCGGCAGCGACCGCCGGTACGCCGCGATCGCGCGGCTTCGTCCGGGCGGCGAGCACGGCTCCGCCTCGGGCCAGCGGAAGCAGCGGGTGAAGCGGACGGCGTCGCGCAGGTCCGGGAAGTGGCGCTCGAGCTCCCGTAGGACGCTTCGGACGACCTCATCGTCAGGCAGCTTCAGGAGCGCGCCTGCGACGTCGCCGGCAAGCATGACGTCGAGCAGCTCGCCGGTGCGCGTGTGGAACGCGCTCTTGCGCGACTCGATCCCCACCGCCGCGACATGGTGCCGCTCCGCGCGTGGGACGAGGAGTCCGTACACGTCGCGCAGCCGCGAAGGCGGGTGCCAACCCGGCTGCGCCGCGATCGCGATGTTGAGGGACAACTACGGCTGGACGTCGTGATCGGCTCGCGTCCTGGGTGTTCGCAGCCGTAGGCTGCGCGCTGGTTGCGTCGATCCTCGCAGGGTGCGGGTCGAGTGCCGCAGGTCGACGGCCGGCCGGCAGCAGCGGTCCAGGGGATGTCGCGCTGCGCTATGCCGAGACGTTGTTCGCCGGTGACTTCGCCGCCGCCGGCCGGTATGTCGCGCCGTCGAGTCGAGGCGCATTCCTCATCCTGACCGACGGCTTGGGCTCGTCCTCGGTGAAGGCTCGCAATCTTGCCGTCGGTCGCACCACGGTCACGGGTTCGGCGGCGGTCGCGATCCTGACCGGCACGGTATGCAGTACGGCAGGCAAGACATCGAAGTCGGTGCAGCGCTGCGTGACGAACACCGATCCCGCCGGCAGCAGCCCTATTTTCGAGGTGGATCTGATGCGCCAATCGGGCGGCCGGTGGCTGGTCGTCTACCGTGCGCCGGCGTCGGCTTCCGGCGGCGGGTCGACGGGCGCCACCGGCTCGACGCCTGCCGGAGGCGCGACGGGATCACCGTAGCGAAGGCCGTCTTGCGCGAATCAGCGTGGCTCGTGAGATGCTTCTCGCAGCCACACGAACAGCCCGATGCCGGCGGCGATCAGCAATACGCCACCAACGAGCCACGGCCACGGACTCCACTCGCTGACGCAGTGGGTCTCGGTCGCGTTGCACACGTTGCCGGGCCCATTGCGGTTCAGGTAGCTCACGTACAGTCCGACGGGGCCGACTCCTGAAAGGAGACCGGCAGCCGATTCGTTGCGGCTTGGCGGCCAGAGGAGCAATCCGGTGAAGGCCACACCCGCCGGCACCAGCACGAACAGCCCTACCGTGAACGGAGTGAGCGCCGCGACGCAGAGGCCGGCTCCCGTCGCGGCCCAGGCCATGAACGCCCAGCCGCTCCGTTTGACGTCCGCGCTCGGAGTCTTGGAACTCTCGCTGTGTCGATGCAATTCAAGATCCCTGCAGAGGAGAGCATGTCAGAACCCGAACCACGCGACGGTGGCCGGGGCGAGGCTGAAGCTCAGCGTTTCGCGTGCGAGGCGTGCGAGGTAGTCGCTGTGTCGGTCGGCTCGAAGTCGCCGTGAAGCACATCTGGGTCCATGTCCGCGCCGTTCGGCCACACGATCGTTCCCAGTTCCTCGTCAGGGTGGCTGAAGGCGCGCGGTTCGACCACTGTCCATGTCGGTTATGCCGCGCAACCGACAATTCCAGCGACTTCGCGATCGAATGCTCCCAACCGGCCATCACCCGAACCACGCCGTGCAGCTGAGTACTCGGCTGCCGCGGGTTGCGACGCGTCGCTCCTGAAGCCTGCACGCGTCAGGGCTGGAAGAGGCGTGTTTCCAGCGCTTTCGCTCGTCGGTGCCGCCAAGCCGGGTCATGACCCGGACCGCGCGGCGGTCGCGTTGGACCCGGGTTGGGGCGCGGTTGGGGTCGGTCGCGAGTGTGCTCCTCGACGGCGGACGCTGTGTCCGTCCCGACACCGAGGAGCGTCATGTTCACCAGCGAGCTCAGCACCTCCACCGGGAGCTTCCACGAGGCCGTCGGTCTCGAAGGCGCGCTCGCCGCCGCGGGCCGCGATCGCAACGTCGCGGTCGCGGCGGACGGGCTGCTCGCTTGCTCCCCGGACGAGTCGGCTCACCGCGTGGTCACCGGAGCGCAGGTGCGTGTGGCGGGCCTGCTCGTCTGCGCGGCGGTCGCCGGACTCGCGCTCGACCCGATCCCCGCGGTGGTCGCCTTCAACGCGCTCGCGACGCTCTTCTACGCGAGCCTCTCCCTCTACAAGCTCGCGCTCGTCCGTCGGGCGCTCCGCTGTGGCCTCGAGCTTCCCGTCACCGACGAGGAAGTCGCGGCGCTGGAGGACGACGAGCTGCCCGTCTACACGATCCTCGTGCCGCTCTATCGCGAGGCGTCCGTCCTGCCGCGGCTCGTCCAGTCGCTTACACGCCTTGACTATCCGAGCTCGAAGCTCGACGTGGAGCTCCTGTTCGAGGCCGACGACGTCGAGACGCTCGCCGCCGCGCGCGAGCTGCGGCTGCCGCCGCACTTCCACCTCCTCGTCGTCCCCGACTCACAGCCGAAGACGAAGCCGAAGGCCTGCAACGTCGGCCTCCTCCACGCCAGGGGCGAGCTGGTCGTCATCTTCGACGCGGAGGACCGGCCCGATCCCGACCAGCTGAAAAAGGTCGTCGTCGCGTTTCGCAAGGCCGATCCGCGCGTCCGTTGCATCCAGTGCAAGCTCAGCTACTTCAATCGCACGCAGAACATGCTTACGCGCTGGTTCACGATCGAGTACGCGACGTGGTTCGACCTGCTGCTCCCCGCCCTCGGCTCGACAAGCGCGCCGGTCCCGCTCGGCGGCACGTCGAACCATTTCTACCGGGACAGCCTCGTCGAGCTCGGCGCCTGGGATCCGTTCAACGTCACCGAAGACGCCGACCTCGGCGTCCGTCTGCACCGGCACGGCCTGCGGACGGCGATCGTCGACTCGACCACCTACGAGGAGGCGAACTCGGAGGTCTACAACTGGATCCGGCAGCGCTCGCGCTGGATGAAGGGCTACACGCAGACGTGGCTCGTGCACATGCGGCGGCCGCTGCAATTGCGTCGTCAGATCGGCTGGCGCGGCTGGTTCTCGTTCCAGATGACCATCGGCGGCACCGTCCTCGTGGCGTTGCTGAACCCCGTCTACTGGCTCCTGACTGCGCTCTGGCTCGCAGCGCATCTCGGCGTCGTCGGCTCGTTGTTTCCCGGCTTCGTCTACATCCCCGCGGCCGCCGGCTTCTACGTCGGGAACCTCGCGTTCGTCGCGATGAACATGTTCGGCGCGCGCCGCCGCGGCCACCGCGATCTCGTCAAGTACGCGCTGCTCTCGCCGATCTACTGGGGCCTGGCTTCGCTCGCCGCCTGGAAGGGCGTGCTCCAGCTCTGCTATCGCCCGTTCTACTGGGAGAAGACGAACCACGGGCTCGACGCCGCGATGCCGCTCCCCGCGGCCGCCCGCTGGGGAGCGCCGACGCTGGCAGGGCGTCCCTCGTAGCGCGCCGTCCGTTCTCCGGCGCGCGCTGAAGGCGCAGACCGGCAGACACGGCGGCTTCCCCGGCACCAGCTCGCGCGATGCGCAGCATGCCCCCAGCGGGATTCGAACCCGCGCTACGGCCTTGAAAGGGCCGCGACCTGGACCGCTAGTCGATGGGGGCCCGCAGAGCCAGGATATCCGGCCCGCGGGTTATGGGGATCGACCGAAGTCGGACGCTCGGCAGCGCGGCGACCGTCTGTGAAAGTCGGATCGGGCACGCGCCGAGCAGGTGCCAGCAGGAAGTTATTCAGAAGCGTCTCCCCGCAAGGCATTGTCGTGTCCAAGAGCTCGGAACTCGTCGCGTCGCCCCGCCGAGACCGCCGATTTCGCCATGGATCAGAGACACGGCGGGCGGGCCCCTAGTTGCCGATGACCTGGAGCTATCTTGCGAGCCGGCACGCAATGACTCTTCCTGCCAGGGCTTCACTGTTCGCAGCGGGGTGCGCAGCCCAGAGAATCGAGTCGAGAACGCGTACCAATGAAAGCGTTCGCCCGTCCGCTCTGAGGCCCACTTGGACCGTCCGTAACACTGGAAGGTTCCTTCTCGCCTCCTGGCGCATGTGAAGGATGAGTTCCGCGGCGTCTTGTGCTCGCTCGTCGGCTTCTGCCGAGAAGCGGCCGCCGAGGAGTTCGACGACGAAGCGATCGAGGATTGGGAAGAGGCGCGGCCATTTCAGATGGAGGACCTTCGTGGCGACGGCGATGTTGCGGCCCGGGCCGAGAATGCCGGCGAGCGCGCGGTGGACGAGGCGATCGCCCTCTCGCGAGCGCCAGTTGCGATCGCCGGTCGCGATCAGGTCGAGCCTCGGGTCGAGCTCTTGGATCCAACGGCGTCGCTTGTTAAGGATTGGCTCCCACCTCGCATATGCGGTACGGGCGCCCATGAATTGGTTGATGACTGCCACGTCCGACGCGGTGATCATGTCGCGGCGCGTCCTCCCGGCGATTTCGTCAAACCCGCCGATCCCGCGCTGGACCTCGAAGAACGCTCGGGCCAGTGCCCCGTCCAGTGCAAGGCGCCCCCCGTCCAGTCGCACGATCGAGAGCGTCGTAGCGGTCATCCGAGCCATCATCCTCCTGCCGCCAGGTGGCGAAGGCAACACAGAGCCCCAACGCCCCCACCCAGCGTCCGACTTCGGTCACATGGAAGTGCGAGTAGCCCGGTCTGCCCTATTCGTTTGCGAGCCTGGTGAGAACTTCGTCGATGTTCTTTAGGCCCAGTAGGAGTTGGTGAACAATCTGAACTTCGCTCGCCAGGCGTCGTGTGGCCTGGCACCGTGTGGGTCTACTACAACGCCGTCAGCGTCTTCCGAAGTCCATATGCCTACTCAGGTTGGGTCAACTCGACGTATGAGCAGAACGCACCGCTCTGCCCAGCACTCCACTACGGCGAATCGCTCTCGTAGCGCCGCTTCGTGGTGGCCTCGCCTCGCTGAGAAGAGGCGCGGCCACCACGATCCGCCGCAAGATGCTGACGGTTCCTTGATAGAGCTTGGAGCTTGAATAGGCAATGGTCTTCGTCGCTTACCTCTGTCTTCTCGCAGCCGTCATCTGGCTGTTCCAGGGCGGAGACGCGCTACCGGTCGATAAGCGAGCGGAAGCGCCGGCGCGGCTCATCGCGGCGCTGATCGGCACAGCACTAGCGGCTGTCGGGCTCATCCAACTCTCCCGACACACAGCCCAAACAGCTGGGACAGCGATACTCATCGTTCTTGCGATTGGAGGGTGCCTGTACGTTTCCGGCGTCTTGTGGTGGGAGGGGCGCGTCGGCTACTGGCTCCGGATGATTGGCTGGATGGGCATGATCATTCCGCTCCTCATCCCGAGCACGCTGAGCCTCACCCTCCCGCTCGTCGCTCTGCTCGCGCTGACGCTGCGAATTCGAACGCGTCGAGGCGATCTGCGATCACGGAGGGCGCCGTAACACCCAGCTGGCCCGCCAGCTCGAACCTGTTCGTGACGGACGCAGGCGGGGGGTTCTGAGCAAACCGGCCGCGCGTGTGACGTTTTCCGGCGCGGTGCCGTACCAGGAAGGACACGGCAACGCTCGTCCGAAGGAGGAGCCGGTGAAACTCGTATACGGCCTCACGATCGCGCTCGCGGTCTCGGTGCTCGGCGCCTCGCCGGCTGCGGGAGCGACCGCGGCGGCGAAGGGGACGATCACGGTCAGCGGCACCGGGATCGTGAACAGCGTCCCCAACCGGGCCGACTTCACGTTCGGCGTCTCGGCGACCGCTCCGACCGCGACGGCGGCGCTTGCCGCCGACAGCAGCCAGATGCGCGGGCTGATCGACGCTTTGAAGAAGCGCGGCATCGCCTCGCGCGACATCCAGACCGCTCAGATCTCGCTCTCGCCGAACATGAACCAGGTCGGCAACCGCGTGATCGGCTACACGGCGGCGAACTCCGTCACCACACGGATCCGCAAGCTCGGCGACGCGGGACCGGTGATCGACGCCGCCGTCCGCGCCGGCGCGAACCAGGTCAACGGCCCCAGCCTCACCTCTGCCGACCAGCAGGCGCTCTACCGGCGGGCGCTGAAGGCCGCGATCGCGAACGCCCGCGTCAAGGCGAGCGCGATCGCCTCGGCGGCGCACCTCACCGTCGGCGGCATCCGCTCGATCAGCGAGTCCAGCGCGAGCTCGTTCCCGCAGCCGCTTGCCGCGAGCGCCAAGTCAGCGGGAGCTTCGACGCCCGTGCAGCCGGGCACGATCCAGACCGAGGCCGACGTGACCGTCACCTTCAACGTCGGATAGCGTCGCGCGACCTTACGCTGTCAGCGCTTTGAGCTCCAGTACGGCGTCGCCCTGCGGCGTCTGCGAGAGCCTGATCACGTCGAAGACGCGCGAGCTGGTCGTCGTCTTGACCAGCTGCACCTCCCGCGCCAGGATCGTCGACGGCAACGGCGTCTTCGCCGCGAGCGTCTGCGCGAGCGGCGTGCGGAGCTCGGCGGTGAGATCCGTCTTCTGGAAGTACACGACGTACGTCGGCTTTCCCGCCACCGGCGGCATGAACGCGATCACGTTCTTGATCCCGCCGGCGTACTTGAACGTGTAGAGCGCGAGCTCGAGGATCTCGCGCTGCACGAGCGTCGCACGCTGAACCGTCGGCTTACCGGGGGAGATCGAGCACGATGCGCCGAGACCGCACAGCGAGTAGACGACGCTGTCGGTGGACGAGACGGGGTAGAGCTGGTCGGCGCTGCGCGTCTTCCCGTGCACGGCCACGTAGTGGATCGGGATCGACAAAGCGGTCGATCCCGACACGACGGGCGCCAGCGGCGCCCCCGCGATCACGTCGACGAGCTGGCCGCCGCCCGGGAGGCGGTAGCCCTTCGAGACCTCTGCGGCGATCTGCTTCGCGGCGCCGAGCCCGCCGCCGCTCGGCTTCCAGGCCGACCACTTCGGCCCGGGGCTGATGCTCTTGCCGGCGAAGACGACGACGCCGGCGACGGCGACGCCGAGCACAGCGGCGAGCAGCCCGTAGATGATGAGGAAGCCCCGGCGGTGCGGGCCGAGCTCGAGCCGCCGCGCCTTCGCCGGCGCCGGCACGACCGGCGCAGCCTCGTTCTCGACGCTCGTCACATCCGCGGCCAAATCTCCTCCTTCGTCCAGTCGATCTCCGGGCGCTGGAGGTGCTGGGCCTCGAGCAGCTGAATCAGGTTGTCGCCGTACAGCTCCTGCTTCTCGATCACCTCGTTGGCGATCCGCTCGACCGCGTCCTTGTTCACGGTGATGAAGTGCGACGCGGTGACGAACGCCTGGCCGAGGATCTGCGCCGCATGCGAGCGCTTGTCCCGGTCCTGGAGCACGGAGGCGATCGGGTCGCCCTGGAAGTCGGCGCTGCCGCGCGTGCGGTTCATCAGCTGCAGGCCGATGTCCTCGCAGCGCTTCAAGACCCTGGCCCGCGTCTCCTCCTCGGCGGCGGGCTTGACGCCCTTCAACTCGATCCGCTGCGGGCCCATGCCCGCGGCGCCGACCATCGTCGCCACCCGCGCCGTCGCGTACTGGAGGTCGCCGCCGACGCCGCTCGAGGTCTCGTCGTAGAAGACCTGCTCCGCCGCCATCGCGCCGAGCACGTGCACGAGATCGCCCATCGCCTCGCTGTGCCACTGGCTGAAGCGCTCCTCCTTCTGGAACGCCTGGTGGTGGCCGAGCGAGCCGCCGCGCATCTTGATCGAGAGGCGGCTCGACTCGAGGTCGGGCCGGTACACGTGCGCCGTGGCCGCATGGCCGGCCTCGTGGATCGCGACGGCGCGCGTCTCGTGCTCGACGTAGCGCACGCCGACCGCGGTACCCGCCTCGATCGCCGTCATCGCGTCGACGAGATGCTGCCACGAGAAGGCGAGGATGCCCTCGTGGTGCGCGTTCGTCAGCGCCATCGAGCAGATCTGCTCGATCATCGCCGGCGAGTAGCCGTTCGTGATCCGCGCGATCTCGTCGCGTCGCTCCGGCGTGTCGAGCTCCGGATCGTGCGAGACGCGGTCGAGGTAGAGGTCGAAGATGTCCTTGCGGTCTTCCTTCGTCGGCGTGCGGAACCAGACGTGGCGGCCCATCCGGCCCGGACGCGTCAGGGCGGGATCGAGCCGTTCCATCGGGACGTTCGTCGCGCCGATGAAGTAGATCTGCGCGCCCAGCGGCTTCGGCGGCCGCAGGCGCAGACTGACGCGGCCGAGGCGGCGCGGCACGAGGTAGACGGCGTCGAGGAACGAGTTGATGCGGTTCGTGAAGAAGCGGCGCAGGAACGGCGGGTTGTCGATGCCGTCCATGACGACGAGCAGCTGGTTGAGGGCGAGCTGGCCCTGCCCGCCGCCCATCATCCCGGGGAAGATGCCCTGGTTGACGAGGTTGCCGACCCGCGTCGCCCAGGCCGGGTACGGCGACCGCCGCTCCGGCGCGCGCTGCTCGAACATCGCCTCGCGCCACGCGCGGTTCTCGATGATGATGTCGCCGCTCGGGTTGATCGCGCCAGAGGGGCCGTAGAAGGGCAGGTCGAGGTCGGTGAGCGGGCTCATGTTCTGGCCCTGCAACGCCTGGCGGCGCATGCCGACGGCGTCGATCTCGTCGATGAAGACGATGCACTGGCCACCCCACTTGCGCGCGAGCTTCTTCGCCTTGCGCGCGAGGAAGCGGACGATGAGCGCGTCGATCCCGATGAACGTCTGCGCGAAGCCCGACCCCGGAATCGACACGAACGGCGAGTTGAACCCGGTCGCAATCGCCTTCGCGAGCATGGTCTTCCCGGTGCCCGGCGCCCCGAGGAAGAGCAGGCCTCGCTCGCGCTTGCCGCCCGCCCGCTCGAACGCCTCGCCCGACTGCCAGAGCGTGACGATGCGGCGCACCTCCTCCTTCGCCTCCGCCTGCCCGCGCACGTGGTCGAGCCGGACGCCCCACTCGGCGTCGCCGGGCTCGTAGCCGCGGATCTGCGAGATGCCCATCAGCATCATCGGGCCCATGAAGATGAGGAAGTTCGCGAGGAACAGGAAGACGACGAAGACCATCTGGATCCAGAAGGCGGAGCTGTGGACGAGCACGCCGGCCTTGGACAGGACGTGGTGGGTCGTCCCCCACCAGCTCACGTTCTTGCCCGAAGGCGCGGTGAACAGCTTGTAGAGGAAGATCAGCGTGAAGAAGCCGCCCACGAAGATCGTCGTGCGCAGGTAGTAGCGCCACGTCCACGAGCGGCGGCGGTTGACGACGTCCTCCTCCCGCAGGCGCGAGTCCTCGGTGCCGAACAGGCTCGGCCAGGGGATCATCCGGCGGATCAGGAGGTCGACCATGCCGCGGAAGGCGATCACGCAGACGGCCGTGACGAAGATCGCCTTCCCCACGCCGAAGCCGGCGGAATGGTGGAAGTAGAAGAAGGCCGCCGGGCTCGTCAGGACCGCGATCGTGGTCGCGACGCGTGTGAGCCTCCGCAGCTGTCCGGCGAGCGCAACAGACTCCTCGCTCGACCGGAGCGTGCCGGCTACGACTTCCGCACTCGCCATAGGCCGGGCAGTGTAGCCAGCAGATCCACGATTGCACCTACGCCGGGCCGAACTATTTAGATTCTTCTCAGGAAGCCTCGCGGGCGGGCCGCCCGCGGCAACCAGGTTTCAACCTGGTTGCGGTCCTGCAGCCGGCAGCGGGGTCGCCTTTACGCTGTAACCGTGCACGACCACTCCCACCGCGCCCCAGATCGCCGCGCCCTTTCGATCGCCCTCGTGCTCATTTCCGCCTTCATGGCCGGCGAGGTGGCGGCCGCGCTCGTCGCCGGCTCGCTCGCGCTGCTGGCCGACGCCGGGCACATGCTCACCGACGCCGCCGCCCTCGCCGGCGCGCTCTTCGCCTCCCGCCTGGCGGCCAGGCCCGCGCGCGGCCAGTGGACGTTCGGGTTCGGCCGCGTGGAGATCCTGGCCGCCCAGGCCAACGGCGTCACGCTGCTCGTGGTCGCGGCGCTGATCGTCTACACCGCCTTGCGGCGGCTCGTCTCGCCCCCGGCCGTGCACGGCGGGATCGTGCTCGCCGTCGCGCTCGCCGGCGTCGCCGTCAACCTCGCCGCCACCTTCGCCCTTTCGCGTGCCGACCGCAGCAGTCTCAACATACGCGGTGCATTCCTCCACGTCGCCACGGACCTCGCCGCCTTCGTCGGCACGGCCCTCGCCGGCGGGCTCGTGCTCGCGACCGGCTGGTCGCGCTTCGACCCGATCGCAGGCCTGCTCGTCGCCTCGCTGATGCTGCGGTCGAGCTGGTCGCTGCTGCGCGAGTCGGGCCGCGTCTTCCTCGAGGCGTCGCCCACCGGCATCGACCCGGACGCGGTCGCGCGCGCGCTCGTCGAGGACGAAGACGTCGTCGAGGTGCACGACCTGCACGTCTGGACGGTGACGAGCGGCTTCCCGGCGCTCGCCGCGCACGTGCTCGTCTCGCCCGACACCGACTGCCACAGCGCTCGGCGCCGCCTGCAGCGGCTGCTCGACGACCGCTTCGGGCTCCACCACTCGACGCTTCAGGTCGACCACGTCGCCCGGCGGGAGCAGGACGTGCAGCTCGGCTCCCTGCACCACAGTTAGCATCGCGTCCGTGCCCCGGATCAGCCTCAGCGGCAAGACCGCGATCGTCACCGGCGCCTCGTCCGGCTTCGGGCAGGCGACCGCCCGCGCGCTCGCGGAGGAGGGCGTCCGCGTCGCCGGAGGCGCGCGCCGCGTCGAGCGGCTCGAAACGCCCGTCGCGCTCGAGCTCGACGTCACCGACCCGGCGAGCTGCGGGCGCTTCGTGACCGAGGCGGTCGCGCAGCTCGGCGGGATCGACATCCTCGTGAACAACGCCGGGCTCGCTCTCGGCCGCTACCCGTTCGACGAGTCGACCGAGGAGGACGAGCGGACCGTCTTCGAGACGAACGTGCACGGGCTCGTGCGCATGACGCGTCTCTGCCTGCCGCACATCCGCGCCGGGGGGCACATCGTCAACATGGGCTCGGTCGCGGGACGCCAGGCGTACGAGAAGGCGGCGAGCTACATCGCGGCGAAGTTCGCCGAGCGCGGGTTCACGTACGCGCTGCGCGAGGATCTGCTCGGCCGGCCGATCCGCATCACGACCGTCGACCCCGGGATGGCGCGGACGGAGTTCTCGATCGTGCGCTTCAAGGGCGACACCGAGCAGGCGGAGGCGGTGTACGAGGGCGTCGACCCGCTCGTCGCCGAGGACATCGCGGACTGCATCCTCTTCGCGCTGACGCGTCCCTGGCACGTGAACATCGACGAGATCGTCGTCAAGGCGCGCAACCAGTCCTCGGGCGGCCGGATCTTCCGCGAGGAGTAGTGGTTCCGCAGCCGCCGTGGCGGGTCGTGATCGTGACCCGGATCCCGCCGGTCGCGGTCGGCTTCCATGCGGCCGTCAGCGAAGCGGGGCACGAGCCGGTGGCACTCCTGACGATTCGCGACACGGACAGCCGGTACGGGCCGGAGTTCACGACGCCCGACCTGCTCGGGGTCTGGCCGCAGGAGCTCGACGTGCTCATGCCCGGGCGGCGCGCCGCGATCGCGCCGCTGCTCGCGGCCGTCGAGCCGGATCTCGTCGTCTGCATGGGCTTCCCGTGGAAGGTGCCAACCGATGCACTCGCGGTACCGGCGCTCGGCTGGCTCAACGGCCACCCGTCGCTGCTGCCGCGGCACCGCGGGCCGATACCCGTCGCCTGGGCGATCCGCGCCGGCGACGAGGAGATCGGGATCACCTTCCACCGCATGGACGCGGAGCTCGACACCGGAACGATCGTCGCGCAGGCGCCGATCCCGCTCGGGGAGTACGTCGAGCCGGACGAGCTGTACGCGCGCGCGGGCGTCGTCATCCTCGAGACGCTCGTCGACGCGCTGGGCAGGCTCGCCGCCGGCGCCGAGGGCATCCCCCAGAGCGGCGGCGACTACGAGGGCTTCTTCGGCGACGAGGACGCATGGCTCGACCTGAGCCTGCCGCGCGACGAGCTGCACCGGCTCGTGTGGGCGTGGCGGTACTCGGTCCCGCGCGGTGGGCTCTTCGGCGCGCTTGCGGCGCTCGAGGGGGAGACCGTGCGCGTGCTCGCGTCGTCGCTCACCGAGGTCGAAGGCGCGCGCCGGGTCCAGTGCGGCGACGGGCCCCTCTGGTTCGTCCGGACGGAGCCGGTCAGCCCGGACGGGGCCACGCGTGCCAGCGCTCCGGCTCCATCCAGGCGCTGAAGCGCGGCCGGTCGCGCTTCCGGTACGTCTTGCCCGTGTAGCGCAGCGCGAGCCGGTCGATGTCGTGCAGGTCGGGGTCGGGCTCGAGCGAGACGACGCCGCCGAGCAGGCTCACGTGGTGGTACCAGTCGCCGTCCGCGAGCACCGTGAGCGAGATGCGCGGATCGGCACGCAGATAGCCGAGCCGCAGGCGGCTGTCCTCCATGTTGAGCAGGACGCGCCCGTCCTCCCAGTCGTACCAGGTGGCCGCCGTGTGCGGCGAGCCGTCCGGACGCAGCGTCGCGACGACGGCGGGATTCGCCTGCGCGAGGAACGCGTCGATCTCGGGTGGGACGGGTACGCGCGGCACTAGACCGGAACCGTAGAGGACGAGCCGGAGGTTCCGGTCGCGCGCAGGGCCTCCAGGGGCTGAGTCTAGGAGGTCGCCTGCTTGCCCGACCAGCGCTTGAGCCCGCGGTACGACTGCCAGAGCGGCATCGCGGCGTCGTAGGCGGCGACGTCCTCGCCCGCGTCGGCGAGCTCGGTGTGGCAGTAGGCGACGAACTCCTCCTCGGACGCGCCGCCGTGCACGAACTCCGCCCAGTCGTAGAGCTCGAGCTGCAGCTCGGCGAGATGCCGTACCGGGTCGTCGGCGACGCCGAAGTGGATGAGCGCGAGTCGCTCCGGCTCGCGGCGCTCGATCTCGTCGATCGTGCGCTGCCAGAGCTCGACGTCGACCTCCGGCGGCGGCGTGGGCGGCAGCACCGTGCGGCCGGGAAGGATGCGTACGCCCGCCGCGTCGCCCGCATAGAGGGTGCCGTCGCCGGCGAGGTAGGAGACGTGGTGCGACGCGTGGCCGGGGGTGGGGAAGCAGTCGAGTCCGAGAACCCGCTCGCCGACCACGCGCACGTTCTCCGCCGGCACCGGGGCGAGCTCGCCCCAGAGCGTGTCGAAGGCGTCGCCGAACAGCCGTCGTGCGCTCGCCTCCAGCCGCGACGGGTCGACGAGGTGCGGCGCGCCGATCTCCGAGACGTGCACCTGGAGCGCGGGCTGCTCGCGCACGAGCACGCCGGCCGCGCCCGCGTGGTCGAAGTGGATGTGGCTGAGGAGCAGGTGCCGGATCTCGGCGAGCTTCAGCCCATGCGCGGCAAGGCCGGCCTTCAGCGCCTCGATCGTCACGCTCGGGCCGCAGTCGAAGAGCGCGGGGCCGTCGTCCGTCTCGACCACGTACGAGGCGACCGTTCGCGCAGCGCCGTTGTGATGCAGATCGATCGGCTCGAGCCCCGGCACGGGCCCGATCCTACGCGGGCGGTTCAGCCGCCGCTGGTCGTGGACTTGGAGGTGGAGGTGGAGGTCGTGCTCGTGCCGGTGGTCGCCGTCGACGTCGTCGAGGCGGTTGTCGTCGACGTCGTTGTGGTCGCGCCCGCGAGGGCGGCGGAGGCCTTCTTCACGCACGCCTCGATCAACTTCTGCTTGTCCGCGTCCGACAACCCGGTCGAGTTGTTCACTCGAGCGACACAGGCGTTGGACTCGATGATCTGCTCCTGCGGGAGGCTCCGTTTGCCCTTGGCGTAGTCGGCGACGGCGAAGCTGAAGCCCACCCCGCCGACTGCGAGCGCGATGGCGATCCAGGAGGTCATCCCGCCGAAGGCGCCGCGCGTACGGCGTTCGAGCAGCGACGCCGCCGTCCGGGTGAGCGCGAGGCGGACGACGGCTTCGAGCCGCTGCGCCTCCGACTCGATCGCCTTCGTGCGTGCGTCGTTCGGGCCCAGCTCTCGCGCGATCCTGCCGAGGCGGCTCGCACGGAGATCGAGCGCGAGGATGGTGGCGGCACCCTCCTGGTGGGCGAACTGCTCGGTGATGCGCGTCGCGAGCCTCGTATCTCTGAACGATGTGAGCGGAAGCCCCTTGAGATCGCTGCCGATCAGGATGCGGCGCTGCGCGTAGTAGAAGCGCACGACGAGGAACGTGGCGGCAGCCGTTCCAGCTACCGCGGCGGCGACGACGCCCGACCTGACCCAACCCGGGGCGTCTGCCGGGAACGGGAAGAAGTCGTGAACCTGCGTGTAGCCGATCCCGGTGAGAACCGCCCCCACGATCGCGCCGAGACCTCTGCCGGTGCGGACGAGGTCGGATCGGAGGCCGCTCATGATGCCCGTGAGTTCGTCCACCGACAGGGTCGGGTCGACGCCGGGTGCGAACGCGGACGCGTGATCGCCGGCCGCCGGCTTCTGTGCGGCGGGCGGGGTCGCTGGCGCGGCGGGGGCGGGCCCGGGGGCGGGCAGTAGGCCCTGGAGCTTCTGCTCGATCGACTTGACGAGCCCTAGGAGCTCGTCAAGGCTCGACATGGTCGCCTGCGTAACGGCGAAGGACGTCGAGGACCTCATCCGCGTAGAGCTTGTCCTCGTCCGTCGTCGCGGCGCTTTCCATGGCACCGTGCGCAGCGCGCAGCAGCGTGATCGCCGGGACGTTCCTCAGGGCCACTTTCTCGCCCTCCGTCAGCTCACGGTCGATGTCGGCCATCGGGGCGATTATGACTTCTGGTAACGGGAAGTCAAGAATCGCTCTGCACGCCGACAGGTCGCCTATCGTCTCTGCCATGGCCTTACGCGGCGGCATCGACCTCGGCGGCACGAAGATCGAGGCGATCGTCGTGGACGACTGGAGCACGGTGCTCGGCTCGGCGCGGCGGGCGACGCCGACCGAAGGCGGGCCCCCCGCTGTGACGAAGGAGCTTGCGGCCGCCCTCGGGGCGGCGGCGGCGGCGGCCGGAAGCGAGCCGGGGGCGCTCGCGGGCGTCGGCGTCGGCTCACCCGGCCAGATCGACCCCGGCCAGGGGACGGTCGCGAATGCCGGCAACCTCCCCGACTGGTCGGATCCGTTCCCGCTGGCGGCCACGCTCGCAGAGCAGCTCGGGACCCGCGTGGTGCTCGGCAACGACGTGCGCGTGGCGGTCGAGGCGGAGCGCGTGCTCGGCGCCGGTGTCCGCCATCCGTCCTTCCTCGGCGTCTGGTGGGGGACGGGCATCGGCGGGGGGGTCGTGCTCGACGGGAAGCTGTGGCTCGGCCGCGGCTCCGCCGGCGAGATCGGCCACGTCGTCGTCAAGCTCGGCGGCGCGCGCTGCCCCTGCGGGCGGCGCGGCTGCCTCGAGGCCTACGCGGGACGGGGCGCGATGGAGCGGCGCGCGCACAAGGCGGAGAACGACGGAGACAAGACGAAGCTGTTCGAGATCATGGAGAAGCACGGGCGCACGCGGCTGACGAGCGGCGTGTGGGCCACGGCGCTCGAGCGCGGCGACAAGCTGGCCCAGTCGCTCATCGACGAGGCGGTCGAGGCACTCGGCGCCGGCATCGGCTCGGTCGTGAACGTGCTCGACGTCGGCGCCGTCGTGATCGGCGGCGGCCTCGGCTCGCGGTTCGGCGAGCCGTACGTCGAGCGCATCGCCGCGGCGGCGGCGCCGCATCTCTTTGTCGCCGACCGGCCACCGGCGTTCCTGCCGGCGGAGCTCGGCGACCAGGGCGGCGCGATCGGGGCTGCGCTGCTCGTCGACGATCGCGCCTGACGCGCGTGCGCCTAGCCGAGTCGCACGCGCGCGACGACGTCCCAGCGGTAGAGGTGCGGCATCCGCTCGAGCAGAACGAGTGAGACCGCGCCGACCGTCAACTCGGCCGTCGGCTCGCGCGCGAGCGCGTCGAGGTCCTCCGCGAGCGTGCCGGAATCGCAATCGGCGCTCGCGTACGCGAACGAGACGTGCGGCCAGAACGGCGTGCGCAGGTCCGGGACCGCGCCGCGGCCCCGGACCTCGGCGTCGGCGTCCTGGAGCAGGCTGCGCAGCGCGGCGAGCGGCGCCACCGGCGCCACGTCCGCCGTCACGCCCTGGTCGACGAGACGCACAGGGCCGAGCGTGGCGGCGATGGGCGCCAGCGCCGCGCAGCGGGTCTCGACCGCGCGCACGAGCCGGTCGCGCGTGTGCGGAGTGATGCCCGATGCAGGCCCGACTCCCTGCACCGTCACGTGGAGCCATTCCGGCGGCACCGGATCGAGGAACGGGAGCTCGAGCACGGGCGCGAGACGGCGGGCGACCGCCGCCGGCCCGGCGCCGTCCTCGAAGACGACGAACCACGAGAGGACGGGCCCCTCGTGCTCCCAGAGCGGCGCCGTCGCAGACCAGTGGTCGCGCGTCCGCACGCGTCAGGCGTTGCGCTTGCGGGCCGCCGCGACGATCGCGTTCGCCTCCGCGCGGTTGCCCCAGCCGCGCGTCTCGGTGCGCTTCGACGGCTCGAGGTCCTTGTAGCGCTGGAAGAAGTGCTCGATCTCGTCGCGCAGCTCGGCGTTCACGTCGTGGATGTCGCGCACGCGCGCGAAGGACGGGTCGCCGAGCGGCACGCACAGCACCTTCTCGTCCGGGCCCTTCTCGTCGCTCATGTGGAAGACGCCGATCGTCCGCACGTGGATGCGGCAGCCGGGAAACGTCGGCTCGGCCACGAGCACGAGCGCGTCGAGCGGGTCGCCGTCGTCGGCCAGCGTCCCCTCGACGAAGCCGTAGTCGGCCGGATACGTCATCGAGGTGAAGAGACGCCGGTCGAGCACGATTCCTCCGAGCTCCTCGTCCCATTCGTACTTGTTGCGCGACCCCATCGGGATCTCGACGAAGACGACTGCCTCGGTGTCGCTCATGCGTGGGCGGCGGTGCGGACGAGCGCGGACTCGAGGTCCTCGAGCAGGTCCTCCGCGGACTCGATACCCACCGACAGCCGCACGAGGTTCGGGGGCGGCGCGAACGGCGCCCCCGCCGTGGCGGCATGCGTCATGCGCGCCGGCACCTCGATCAGGCTCTCGACGCCGCCGAGCGACTCCGCGAGCTGGAACAGCTTCGTCCGCGCGACGAGCGCGACCGCCTCCTCCTCGGAGGAGGCGAGGAACGAGACCATGCCGCCGAAGTCGCGCATCTGGCGCGCCGCGATCGCGTGCCCGGGATGAGTCGGCAGCCCCGGGTAGTAGACGTGCTCCACCTGCTTGTGGCGCGACAGGTAGATCGCCACCGCGGTCGCGTTGTCGCAGTGCTTCTGCATGCGCAGAGCGAGCGTCTTGATCCCGCGCAGGACGAGCCAGGAGTCGAACGGGCCGGGCACGGCGCCGAGCGACTTCTGCAGGAAGTAGAGGCGCTCGGCGATCGACGGGTCGTTCGTGGCGGCGAAGCCGCCGATCACGTCGGAGTGGCCACCGAGGTACTTCGTGGTCGAGTGCACGACGATGTCGGCGCCGAGCTCGAGCGGACGCTGAAGATACGGCGTCGCAAACGTGTTGTCGACGACGAGCAGCGCGCCGGCAGTATGCGCCGCGTCGGCCGCGGCCCGGATGTCGATCACGTTCAGGAGCGGGTTGGACGGCGTCTCGACCCAGACCATGCGCGTGTTGTCGTCGAGATGCGGGCCGAGGTTCGCGAACTCCTCCGCCGGCACGTACTCGAAGAGATAGCCCTTCGGCTCGTACACCTGCGACGTCATCCGGTAGACGCCGCCGTAGACGTCCGCGACCAGCACGACGCGCTGGCCGGGGTCGACGAGGTGCATCAGCGTCGTCGTCGCGCCGAGGCCCGACGAGAAGGCCACCCCGTACTGCGCGGACTCGAGCGAGGCGAGGCACTGCTGGAGGGCGGTGCGCGTCGGGTTGGCGACGCGCGAGTAGTCGTAGCCCTTGTGCTCGCCGACCGCCTCCTGCACGTACGTCGAGGTCTGGTAGATCGGCGTGATGATCGCGCCCGTGGCGGGATCCGGCTCCTGCCCCTCGTGGATCGCGCGGGTCTCGAAGTCCATCAGTCCGAGGACTCTAGCCGCGCGCCGAGGAAGCGCGCGAGGCGGCGCAGCGGCTGGGCGACCGGCGCGGGCCGGGCGCCGTCCTCCCACCAGACGCCCTGCACCCGGAGCACTCCGGCCTTGCGGTCGTGCACCGGCTCGATCCGCCCCACGAGCCGGTCGCCGCGCAGGATCGGCAGCACGTAGTACCCGTACTCCCGCTTCGCCTTCGGCACGTACATCTCGAGCCGGTAGTAGAAGCCCCAGAGCGCCTCCGCGCGGTCGCGGTCGTGGATCAGGCGGTCGAACGGCGAGAGAAACGTGACCCGGCCCGGCACCGGCCCGTCGACCGCGTCGGGGTGCGCGACCCACCGGCCGTTCCGCTCGAGGCGCACGCCGAGCGCGCGGAAGCGCTTCTCGGCGAGCAGCTTCTCGGCGTCGGGCCAGGAGATGCGCTCGGTCTCGGGGTACCAGCGCTCGGCGAGATCCCAGAGCCGCTGCCCGGCGCGGCGGCCGACGATCGCCACCTCGCCGCGGCCGGCGAGCACCTCGAGCATGAGGCCCATCTTGCGGCTGCCCCACCAGACGTGGTCTTCGCGCCGCATGCTCACGTGGTCCTCGATCTCGCGCGAGAGGAGCGGACCGCGCCGCTCGAGCTCGCGCAGCACGTAGCGGCGGAAGGCGGCGTTCGCCGTCAGGAACTCCCGTCCGCGGCGGCCCTCCGGCGCACCGCCGCGACGATGCCGCATTCGCGCGATCAGCAGCGGCAGGTCCTCGATCGGCCAGACGAACGCGCGCCACTCGACGAGCTTGCGCTCCTCCCAGAGCAGCCGGTCGAGCTCGGCCCGGTCGAACGGGCCGAGCCGGCTCCAGAGGACGAGATGCTGGGGGGGAGCGACGGTCGAGATCGGGTCGAGCTGGAGGAAGCCGAGCCGGCGGACCGTCTCGAGCACACCGGCAGCCGAGCCGTCGAGGAGCTGCGAGCGCACCGCGATGCGGCGCGCTTCTGCAAGGGTGACCTCGGTGGACTTCACGGGCTTTGTTCTAGCGCACCTGCCGCCGCCTCCGGCGCAGGTGCTCGAGGTCGGCTGCGGCGACCGCGGCGGTCTCGTGCAGGCCCTCGTCGACGCGGGCTACGACGCGCTCGGCGTCGACCCGCGCGCGCCCGTGGGGCCGCACTTCCGGCAGGTCGACTTCCGCGAGGTGGACGGGGAGTTCGACGCCGTTGTCGCCGGGCGCGTCCTCCATCACCTGCGTCCCCTCGGCGAGGCGGTCGACCGGCTGGCCGCGCTGGCGCCGTTGCTCCTCGCCGACGACTTCGCCTGGGACCTGATCGACGCCGCCGGACAGGACTGGTACGAGGCGCAGTACCGGCTGCTGGCGGCCGCCGGGTCCGAGCCGAAGGGGCCGCGGTCGCTGGACGAGTGGCGCGCGCAGCATCCCGACCTCCACCCGCACGACGTCCTGCTCGACGCGCTCCGCGCGCGCTACGACGAGCGGACGCTCGAGTGGGTCCCGTACTTCCACCGCTGGCTCGGCGGCCCGAGCAGCGAGGGGCTCGAGCAGACGCTCACCGACGTCGGAGCGTTCCCGGCGATCGGCTGGCGCTGGGCCGGCGTGAGGCGCTAAGCCCGCGCGCCACTGAGCACGTCGACGACGTGCTCCTCGGCGCCGTCGCGGTAGCCCTCGCCGAGCTTCTCCTCGAGCAGCCGCGCCAGCTCGCCGCTCTCGCCCAGCTCCTCGGTGATGTCCGCGCCGCCGACGAGCTCGCCCTTCACGAACACCTGCGGGATCGTCGGCCAGCCCGACACCTCGGACAGCTCCTGCCGGATCGCGGCGTCGGGGAGGACGTCGACCGTCGTCACCGGCGCGCCCGCCTCGCGAAGCGCGCGCAGCGCGCGGTCGGAGTTGCCGCACATGATGAACTGCGGCGTCCCCTTCATGAACAGCGCGACCGGCTCGTTCTCGATCACGTCCTTGATGCGATCGCCCAGCTCGCTCATGTGCTCGTCCCCCTCGTCTTGATCCGAAGCTCGTGGATGGTGCCGTCGCGCAGCGGCTCGGTGAGCGCCTCGTTCACGCGGCGATGCTGGTCGAGCAGCGAGAGCCCGTCGAAGCTCGGGCTCGCCACGGTCACCTGGAAGTGGTCGCCGCCGCCGGTGCGATCCTCGACGCACAGCTCGTCCGCGTCAGGGAACGCATTGCGCAGCAAGAACTCCAGACGCTCGGCCACCACAGTCCCATGCTAGTGGTTTGACCGGCAACGTTCGCCGGGTCCCCGGCTTGCGATCACGCTGCGCGC
>Ga0265334_10000321_pt1 | contig 26339 bp, 22 predicted proteins | sample 42023metaG_FD_192442 | JGI IMG/M metagenome (GOLD analysis project Ga0265334, IMG submission 192442) | Rhizosphere microbial communities from Carex aquatilis grown in University of Washington, Seatle, WA, United States - 4-20-23 metaG | ecosystem: Host-associated > Plants > Roots > Rhizosphere... | reverse complement strand
GCACTTCGGCTGCCCATGCGCGCTGACGCCGACGGTCTCGGCTGGATTGCGCCGGAGTGGGGCGCACCGCCGGGTGTGCGCGCGCTCTTCAGCCTGCGTCGCGGCGGCGTCAGCTCAGGCCCGTTCGACTCGCTGAACCTGGCGCTGCACGTGGGCGATGAGAAGGACGCAGTGGAGGAGAACCGCCGGCGCCTTGCCCAGGCGGTTGGGCTGCCGGCCGAACCCTTGTGGTTGCAACAACAGCATGGGACCGTGGTCGTCGACGCGGACCGGCTCGATCCCGGCGCTGCGCCGCCGCAGGCCGATGCGGCCGTCACGCGCCGCAGCGGGCGGGTGCTGGCCGTGCTGGTGGCCGATTGCGTGCCGGTGCTGCTCGCGCGCGCGGATGGCAGCGCACTCGCGGTCGCACATGCGGGCTGGCGCGGGCTGGCCGCGGGGGTGCTCGAGGCGGCAGTGGCGGCGCTCGGGGGTGAACCGGACGTGCCGGTCACGGCGTGGCTCGGGCCCTCGATCGGCCCGGCGTGCTTCGAGGTCGGGCAGGAAGTGCTCGCAGCCTTCGTGCAGCGCGACGCCGCAGCGGCCAGTGCGTTCTTGCCAAACGCGCGCGGCCGGTGGCAATGCGATCTGCATGCACTGGCCCGTCGGCGCCTCGACGCGCTTGGAGTCCGCCGCATCGACTGCGAGGCGGCCTGTACCGCGACGCACTCGAAGCGCTACTTCTCCTATCGACGCGACGGCGCGACCGGCCGCATGGCCGCGCTGCTCTGGCGAGGCTAACGCGCACACGCTTGAATTCCGGGGCGCGGCCCCCCACAACTAGCGTCATACCGGCTCCTGTGGAGCCGACAGGGCAGGTCAGTACTCATGCGCATGGACAAACTCACCAGCCGCTTCCAGGCCGCGCTTGCCGACGCGCAGTCGCTGGCTGTCGGTCGCGACCACCAGTTCATCGAACCGGCGCACCTGCTGTACGCGATGCTCGATGCGCAGGGCGGAGGAGTACGACCGCTGCTGCTCAAGGCCGGAGTGGAGGTCAACCGGCTGCACACTGCGCTCGAGGCTATTCTGGACCAGGCGCCGAAGGTCGAAGGCACGGCCGGCGACGTGCAGGTGTCCCACGATCTGACGCGGCTGCTGAACGTGACCGACAAGCTCGCGCAACAGCGCGGCGACCAGTTCATATCGAGCGAGCTGTTCGTGCTCGCGGCATTCGAGGATCGAGCTGCGGTCGCGAAGGCGCTGAAGGACGCGCGCGCGGTACGCAGCGCGATCGAGCGGGCGATCGAGGAGGTCCGCGGCGGTGCGAAGGTCGACGATGCGGGCGCTGAAGAGAAGCGTCAGGCGCTCGAGAAGTACACGCTCGATCTGACGGCGCGGGCGCGCGCGGGCAAGCTCGATCCGGTCATCGGGCGCGACGACGAGATACGCCGCACTATCCAGGTGCTGCAGCGTCGTACCAAGAACAACCCCGTGCTGATCGGCGACCCGGGCGTCGGCAAGACCGCGATCGTCGAGGGACTCGCGCAGCGCATCGTCAATGGCGAGGTCCCGGAAGGGCTCAAGCACAAGCGCATCCTCGCGCTCGACATGGGAGCATTGATCGCGGGAGCCAAGTTCCGCGGCGAATTCGAGGAACGGCTCAAAGCCGTGCTCGCTGATCTCGCAAAGCAGGAAGGCCAGGTCATCCTGTTCATCGATGAGCTGCACACGATGGTCGGTGCCGGCCGTGCCGAGGGCGCGATGGATGCCGGCAACATGCTCAAGCCGGCGCTCGCGCGCGGGGAGCTGCACTGCGTGGGCGCGACGACGCTCGATGAGTACCGCAAGTACATCGAGAAGGACGCGGCGCTCGAGCGTCGCTTTCAGACCGTGCTGGTGGACGAGCCCTCGGTGGAGGATACGATCGCGATCCTGCGTGGGCTGAAGGAGCGCTACGAAGTGCATCATGGGGTCGAGATCACGGATCCGGCGATCGTTGCCGCCGCGACCCTCTCGCACCGCTACATCACGAACCGCCAGCTGCCCGACAAGGCGATCGACCTGATCGACGAGGCCGGCGCCCGCATCCGCATGGAAATAGATTCCAAGCCCGAATCCCTCGACCGGCTCGAGCGCCGCATCATCCAGCTCAAGATCGAGCAGGAGGCGTTGAAGAAAGAGCAGGACGATGCCTCACGCCGGCGCCTCGCGGCGCTGCAGCAGACGCTCGCCGACCTGGAGCGCGAGTATGCCGATCTCGAGGAGGTATGGAAGGCCGAAAAGGCCGTGCTGCAGGGTGCGACGCAGGTCAAGGAAGACCTCGAACGGGCTCGACTCGAACTCGAGCAGGCCCGGCGCAGCGCCGACCTCGCGCGCATGGCCGAGCTGCAGTACGGGCGCATTCCCGAACTCGAGAAGAAGCTCAAGCAGGCCCAGCGCGCCGAGCAGAGCACCCCGCAACTGGTGCGCAACGCCGTGACTGAGGAGGAAATCGCGGAGGTGGTCTCCAAGTGGACCGGCATACCGGTGGCGCGCATGCTGCAGGGCGAGAAGGAAAAGCTGCTGCAAATGGAGGCAGCGCTGACGCGCCGCGTGGTCGGGCAGGAAGAGGCGGTGCGCATCGTCTCGAATGCGATCCGGCGCTCGCGAGCCGGCCTGTCGGATCCCAGGCGGCCGAACGGCTCGTTCCTGTTCCTCGGGCCCACGGGCGTCGGCAAGACCGAGCTGTGCAAGGCCCTGGCCGAATTCCTGTTCGATACCGAAGACGCCATGGTCCGTATCGACATGTCCGAGTTCATGGAGAAGCATTCGGTGGCGCGACTGATCGGTGCGCCGCCGGGGTATGTCGGCTACGAGGAGGGCGGCTACCTGACCGAGGCGGTGCGCCGCCGCCCGTATGCGGTGGTGCTGCTCGATGAGGTCGAGAAGGCGCATCCGGACGTTTTCAACGTGCTGCTGCAGGTGCTGGATGACGGCCGTCTCACCGACGGCCAGGGCCGCACCGTGGACTTCCGCAACGCGGTGATCATCATGACCTCGAACCTGGGCTCGCAGGTGATCCAGGAGCTCGCCGGAGAGGGCAATTACCAGCGCATGAAGAGCGCAGTCATGGAGATCGTGCAGCAGCACTTCCGTCCCGAGTTCATCAATCGCGTCGACGACATCGTGGTGTTCCATCCGCTCGGAACGGCACAGATCCGCGCGATCGTCGACATCCAGCTCGCGAGCCTCCGGCGGCGTCTGCAGGAGCGCAACCTCGGTCTCGAGCTCGACGATGCGGCCAGGGACCTGATCGGCGCCGCGGGCTTCGATCCGGTATACGGGGCCCGCCCGCTCAAGCGCGCGATTGCGCAGCAGATCGAGAACCCCCTCGCTCAGCGCATCCTGCGCAGCGAGTTCAGCCCCGGGGATCGCATTCGCGTCGGCGTGCGCGGCGGTGAGCTCGTATTCGAGCGTCAGCAGGATATTCGCGCGGTCGGCACTTAAGCCCTCCGGGCATAAGGGGTAGAGTGCGGCTCAGGGAGGAACCCATGAGCGAACTCAAGCGCCATATTGTCGATGTGCCGGATTTTCCGCGTCCGGGAATCCTGTTCCGGGACATCGCGCCGCTGCTGCGGCATCATTTCGAGGCGGCCCTCGATGCGCTCGAGAGCCTGTTCACTGAAAAGGAATGGCAGCAGGTCGAGGCGCTCGCGGGCATCGAGGCCCGCGGGTTCGTGCTCGCGGCGGGCCTCGCGGGGCGGCGGCGCCTGGGGTTCGTGCCAATCCGCAAGCAGGGCAAACTGCCGCCCCCGGTCGTCGATGTCGCCTACCAGCTCGAATATGGCAGCGGCGTGCTCGAAATGCAGCGCGGGAGCGGCCGACTGTTCCTGATCGACGACGTGTTCGCGACCGGCGGCACGATGCGGGCGGCCGGGGAGCTGTGCGTGGCGGCTGGCTATGACGTGCGGGGGCTGGCGGCGCTGATCGACCTGCGCCTGGTCGGCGCCTTCCGCTGGCGTGACCACTCCCTACGCGCGGTGATCCGCTACGACTGAGCCGCTGCCGTCTATACTTCCACCCAGCATTCCGAGCACAGCGATCCTCACCATGCCGTTCTACGAATACGAATGTTCCAAGTGCCGCTACTACGTCGAGGTACTGCAGAAGATCAGCGACCCGCCGCTCAAGAAGTGCCCGTCCTGCGGCAGGAATGCGTTGCGCAAGCTGGTGTCCGCGCCGGTGTTCCGGCTGAAGGGCTCGGGCTGGTACGAGACCGATTTCAAGTCGGACCAGGAGGGCCGGCGCAACCTGGCCGGTGCCGACAAGGACGCGCCTGCTGCCGACGCGCCGGCGAAGGATACGACGGCCAAGGACGCGACCGCCACGGACAAAGGCAAGGCGGGAGCCACGGACGGAGTGAAGGCCGGCGCTGGCACGTCCTCGGCGGACGCCGCGAAGACGCCGGCGGCTGACAAGTCGTCGCGCAGTGCGCGCTCGGCGCCGCGTAGCCCGGTCGCGGCAGGTCGCAGCGGCCCAAAGACGAAAGCGAAGACGAAGCGGGCCCCAGCCAGGTCCTCGTCCCGCAGGCCAAAGCGCCGGGGTGGGCGTTGACCCGCGCACTGCTCGGGCGCATCTTCCGACGCTATCTGATCGCCGGGCTGCTCGTCTGGCTGCCCATCGTGGCCACCGTACTCGCGGTGCGCTTCATCCTGGAGCTCGTGGACCCGCTGCTGCTGATCCTGCCGGCCCCGTTGCGGCCCGAGGCCTGGCTCGGCGTGCGCATTCCGGGGCTCGGCGCCATCCTCGCCGTGCTGGTACTGCTGGCCACCGGGCTGCTGGTCACCAACATCATCGGCCGACGCCTGGTGCGGCTATGGGAGGACGTCCTCGACCACATACCATTCGTGCGCGCGGTGTACGGCGGGGTCAAGAGCTTCTCCAGCACGATCCTGTCGAAATCCGGCACCTCGTTCAAGAAGGTGCTGCTGGTCGAGTACCCGCGCCTCGGGATCTGGAGCATAGGTTTCCAGACCTCCTCGGACATGCCGATGATCGCCGCCCACGCGGGCGAGGATGTCGTGTGTGTGTTCGTGCCGACGACGCCGATCCCGACCTCAGGCTACATCGTGTTCGTGCCGCGTTCCCAGCTGATCGAACTGTCGATCAGCGTCGATGCGGCGATGAAGTTGATCGTGACCCTCGGGGTAGTTGTCCCGGCCGCCCCGGCGCCCTAAGATTCGCGCCCCCCTGTAGTAGCCCTGAAGCGTCGAGCGCATGCGTACCCATTACTGCGGACAGGTCAACGAGCAGCTGGCAGGCCAGACGGTCAGCGTCGCCGGCTGGGTTCATCGGCGGCGAGACCACGGTGGAGTGATCTTCGTCGACCTGCGCGATCGCGAAGGCCTGGTGCAGATCGTGTTCGACCCGGAACGCGCGGAAGTATTTGCCACCGCCGAGAAGCTGCGCAGCGAATTCGTCGTGCAGGTGACCGGATTCGTGCGCGAGCGGCCGGAGGGCACGGTCAATCCCGGTCTCGCCACCGGCCGCGTCGAGCTGCTCGCCACCGGGCTGGAGCTGCTCAATCGCTGCGATCCGCTGCCGTTCCAGATCGACGAGACCGTCAACGAGGAACTGCGGCTGCGCTACCGATACCTCGACCTGCGCCGCGAAGTGATGACCGAGCGCCTGCGACTGCGCCATCGGATCACGCGCTGCATGCGCCGCTACCTGGACTCCGAAGGCTTCATCGACATCGAGACGCCGATGCTGACCAAGGCGACGCCGGAGGGTGCTCGCGATTATCTGGTGCCGAGCCGCACCCATCCGGGCAAGTTCTTCGCGCTGCCTCAGTCACCGCAGATCTTCAAGCAGCTCCTGATGATGTCCGGCTTCGACCGTTACTATCAGATCGTGCGTTGCTTCCGGGACGAGGACCTGCGCGCCGACCGCCAGCCGGAATTCACTCAGCTCGACATCGAAACCTCATTCCTCGATCAGGAACAGATCATGCGGCTGATGGAGGGGCTGGTGCGCGTACTGTTCCGCGAAGTCCTCGGCCAGGAGCTGCCTGCGCCGTTCCCTCGCCTCCGCTACGCCGAGGCCATGCGCCGCTACGGCTCGGACAAGCCGGATCTGCGCGTCGAGCTCGAGCTGGTCGATATCGCGGACCTGGTCGCCGGGTGCGAATTCAAGGTCTTCGCGGGTCCCGCGCGCGATCCCTCCGGCCGGGTTGCCGCGCTGCGCGTGCCCGGCGGAGGAGCGCTCACGCGCAAGGAGATCGACGAGTACACGGCGTTCGTCGCCCGCTATGGCGCGCGCGGGCTGGCTTACATCAAGGTCAACGACCATCGCCGGGGCCGCGAGGGGTTGCAGTCCCCGATACTCAAGTTCCTGGACGACGCGGCCATTGCGGGCATCCTCGAGCGCACCGGCGCGCGTGACGAGGACCTGATCTTCTTCGGTGCGGACCAGGCGAAGGTGGTGAGTGACGCGCTCGGCGCGCTGCGGCTGAAGGTCGCGCACGAGCGTGGCCTCGTGCGTCCCGGCTGGCAACCGCTGTGGGTCATCGATTTCCCGATGTTCGAGTGGGACGCCGACGCCCGGCGCTGGGTGGCCATGCACCACCCGTTCACGGCGCCGCAGGCGGATGCAGCCGAGGAGGTGCGCGCCTCGCCCGGCACTGCGCTGGCTCGCGCCTACGATTTCGTGCTCAATGGCTCGGAGATCGGCGGCGGCTCGGTCCGGATCTTCCGCGAGGAGATGCAATCGGCGGTGTTCGCGCTGCTCGGCATCGCGCCGGAGGAGGCGCGGGCAAAGTTCGGCTTCCTGCTCGATGCGCTGCGTTTCGGCTGCCCGCCCCACGGTGGCATCGCATTCGGCCTTGACCGGCTGACGATGATGATGGCCGGTGCCGACAGCATCCGCGACGTGATCGCGTTCCCGAAGACCCAGACGGCGGCCGATCCGCTCAGCGATGCGCCGACCGAGGTCTCAGAGGCGCAATTGCGTGAGCTGCACATCCGCGTGCGCACGCCGGCTACGCCCCCCCCGGCCTGACGGGTGCACCGTACGGCGCTTGCGCGCGGGGATTGAGGTGCGTCCGGCCGCAGTCGTGTTCGTCCACGGGCTGTGGATGACTGGCCATGAATCACTGCTGCTGCGCTCGCGCCTGCGGCGCGCTCACCACTACGTGACGCACCTGCATCAATACGCGTCGGTACGCGCTTCGATCGCCGACAGTGCGGCCGGCCTACGCGCTGCGATTGCCGCGATCGACGCGCCGCGGGTGCACCTGGTCGGCCACAGTCTGGGCGGCCTCGTGATCATGCGCGCGCTGCAGGGCATCGTGGCGGCGCCCCCTGGCCGTGTCGTCTTCCTGGGCACGCCCACCGGTGGCTCGCGGGTCGCCCGCGTGCTCGGATCCAGCCGCTTCGGCCGGAAGCTGCTGGGGCGGGCGATAGCCGAGGAACTGCTGGTCCCGCAGGCGCGCCGCTGGGAATTCGAGCGGCCGCTCGGCGTGATCGCAGGTACCGCGGCCGCCGGGCTCGGGCGCTTGCTGCTAAGCTTCGATGAAGCCAGTGATGGCACCGTCACGGTAGCGGAGACGAGGATCGAAGGCGCCAGCGGCCACTTGTGCCTGCCGGTGACGCATTCGACCCTGCTGTTCTCGGCGCGCGTGGCGCGAGCGACCGCGGACTTTCTGGAACATGGAACATTCGCAACCTGATCGAGCGGCCGCTGGGTCCCACGGATGGCTGCGCCGGCACGCGGTCGTGCTCGTCGTGCTTGCCGCCCTGCTCCTCGCCTATGCGCTCGCGGGGTTCGTACTGCTGCCCCGGCTCGGGCGTGAAGCGATCGAGCAGTACGTGCGGCGCGATCTCGGCCGCAAGGTGTCGATCGGGGATTTGCGCTTCAATCCGTTCACGCTGACGCTCGAGATGCGGGACTTCAGCCTCCAGGAGGCCGATGGACGAGCGCTCATCGGCTTCGACCTGCTGCGGGTACGCGCTTCGCTCCGCACGCTGCCCAACTGGACGTGGACTCTCGGCGAAGTGCGGCTCGACCGTCCCGTGATCCACGTGATCATCAATCGCGAGGGTGGCCTGAACCTGGCCCAGCTCATACCGGTGACCCCGCCGCGGACCCCGGTGGCCGCGCCGGGCCCGACGCCAGCGCTGCGCATCCTCGCCTTCACCGTACACGCGGGCAGTATGCAGTTCGAGGATCGCAGCCGCGAGCGACCCTTTACCGCGGCGCTCACCCCGATCGAATTCGCATTGACCGACTTCCGGACGGCACCAACCTTCGAGAATCGCTATCGCTTCAGCGCCAGCACCAGCGCGCAGGAGCGATTGCAGTGGTCGGGCGAATTCTCGCTGCAGCCCTTGAGTTCCAGCGGCGAGTTCCAGATCAGCGCGCTGAAGGCGTCAACCATCGCCGCCTACCTGCAGGACGCACTGCCATTCTCACTCGCCGGCGGCAGCATCGACCTCTCGGGAGTCTATCGCTACTCCGCCGGCGCCCATGGGGGCCTCGCGCTGCAATTGCCGAGTCTCAAGCTGCATTCGCTCGCGATCGGACCACGGACTGTCGACACCTCGGCCGAGCCGCCCTGGATCGCGCTGCCCGAACTCGACGTCACCGATTCTACGCTCGACCTCGATGCCCGTAAGATCGCGGTCGGACAGGTCAGCCTGACCAATCCGGGGCTGCGCGTATGGCGCGAGCAGGATGGCACGCTGAACCTGATGCGCCTGCTGGGCGCAACAGGCCCCGGCGCGGCCTCGAGCCCCGCCGTGCCGGCGCCGGCACCGGCGCTCGTGGCGCCGGCCTGGCAGTTCACGCTCGCGCTGCTGCATGTCGATGCGGGAAGCATCGAAGCCGAGGATCGCGCGGTGAAGCCCGCCGTGACGCTGCACCTGGCGCCGCTCGCACTCGATCTGCGGCACTACTCGAGCGATTCAGGCACGCCGCTCGGGGTCGAACTGAAGACCGGCATCGGCGAGAGCGGGCGGTTCTCGTGCCAGGGCAGCATCGTGCTCTCGCCACTGCGCGTCACGCTGGATTTCTCGCTGAGCGACCTGGATCTTCCCGGGTTTCAGCCCTATGTCGCGCAGTCGACCCAGATGGCGGTCTATCGCGGCCGTCTTGCCGGCGATGGTCACGTCGAGTTTGCGGCAGCGCCAGCGCATCAGGCGTCCGCGAAGGGGTCGCCAACGCTGAAGCTCGCGCTCGACGCCCAGCTCACGGACTTCGCCACGCGCGACACCGTCCAGGACGCGGATTTCGTCAGCTGGCGTGCACTTCACCTGACGAAGCTGCGCTACCAGCAGAATCCTGACGCGCTCGAGATCGCGCGTGTAAGCCTCAGCGGTGCCAACGGCCGCGTGATCATCGGCGCGGACGGCAAGCTCAACGTGGTGCAGGTGCTCTCGACCCCCGGCGCGCCGCCGGCCCGCACGGGGAGCGCAGCGCCCGCCGCAGTGCCCGCTGTAGCGCCGAGCGCAGCGGGGAACGGCCCGGCCGCGGCGGGAGCGCCCCCCGCCGCGATGCCGGTACGGATCGGACGCGTCGAGATCGAGGACGGGACAGTGGTGTTCAGCGACCACACGGTGCAGCCGAATTTCTCCGCCGCGATCCTGGGATTGCACGGCGCGATCGTCGGGCTGTCGTCCGATCCGGCGGCCCGTGCGAAGGTGGACCTGAACGGCTCGCTCGACCAGTACGCTCCGGTCACGATCACCGGCGAGATCAACCCGCTGGCGGCGAGGAGCTATACCGATATCGGCATGAATTTCAGCAACATCGAACTCACGACCTTCAATCCGTATTCGGGCAAGTTCGCCGGCTACAGCATCGCGCAGGGAAAGCTGACGACGGAGCTGCACTACCACGTCGAGAACCGCAAGCTGCAGGCGAGCCACCACGTGATCGTCGATCAACTCGAGTTCGGTGCCGCGACCGAAAGCAAGGAGGCGGTACCGTTGCCGATCAAGCTGGCGGTAGCGCTGCTGAAAGACCGCAATGGCGTGATCGACCTGCAGCTGCCGGTGGATGGCAGTCTCGATGATCCGAAATTCCACATCGCGCCGGTGGTCTGGAAGCTGCTGGAGGGGCTGCTGCGCAAGATCGTGACCGCGCCGTTTGCGCTGCTCGGTTCGCTGTTCGGCGGCGGTGAAGATCTCGCGTTCGTTGATTTCACGCCGGGGTCGACGACGCTGGCGCCGGCCCAGTCGGCAAAACTCGCGCAGCTCGCGAAGGCGCTGGTCGAACGGCCGCAGCTCAAGCTCGACATTCCGCTGCATGCCCTGAACGCGGAAGACGACGTCGCGCTCGAGCGCATCGGGCTCGACCAGGCGCTGCGGGCAACGCAGCTGCCGCCGCCGAAGCGCGGCAGCAAACCAGTGGTGCCGACGGCCGTCGGTGATCCGCGGCTGCCTGCGCTGCTGGCGCTCTACCGCGCGCAGTTCCAGACCGATCCCGAATACCCCGGCGATATTGCCGCGGGGCCCACAGGGGATGCGGTGCGGGCATCATGGCTCGAGCAGCAGCTGCTGCCCCAGTTCGCGCCGGGTGCGCAGCAGCGCGATGATCTGGGTCGCGCACGCGCCCAGGCGGCGCAGTCAGGAATCCTGGGAACCGAAGGCCTCGGTGCCGAACGCGTATTCCTCACCGACCGCGCCTCGGGTGCCTCGGGCCCCGATGGCGCTGTGCGCATGGAGCTGAAACTACAGTAGCCGGAGGGCCCGCTCACGGGGGCGTTTCGCCCTGCGCCAGCTGGCGCAGCGCATACAGCAGATCCAGCGCCGCGCGCGGCGTGAGTGCATCGATATCCAGCGTGGCCAGCCGCGCGAGCAGCGCGCGTGCGCGCTCGTCTTCGGCGCTGACGGCCGGCAGCGCCAGCGGCAGCTGGGGCGAGGCCGGACTCGTCGCGGTGGCCTGGGCTTCGAGCTGCTGCATGTACTGGCGCGCCGCAGCGATGATCTCGCGGGGTACGCCCGCGAGTGCCGCGACCTGCAGGCCAAAGCTGCGGTTGGCCGGGCCATCGCGCACGGCATGCAGGAACACCAGCGAGTCTTCGTGCTCGGTCGCGTCCAGGTGCACGTTGGCGGAAGCGGAGGCTTCGCGCGCCAGCGCCGTGAGCTCGAAATAGTGCGTGGCGAATAGCGTGAACGCGCGCACTCGCGTCGCAATGTGCCAGGCGATCGCGTAGGCGAGCGACAACCCATCGAAAGTGCTGGTGCCGCGGCCGATCTCGTCCATCAGCACGAGGCTGTGTGCCGTCGCGTTGTGCAGGATGTTGGCGGTCTCGGTCATCTCGACCATGAACGTGGAGCGCCCGCCCGCGAGGTCGTCGGCTGCACCGATGCGTGTGAAGATCCGGTCCACCGGCCCGATCCGCGCCGCCGCGGCGGGCACGAAGCTCCCAATGTGCGCAAGCACGACTATCAGCGCGACCTGGCGCATGTAGGTGGACTTGCCCCCCATGTTCGGGCCGGTAATCACCAGCAGCCGGCGCGCATCGTGCAGCACCAGATCGTTGGGCACGAATGGCGCATCGATGAAGCGTTCGACGACCGGATGCCGGCCGGCCTGGATCAGCAGGCAGGGCTCCTCGACCAGCACCGGCTCGCTCCAGCCGAGCGTCGCAGCGCGCTCGCTCAACGCTGCCAGCAGATCAAGCTGGGCCAGCGCCGTGGCCGTGCGCTGCAGCGCCGCGAGGTTGCCGATCAGCGTTTCGAGCAGCGCTTCGTACAGCTGCCGTTCGCGAGCGAGCGAGCGCTCGCGCGCACCGAGGACCTGGTCCTCGAAACCCTCGAGCTCCGGAGTGATGAAGCGCTCGGCACTCTTCACGGTCTGCCGCCGGACATAGTCGGCGGGCACGCGCGCGGCCTGGGCGCGCGGCACCTCGATGTAAAAGCCCTGTACGCGATTGTAGCCGAGCCGCAGACCCGCAATGCCGCTGCGCTCCCGTTCGCGCCGCTCCAGGTCGGTGAGGAAACCCTCGGTGTTGCCGGCAATCGCGCGCAGCCCGTCGAGCTCTGTGTCATATCCGGGTGCGATCACGCCACCGTCGCGCAGCAGCGGCGCGGGCTCTGCCGCAATCGCGTCGCACAGCAGCCGGTGCTGTTCCGGGTGCGCCGCGACTTCTGCATGCAGCCGCAGCAGCAGCGGCGCCTCGAGCCCGGCGAAGCTCGCGCGCAGCGGGGACAGTGCGGCCAGTGCGGCGCGCAGCTGCACCAGGTCGCGCGGGCGCGCGGAGCGCAGCGCGACGCGCGCGAGCACGCGCTCCAGGTCACCGATCGGGCGCAGTGCCGCGCGCAAGGGCTCGAAGCGCCGGCCCTCGCACAGCGTCGCGAGTGCCTGGTAGCGCTCGCGCAGCAATGGGTGCGAGCGCAGCGGGCGATGCAGCGCCCGGCGCAGTGCGCGCGATCCCATCGCTGTCACGGTGGTGTCGAGCACGCCAAACAGCGTCGCCGCCTCCTCGCCAGAGAGGCTGGAATCCAGCTCGAGATTGCGCCGGGTGGCAGCATCGAGCGCCAGCGCGTCGCTGCGCGACTCGAGCTGGAGCGCGCGAATATGCGGCAGTGCTGAGCGCTGGGTGTCGCGCACGTATTGCAGCAGCGCACCGGCCGCGCCCAGCGCCGGACCGAGCTCGGCGACGCCGAAACCGCGCAGGTCAGCGACCTGCAGCTGCTCGCGCAGCAGGCGTGTCGCGCCATCCAGCCCGAAGTGCCACGGCGGCCGCGTGCGCACGACCGGGCCGTGGCGCCACTGGGCGCGCAGCTCATTGGCCTGGGTCTCGCAGCACAGCAGTTCCGCCGGGCGCAGGCGCTCGAGTTCCGCCTCCAGTTCCTCGCGGCTGGACACTTCGAGCAGCGCGAAGCGGCCGGAGCTCAGTTCGAGCCAGGCGAGGCCGTAAGTCGTCCCGTCCCGGTACAACGCGCTCAGCAGCGTTTCGCGACGTTGCTCGAGCAGCGCGTCGTCGGTGACCGTGCCCGGTGTCACGATGCGCACGACCTGCCGGTCCATCGGACCACGGTTCGCGGGAGCGTCGCCGACCTGCTCGCAGATCGCGACCGACTGGCCACGACGCACGAGCCGGGCAAGGTAGGAATCCACGCTCTGCACTGGCACGCCGGCCATCGGGATCGGCGCGCCTGCGGACTGGCCACGCGCCGTAAGCGCGATGTCGAGCAGCCCGGCGGCGGTACGCGCGTCCTCGTAGAACAGCTCGTAGAAATCCCCCATCCGGTAGAACAGCAGCACGTCGGGATGCTGCGCCTTGATGCGCAGGTACTGCTGCATCACGGGGGTGTGTGCGGACTCGGGCCCTGCAGTCATGACATGGGTAATGGTGTGCGGTGCGGCAGAACGCATTCTAGCCGCGCAGCGCGGCGCACGGGTGGGCCGTGCTGCCGCGCACCTACATGCCGGCCGCGCCCGTGGCAATAGGTAGATGTGCAGAATCGATTGCCGGGGAACTGCCTTAATCTCTGGCCCCATAGGCGGTTGCACCTGCTGCTGCGCGTGGTCGGACGGAGCGTGCAGGTGCAGAAAGAAGCGCGCGGGCGCCGAGGGTCGATCAATGCAGAAGCTCAGTGCTGTGGATCTCGCCAGACGGCTCCGACCTGCGGCGGCGCTCGGTACAGCATTTCTGCTCTTCAGTGGGCTGTGGCCGTGCGCAGCACTGGCGCTGCCCGCCTTCGCACGCCAGACCGGCCAGAACTGCCTGTCGTGTCATGCCGGCGGGCAGTTCCCCGAACTCACGCCCTACGGCCGGATGTTCAAGATGACCGGGTACACCATGGGCTCCCGCACGATACCGATTTCCGTGATGGGCCTGGGCAGCTATTCGAGGGTCGGCAACACCTCGACGTCGGGTGCCGATCCGGCCCAGAACTTCCAGAAGAATGGTGATCCGATCTTCGCGACTGGAAGCGTCTTCGTCGCCGGCAAGGTCACCAACAACATCGGCGTGTTCCTGCAGGCCACGTACGACAACTACGCGGCGCAGGACGAGGACGGCTCGTTCGCCAGCCAGCTTTCGGCCGATAACATGGACATCCGCTTCGCCGATCACCTGGTCGGCGCGAACAGTGACCTCATCTATGGGTTGAGTTTCAACAACAACCCGTCGCTCTCCGATCCCTGGAATACCGCGGCCGCCTGGATGCAGTACGTGCCGGTGCCGTCGCCGGGGAGTTCGCAGTTCATCGACGGGGCTGCGCCCTATCCCGGGTTTGGTGCGGGCGGAAACATCGCCGGTCTGACCGCGTACGCGTTCTGGAACCACCTGCTCTACGTGGAACTGGGAACCTACCGCACCGCCACGGGCATGTTCTCGTTCATGAGCTTCAACTACACCAGGCCGAATACCACCTACCTGAACGGCAGCTGGAATCCGTACTGGCGCGTTGCGCTGTCGCACGAATGGGGTGCGCAGAACCTGATGATCGGCGCCTCGGGCATGAATGCGCGCGTCTACGATCCGGGGTCGGAGACCTCTGATCCGAACAATCTCGGGCGCTTCAGCAACTTAGGCTTCGATGCCCAGTACCAGTACCTGCTCGATCCGAACACCGTGACCGCGCAGCTCGCCTACATGCACCAGGTGCAGTACTACTCCGCCAACACGCTGGCGGGCGGCTCGCCGTACTTCCTGGCCGACGGCGTCACTCCGGTAGCCGCGGTCAATGCTTCCGATACGACCAATGTGCTGCGGGCGAAGCTGTCGTATGTCTATCGCGCGACCTGGGGCGGCAGCCTGTCGTACTTCGATCTCTGGGGCACCACCAACACGCTGAACCAGAGCTCGGGATACGACAGCAACGGCCAGATCACGTTCGACGACCCGCTCGGTACCGGCATCGCCTCCACGCCGGTCAATGGCAATCTGTCCGGCAATCCGGGAACGCAGGGCCAGACCTTCGAGGCGTTCTGGATACCGCTGCAGTACCTGCGAGTCGGCGTGCAGTACACGGTCTACAGCAAGTACAACGGCGCCGCCGTCAACTACGATGGTCTGGGCCGTAACGCGAGCGACAACAACTCGCTGTTCCTCTATGTCTGGGCTGCTCGTTAGCGGCAGGATGGAGCTTCACATGCGATGCCTCCCACTGATACTGGCCGCGCTCTTCGGGGTAGCCGCGGCAGGCTGCACCAGCCTCGATCGCTCCCGCGATCTGGGCAACCCGGCGGTGCCGGGACCGGTGCTGGCGCAGCAGGTGTGCTCCCTGTGCCATGGGGTCGACGGCAACTCGGTGTCCCCGGCGTTTCCGCGGCTCGCGGGGCAGCAGGCGACCTACCTGAAGAACCAGCTGACGAGCTTCCGCTCGCACCACCGCGCCGATCCGGCCGGCTCGGAATACATGTGGGGCCTGAGCCATCACCTGACGGACCGGCAGATCGATGCGCTCGCCGATTACTATTCGAAGCAGGTGCCGCGCGATTACCGTCGCAGCGCCGATCCACAGATGCTGGCAGACGGGAAGGCGATCTTCGAGCAGGGGGTGCCGGCGCAGGACGTAATCGCCTGCAGCGCCTGCCACGGCCCGAATGGCCAGGGTATCGAAGCCTTTCCGCGGCTGGCGCACCAGCATGCGGATTACCTGGTCAAGCAGCTGAACATCTTTCAGTACACGCAGGGCCGTCCCGGCACGCCGATGACCGCCGTGTCGCACCCGTTGACCGGCTCGAACAAGGAAGCAGTCGCCACGTTCCTCGAGGCGTTCCCGGATTGAGCGAGCGCTACCTGCAGCAGCCAGATGGGGAGATGCCATGAAGAGACTTCACCTTACGGCCGCCTGTGCGCTACTCGCGCTGATGGCCTCGCCGGCCGTGCTTGCCGACAGTTTCACCATCGATCCGGAATACACCATCCCGGTGTTCGAGGTCGGCCACCTGGGATTCACCACCCAGCGCGGCCGCTTCAATCGGGCGGACGGCAAGATTCAGCTCGACATCCGGGCCAGGACCGGAAGTGTCGATTTCACGGTGCACACCGACTCGATTGACATGGGCTCGCGCGCCTGGACCGTGCATGTGCGCTCCGCGGGGCTGTTCGATGTCGCGCATTTTCCGACGATGACGTTCCATTCCGACCGCTTGCTGTTCGAAGGCGACAAAGTCGTCGGCGCAGAGGGCCAGTTCACGCTGCTCGGCATCACGCAGCCGCTCGCGCTGACGGTAAGCGGCTTCGGCTGCACGACCAATCCAGCCAACGGCCGCTACATGTGCGCCGGTGACGTCAGTGCAACCATCAAGCGTTCGAACTTCGGAATGACCAAGTACATCCCGACCGTCAGCGACGAGATCAAGATCAGCGTGCCTGTGGAGGCGTACCGGGATTGAGCCCGGTCAGCATGCCGCGCCGGCCGCATGCCTGGACCCGCACCGGAGGGCTCTGGGCACTTGGCGCGCTGGCGGTCGCCAGTCCCGGGCTTGCCGGGGTCGCCGAGCACTACACGCTGGACCGCGTGCACAGCCTGCCAGAATTCCGCTTCACGCACGCCGGGCTCACGACCCAGACGGGAAGGTTCGACGCTGCGCGCGGGACCATCGAGCTCGATACCGTGGCGCGCAGCGGCCGCGTCCACTACGAGATCGATACCGCCTCGCTCGACATGGGGTTCGGCACCGAGCGGCCCGATTCGCCTGGCTACCGGCTGTTCGACGTGCGGCGGTTTCCGAAGATCACGTTCGATTCTGACCGGCTGCTGTTCGGACCGAAGGCCGAAGTGGTGGGCGCGCAAGGCACGCTGCGGCTGCTCGGCATCTCCCGGCCCCAGCGCGTGCGGGTGGAACACTTCCGGTGCGCCGTCAATCCGATGAACGCGAGGCAGATGTGCGCCGGGGAGATCAATGCGATCGTGAAGCGCTCAGCTTTCGGCATGCTTGACTACATCCCCGCGATCAGCGACGAGATCCGTATCCGAGTGCCCGTGGAAGCCTACAGGGACTGACCTGGGGTCCCGCGGCGGCTTAAGATCCGGCCCATGCCGGAACCGACGCTTCAGACCACCGACGCGGCGCTCGCCGCGCTGGCCGCGCGCGCCGGCGCGCTGCTGCTGGCCCGGGGCTGGCGCGTGGCGCTCGCCGAATCCTGCACCGGGGGCTGGATTGCCAAGGTCCTGACCGATATTCCGGGCAGCTCGCAGTGGTTCGAGCGTGGCTACGTGAGCTACTCCAATCCATCGAAGGAGCAGGCGCTCGGGGTCGCCCCCGGCGTGCTGACGAGCTTTGGCGCGGTCAGCCGTCCGGCGGCCGAACAGATGGCGGCTGGCGCGCTGCACGCGAGCGACGTCGACCTCGCGCTGGCCGTCACCGGCGTCGCGGGCCCGGATGGTGGAACCGCGGCCAAACCGGTCGGCCTGGTCTGGTTTGCGCTGGCGACCCGTGGCCGCACGGTCCAGACGCTGGAGCAGCGGTTTGACGGCAATCGCGACGCGGTTCGCCGCGCTGCGGTCGCCACTGGACTCGGGCTGCTCATCGCCAACACCGGCGGCCCGGCCTTGAGCGGCGCCCCGCCGCCCGGTCCCGCGCCCTAGGCGCTTGCGCCCCACCGGCGCCCGCAACCGCAATCGGGGCGGTGCGCATTTCGGCTTGACGTGACCGCTTTTGGCGCCGCGCGCGCAGGCTCGATGTGGGATAATTGGACCCCTCACCGGTACGCTCGCTCTCCCAAAGGAACGCCACGCATGGAGCCACGCATGGACGATAATCGAAAGAAGGCGCTGGCCGCTGCGCTCGGGCAGATCGAAAAGCAGTTCGGCAAGGGTTCAGTCATGCGGCTGGGTGACGCGAGCGCCACCTACGACGTCGAGGCCGTGTCCACCGGGTCGCTGGGTCTGGATATCGCACTTGGCATCGGCGGGCTGCCGCGCGGCCGCGTGGTCGAGATCTACGGACCGGAATCTTCGGGCAAGACCACACTGACGCTGCAGGTCGTCGCGGAGATCCAGCGCAACGGCGGCACCGCCGCGTTCGTCGATGCCGAGCACGCGCTCGATCCAGCCTACGCCGCCAGGCTCGGCGTCAACGTCGAGGACCTGCTGGTCTCGCAGCCTGACACCGGCGAGCAGGCGCTCGAGATCACCGACATGCTGGTGCGTTCCGGTGCGGTCGACGTGGTCGTGATCGATTCGGTCGCGGCGCTCACGCCGAAGGCGGAGATCGAGGGCGAGATGGGAGAGCTGCAGGTCGGACTGCATGCCCGTCTGATGTCCCAGGCGCTGCGCAAGCTGACCGGCAACATCAAGCGCTCGAACACGATCGTGATCTTCATCAACCAGATCCGCATGAAGATCGGCGTGATGTTCGGCAGTCCCGAGACCACGACGGGCGGCAATGCGCTGAAGTTCTACGCCTCGGTGCGCCTGGACATCCGCCGTATCGGCGCGCTCAAGAACGGCGAGGAAGTGGTCGGCAACCAGACGCGCGTCAAGGTCGTCAAGAACAAGGTGGCCCCGCCCTTCCGCGAGGCCGAGTTCGAGATCCTGTACGGTACGGGGATCTCGCGCGAGGGCGAGATCATCGAGATCGGCGCGGCCCAGGGCATCATCGACAAGGCCGGCGCCTGGTACAGCTACAACGGTGAGCGTATCGGCCAGGGCAAGGACAATACCCGTCTGTACCTGCAGCAGCACAAGAACATCGCTACCGAGATCGAGGAGAAGATCCGCCTCAAGCTGCTGCCACCGAAACGTGCTGAGGAAAAGACCGCCTAGGCGCGCAGTGGCGCCAGAGCGGGCTGCCGACGCCGCGGCTGTCGGAGCCGGCGCCGTGGCGCTGCTCGCGCGGCGCGACTATAGCTCGGCCGGATTGCGCGCCAGGCTCGTCGCGCAGGGCTACGAGGACGTGACCGTGCAGCACGTGCTCGAGGAACTCATCGAGCGGCGCTACGTCGATGACGAGCGGTATGCGGAGCAGTACGTGTCGTACCACGCCGCCCGCGGGCATGGTCCGAAGCGTATCGAACGCGAGCTGGCGGCCGAGGGCCTGGGCGAGCAGGTGGTCACGGCCGCGCTGGCCACCATCGCGGACTGGTCCGCGCTCGCGCGAGAACTGCGAATCCGCCGTTTTGGACTCAAGGCGCCGACGAGCTGGCAGGAAAAGGGTCGCCAGGCGCGTTTTTTGCTTTACCGCGGCTTCTCCAACGATCATATCCGTTCGGCCCTCGGGCCGGATCTCCCGCTGGCCGATGAATAGAGACGCATGGCTACGACACCGCCCCACATGAGCGCCGCACAGGTGCGCGCAGCCTTCCTCGGCTTTTTTCGCGACCAGGGGCACACGATCGTGCCGTCCTCGCCGCTGGTGCCCGGCAACGATCCGACGCTGCTGTTCACCAATGCCGGAATGGTCCAGTTCAAGGACGTGTTCCTCGGGAAGGACCAGCGCGCCTACCAGCGTGCGACCTCGAGCCAGCGCTGCGTGCGCGCTGGTGGCAAGCACAATGACCTGGAGAACGTCGGCTACACGGCCCGGCACCACACATTCTTCGAGATGCTCGGTAACTTCTCGTTCGGTGACTACTTCAAGCGCGAGGCGATCCGCTACGCCTGGGAGTTCGTGACGCGCCGGCTGCAGCTCGATCCTGCGCGCCTGTGGGTGACCGTATTCCGCGACGATGACGAGGCCGCCGACATTTGGATCCGTGAGATCGGTATGGATCCGGCGCGCGTCACGCGCATGGGTGAGAAGTCGAATTTCTGGGCCATGGGCGACACGGGACCGTGCGGACCATGCACCGAGATCTTCTGGGATCACGGTCCGGAGATTCCGGGCGGACCGCCAGGCTCCCCCGACGAGGATGGCGACCGCTACGTCGAGATCTGGAACCTCGTTTTCATGCAGTACGACCGCGCGGCCGACGGCACCCTCACGCCGCTGCCGAAGCCCTCGGTCGATACTGGAGCCGGCCTCGAGCGCGTCGCGGCGGTCATGCAGGGCGTGCACTCGAACTACGACATCGACCTGTTCCGCGACCTGATCCGGGCCGCGGCGCAGGCCACCGGCAGCGCCGAGCTGTCCTCGCCATCGCTGCGAGTGATCGCCGATCACATCCGGGCGTGCAGCTTCCTGATCCTCGATGGAGTGCTGCCGTCGAACGAGGGTCGAGGGTATGTGCTGCGCCGAATCATTCGCCGCGCCGTGCGGCACGGCTACAAGCTCGGCCAGACGCGCCCGTTCTTCTACCAGCTCGTGCCCACCCTGGTCGCGCTGATGGGGGAGGCATTTCCGGAACTTCCGGCCGCCGCCGAGCAGATCGCGCGCGCGCTGAAGGCCGAAGAGGAGCGCTTCGCCGAGACGCTCATCGCCGGCATGCTCCAATTCGATGCGCGGATGCGCGAGGCGGGTGGCGATACCGTGCCCGGCGCACTGGTGTTCCTGCTGCACGATACCTATGGTTTTCCGCCTGATCTGACGGCCGATATCGCACGCGAGCGCTCCTTGCGCGTGGACCTCGAGGGTTACGAGCGTGAGATGAATGCGCAGCGCGAGCGCGCGCGGGCCGCGAGCCGGTTCGGTGTGGACCTGCGCGGCGGCGTCGCCATCGATGCGCGCAGCGATTTCTGCGGCTATGAGGCGCTCGAAGCCGACGGCCGGGTGATCGCGCTGTTGCGCGACGGCGCGCGCGTCGAGGTGCTCGAGGCGGGCGAATCCGGAGAAGTCATACTCGACAGGACCGCGTTCTACGCAGAATCAGGAGGACAGGTCGGCGACCGCGGGGAGCTGCGGGGGCCGGAGGGCCTGCTGTTCGAGGTCACGGACACGCAGAAGCGCGGCGGATCGTACTCGCATCTGGGGCGATTGCTGGCCGGCAGACTCGTGCCCGGTGCGCAGCTCCGAGGCAGCGTCGATGGGGCGCGGCGCGAGGCCATACGCCTGAATCATTCGGCCACACACCTGCTGCATGCGGCTTTGCGCAAGGTACTAGGCAGTCACGTGGTGCAAAAGGGATCGCTGGTTGCGCCCGACCGGCTGCGATTCGATTTTTCACACTTTCAGCCGGTCAGCGGCCTCGAGCTTGCCGAGATCGAACGGCTCGTGAATGCGCAGATCCGTGTCAATGCCACCGCGGCGACGCGGCTGATGGACTACGAGCAGGCGATCGCCTCGGGAGCAATGGCACTGTTCGGTGAGAAGTACGAGCAGCAAGTGCGCGTGCTCTCGATTGGTGATTTCTCCACCGAGCTGTGCGGCGGCACCCACGTCGCCCGCGCCGGGGACATCGGGCTGTTCCATATCGTCAGCGAGTCCGGCGTGGCGGCCGGTGTGCGCCGCATCGAGGCAGTGACGGGCGAGTCGGCCCTCGATCAGGTGCAGAAGCTCGATACGCTGCTTGGGGAACTCGCGGAGCTGGTGCATGGCTCGCGCGACGAGGTCGCGCACAAAGTGCGCGACACGCTCGATCGCATCCGGAGTCTGGAGAAGGAGAACCGGACGCTCAAGGACCGCCTCGCGGTCGGGTCGGGAACGGACCTGGCGACCACGGCACTGGATATCGGGGGCATCAAGGTGCTGGCCACACGCGTCGAGGGCGCGGACGCGGGGGCGCTACGCGCGGCAGTGGATCAGCTCAAGAGCCGCCTCGGCTCGGCGATCGTCGTGCTCGCCTCGGTCGAATCGGCGTCGCGAGTCGTGCTGGTCGCCGGCGTCACACCCGATCTGACGGCACGCATGAAGGCCGGGGAACTCATCGGCGCCGTGGCTGCCCAGGTGGGCGGCAAGGGCGGCGGCCGCGCGGATTTTGCGCAGGCGGGCGGCAGCAGACCCGAAGCCCTCGAGCAGGCCCTTGCGAGCGTCGTGCCCTGGGTACGCGCTCGCATGGCATGAGCGAAATATTGACGAAAGTTAAAGTTGACGCACGCAAGTGCGCTTCTGGCAATATCGCCTCCGACCGTTCGCTGCGGATTGGATAGACTCCGGACCGGCGCAGCAATTGCGCCCGCCGCGATGCTGGTGCGCATCAATCCTGGCGCGCCGATCTGCTGTCCGGCTGTCCATCCAGATGCTGTGGTACCGAAATCGGAGGATCGCCCCTGTGCTCATCCTGACCCGTCGAGTCGGTGAAACCATCATGATTGGTGATGAAGTCACGGTGACGGTGCTGCGCGTCAAGGGCAACCAGGTGCGTCTCGGCGTCAACGCGCCCAAGACCGTGTCAGTGCAGCGCGAGGAAATCTTTCACCGCATCAAGAGCGAGAGTACCGAGTCCACGCCGACCAGCTGAGCACCGTTCCAGGCGCCGAACGAGTACTACGCGCCGGCTGCCCCGCCACCCGGCTTTGCCCCGGACGAGCCCCTTCAGTATCATGATCGAGCGATCCGGCCAGTCCGGCTGTCGCTGCCGGAGAGATGGCCGAGTGGTCGAAGGCGCACCCCTGCTAAGGGTGTAAGGGTCAAAAGCCCTTCGAGGGTTCGAATCCCTCTCTCTCCGCCATTACTTCTTTTTGCAGAACAAGCACTTGCCCTACTAGGGGGGTGTTCTACTGCCATTCTACTGCCAAATTCTGGGGCCTCAGGGGGGCTGAAGGGGGCCTGGTGAGTGGCTGCCGCGTTGACGACAACGGGCAGGCTCTGAGGCACGCGCTGCGGCGCGCCAGCCATCGCAGCTCTGATCGCTTCGACGTCGGATTCCTGCGCGCCTTCGGTCCACGCCGCGTAGGTGTCGAGCATCGTCTGCACACTGTGACCGTGCATCTTCGCGACCCACAGCGGATTCTTGCCGACCATCAGGTTCCAGCTCACCGATGAGTGACGCGCGTTGTACGCATCGCGATAGCGCGTCTTCATTCTGCGCAGCGTGCTGCGCCAGCGCACCCACGGATACTGGAGGTTGCGGATCGGCTCGCCGGTCTCCTTGAAGAAAAGATCGTCGTGCTGGATCTTGCCGGTCAGTTGCAAGCGCGCGCGCAGCGCGAGATGGCGCTTGAGCACCTGCAGCGCGCGCGGACACAGTTCGACTAGGCGATCCGTCGAGGTCTTGGTCCGATCCTTGTCGCGGGCCATGACGCGCGCCTTGCTGACACTGATCTTGCCGTGAGCGATGTCGCAGTCGCCCACCTGCAGTGCGATTTGCTCGGACGGCCGCAGTCCGGTGAAGAACCGGAACTCATCGTAGTTGCCTTGCGCCTCGCCCCAGTCGCGGTGGATCGCGGCAATCAGCGCTTCGGCTTCCTGGATGCTGAAAGGATCAATCACCGGCCGGTCTTTCTTGGTGATGCGCAGACATTTAAGTCCGGTCGCCGGATTGTGCTTCTCGGGCGTATCTCGGTAGCCGTAGTCGAACGCGCAGCGCAAGACGCTGACGACATTGTTGTACGTCTTCTTCGACTTGGCATGTGCGTCAGCGATCTTCATGAGTTCGGAGTAGCGCACCTCCGAAAAAAGTCGAGTGCCCAGCTTCGGTCGCCAGACGTTGGCCAATGTCTTGCGGTAACTATCGCCCGTCGCGAACGCGAGGTCGTGCTTGACGACGCGCGCATCGACATGAGCGAGGAATTCATCGAAGACGTCATTGCAGGTGCGGGCTGCCGCCACGCTCGCGACGTGCTTGCGGAATCGGTATTCTGGAAACTCCTCCGCGAACGAGAATGTCCCGTGCGCGATGCGCTCCTTGATGCCATGCAGTTGCAGGCGCGCGCGTCGCAAGTTCGCCTCGGTCGGCGCGCGCTCCAGCGTCGGGCGATAGCGCACGCCCTCGAATTCAAAATCGAATTGAATCCGATTGGTGCCGAGCGCGCTGACGCCGCGGTTTACCGACTTTCGACCCATCGCTGATACCCCATCATGTCGATCAGGATGTGGCCGTCCGGCGCGCGCTTCCACAGCTTGCCTTCCGGCCAGTCACCGCGCTCTATTTTGCGCTCCATTGCCTTCACGGAATAGCCCGTAATCGCGTTCGCGACAGGCAGCAGGACGTAGCGCGCGGGCGCCACGATGACGGGTGTGTCGACGTCTAGGCTCACAGCTTCGGAAACCTGTTTTGGGGTCCCCGGCACTGCCCCAACCGCCGAAGCTGATTCCTGCGGTGTAGGCGGGACTTGAGTTCCCGCTTTGATTCCAGCCAGGTTGCGAGGTCGCGCCGATGCCAGCCGATCGGATGGCCGCGAAATCTCTGCTGTTTCGGGAATCGCCCTAGCGCCGTCAGCGCGTACAGCACCCAGCGGTGGCGTCGCGTGAGGCGCGCGACATCATGGGCGCTGAGGACATGATTCAGCGGCGGAAGAGGCTCATTGACCCGCCTGGAAAGATGGACTGTCGCCGGGCGGGCGGCCGGCGTGACAAGAGTCCGTGAGACGGAGTCGGTCGTGCTCATGGGTTTTGATGCTCATGTGCGGTTCCGGTCGTTCAGGGACGAGTTGTCACTCACTGAGAATGATCTACGAAGACTGCAAGAAAGTCAGCTGGGGTTTTGGGGCAAAACTCGGAGAAACCCGGTGTCAGATGTAGGCGGTCCGGATGCGCTCGACCAGGTCGGCCAGCGTCCCTCTGAGGCCAAGCGCGCCAGGATCGATATCGCCCTCGGCCAGGATGGCATCAAGAAATCGGCCTAGATCTGCGACGATCTTGCCGGCAGCCTGGATGCGAGTATCCGGCGCCAGCAATTGACTGAGCCGCAATACATCGTTCGCGTGCTTGCGGATATCGCGTGCGTCGATGGCCTCGCCGCGCTCCGCCCGCTGCTTCATGTCGAGCCATGCTACGGCTTTCAACGGAATGAGCCGATCCTCGCCAACCCATGGCAAGCCGTCGACTTCGCGCCGGCCGCTGATCACGAACTCGTAGTAGTCGTTGTCGAGCAGGATTGCCGAGAGACTGGCGATCGCCTCATCAACGGGTATGGGCGTCAGATGGGCACCGGGGGCCAAAGTGATTCCGTCCGGCGCGCGACAAAACAGCTCCAGCATTGCCGGGTAGTTCTTGTCCGCCGGCTTCTGGAAGCGATAGAAGACCTGTTTGTCCGTGGCACTTGCCTGTCGGACCTCGTACTTGCCGGCTTCGATGAAGCGCCAGAAAGTCTCACCGAAGTTCGCGTCGAGTGCTTCGATGTGCAGCACCACGTCAAGATCCTTCGTGGCGCGGAATGCCAGGCCCGCCTCTTCCATGGCGAGCGTTGCCGCGGTTCCGCCTATCAACACGTATTGGTTGGCATGTGCGGCGAAGAATTGCCGAAACAGGTCCAATCCCCTCACCATGGGAAGTGTTTCCGCAGTTCATCGAGCGCCATTTGCACTCGATCATCGGCGCCCTGTTCAAGGCTGAGTGTCAGTGAAAATGGATCCACTACGCGGGCGTCGCGTGTGAGTGCCGGGCTGTACGTCCACAGTTGCCACTCGCTGCATCCATCGGCGGGTTGCGGCAATAGTTTTGGGTGATCCAGTTTGGCCTGGCGCCACTCGGCGGGGCCGATGGCGTAGACCGGCCACGGCGGATCAGCGATCTGCGTCAGACGTGCAAGCGCGCTCAGTCCCGCCACAGGCAAGGCAGGTGCGTCCTTGGCGGTGCTCTGCACCCAGATGCTGCGCTTCACGGGACTGCGCATGACCTTTCGCGCGCGCTCCCAAAGTTCTTGCGGAGCCGCGTCCGCATGGAGGTGCCGCTCGCGACCACTCTGCTTCACCTCGGCAAGACCTTCTGCAGCCAGTTCCCTGAGCACGCGCGTCAGGGTCATGGCCGTATAGCCCAGGCGGGTGACGATCTCCGCCAGGACCCAGTCGGCTCGCCAGGGTTTGCTCAGCAGCAGCGTGATCAGAACGGCCTGCGTTGCGGGGCTGAGCGTGGCGCCGGCCTCTGCCTTGGCGGTTCGGAAATACTCGCGCAAGTCGATTCCAAGGTCGGGCAGGTATAGCTGGTTGCCGGGCACGAGGAACGGGACGCGCTGTTCGACGAGGCGCTTGCGCTCGTAGGAGGCGATTGCGTCGGTGACGTAGACAACCGGCATCTGGGCCGTGGCCTGAAGTCGCTCCATCTGTGCGCGCAGCTCCGAGAGTTTCGGCGGGTGCGGGCGCTGATTCAGGGCGAGCAGGACGTCGTGTCCGTGGAGAGTCAGCCGGCGGACAGCAAAGGCTTCCTGAAGGAAATAGGGGAGCTTCCCGGCAGCCGTCCACGGACCCAGGGTGGCACGAAGCCCGAGGGTGTCGTGCAGATAGCGCTGGATAGCCGCATCCGTCACAGGGCTTCGGGTCGCTGTTTCTAACATAGATTGGCACGATAACACATTGAATGTTAGCGTGCAAAGTACCGTTAACTATTGAGAAGCAGTTCGCAAGCCTGGTCCTGCCCTGGAAGTGTCAACCGGCGTCCAAGATTGACCGGCTTTCGGCGTCCAACATTGACCAGGGTATCAGGGGCGAGGATGGGTCTGGTTG
>Ga0265334_10000319_pt1 | contig 26458 bp, 21 predicted proteins | sample 42023metaG_FD_192442 | JGI IMG/M metagenome (GOLD analysis project Ga0265334, IMG submission 192442) | Rhizosphere microbial communities from Carex aquatilis grown in University of Washington, Seatle, WA, United States - 4-20-23 metaG | ecosystem: Host-associated > Plants > Roots > Rhizosphere... | reverse complement strand
TGATCACACCGCGACGGCGGCCGACCTCTTCCTCACCGAGACGCGCGCGGTCGGCGTCTCGGTCCCACTCCGAGAAGCTAGTCGCGGCCTCCCTCCTATGCATTCGCTCGCTCTTTGAGGTAGAGCATCATCTTCACCTGGCTGAGGCTTGGAATCGTTGTAGCGCGGTGAGTCTTACATTTCGACCGTAGCGACTTTGCCGTAGCGGGTCTACCGTAGCGGACTGAACGCCTCCTGTTCGAATTGATGAACTTAGGCGGCTGGAATCTCGTTATCAGCGATGATGATCAGGACTTGTCTGCGGTCCCCGAGCGACCGGTCATAGGGCCGCGCCGGGCTAGGGCGCGCCCAGCACCCCGGTAAGCCTCGGCTAGCCGAGCGCATGGTTACGCCGGGCACGCCAGCCGTGCTGGCGCGGGTCCGGAGGGGTCAGGCGGCCATACGAGCATGTCCCGCGTACAGCGCGGACGGCCATCCAGCTCCCTGGCGTTGTGAATGTCGTGCGCTCAATTCTCTATGCCTGAAGTTCGTGGTAATTGTTTCACTTCAGGTCATCTGTGCTGGGCGAGGCACCGTTGCAGTAAGCCGTCGCATGATCATCAGGCGGGAAGATCAGATCTATCGTCACGTTCCATGACGGCAGAAGGCCATAGAGGCCTTTCATGCACGAACTTCGGTGAACGTAGGCAGGAAAACCTGCGGCTACATGACCGCACAAACGCTCAATGAAACAGTGGCCCTCGGGGCTCGTTGCTGGGTGCGCGGAAAGTTAACGCTCCTGATGGTTACGTCCGGCTAATAATCGATTACAGTTTTCTCAACATCGTCGTCCCCTCCCCATGAGAGGACCGCAATGCCGACCCCGCAGCGACCTCCCTGGATGGCAGAGCTAATCGACGTTGTCGGGCAACTGTGCCCGACACCGGCATCCGGAGCGGCGGCCGACCCGTCGGCCGCTCCGTCGTGGAAGGAGCGGAGGGTCGGGCGGGTCACCCGCGACGCCAGGATGGATGCCGGCTGGTTCTGGATCGGGCTGGACGGGCGCGCCCTAGACGACGACGAGATCGAGGCAGCCTACCTCGCGCCCCAGGACGGGGCGGCGCAGCACAAGTTCTCCGTGATCGAGACCGTACAGGAAGGCAACGTGCTCAGGGTCCGGGTGGCCGGGCACGCGCCTGCCGCAGGGCTGTACCTCTATGCTCCCCGCCGGCCGAGGGGGCAGCTCTACATCTCACTACGGGACGGTCTCTCTTCAATCAGCCGATTCGGCCTGGTGAGCCAGCTCGCCGAGGGCCGTTCCGACACCGCGCCCGGCGTAAGGGACTCCAGCGGGAGCCTGGCGCGCCTGAACGAGGGGCAGCGCGCCGCATGGAGCGCCTGCTGTGCGGCGGGGGTGCACCTTGTCTGGGGGCCGCCGGGAACCGGGAAGACGATGGTGATCGCGGAGGCGCTGAAGTCGCTGATGACTTCCGGGAAGAGCGTTCTGCTGGTGTCGGGCACGAATATCGCCGTCGACAACGCTCTGGCCCGCGCGGTCGCCGCCATCAAGCCGCGCCCCGGCGAGATGATCAGGGCAGGGAACTCCCACCTGGCGGAGATCGCCGAGAACCCCGATGTAAGCCTGCAGAAGCTGGTCCGGGACCGGCAGGTCACGCTGGAGAAGGAGCGCGACTCGCTTTCCGCCTCGATCGCGGCGCTCAATGCCGATCCCGCGTTTGGCGCGCTTGAGGCTTCAGAGGCGGCGCTTTCTGAGTACGACCATTCCGCGTACCGGGCGGCCTGCGCACGACTGGAGTCTGAGCGGTCGCTGGCCTCGCTGCGGGCAGCGTACTCGGCGGTCCTGGCTGACGCCGGCGCCGCCGCTGAAGCGGGGCTCGCGGCGGACGCGCGAGTGCGGGCCCTCATCACCTCGGACGCGTCGGCCGCTCCGGCGCGCCAGCACCTCATGGATGCTGACCGCCTGGAGAAGGCACTCGGGCAGCTCCGGCACGATGCCGCCATGGCTTCCGCTGCGGCATCGCGGTTCGAGGCCGAGCGCGACCGGCTGATCGCCGAGCGCGGCGGACATCGGTTCGCGCCGCGGGCACTAAAGGCCGAGATCCGGGAGAACGCCGAGCTGCTCCGCCGAGCCGCCGCGCGCCGGGACGACGCGGCATCACTGCTCGCCTCGCAGGGCCCGTACCTGACCTCGCAGATCGCGTCCCACGTCGCGCTGGCCGCTCCGCTCACCGCTGCCAGCATCTCCGCGCTTGACTCGGAGCTCGCTGCGGCCCGGCGCTCCCTAACCGAAATCACGGCGACCCGGCAGGCGCTCGCCCGCCGGGCTGGGTCGCTCGCGGCCTCCATCACTGAAAAGCAGGAGGAGCCGCTGCCGTCAGCGGCTGACTCGTCGCTTGTCAGCCAGGCGGACGAGGCCGGCCTGCCAGGCATGTGGGCGGGCCTTGGCGAGCTGCGGTCCAGGGTTTCCGATCTCGGGATACAGCTCGCCAGGCTGGAGTCCCGGCACGAGCAGGTGCTGACCCGGATGCGGAAGGAAGGCACCGCTGTCCGCCGGGAGATCGTAGCGAATGCCCGTGTCGTCGCGGCGACCCTCGCCATGCTGCGAATGCGGCCGGAACTGCGAGACCGGGACTACTCCCAGGTGATTATCGACGAGGTCTCCTTTGCGCCGGTGCCGGACGTCATCTTCGCAGCGAGCCGGGCCACGTCAGGCGTCACGCTGCTGGGCGACTTCCTGCAGAACGGCCCCATCGCGCCAGAGGAACTCGGCGATCCCGATGACGATGCGGTGCGGCGCTGGTACTTCCGCGACTCTTTCGCGTTCTTCGGCATTACGGACGCGGACTCGGCGATGGCCAGCAAGGGATGCACGGTGCTCACGAAGCAGTACCGTTTCGGGCCGGTCATCACCGAGCTGGCGAATGCCGTCGCATACCGGGGGATCCTCGAAGGGGGCGTCTCGGATCCGGGCCCGGATCCGAGGGAGGCCGTTCTCGTGGACGTCGATGGCCTCGGGAACGAGCTCGCGGGGATCCGGCGCGGCCCGAAGGGAGGAAAGTGGTGGCCCGCCGGGGCGCTGCTGGCGCACGCCCTTGCGGGCCAGGCCGTCCAGCAGGCGCTGGACGCGGGAAAGCCGGCCGGCAACAAGGCCGGAGTTGTGGTCCCCTACCGGGCACAACTCGACATCATCAAAGACGTCCTCAACGAATCAGGGGCGAGTCCTCAGATCGAGGCCGGCACCTCGCACCAGTTCCAGGGCCGGGAGTTCGACACAGTGATCTTCGACTTGGTCGAGGACGGCAAGGGCTGGGTGGCACGCGGCGACCTGACAGGGAACCCGTGGGCGGCAGGCGGCCTGCGGATGTTCAACGTCGGCATTACCCGCGCTCGCCGTCGCCTGTACCTCATCGCGAACATGGCGATCATCAGCAGGGCGAAGAGCGGCCCGCTGCACGCCATCAGACAGCTCACCGACGCCGGAAAGATTCAGGTCGTCCGGGCGGCCACCGTCCTGGGCCTGCCCTCGGCCCCAGCCGGCGACCCCGTCTCCAGCGAGCTCTGGCATGCGCTGCGCGGGCACGCCACCCTGATCGACCTGTACGACGAGGAAAATCTGCCCGACGAACTGGCCCTCCGCATCGACGCCGCCGACAAGGTCATCTGGCTGTGGAGTCCATGGGTCGGGCAGCGATCGGAGCAGCTCATGCCGCACCTGTTCGCCGCGCGCGACCGCGGCGTCCGGGTCCATCCCGTAGTGCTGCCTCGCGACGAGGTGACGAGGCACCTCAAGCCGCGGCACGAGGAGCTCGCCGCCGAGATCCCCGCGACTGTCTACCTACGCAAAGAGCATCAGAAGATCGTACTCATCGATGACAACCTGGCATTTCTCGGCAGCATGAACGTCCTCGCCCACCGCCCAGGCAGTCGCCTGGAGGTGATGGCCCTGTTCCAGAGCCGTACCCTCGTCACCGAGCTCATGGCGCATGAGCGCACTGCCGAGCTGGCCACCCCGCCGACTTGCCCCCGCTGCGGGTCACTCGTCCGGCTCGCCCGTGTCTTCCGCGCCGATGGCCGCCTCCACTGGCATTGCGCCTCCGACCTCAACGGCACTCCATGCGACTGGCGAACCCCCTTCGCCGACCATCCCGGAGCCCGCAACCAGCCCAAACGCTGAGGATCGAGCCCAGCATCTCCACGCATCGCGTTCCCGCGACCTTGCCTGCCCTGCCGGACCGGGTACTCTGCTGGCAGATCTGAACTTTACTGCCCGCAGATCTTAAGCAAGAGAGCAGCAATTCTAAGGACTAGTGGCCGCAGATCTAAAACGAGAGCTACAGTGATCCTGTGAAGTCGGCCACTGACTACGTTCCCCGACGGGCCGAGGCTCTTGTCTCCGAGGCACTGAGCGACACGCGTGTCGTCATCATCAACGGCGCCCGGCAAGTCGGCAAGAGCACCCTCGCCGAGCGGGTACTCCACAAGGCGCCAAGATGGCAGGCACGGTTCCTCGACGATCCTCAGACGCGCCTGGCCGCAGAGAACGACCCCGTCGGCTTCCTGGAGTTCGACGGGCTGATGCTGATCGACGAGGTCCAGCGAGTGCCTAGCCTTTGGCTCGCGATCAAGAACAGCGTCGACAGGGACCCACGGCCGGGAAGGTTCATCCTGACCGGTTCAGCGCGCTTGCTTGCCCTGCACAGCCTTCCAGACGCGCTGCCCGGCCGGTCGGAAACGGTTGAGCTCTGGCCTCTTTCCCAAGGGGAGATCGACGGCGAGCCGGACGGATTCGTGGACGTGGTGTTCAGCACCGACGCAGGCCTCACCGCCCGCGGCACGCAGCTCCGCCGCAGCGACTACCTGTCCCGCATCGCGCGGGGCGGTTACCCGGCTGCGTTCCAGCGGGATACCCCGAGGCGACGAGACCGGTTCTTCTCCAGCTACATCAACGACATTGTCGTCCGGGACATTAAACAGGTAGCGGACATAGCGCGAGCCGCAGACATGCGCCGCTTGATCGCCCTGCTGGCCAGCCGCTGCGCAAACATGCTCAACATGAGCAAGCTCGCAAGCGAGCTGACGATCTCGGAGCCCACTGTACGGCGCTATATCCAGATCCTGGAAACGATTTACCTCATCCAGTTGATCCCCGCCTGGTCCTCAGGTGCGACCAGGCGGGTGACACGCGCTCCGAAGCTGATGTTCGTCGACACAGGGCTCGCCGGATACCTTCAGACTCGCCGGGTCACCGACCAGTCGGGTGGCTTGACGGAAAACTTCGTCATGGGCGAACTTGCCCGGCAACTTACCTGGTCGGAAACAGCGGCGACCCTCTACCACTACCACGATCGTGACGGCCACGAGGTCGACGCGGTACTCGAGGACAACAGCGGACGCGTGGTCGGCATCGAGGTGAAGTCGGCACAATCCGTGCGAGCGGAAGACCTAGCCGGCCTCCGCTACCTTAAAGAGAAACTCGGCTCCCGCATGCACGCCGGCTATGTCCTCTACTGCGGTACCGAGTCACTGAGCTTCGGCAACGGACTGGGATGCCTGCCCATCTCCTCGCTATGGACAAGTAGGTAGACAAGTAGATCGGCAGCCGGACGAGCCGGTTCAGCTGGGCGGAAGACCAGGAGGGCACCCGCTCGGTGACAAGCAGCCGTTCCCAGTCGAAGCTTGCGGGCCCCAGCAGGATCCGGGTCGCTAAGCGGAACCGCAGACCCGCCCGGTGCGTCCAAATACCGATATTTCAGTGAAGGCGGCGGCGAGTTGACCCGGGAAACCCGGACCGACGACCCGGACGCCGGGACGAGGCATCTGGGGGCAACGATGTCAGGTTCAGGACTTACGGCAACGGGGGCGGATACACCGCAGGGATCGGGTTCACGCCGGAGGCGGTTCACCCTACGGAGCCGCTGGGGCGTGGCCACGGTCGCCGCCGCAGCAGCGATCGCCGGATCGCTTGCCTTCTGGCTCGGCAGCGGGCCGGGCGGAGCGCTTGCGGCCGGCGGCCCGCAGACGACAACCACCCGCCACGGCGAGGTCTGGCTCCAGGGCAAGATCACGCACGACGGGTGCGACCAGTCTGAGGCCCATGTCGCGATCGGGGACGTCGGCTGCTCGATCACCGTGAATGGCTACGCCGTGAGCGTCATCCCCGGCAACATCCGGCTGCAGCATGCGCCCGGCGCGGTGACCGGCCTGGATGCCTCCGCGGACCAGACTGGCAAGCATGCCGATGTCTACGCGCAACTGATCGCCCCGCACTCAGCAACAATCCTCAGCGCGCCGAAGTACTACGCCCGGATCTCCGGCTAGCCCGGAGTGCTACATGTGGTTGCTGGCCGGGCGGGAACGCCTGACCGGCCCGGCGCGTTGAGCAGGCGTGGCCTTGACCGTCGCGTTCTTCCCGGCCTCCCTGGCCCTGGACCGGCTCGGGCCGCGGCTGACCTGGACGGGGCCGGGTCGTGATCATCCGCACCGAGGCATCCGAGGAGGAAAGCGCGTGCCGAGGAGCTATGGGCACCTGACCGGCGAACAGGCCGAGCATTTCCTGGAGCGAGGTTTCGTGACGGTGCGGGGTGCCTTCGACCCTGCTGACGCGCAGCGGTTGCTGGACGATGCGTGGATCCGCTTCGGGTATGACCGTCATGATCCGGCGAGCTGGGCGGAAAAGCGGATCCATCTGTCATCACGTTCGCATGTGGACGCGCGGACGTTCGCGCCTGCCGCCTGGGGGGCGGCCATGGACCTGGTCGGCGGCGAGAGCCAGGTCACGTTGCCTTGGCGGTGGGGCGACAGTTTCATCGCCAATCTCGGGGTGGGTGACGACCGGCCGTGGCAGCCGCCGTCACGAGAGGCCGGAGGGTGGCACAAGGACGGTGATTTCTTCCGGCATTTCCTGGATTCGCCGGAGCAGGCGCTGCTGACTTTCGTGCTGTGGACGGACATGCTGCACAAGGGCGGGGGCACGTTCGTGGCGGCCGACTCGGTGCCGGTGGTGGCTCGCTTCCTCGCCGGGCACCCCGAGGGAGTCCTACAAGAAGACTTTGATTACGTCGAGCTGGTCGCGCAGTGCCACGACTTCGTGGAGATGACGGGCGAGGCCGGTGACGTGGTGCTGCTGCATCCGTACACGCTGCACGCCACGTCGCAGAATGTCCTCGGTGTTGGCCGGATCATCACGAACCCGGCGTTGGCACTGCGCGAGCCGATGAACTTCGATCGGCCGCACCAGGATGACTTCTCCCTGGTGGAGCAGGCAGTTCTGCGCGGGCTTGGCGTGGGTCGCCTCGACTTCGCCCCGACCGCGCCGCGGGAGAACGTGGTCCCCGAGCGTGTACGGCGTCAGCAGGCGCGAGCGACCGCGGAGGATGTGCGGCTGGCCGCGGTCAAGCGCAGGCCTAGTGACTAAGGCTGGCGCTTCAGCTCGTGGCTACGCGCTAGCATTTGTTTGATGGACGAGTTCAAGGCCCGGCGGGTGGTTGACGCCCTCCGCGACCGTGGCGTCAACGCGCACCTGCTCCGCGGCACAACCGAGTTCGGTGTTCGCGTCACGCTATCCGGCGGTCGCGAGGCCGAGTGGGACAATGACGGCACCGCGGGACTCGAAGCCCAGGTCATGCGGGACGGCATGCTCGTCGGGTACGTGCCGCAGATCGAGGGCTCCGAGGATTTCGACGAGGCTCAGATCGTCGACGCCATCGCCAGGACGGACTACGACCAGCCGATTGCCCGCCAGCGCACCGAGGAGCCGCCGCCAGCTCCCCCGCTGACCAGGGAGGGCGGCGTCTTCCGCCGCTTCCTTGACGGCTTCCGTTACCGTTAGGGCCGACGCCGGCTACCGGGCCCCCGCTATTGGACGTGTAGTTCGCGGAGGACGTCACGGGCGGCTTCGGCCAGCTGGATGCCGTCGTCTCCGCGTTTGAGTGCCTGTTGCAGGTAGCCGTCGTCGGCCATCCGCCCGCTCACGTACCGGGCGCGCACCCCGGCGCCGATGCACGCCGAACGCCACCGGCAGAACGCCACCCAGTAGGAAAGGTTCGACACGTCTCGGCCCGAGGCCCGGGCGTAGCGCGCAACCATCTCCGCGCGCGACGGGAACCCAGGGGCAGTGCTCGGCCCTGGAGTGGTGGGCGGGACCTCATCACCTGGGTCCTGCCAGGTCGACGCCAGCCAGCCCAGGTCGGCCATCGGATCACCCGTGGTCGCCAGTTCCCAGTCGAAGACCGCGCGCACGGTGCCGTCGGGGCCGAACGCCATGTTTCCCGGCCGGAAGTCGCCGTGCACGATCCCGATGCCCTGCGCGGGAACGCGCCGGGCGAGCAGGCCGTGAACCTCGTCCAGGAGGGCGAGGCCTTGCGGACTGGTGTGCTCGGCGGTCTCCGGGGCGTGCACTTGCGCATGCCAGCGCCGCAGCTGCCGTTCGACGTAGCCGGTGCGGCGCACCAGGCCCTCCAGGCCGACCTCGGCCGGGTCGAGCGCGTGCAGGGCGACGAGCACGTCGATGACCTGCTCCCCCGCCGTTGCCCGGTCCTCGGGCGCGAGAGCGAGCCCGGCGTCACGGTCGGACAGAACCTGGCCGTCGACATACTCCATCACATAGAACTCGGCGCCGGTGACGTCGGCGTCGGCGCAGTAGGCGAGCGGTTCGGCGACCGGCACCGCCGTCGGCGCCATCGCCGAGATGAACCGCCATTCGCGGCTCATGTCATGCGCGGTAGCCAGCACGCCACCGGTCGGCGGGCGGCGCAGCGCGCAGACCGCGCCTACGGAGTCGGTAAGCCGGTACGTGAGGTTCGACCGGCCGCCTGAGATCAGGTCGAAGTTGACCGGCGGGACTAGGCGGCTGACGTGACCGACGAGCCAGCGGGTTACCTGTTCCGGGTTGATGCCCGCTAGGGCGCGTTCAGTGTCCGGCATACTTCAGCGTCGCACATGCCATGACTCCCTCCATTTCAGGAACGCGGCTCAGCGAGCTTCCAATAGGGCTAGGTGCCCAGCTGGTTGAGGGGCCGCAGCCCAGCCATGGCCCCCGCTCGCGGGGATCAGTTGCAGATGAGAGCCCAGCAAGACGACTTTCTCGCCGCGCGCGGCGCTGTCGGTGGCGATCTCGATCCACCAGAACTTCCCGTAGCGGCCGGCGGCGTCGAGGCGGAGCCGTCCCTGGCGGGCGGCGTGCTCCAGGTCCGCGCGGGGACCGGAGGCCACCCCGGCTACCAGCAACTGCCAGCCCGGACGCCTCATGCGCACGATCCCGGCCGTCATGTCGGTCACCTGGCTGGCTGCGTCTTCCATCACCCAGAACACAGGGACCCTGGCTGCGGCCAGCCGTCGCAGCTTCGCGGCGAGCCACCGCTCATGTTCGGCAACGGCTCTTCGCTCCGCCCGACGCCAGGACCACCGGGCCCTGATCCCCAGGTTCGCGGCGGGGTCCAGGTGACTGACCCCGAAGTCGGTACTCATCTTCCTCCGTTCATAAGGCATGCAGGCCAATGTCATGTACGGAATACATGTACTCTGTACATGGTGTCTTCCGCGGACCGGGCTTGTCAAATCCATTACTGCCAGACTGGCTGAATAAACAGCTTCGAGCCGTTGACAGCCGCGGGCGCCGAGCGCGTGGACGGCCGCTGGAGCTTTACCGGGGACTTGCGAGGTCCGAGAATGGCACGGAAGCGCGCTATTTCGCAGATGCGTCGTCCTCGGGCGGGGTTGCCTGGTTGGGGAACTCGGCCGTTTCCGTGAGGTGGATCCAGGTCTGGGAGGATCCTGGGCGGTCGGGGCGAGGGCGGGATTCGGTGCGCCAGGCAGAGCCCTGCGGGCCCAGGATCGCGATCAGCGCCGGGAGCACGACCGGGCGGGCCCAGTCGAAGCGGTTGCCGACGACCTCTTCCGGCGGCGCGGCCTGAGCGAGCCATGCCTGGACCCGGCCCCAGGACAGGCCCTCGGTACTGGACAGGTAGCGGGCGAACTCTGGCCGCTTGCGCAGGGCGTTGATCGCCGCCGCACGGTAGGCGGCCTCCACGTCGGTCGGGCCGGGGGCGGCGGCCGCCGCGTCCGCCGCCAGTTCTTCCAGGACCAGGTCTACCCCGGACCGGGCGGCGGGACGGTCGTCTCGGCCCGCGCTCCTGCCCACAGCACCGGTGCTCGCATCTGAAGAACCGGCACTGGTGCTCGCGCCCGCGGCGGCCAGCGCGGAGCGGAACGTCGCCCGCAGCCGGGAGGCGTAGCAGTCGACCGCGTCCCCGTTGTAAGCCGGGTCGCGCAGGATGCGGTTCTCGGCCTCGAAGCTCAGCACGCGGATCGGCAACGGGTAGGGTCGCGCGCCGCGGTCGGTGCCGGCGGCGCTGGACCAGAAGATCCCGTGGCCGACCAGCGGCTCGTTCAGCAGGGTCGCGAGCAGGTCATCGGAGAAGTGCGCGTTGGCGCGCTTCAGCGCGATCAGGTCCCCGGCGGACAGCAGGTGGAACACGAAGAAGTTGTCGCCCTGGCTGAGCAGTTCCGCCGGGATGCTGCCCGGCTGCTGGGTGACCAGGACCGCGCCGAGACCGTACTTGCGGCCCTCCTTCACCCACGAAACGAACGGGCTGTCCTCCGCAGCAGCCGAGCCCGAGCCGCCGGCCCCGAGTACGGCCTGGGCCTCTTCTATCACGGCAATGCACGGGACGTTATGCGGAATGGCCTTGGTGAATTCTCGCTGGTTGTGGGAGAAGATCTCGGCGAGGATGATGCTGGCCAGTTGCAGCCCGCGCTGCCCGCGCAGCTGGGAGATGTCCACGACGCACAGTTTGCCGGCCCGCAGCGCCGTCATTATGGCGCGCAGCAGCTGGCTCGACGGGTCGTGGAGCGCCTCAACGATGCGCGTCATGTTGGAGATGATCGCGTTGGTCTGCAATTCCTCGTTCGCGGTCTTGATGCCGCACAGGCGGCGGACCTCCGCCGGGTCTGCCTCGTAGCGGTGGGCGGCGATCAGGTCAACGAGCGAGCGCCAACGGTCGGGGCCGAGTGACTTGAGCTTGGTGACGTTCTGCTGGTCCTGGCGGTCGGCCGGGAGCGCGATGCCGATAACGCGCTGCGCCGAGAGCTGGCGGATGTCGAGCCTCACGGAATCCACGACGAAGGACCCGTAAGCAGGACTCGGCGGCTGCTGGGAGGTGAATACGACGGTTCGCTCGGTCAGCGCGGCGACGTCGGCCAGGCCGGGGCGGCCGTCGGAATCAGGCCAGAAGTACTCGCCGTCCGGGTCGAAGATGATGGTGCCGACGGGAGTGGGGCCGTTTCGCGAGGGGAGTACCGGGCTGCCCGCGTACAGGCGCGAGAAGAGCAGCTTGATCAGGTTGGACTTGCCGAAGCCCGCGCGAGCGAAGACGAAGGTACGGCGGGACACCAGCTGCGCCGCCTGGAAGCGCGGCAGGATCGGCGGGTGCAGGACCACCATCCAGTCCTCGGGCTGGCCGCGCGGGTCGTCGCCGGCGTAGACGAACTCGCCGAAGGCCAGGAACCCGATCTCGGCGGCGGCGGTGTCGCTGGCGGCAGTGCCGATTCCCTCGGGGCCGGACGCGTTCGCCACCTCGCGCAGGACCTCGGGTGAGCACAGGGCAACCTTCGCCCCGACGTGCGGCAGCCTGCGGTGACTGGGGACGAAGACCAGCTTGTCGCCCACCAGCCGCTCCACGCCAAGCACCCGGATGTCGACCCGGTACTTCAGGTACTGGTCGCGCAGCTCGTCGGGGATGGGCCGGTCGTCGCGCATCGCCCGGATGGCGTAGTCCTCCCCGATGGGAGAGACCAGGCGGCCCTCGGCGGCCACGGACGTGATCCGGCCAAGCACCGCCTCGTTCTCGTGCTCTAGCTGGACCAGGACGAACTGGCCGTGCATGGGGATCGCCTGGAGCTCGTCGCGATAAGGGAGCACCAGGTCAGCGTGAAACTCCATGCCGCTGGCGGAGAAGCCGCGGAAGACGCCGACGACGGCGTCGGGGTGGAAGAGCCGCATAACCCGTATCGCCGCGCCGCGACGTTCTGCGTGGCGAGCAGCAGCGCGTCAACGATATGCCTCTTGCCGTCGCCGACGTGCTCGCGGACGGCGTCGACCAGGCCGTCCTCGATGATGTCGAGGTCCAGCTCGGCGACCCGGGAGTGCGCGTCGGCCTGCTGGAGGCTGAACGGGTAGAACGGCACCGGGAACCCGGCGGCCGCGTCGGCCTGCAGGTGGCCGAAGACGGCCTGCGCGTCCTGCCGTTGCCATGCGAGCAGGTCCGCGGTCCAGACGGGATCACCCGCATGGGGGCCGAAACGCACGAAGTACATCGCCCCGATGTTCTCCGTCGTCCGCCCGCCCGGCTCGTCGTCGCCCGGCTCGCGCACGTAGTCGGCATCTGCGCGGTAGACGCGCTCCTGGAGCTCGTGCGGGACCGGCACGAAACACGGCGTGCCCTGGTCGAAGATCCCCGCCAGCGACATGGCGAGCCGGTAGTGATCGAGCACCTTGGTCTTCTTGGCCAGCCCGGCGAGCCAGATCCGCCTGCGGTTGTCCTTCGCTTGCCGGTCGATGGCCTGCTTCATGAGCTCGCCGAGCCGGGCGAGGGTATCGCCGGCGAAGATCGTGGTACGCAGCAGGCCGTCGCGCACGATGAGCGTGTCGGCGGCGAACTCGTGGCTGGTGATGAGGTCATGCAGCGTGGCCCACTCGCACAAGTCCCGGTAGGTCTTGACCCATCCCCGGTTACGGACGGTCATCATGCTGGAGAGGTCGCTGAGGCGCTGCGCGCCCAGGTCGTCCATGAGCTTCCCGAGGACGGTGCCGTCGTCTCGGTGGCGGCGGCCGAGCTCGTCGATGTCGGTGGCGGGCGACACTACGTCCAGGAACAGCTCCTTGCCCTGCGAGTCCACGACCCGGATGACCTGCAGCTCGAACGGGTTGAACGCGACCGAGTTGTTCCCGCCGTCGGCCGCGGTCAGCGCGACGGCGGTGGCGGTGCGCGGCCTGATCGGGCGGACGTGCGGTGCGAGGCCGACCGCCTGCTTCACGAGCTCGTCGAGGACCCTGGCCTCAAGCGCGGCCTGAGCACGGATCTTGCGCCGCAGCTCGGGAAGCTGCTCGGAAGTGAACAAGTGCCCTCCAGACTTCAGCCCGGTGCCGTCACGCCGCGGCCGGCTTGCGCAGTGTCAGGTCAAGGAAGAACGGCGTTGAGACCCACTCGTAGCCGACGTGTTTCGCGGCCCGAAGATCACTGACCAGGTCGTCGATCTGCTGCCCGGTCGCGATCCCCGAGGCGACCGCACGTTCCCGTGCCGCAAGCAAGGTGCCCGCGTGCAGGTCAAAGCCCAGCTCTGGATCCATGATCGCGAAGTTTCCATCGACCGCGAGGACGTCAAGGCCAGCCGTTCGCGCCGACTCCGCGAGGCCCTCGACGGCGGCAGGCGGCACCCCGCCGGCCCGTTCCACCACCTGGTACACCAGGTCCCAGTAGGCGCCCAGGGCACCGAGGTGGGGATGAGACCGCGGGGGCGGGCTGCGCAGCGCCTCTTGCGCCACGACCCAGCCGCCGGGGCGAAGCAGGCGCGCAATCTGGCTGAAGGTCCGTACCGGGTCGGGCTGGTGCATCAGGAAAAGCCGGGTATACGCCAGGTCAAACGGGCCGCCAACGGCGTCCGCGCTGAGCTCGTGGACGTCGCCGGCCAGCAACTCCACGTTGTCCAGTCGCAGCGCCGCCATGACCGACCGGGCCCGCTGGATGGCCAGCTCGTTGACGTCGACGCCGACCACCCGCCCGGCCGGGCCCACCATCTCCGCCATGACGGCCAGCCCGCCAATGGGGCCGCAGCCGCATTCGATGACGTGCCAGCCTTCCCGCATACCGACCCGGCCGAAGGCGGACCTGGCCATCTCCCTGGTGGCCTCGGCGACGCCAAGCAGTCGCCGGAGATCTTCATCGTTGCCGTCGAGGATGTAGCGCCTGACTCGCTCCCCGATCGCTTCAGCCACGACCGGACCTACCGAAAGTCACGCAGCAAACACTAACTTGCGTCTCGGCGGACTGTAAATCCACGCGGGGCCGCTATGCGCCGGTGAGCAGTTCGACTACTGGGGCGAACGCGCCCGCGAACATGGCGTTGACCGACAGGTAGGACACCCCGCTGCGGTCGCGCCGTCGCAGCAGCGTGTCGGCCATCTGCCGGGGGGAGCCGGTGAGCACGGTGATCGAGCCGGCGCGGATCAGCTCTCCGGGGTCGGCACCGAGCCAGGACCCGGCCTGCGGCGGTATGTCGTCGCCGACCAGGGCGATGTTGACGTTGAGTTCGAGCCGGTCGAAAGCGTCGGCGGCGATCGCGCGGAGCTGGCCGGACGTGGCCGCTAGGTCGTCGTCGGTGCTCTGCGGGGGCAGGCCGAGGGCCAGGATGTCGGCCTCGCTGGCGGCCAGGCGCATCATCCGCGGCCCGGTGCCGGCCAGCAGCACGGGCGGCCGGGGCCGTTGCCCGCCGCGCAGGGCGTCGTATCCGGATGCCTCGTCCGACCCGGCGTAGCGGGCGCGCACGGCCGCCAGGGTCTGCTCGACGCGGCTGACCCGTGCGGCCGCGGCACCGAAGGGCAGTCCTAGCCGCGCGGCGTCACGCGCCGCGTCGGGCCGGCCCGCGCCGAGCCCGAGTTCGAACCGGCCGCCGCTGAGAACGTCCAGGCTGGCGGTCTCCCAGGCCACGGTGCCCGGGGTTCGCAACGGGGCCGCCAGCACGTAGCTGCCGAGTCGCAGGATGCTGGTCGCGGCGGCCGCGGCGCTTAGCGCCTGGAACGGGGCGAGCAGGCCGGTGCCGTCGGGGCACAGCAGGGTGGAGAAGCCGAGCTGCTCGATACGCTGCGCCGTCGCCGCCCACTCGGACCCGTTCCGGCCGAAGCCGGCGACCGCGCCGAACCGGAAACGGCGGCCGGAACTGCCGTTCGTCATTTCTGATACTCCTTGCTTGTGGCGGGTGACCGGGACCCAGGCCGGCCGCTACCAGGCGTCCCGGCGGGCGTACAGCGGACGGAAGACACCGGTCACGGCAGACTTCCGGCCTCGCTGTTCATCTCGCGTCCTCCGACCACCATAAGTTTGACGTCTAATGCTTCGAAGTCTAAGTGTTATCGGCGGCGGGGGCAAGCCGGGAATCAGAACCGCCCCGGGCTTCGCGGAGTCTCCGCGGAACCCGGGGCGGTCAAGATCACGCCTGTGCGCGTGCTTATGGCCGGTGACCTGGCTAGTCGTGATCGGCGAAGCTGACCTGAACGGTCAGTTCGCCGGTGCCGCGGATGACGTTGAGCTCGATGCCGCCGCCCGGTGCGACGGCCTGGAGTGCTTCGAACAGGTCGTCGGGGGTGCGTATCGGGCGGCCCGCGGCCGCCACGATCAGGTCGCCCTGGGCGAGACCTGCGCGCGCTGCCGGGCTGTCGTCCTCCACGCCGCGGATGAGCAGGCCATCGGTTTCCGGCAGGCCGACGGCGCGACGCAGTCGCTTGGCCACGTGGTTCGGCGCGATGGCCACGCCGAGCCTCGGCGCTTGTGCTGATTCCCCGCGGGCGAGCGCGTCGGCCCGGCCCCGTAGTGCCTCGTCGGCGGGTATGGCCAGGTAGAAGCCCTCGCCGAGGCGGTTGGTATTGATCCCGAGCAGCTGTCCCGCGGCGGTGAGAACCGGACCGCCCGAGGAGCCGGGCAGCAGCGGGGCGGTGTGCTCGAGGCTGCCGGTGATCCGCTGGCCCCGGGGACCGCGGAAGGTCCGCTCAGTGCCTGAGACGAACCCGAACGTCACCCGCAGCCCGCGGCCCCCTGGGTTGGCCAGGGCGAAGACCGGCAGCCCGATCTCCACGCCCGCGCCATCGGCCCATGGCAGCGCGGGGACCGCGCCGGTGTCGACGCTGATGACGGCCAGGTCGCCGTCGATGTCGCGCCCGGCCACCGTTCCGTCCGCGGCGCGCCCGTCGGCGAAGGTGACCGTCACCTGGTCGCCGCGTACGTTGTGCGCGTTGGTCAGGACCTTGCCATCGCCGAGCACGACGCCTGAGCCTGCCCCCCAGCGCTGCCCGATGCCCACGACCGAGGTCCCGGCGCCTTGGGCCAGCTGCCTGATGCTTGCCCCGATCTCATCGAGGATCGCCATGTTGCCACCTCCAGTAAGTAGTAACTTGCAAACTACTATTAACTGGTCAGAAGTCAACGGGGCTACGATCAGCCCATGGCTGAATCCGAGTTGGAACTCTCACCGCTCGCCGAGGCGCTCGCCCGGGTCGGCGACCGTTGGACACTGCTGGTGGTGGAAGCGCTGCTATCCGGCCCTCAGCGGTTCAACGAGCTTCTCAGCCTGATCCCCGGCATCGCCGCGAACATCTTGTCGACGCGCCTCAAGCAGCTCGAACGCGACGGGCTGCTGATCGCCCGGCCCTACTCCCAGCGCCCACCGCGGGCCGCCTACCAGCTGACCGCGGAGGGCAGGGAACTCACCGGCGCGCTCCGGCTGCTCGCGCAGTGGGGGACCCGGCACGCCGATGCGGCGGACGCCCCGCGTCACCTCACCTGCGGTACCCCGATCGAGGCCCGCTGGTACTGCCCGACCTGCGACCAGCTCGTTGACCACCAGCCGGACAACACCCAGCAGATGCACTACTTCTAAGCGGCAGATCGCCACATGCCGGGGAAGCCGGCCGCCTCCTACGACTGGGCGTAGGCCGGCACGCCGTCGTGCGCTGGCCGGCTCGCGAGGCCGGGAGCCGGCTCGTCCCGGGTACGGAACTCAGCCGGGGCGGTGACCTGGAAGCGGTACCCCAGCGCGGCCAGTTCCCCCTGGAACCTCGCGATTGACGCGTCGTCCAGGTGCGCCCGCCAGCCGTACGACGGCGAGCAGCTGTAAGCGAGCAGCTTGCCGGGGTACTGCGAGTGGATGACGCAGGCGAACGCGCGGGCCGCGCCGAGGTCCGGCGCCGGGGTCTCCAGCCACAGCAGGTCGGCGTAGGGCGCGAACGCGAGCGCGCGCGTGCCGCACGCGTACAGCCCCGGCTCCATCCGGTAGAGCCCGTCCGCGGTCCGCTCGCCGGTCAGGAACTCATGATCCCGCTCATCGGTGTCGGACGTCAGCAGGGACGCGGCGCGCGCGCCGGTCCGCGCGATCACCAGCGCGGGGACGTCGAGCGCGTCGGCGGCGAGCCGGGCCGCGGTCAGCGTCTCGATGTGCGCGGCGGTCGGGACAAGGACCCGCTGGCCGAAGTGCCCGCCCGGGCCGCCCGCCGGCAGCTGGTCGTCGAATCGCACGCCGGCCGCGCCCGCCTCGATCATCGCCTTCATGAGCTCGAACGCAGCCGGCGCGCCGCCGACGCCGGCCTCGGCGCCGACCACGACCGGGGCCAGCCGCCCGGTCAGGTTCCCGTCCGCCGCCTGCCCGGCTGCCGCCTGGCCGCCCGGCCGGTAGATGGCCTGCGCCCCCGCACTGGCGGCCTGGACCGCCCGGCTGCCGGTGACCGCGCCGAGCGCCCGCACCCCGTCCCGGCGGTTCAGGAGGTCCCAGAGCCGGCTGGCGCCGCGCCGGGCAACGCTGTGCTGCTCCCCCGCGATGCGGCCGCGCAGCCGGATCACGTGCTGCGCGCTGTAGTGGCGCGCGATCCCGGCCCAGCGGGGGCGGGTGTCCCACTCGCGCTGCAAGAGCGCCGCCTGCTCGCCGATCGCACTCATGCCGATCACGCCTTCCTGGTTACGACGGCCGCGCCGGGCTGCCTGACTGGCCGGCTGGCCGTGAACCCATGGTGCGGTCCGACCGCGCGAACTGACGTCACCTCACCTATTAAATTTTTCTCGTTTTTTCCAAATCGGCTACCGACTTCATTCTTACAGCGAGAAATTCAGCGAAAATTGGTCTAGATCAAAGGTCTAGGCCACTGCCAGGTCGCGTTACGCCGCCTTGAGGCGCTTGCGTTCCGCCGCTACGATCGCGTGCCGCAGTTCGGCCTCCGAGCTGGCGTCGACCGCGTCCGGCGCCGCGTTCGCCATGTCGCTGCGGCGCGCGTACTCGTCGAACGCCTCGCGCTTAGCCGATAGCAGTTCGAGTACCCGCTGGTCGACGCTGTCCTCGCACAGCAGCCGGTGCACGTCCACCGGGCGCACCTGGCCCATCCGGTGCGCCCGCGCGATCGCCTGCTCCTCGCTCGACGGGGTCAGCTGCGGCTCGGCGATGATGATCACCGACGCGGCCTGGATGTTCAGGCCCACGCCGCCCGCCTGGATCTGGGCGACCAGCACCGCCGGCCCTCCTCCGTTCGTGAGCTCGTCCACCATCGCCTGGCGGTCGGCCGGCGGGATGCCCCCGGTCAGCGGGCCGATGATCCGAATGCCCGGGACGCCGTCCCGGCCTTTCAGTACCTCGGTCACCGTCTCGAGCACGTCACGGAAGTACGAGAACACGATGACCTTGCGCCCGCCGTCGGCTGCCTCGCCGACGATCTCCGTCAGCCGCCGGAGCTTCTGCGATCCCTTGACCGTTCCCGGGTCGAACGCGGCCCGGCGCATCGCCATGAAGTTCCCGTCGAGGACCGCGTTCCGGTACGCGCGCAGCGCCACTCCCTCGAGCGCGACCCACTCCTGCGTCTCCAGCCGGGCGGGCAGCTCGCTCAGCACGTCTTCCTGATTGCGCCGCAGGTAGACCGGCGCCACCTTTTCCCGGAACCTGGTGCCGTCAAGCGACTCATCGCTGAGGTCAAGCTTCCCGGCGACCTCCGGGCGCAGGTGCCCGACCAGGACCCGGAACTCCGCCACCTTGTTCTCCATCGGCGTGCCGGTCAGGAACAGCACCCGCCTGCTGCGGGCCGCCCACTCGCTGACCGCCTGGGTGCGCAGCGCGTTCGGGTTCTTGGCGTAGTGCGCCTCATCGACGACGAGCATCGCCACCGGTACGTCAAGGTTTTCCGGCATCGCCCGCAGCGCCTCGAACGTCGTGACCGCGACACCGCCTCCGGCCAGCCATTCCTGGGTAGCCACGCTCCGTTTAGTACCTGGAAGATGGAGGCGGCGGACATCGAGCAGCGTGTGCCGCTCCACCTCGCGCGTCCAGTTGATGACCACGCTCGCCGGGCAGACGACCAGGAAGTGCGTCGCGCCCTTGGCCGCCAGGTGGCAGATCGCGGCGAGCGACTGCATCGTCTTGCCCAGGCCCATCTCGTCGCCGAGGATCACCCGCTCCTGGACCAGGGCGAACTTCGCGCCGAACGCCTGGTAGCCGCGCAGCGGCGTCTTGAGCAGTGACTGGTCAAGTGGGAATACGCGGACCTGCTCGGCGATGTCGGCGGGGAGGAATCCCTGGCTGGCCTCCCTGGCCGGGTCGAGTTCCGCGACCTCGATCAGCAGGCCGTTATAGGTGACGGGGCGGGCGAGGTAGTCGTTCCACAGCCGGGTGGCCCGCTGGTCCTTACCGGCTTTCTCCAGCTCCACTTCGGCTTTAGCCAACCGCTTGCGCGCCGTGGTGACGGACTTGGCGCTCAGGATGGCGTCCAGTTCGGTGAGGGCGTCGTGGGCTTCGGCCTTCTTGCGCGCGGAGAACGTGAACAGCATCCGCCCCCGGCTCGCACCGCGGGCCGCCAGGTCAAGGCGACTGCCGATCTCGCTGGCCAGCGGGCTCAGGTCCGGGCCTTTCATCGCGGACCTGGCTCGCTCGTAACGGCGCAGCGCGGCGATGAGCGCGGTCTGCTCGGGGGTCCGGGCATCCGGGTCGATGCGAACGCGGATGGCTTCCCTGGCGGACTTCCGCAGCTGGACGGCGGCGGACACGATCCGCTTGGCGGACCGGCGGCGAACCCCGGGGATTCGGCCGAGCTCGCCCGCTCCCGCGGCGAGGACCTGGCCGACCGTTTCCAGGCCCGCGTCAATGAGGGGGGAGAACGTGACCTTCTTCTGGATAAGGTCCCGGAGGCGGTCCACCGGCATCACGTCAAGCGCGTCGGCGAGCATCCGGTCGCGCACCGCCTCATACGCGTGCCGCGCGACCTCGCGGGCCTCCCCCGGCGCGGCCAGGACCGCCTCAATCGCGTCGTGGACCGCCCGGCCGTCGGCGACGACGGCCCGGGCCGCCTTCCCCGGGCGCAGCGGCTCGGCCTCAATGAACGTGTCCTGCGCCGACTCCGGGTCCCTCGTCAGTCCTGCCGTCCGCGCCACCGTGGTGAGATCCTCCGTATTAGAACTGACAATCGGACCACTGATCACGATAGCGGATATCGCCGGTACACCGGGAGTCTCGCTAGATTCTCTGAGAGAACCTAAACAGGGAGGTGTTTATGGAACCAGGCCAGTGGCCGCTGCGGCGTCCGTTGAAGCGGCACGAAAGCCACGTGGCGGAGCAGATGGCGACACGGGCGGCCGGGCTTGCCCGGGATTCCCATGCCCGCACCCGGCACGCAGCGGTCCTGATGAGAGACGACAGCCTGCTGGGCTGGGGAATCAACGGCGTGCCGTTCCCTGGAGAGGACCACTGCTACTGCAAGGTCGCTGAGTTCGGCAACCACGACATGTGCCGGACCCACGCCGAGCAGCGGGCGATCACGCTGGCGCGCGAGGGTGACGGCTGGCGGATGCTGCCCGGAGCCAAGCTGGTCTACGTGCGCCTGGAGGCGGACGACTCGGTGCGGCTGGAAAACCCGCACTTCTGTCCCCGCTGCAGCCGGCTCGCCTTGTCCCTCGGCGTGGCGGAGTGGATCTTCGCGCTGTCCGAGGGCCTGGTCGGCTATTCCTCCGCCGACTACGACGCCATCTCACAGCTCAGCTGGTTACCCCGAAATAGTCGGGCAGCATCATGGCGGTCTCGCTCGGGGCGGGCGGGCACTTGACCGGTGTCGAGGTGACACCGATGATGACCCGCCCGCCACCGAAGGACGCCGGCACTCCGCGTTACGTGTTGTGGATGGTGATGCTGGTGGTCAGCCGGCCGGCTGCGGGACGATCCGGATGTACGGCTTGGGCTCATCCCAGCTGCCGAAAATCTCCTTGGCCTGGTCGTTGGAGACGGAACCCGCGATCACGACGTCCTCGCCCTGCTTCCAGTTCACCGGCGTGGCGACCTTGTGCTTGGCGGTCAGCTGCAGGGAGTCGATCACCCGCAGGATCTCGTCGAAGTTGCGGCCGGTCGTCATCGGGTAGAGCATGATCATCTTGATCTTCTTGTCCGGGCCGATCACGAAGACGCCGCGCACGGTCTGGTTGTCGGCGGCCGTGCGGTCGTTCGGGTCGCCGCTGACGTCAGCGCCCAGCATCCCGTAGGCCTTGGAAACGGTGAAGTCCGCGTCGCCGATCATCGGGTAGTTCGGGGCGGTGCCCTGCGTCTCCTCGATGTCCGCGGCCCAGGCGGCGTGCTTTTCGACCGGGTCGACCGACAGCGCCATGATCTTCACGCCGCGCCGGTCGAACTCCGGCTTGACGGCGGCCATGTAGCCAAGCTCGGTCGTGCAGATCGGCGTGAAGTCCTTCGGGTGCGAGAAGAGCACCGCCCAGGAGTCGCCGATCCACTCGTGGAAGCTGATCGCGCCATCGGTGGTGGCGGCGGTGAAGTCGGGAGCGGTGTCACCGATCGTCAGGCTCATCGTGGTTCTCCGTTACAGGAAGGTAGGCCAGGCGCCGGATGGCGCACGGACTTGCTTTCGTCCAAGACAATACTGACCAGGGCCGTCAACCCGCCGCCCGGCCCGATGAGCCGTAGAGCCGCAGCAGGGAGCGGACGGTCTCGGTGATCGCCGGCTGCCCGGCGGACAGGAAGTCGGCTTGCTTGTGCGAGCCGACCAGGTCGTGCACGGACTCGTGGCCGGACCACGAGCGCGTCCGCTCCAGCACCGCGTCCAGGAAGGCGCGCTTTAGCCGGGTGCCCACGTTGAACTTCGCGACGCCCAGGCTGATCGCCGTGGCGACCGAGTCCGGCGGGAACCCCGTCCCGCCGTGGACGGCCAGCGGTACGCCGACCGCCGTCCGGATGGCCGCAAGCCGCTCGAGGTCGATCTCCGCCTGGTAGGCCGTCAGCAGGTGCACGTTGCCGACCGCGACCGCGAGGCAGTCAACGCCCGTGGCGGCCACGAATTCGGCCGCCGCGCCGGGGTCGGTCATGGCGGCATGGCTGTCATCGACCGCGCCGTCCCGGTAGTCGGGCAGGCTGCCGAATTCCGCCTCGACGGCCACGCCGGCCGTACGGGCGGCGTCCACCAGCTTGGCCACGGCGTCGCGGGCCTCCGGTACCGGCCACCGGTGGCTGTCGATCATCACGAAGTTGAATCCGGCGTGCACCCCCCTGACCGCCTGCTCGAGCGTGTGGGTCTCGTTGAGCAGAAAGGCAGCTGGTACCCGGCAGCCTTCAAGCAGGGCCCGGCCGCTTGCTCCAAGGAACTCGATGCCGCCCGCGTCAAGCCACTCGTCCGTCAGCATCGTGGCGCCGAAACCGACGATGACGGGGGCGTTCTCGGCCTCGGCGGCCGCCAGCACGGCCTCGAGGGAGTAACTGTCCCAGCTCTCGAAGTAGCCCAGGGCGTAGCCGCCCGCGCGGGCGGCGGCGAGCAGGTCCGGAGCGGGGACCAGTGGCATCAGGAACTCCCTTGCTAACGACGGTCAAGAGGAACGTAGGCCAGTTGCACGCGGCCGGCCGCGGCGAGCGCCTCGTCCCGGGTGAAGACCGTGCCCGTGCAGCCGAGCCCGCGGCACACCGAGCCACCGAGCGCGGCCGCGAACCGCAGCCGCTCCTGCGGGGGCCAGCCTTCGATCAGGCCGTAGATGATCCCGGCGGTGAAGGCGTCCCCGGCGCCGGAACCGTCGACCGCCTCGACCGGGAACGGCCGTACCCGGATCACGCGACCAGGGTCGGCGTACACGGCGCCGTCGGCGCCGCAGGTGATGACGACGGACGCGCAACCCCAGTCCAGCAGGGCTTTGGCCTGATCCGCCGGGTTGTCAAGGCCGGTGACCAGGCGCGCCTCGTCCTCGTTCGGCAGGAAGCAGTCGACGTACGGGAGCACCGGCCGGAGCGCATGGACCGGGTCGTTCGCGCCGCGGGGCACGACGACGTCGAGCAGCGTGGCGGTCCCTCGCGCGCGCGCCCCGGCGAGCAGGTCCGTGACCCCATCGCGATCCAGCCCGGGAAGGGCGAGGTAGCCGCCGATCGCCAGGACGCGCGCGCCGGGGAGCACGGCCGCGATGTCCGCGGCCTCCAGTTCGGCGTTGGCCCCTGGAACATGGATGTACCGCCGGTCCTCGCCGTCGACGGGCAGGATCACGGTCTGCGACGTGGCGGACCGCCGCGCGGTCGAGACGCCGTCGACCAGGACCCGCTTGCGCGCGAGGCGGCTTCGCAGCCAGGCACCGTATTCATCATCGCCCACCTTGCCGACCAGCCCGGCGCGGACGCCGAGGCGAGCCAGGATCACCGCGGTGTTGACCGCGCAGCCGCCGGCGTCCAGCAGGAAACCGTCGGAAATCACGAGCTCTCCGGGCCGGGGCAGGCTCGCGAGCGGCGCGACGAAGAGGTCGGCGATGACCAGCCCCGCGCAGACGACCGCCGGGGCTTGGTGCAGAGCGGGGGCCGGGGGGGCTTCGCCACCGCTCACGGCCTGTCTCCGGTCTGATCGAATGCCCAACGTGCGAGAATATGATCAGTTTGGCCTTCGACGCCGCCGGCGTCAACCACGTCCTCGGGAAGGGACCGGCGCCACATGACCGATGCTTCGCCAGCCGGCACCGCGCCAAGATCGCCGGGCCGGCAGCCGGTGTCCGTGGAAATGCTCGTGAGGGTCGCCTCGATGTACTACCTCGAAGACATGACCCAGGATCAGATCGCCACGCAGCTTGGCCTGTCCAGGCCCAAGGTCTGGCGCCTGCTGCGGCAGGCGAAGGAAACGGGCGTCGTCGAGATCACCGTGAACCTCCCCCCGTCGCTCGCGATGCCGGTGGAGACCGAGCTGATGTCACGTTTCGGCCTGTCCGGGGCCATCCTGGTAGCCGACCAGCACGACGAGTCGGCGATCCGCGCCCAGGTTGGCCGGGCGGCGGCCGGGCTACTCGACCGGCTCCTGCCCGACGGCGGCACGCTGGCGATCGGGATGGGGCGCAACGTCAAGGCGGTCAGCCAGCAGGCCAGCGGCCTGCATCCGCGCCGCTGCACCGTGGTCAGCGGGATCGGCGGCTCGGCCCAGGTCGGCGAGGGCCTCAACTCCACTGACATCGCCACCCGGTTCGCCGACGCCCTGGGCGGCAAGGCCGAGGGCATCTATGCGCCCGCCTACGCGGCGAGCGAGGGCGTGCGGGATGCCTTCCTGACGCACGCCGACATCGGCCGGACCATCGGGCACGCCCGCGGCGCCGACCTCGCCATCGTCGGCGTGGGTGACGCGACCGGCGATTCCCTGGTCGTCAGCCTCGGCTGCATCACGGCGAAGGACATGGCGCGGATGCGCAAGGACGGCGCCGTCGGGGACATCCTGGGCGGTTTCTTCAACGTACGGGGCGAGCCGGTCGCCGAGTGGATCGAGAACCGCGTGGTGGGCCTGACCCGCGAGGATCTCCGCAAGATCCCGGCCGTGATCGCCGCGGTGTCGGAGGAGGCGAAGTCGGCCGCCGTGCTCGGCGCGCTCAGCTCCGGACTCGTCCACACCCTGGTCACCTCGGTCGGCGTGGCGCGGCGGGTGCTTGAGCTCGCCGACCGGCCCCGCTAAGCACGGTTCCGCTGAACACGGGCCCGGGCGGCTCCTCGTCAGCGCTCAAGCTCCGCGCAGACCGCGGCCAGGAACCGGGCCGCCGCCGCGCCGTCCACCGTCCGGTGGTCGACGGTCAGCGCAAGGTCCAGTTGCGGCACCGCGGCGATGCCGTCCGCGGTGACGGCCGGCCGCTCCACGACCCGGCCGACCGCGAGGATCGCCGTCTGGTCCGGGTCCACGATCGCCGCGAACCGGTCGACGCCGAACATGCCCAGGTTGCTCAGGGTCATCGCCGCCGGGGCGGTGAAGACGGCGGACAGCCGGCCACGGCGCCCTTCGGCCACCGCCCGCCGCGTCGTGACCGCGAGTTCCTCGAGACCGAGCCGGTCTGGTTCCGGGATGGTCGCCACGATCAGGTTGTCGTCGGCGGCGATCGCCAGGCCCACGTGGCAGTGCGCCAGGGCCAGGAAACGTGGCCCGTCGTCGCGCCAGACGCGGTTCACCTGCGGCATCGCCCGCAGCGTGGCGGACGCCGCCTGCAGCAGCACATGCGTGAGCGTTACCCCGTCAAGACCGGCCGCGCGAGCCAGGGCCGGCCGCGCGTCGACGGTCCTTGACACGGTGAACTGGGGCACGGCGGCGGCGCGGGACAAGCGCGCCGCGATCGCCCGCCGGTGGGGTGGCACCAGGTCGGTTGCCCCGCCCTCGGTTGCGCCGCCGTCGGTTGCGCCGTCCATCGCCGCCAGCACGTCCCGGCGTTCGATCCGCCCGCCGGGACCCGATCCTGTGACCCGCGCCAGGTCGATACCTTGCGCACGGGCAAGCACGCGGGCGGCCGGGGTGGCGGGCAGCCGCGGTGCGGAACCGGCCAGCGGGATTGCCTCGTCAGGATGGCCGATCCAGGCGACCACCGTCCCGGCGCTCACCGTCTCGCCCGGCCCGGCCAGGCAGCGCAGCAGCGTTCCCGAGACGGTGGCTTCGATTTCCAGCTCGGCCTTGTCGGTTTCCGCCTCGAACAGCGGCTCCCCCTCGGCGACCTGATCGCCTTCCGTCTTCAGCCAGGCGGTCAGCCGCAGCTCGTCACTGGTCTGCGCCAGCGCCGGCATGCGGATCGGGGTCGCCATCTACGCCACCGCCTCCCTGACGGCGGCGACGATATCGGCCACCTGCGGCAGCAAGGCCTGTTCAAGGACCGGCGCGGCGGGTGCCGGGGCATCCTTCGAAGCCACGCGCTTGATCGGTCCCTCGAGGTAGGCGAGGCACTCGTCGGCGGCGCGGGCCGCGATCTCCGCCCCCCAGCCGCCGGTCAGGCTGTCCTCATGGACCACGACCAGCCGGCCGGTGCGGCGCACCGAGCCGAAGATCGTGTCGCCGTCCAGCGGCAGCAGGGTGAGCGGATCGATGACCTCGCACTCGATGCCCTCGCGGGCGAGCAGCTCGGCCGCCGCCAGGGACCGGTACAGCGACACGTGGGTCGCCACCAGCGTGACATCGGCGCCCGGCCGCTTGATCACCGCCTTGCCGATCGGCACCAGGTACTCCTCCGCGGGGACCTCGGCGGTCAGGTCGAGACCGCCCGCCGCCTCCCGCCCCTTGCTGCCGTACAGCAGCTTGTGCTCGAACACCAGCACCGGGTTGTCGTCGCGGATCGCGCTCTTCAGAATGCCCTTGGCATGGTAGGCATCCGACGGCGCCACCACCTTGAGGCCCGGCACGTGGACGAAGTAGCTCTCCGGGCACTGGCCGTGCTGCGCTCCCCGGGTGGTCGCCCCCACCGGCGCCCGCATC